>Ga0068865_100002231_pt1 | contig 11409 bp, 11 predicted proteins | sample KBSMisM12_FD_75293 | JGI IMG/M metagenome (GOLD analysis project Ga0068865, IMG submission 75293) | Miscanthus rhizosphere microbial communities from Kellogg Biological Station, Michigan, USA - KBS Miscanthus M1-2 | ecosystem: Host-associated > Plants > Roots > Rhizosphere > Soil ...
CCTGGTCGTCAAACTGATCTTTATGCGCCAGCAAGGGGAAATGCTGCTGCCTTTGTCCTTGGCGGTGGTGGGGGTGGTGGCGTTCCGCGCCGTCACCCAATTCTTCGGCCGCATGACTTTGGATTCCGTGGGCGAGAAGACAGTGGCGGCCGCCCAGCGCGAAATGTTTTCTCGCCTGATCCGCCGCGACCTGGCCGATCTCAATGCCGTGCATTCCGGCCAATTCGTTTCCAACTTTCTCTATGACGCCACCTTGATGCGCGACGGCCTGACTCAAGGCGTCGCCGCCATCTTCCTGGAGGCGGTGCAGCTGGTGGTCTATCTCGCCTATGTGCTGATCAGCGACTGGCAGTTGGGTTTGTTGGCATTGATCATCCTGCCCGGCGTGGCCTGGGCGATGGAACGGCTGGGCGGTTCCATGCGCCGCGCCGCCACCCGCGGCATGCGCGAGACCGGCGATCTGTCTGTGGTGCTGTCGGAAGCCATGGATGGGCGAAGAATCATCAAGGCCTATGGCTTGGAGGCTCACAGCATCGCGCGCGTGGATTCACGGCTCAGAACCCGGCTGACCACTTTGTTGAAAGCGGTGCGGTTGCGCGCCGCCGCCGCGCCGGTGACCGATCTGTTCCTGGGCGTGGCCATCGGGTTGGTGCTGTTTGTGGCGGGTTGGCAGAATTTGCACGGCCAGATCACCCTCAACGCCTTTATGGGTTTCATGGCGGCGCTGATCCTGGCGCAACAGCCTTTGCGCAACCTTTCCCAGCTCTGGCCCACCGCCTCGGCCGGACTGGCGGCGGCTGAGCGCATGTTCGCCGCCATCGACGCCAAACCCAAAATCGTGGACCGCCCAGGTGCAAAAGCGCTGGTGCGCAATGGCGGCACAGTCAGTTTCCGGGATGTGGGCTTTGCCTATCAGGCCGAAGCCGGCCCGACTTTGGCAGGGGTGAGTTTGGATGTCCCTGCTGGGCAGAAGATCGCTTTGGTGGGGCCGTCGGGCGCCGGCAAGAGCACCATCTTCAATCTGCTGTTGCGTTTCTACGATGCCCAGAGCGGCGCGATCATCCTGGACGGTCAGGACATTCAGAGCGTCACCTTGCAAAGCCTGCGCGCGGCCATCGGCGTGGTGACACAGGAAGCTGTGCTGTTCGATGAAAGCGTCGCCGACAATATCGCGCTGGGAAAACCCGGCGCATCGCTGGGCGAGATCAAGGCCGCGGCCAAGAATGCCGCGGCACATGATTTCATCATGGCCATGCCGGAAGGCTATGACACAAGGGTGGGCGAAGGCGGGTTGAAATTGTCGGGCGGCCAGCGCCAGCGCATCGCCATCGCCCGCGCCATGCTGCGCAACGCTCCCATCCTGCTGCTCGATGAAGCCACCAGCGCGTTGGATGCCGAGTCCGAGCGCCAAGTGCAGGAAGCGCTGGCGCGGCTGATGAAAGGCCGCACCACCATTGTGATCGCCCACCGCCTTTCCACCGTGGTGGATGCGGACCGCATTTATGTGCTGGAACGGGGCAAGGTGGTGCAGTCGGGCGCCCACGCCGAACTGGTGGCCGCAGATGGCCTTTACGCCAGCCTCTATCGCCACAATCTGGAAGAGACGCAATGACGGCGGGTTTGGCGGGCTGGCGCCTGTTGACGCGCATCTTGTCGCCGGTGGCGCCGCTGCTGCTCAAGCAACGCGCGGCGCGCGGCAAGGAAGACTGGACGCGGTTAAACGAACGTTTGGGCGTCGCCGGGCTGCCGCGACCGCCTGGGCACCTGGTCTGGATTCACGGCGCCAGTGTGGGCGAAAGCCTGTCGGCCTTGCCATTGATCACGAAAATTCAAGAAGCAGGAAATATCCACGTGCTGGTGACTAGCGGCACCGTCGCCAGCGCCGCGATGATGAGTCAAAGACTGCCCAGCGGCGCCTTTCATCAATTCGTGCCGCTGGACACGCCAGCTGCGGTGACGCGCTTCCTCAATCATTGGCAACCGGACGCCGGGCTGTTTGTGGAATCCGACCTGTGGCCCAATCTGATCCTGATGGCGCGCGCGCGCGGCGTGAAGCTGGCCTTGGTCAACGCCCGCATCTCCGCCCGCTCGGCCGAACGCTGGCAATGGGGAAAGAGAAGTGCCGCGGCCTTGCTGAGCGCTTTCGACATGGTGCTGGCGCAGGACGAAGAGATCGCGGCGCGCTTTGAGAAATTGGGGGCGCGCCAAGTGAAAGTGGTGGGCGGGCTGAAGGCCGACGCGCCGCCTTTGCCGGTGGACGAAGACGCACTGGCCGCGCTGCGCCAATCCATTGGTGGCCGGCCGGTGCTGCTGGCAGCCCAAACGCATCCTGGCGAAGATGAGACCGTGCTTCCGGCACATGATCTGCTGCGGGCGCAATTCCCTGACCTTCTGACCATATTGGTGCCGCGCCATACGGCGCGCGGGCCCGACCTGGAAATGTTGTGCGGCAGCCGCGCTTACAAACGCCGCTCCACCGGCGGACAGATCAGCAGCCAGACCGCCATCTATATCGCCGACACGATGGGCGAGTTGGGCCTGTTCTATCGCCTGGCGCCATTTTGTTTTCTGGGCGGCACCTTGGTGCCGTTGGGAGGGCACAATGTGCTGGAGCCTGCGCAATTGCATTGCGCGGTCTTGGCGGGGCCGCATAGCCAAAGCGCGCCGCGCGCCTTTGACGCCGTATTGGAAGCGCAAGGCTTTGGCCGCGTCTCGAGCAGCGCCGACATCGCGCGGGAAGCGGCGCGCTTGCTGGCCGATCAGCAAGCCGCGCGCGTGGCGGGCGATGCGGCGGCGCGTGGCGCAGCCGGTCTCGCCGGCGCGGTGGGGCGCACCTTGGATGCCTTGAAGTGCCTGTTCGATGCGCGCGCCTGATTTCTGGCAAAAACCTAGTCTCCAAGCGCAGCTGCTGGCGCCGCTGGGCGCGCTGTATGGCTTCAGTGTCGCGCTCAAGGCGCGGCTCGCCAACCCATTCGATCCTGGCATTCCCGTTATCTGTGTGGGCAATCTGACCGCCGGCGGCAGCGGCAAGACCCCCATCGCCCTGGCCATCGCCGACATGCTGCGCGCGGTTGGCCACAAGCCCTATTTCCTCACCCGCGGTTATGGCGGTAGTGAACACGGTCCCGCGCTGGCCTCGCGCGGCCATAGCGCGGACGTGGTGGGCGACGAAGCTCTGCTCTTGGCCCGCGCCGCGCCCACTATCGTAGCGCGCGACCGCGCGGCGGGTGCTCGCTTGGCCAAAGAGAAAGGCGCCACCGTTCTGGTGATGGATGACGGCCACCAGAATTTCAACTTGCGCAAAAATCTCTCCCTGGTGGTGGTGGACGCCCAGACCGGCTTCGGCAATGGTTTTCAGATTCCCGCCGGTCCGTTGCGGGAACCGGTGGCGCAAGGCTTGGCGCGCGCCGATGCTGTGGTACTCGTTGGCCATGGTTCACCCAACCTGGCAGGTTTTCCCGGCCCCGTGCTGCGCGCGCATTTGGTGGTGGATGGCAGCGCTTTCGCGGACAGGCCGGTCTTCGCTTTCGCGGGCATCGGCCGGCCGGAGAAATTCATCGCCTCGCTTGAAACGTCCGGGGCCAAGGTGATCGGTAGTTGTTTCTTTGCCGACCACCACCCCTATTCAGAGGATGAAATCCTGGAACTCAAGGCGATTGCTGGTGACGCCGTGCTAGTCACCACCGAAAAGGATTTTGTGCGCCTGTCCATCGCCGGCCGCGAGGGCATAAAAGTTCTGAAAGTGTCGGCGCGATTCGATGACGCGGTCGTCCTGGAGCGGTTGCTTGACAGCGCCCTGCCCAAGCCCTAGCCCAAGCATAATGACGGACGCTTCGCCAACCTCGAGCCTCAGCCTGGGCCAGAAGCTGCGCTATGGCGCGGAAGCGGCGGTGTTCTTCACCTTCATGGCGCTGTTCAAAGTGATCGGGCTGGACAAGGCGTCGCGCCTGGGCGGCTGGATCGGGCGTAATATCTTTCCGTTGCTGCCGCCCGACCGGGTGGCGCGCGCCAATCTCAAGCTGGCTTTCCCGCAGATGAGCCAGGACGAGCACAATGAGATTCGCCGGGTGATGTGGGACAATCTGGGCCGGGTGGTGGGCGAGTATCCGCATCTGGGACGTTTTTCCCCCAAGGGTGAGGACCCGCGCATCGGCTACAGCTTGCCGCCGGGGGTGGCGCTGGAGAGCTTGATGGACAGGCCGCTGATGTTTCTCTCCGGCCATTTCGCCAATTGGGAGATGATGCCCATTTTGGCGCAGCAGCTGGGCTTTGATATCGCAGCGGTGGTGCGGCCACCCAACAATCCCTATGTCGCCGATTGGGTGGCGCGCCTGCGCCGTATCAATGGACCCGCCACCCTGATCGCCAAGCACAATGCCACGCGCCCGCTACTGTCCCAGCTGCGCGCGGATAAGTCGGTTTGCTTGCTGGTGGACCAGAAGCTGCGCGAAGGCATCGCCGTGCCGTTCTTCGGCCATGACGCCATGACCACCCCTGCCCCGGCGGCCCTGGCGCTCAAGACCGGAGCGCGGGTTGTGATTGCCTCCAACCGCAGGCTTCCAGGCGCGCGCTTTCATGTCGCCGTGCATGGCGCGGTGGATTTTTCCCCCACCGGCGATGATGCAATGGATATTCCCGCGCTGACAGCCGCCATCACCGCCAAGATTGAGGACATCATCCGTGAGGACCCCGGCCAATGGCTGTGGATTCACAAACGCTGGCCCACAGCACGGGATGCCGAACTGATGAAAGGCGGCGCATGAGCGCTCGCCAGCAGATTCTGGATCAGCTGTTCTTCGGCCGCGATCCGCTGAAGGATTTTCCAAAAGCGCGTTTTCCCACCGACCTGCAAGGCTGGCATTCGGACCATTCCTATCTGGCGCGGGCGATGCAGGAGGCCTCGCCCAAGGTGGTGGTGGAAGTGGGCGTGTGGAAGGGTGCTTCCGTCGTTACCATGGCCAAGGAACTTCAGCGTTTGAATCGGGACGCGGTGGTGATCGCCATCGACACCTGGCTGGGCTCGTCCGAACATTATCTGTGGGAGAAATTCATCCCCGACCTGGATTTTGAATTCGGCTATCCCCGCCTTTATCACAAGTTCGCCGCCAATATCTGCAACGAGAGCTTGCAGGACTATGTCGTGCCGCTGCCCCTGGATTCCATCAACGGCTTTCAGTTGCTGAAAGCCAAAGGCATCCGCCCCGATGTCCTGCACATCGATGCCGGACATGATTATTTGTCAGTGATGGCCGACCTCAAAGCCTGGTGGCCGCAACTCAAGGACGGCGGCGTACTGATCGGCGACGATTATTTCAAGAAACCGCTGATTGGCCAAGGCAAATGGCCGGAAGTGCGCCAGGCCTTTGATGAGTTCTTTGCCTCAACGCCGCATACCAAATTCGAAAGCGGCGACGGCAAGTGTTATGTGGGCAAGCCTAGAGCTTAGGCGTGAACCGAAGCGACCTTTAAAGACTTAGAGCGGCTCCGGCTTGGGCTTCTGGGTTGACAGTGACGGATCCAACCGCACCTCGAACCAGTTCATCGCCCAATGCAGATGCGGACCGGTGGCCCGGCCCGTCGCGCCGATCAGTCCGATGCGCTGGCCGCGCTTGACCGCTTCGCCTGCTTTCACCAGCCTTTCGCTTTGATGCAGATAGGCGGTGGAGACGCCCTGGCCGTGATCGATAAGGGTCAGGCCGCCATCCAGGTAATGATCAGCGCTAATGCTGACCACGCCGTCGGCCGGCGCGACGATCGGCGTGCCCACTGGGGCGGCCATGTCGACGCCATAGTGCGGCGCCATCGGGGTGCCATTGTCGATGCGCTGGCTGCCGAACACGCCGCTCAAAATTCCCGGCGCCGGCCAGTCGAACCCGGAAAGAAAGTCGCTGCCCGCGCTGTCGTTCAGCCGTGACAGATAAATCGTCTCCGCCTCATGGGCGATGCGGGCCGCAACTTCCGGCGGCGGCGTCACTGTTTTTTGCGGCAAACCATTGACGCGCTGGGTTTCATATTGCCGCGCGCTGGGCGTGTAACTGCGACTGTCGCCGCCGCCATCGGGATAACGCACTGTCACCAGCGAAGCGCGGGTCTGATCGGGCGCGAAACCGAAAGTGAAACGGCCATCGGCGGTGACGCGCAAGGGGCGGCCATCCAGCGCCGCCAGCGAGCCGGGAGGCGCGCTGCCCAACACCAGGCTTCCTTGTGACATGGCTCCGGCGACGGAGAACCGCACCGGCTTTTCCTGTGCGTGCGCCGGCAAGGCGGCCAAGGACAGCGACGCGCCAAGGAAGAACCGCCGCCGCATCCTAGCTGATCCTATCTGGGAACAAGGCCTTTTTCCTGCGCCCGCGCCGTGGCGATGGTGGGGCTGGCATAGGCTTCCTGTAAATCCACGCTCCAATAGCGCAGCGCGTCCAGCGGGATATGCGCGCCCGTCACGGCGCAGGCCACATAGCTGCCTGGGGTGACGACTTCATATTCGCCGTCGAGATAGTGAAGCTTGGCTTCACCCTGGTCGCGTTCCATAACGTTCATGGGCTTAGTTTATCCAATTCAATGTCAGAAAAGCGAGCCCTGATCGGTGCCTCGCTTCTTTTTGGGCGATTTCAGGCGGCCGTCACCTTCCCCAGCCTGCGCCTTGGCGTCGCCGTCAGCAAAGGTCAGGGTTAAGGCTTCTCCCGCCTTAACGTCGGCGGCGCGGCGGCGGACCGACCCATCCTCGCCCTTGACCAGCGCAAAGCCGCGCTCCAGCACCGAGCGGTAGGAAATCAGTTCCAGCTCACGCGCCAGCCCCTCCAGGCGCCGCCGCGCCTGCTTCAGGCGTGTATCCTGGGCGCGGGCAGCGCGCGCCGCCAGCACGCCCACGCGTTCGCCGCAAACCTTCATGCGATCTTTGAGCATGCGGTGGCGCAATTGTGTCGCCGCCTTGGTGAAGGCGGTGCGGTGAATTTGCAGATTGCGGCCCAGCGACTGCCCCAGCCTTTCGCTTGCTGTGTCCAGCCGCTGGCGCGGCGTGGCGAACAGGCTTTCAGCGCGCGGCAGCACCCGCACCAACTGCACCAGATGACGTCGGCGATCCTCCATGCCTTTGCTGAAACTGCGCAAGGCGCGCCGTTCCAGATCCAGGGTCTGGGCCAGAAGCTCTGTCCTGACCGGCACCGCCAGTTCCGCGGCGGCGGTCGGGGTCGGCGCCCGCACATCGGCGGCGAAATCGATCAAGGTTGTGTCGGTCTCATGCCCCACCGCCGAAATCAGTGGAATGCGGCTTTCGGCGGCGGCACGCACCACCGCCTCATCGTTGAAGGCCATCAGGTCTTCCACTGAGCCACCGCCGCGCGCCACGATAATCAAATCGGGCCGCGGCTGGAGTTTGTTGAAGCCCGCGATCGCGGCAGCGACTTCGGCCGCCGCCTTCTCGCCCTGCACCGCCACCGGCCACAGCAAAACGCGGCGTGGAAAGCGCGCGTCCAGCCGGTGCATGATGTCGCGGATCACAGCACCGGTGGGCGAGGTCACCACGCCGATGATCTCGGGCAGGAAGGGCAGTCTCTTCTTGCGCGCGGCATCGAACAAGCCTTCGGCGGCCAAACGCTTTTTGCGCTCTTCCAGCATCGCCATCAGCGCGCCAAGGCCCGCCAATTCCACCTGCTCGACAATGATCTGGTAGCGTGAGCTGCCGGGATAGGTGGAAAGCTTGCCGGTGCAGATCACCTCCATGCCGGCTTCGGGACGCACCTTGAGCCGGCCCGCCACGCCCCGCCAGATCACGGCATTGAGCACCGCCTTGTCGTCCTTGAGGTCGAAATAAACATGGCCCGAGGAATGGAATTTCAGGCCGGAAATCTCGCCCCTGACCCTCACCATGGCGAACTGGTCTTCCACCGTACGTTTCAGGGCGGCGGACAATTCTGTGACCGAAAATTCGGGTAGGTTGGAAAAGGCTGTTTCCGACATGGTGGTATGATACAGGGTGGCGGCGAAAAATAGCCAGTAAAGGCGTATCTCGTGAAGGTTCTGCTGGTGGGTTCCGGAGGGCGCGAACATGCGCTGGCCTGGGCCCTGTCGAAAAGTCCGCTGCTGACAAAGCTGTACTGCGCCCCCGGCAATGCCGGCATCGCCCAGGTGGCGGAGCGCGTGCCGATCCCCGCCACCGATTTTTTCGCCTTGGCGAAATTCGCGCAGGACGCGCGAATCGATTTCGCGGTGATCGCCGCCGATGCGCAATTGGTGGGCGGGTTATGGGATGTGCTGGAAGCCGCCGGGATCCGCGCGTTGGGTCCGTCCAAGGCCGCCGCAGTGCTGGAAGGCTCCAAAGGCTTTGTCAAAGACCTGTGCCAGGAGATGGGCATTCCCACTGCCGCCTATCAGCGTTTCACGTCACCCGAACCAGCCAAGGCCTATGCCGAAAGCCTGGGTTATCCCGTGGTGATCAAGGCTGACGGCCTGGCCGCCGGCAAAGGCGTGATCATCGCGGCCGATAAAGGCGAAAGCCACAAAGCGATCGACTTCATGTTCGAAGGCGGTTTTGGGATGAGCGGCCACGCCATTGTGGTGGAAGAATTCATGCAAGGCGAAGAAGCCAGCTTCTTTGCCTTGAGCGACGGCAGCAATGTCATTCCGCTGGCGGGCGCACAGGATCACAAGCGCGTCGGCGACGGCGATACGGGTCCCAATACCGGCGGCATGGGCGCTTATTCGCCCGCGCCGGTCTTGCCACCTGCCCTGGAACAGGTGGCGATGGAGAAATTCATCAAGCCCACCGTCGCCGCCATGGCGGCGCGCGGCATGCCGTATCTGGGTGTGCTCTATCTGGGCCTGATGATCACCAAGGATGGCCCTAAGCTGGTGGAGTACAATTGCCGTTTTGGCGATCCCGAATGCCAGGTGCTGATGCCCCGGCTGAAAAGCGATCTGCTGGCGGCGCTGCTCGCAGCGCGTGACGGCAAGCTCACGCCACTGCAATGGCATGACGATGTGGCGCTGACCGTGGTGATGGCGTCAAAAGGCTATCCGGGAAGTTATGAGAAGGGCCATGTCATCACCGGCCTGGATGAAGCGGCAAAGCTGCCAGGTGTCACCGTGTTTCATGCCGGTACGGAACAACGCGGCTCAGACATCGTGGCAGCCGGAGGGCGAGTGCTGAACGTCACCGCTTTGGGCAAAAATGTGGCAGAGGCCCAGGCCCGCGCTTATGCCGCCGTGCAAAAAATTCAATGGAATGGCGCTTTTTACCGAACAGACATAGGGTGGCGCGCGCTAAAGCGCTGAAAAAGCGCTTTAGCGCCGCCGGGTGCGCGCATCCGCGCGCGGGGGCTGGCGCGCACTGAATCGTTGACACGGCCGCGCCGGCAAGGCACCCAATTGCCATGCTTTTATGGGCGGGCTTTGTTTCCATCCTGATCGGGCTTTTGGCGCTGACCATCGACCGCCAGTTGGCCCATTTCATCTATGACCATGTCAATGCCAAGGCGCACAAGGCTCTGGACTCGATCACCCATTATGCCAAAGCCGGCCATTGGCTGGCCGCTGCCATCCTGGCCCTGATCGTGGCGGCGGTCCTGCGCCACTACGATGTGTTGCCTGCGGAATCCACCCAGCTGATCAATTACAGCCTGGCTTTCATCGCCAGCCTGACCATGGGCAGCGCTATCTTGCACGTCATCAAGCTGGTGCTGGGACGGCGACGCCCACGCGACGACATGGAGATGGGGCTTTATGGCTTTCGGCCGCTGGCTTTCAATCTGGATTACAACAGCTTCCCCAGCGGCCATGCTTTGACCATCTGCTGCGTGGCAGTGATCTTCACCTGTGTGTGGCCGATATGGTGGCCGATCTGGTTTTCCGTCGCCTTCCTGTTGGGCGTGACGCGCGCGTTGTTAACGGCGCATTTTCTCAGTGACGTGCTGATTGGTGGCGGCATCGGATTGATCGCCGCGCGCGAAGTGCTGCAGTTGGGTTTTCCGGGATTCTCTCCAGGTTGGTTTTAGAACCAAACCTTACTGTCATGCCCGCGAAAGCGGGCATCCATCTTTTTTTGAAACCAGAAAATGGATTCCCGCTTACGCGGGAATGACAAGTCTCAGGACCGCCGCGCCCGGAAGAAATCCTTCAATATTTCTCCCGCCTCCAACGCATGCGGTTCGGTCTGGGTGATGGCCGGGCGATGATGACAAGTGGGCTGCTCGAAAAAGCGCGGCCCATGCAGCACCGCACCGCCTTTGGGATCGCAAGCCGCGAACACCAGCCGTCCGATGCGCGCCATGGCCATCGCCCCGGCGCACATGGCGCAAGGCTCCAGGCTCACATACAGAGTTGCGCCGATCAGCCGTTCATTGCTCAGCGCTTTGGCCCCGGCGCGCATCACCAGCATCTCGGCGTGGGCGGTGGGGTCTTTGAGTTCCAGGATGCGGTTGCCGTCCTTGGCCAATAGCGATCCATCCGCCGAAAGCAACACCGCGCCCACCGGCACTTCGCCCCGTTTGGCGGCCGATTTCGCTTCTTCCAGCGCCAGTGCTATGGCTTCGGCATCATTCATAGCCAGGAGTTAGCATTGCCCGGCAGTCAAAAGCCAGAAGGCCAAATGCCAGCCGGAGACCGGATTGCCAAAGTCATTGCCCGGGCGGGCATCTGCTCGCGGCGGGATGCGGAAAAGCTGATCCTGGAAGGCCGGGTAAAGCTGGACGGCGTGGTCGTGACCTCGCCTGCCCTCAACGTCACCGAAAACAATGTGGTCCAGGTGGATGAAAAACCGCTGGCCCAACCGGAAGCGGCGCGGCTGTGGCGCTATCACAAGCCATCGGGCCTGGTCACCACCCACAAGGATGAAAAAGGCCGGCCCACGGTCTTTGCCAACCTGCCCAAACATCTGGGTCGTGTGGTTTCGGTGGGGCGGCTGGATTTCAATTCCGAAGGACTGCTGCTGCTGACCAATGACGGCGAGATCGCCCGCCGTCTGGAAATTCCCGCCGCCGGTTGGACCCGCATCTACCGCGCTAGGCTGTTCGGCAAAGTCACCCAGGCGGATCTGGACAAGCTCGCCACCGGCATCACCATCGATGGCGTCAAATATGGCCCCATTGTCGCCGACCTGGAGCGCAGCAAGGGCATGTATAGCTGGGCCACGGTCAGCTTGAAGGAAGGCAAAAATCGCGAAGTCAAACGGGTGATGGAACGGCTGGGGCTGAAAGTCGCCCGCCTGATCCGCACCGCTTACGGCCCCTTCCAACTGGGCCAGTTGGTGGAAGGGCAAATCGAGGAAATCCCCGCCCGCTTGTGGCGGGAAAAGCTGGGAATCGGCCGAAAAAAACGTACTGACCGCGACGGCTGAAAGCTGCTAGAAGCCGCCCAACAGATGGAGCACGGTCATGGGCAGTATGAAGGAAAAGCGGAAAAACCAGGTCCAGCCGC
>Ga0068865_100002232_pt1 | contig 11408 bp, 11 predicted proteins | sample KBSMisM12_FD_75293 | JGI IMG/M metagenome (GOLD analysis project Ga0068865, IMG submission 75293) | Miscanthus rhizosphere microbial communities from Kellogg Biological Station, Michigan, USA - KBS Miscanthus M1-2 | ecosystem: Host-associated > Plants > Roots > Rhizosphere > Soil ...
GGTCCACCTGGACATCTTCGCCTGGAACCCCCGCAACCGGCCGGGCCACCCGGCGGGCGCCGAGGCGCAGGCGATCCGCGGCCTCTACCGCATGATCCGCGAGCGGTTCGCGTGAGCGCGCAGGCCCTCGATCCGCGGGTGACGCCGCTGCGCGACGGGATCGCCAGCCGGGCCCTGGAAGGGCTGGCGCGCGCGGAGGTCTATCTCGACCCCAAGCCGATGACCTGCGCCCGGCCGACCGCGGGCGTCCACCGCGCCCCGGACGCGGCCTCCGAGCAGATGGACCAGCTGCTATTCGGCGAGCTGTTCGACGTAATCGAGGAGGAGAACGGCTTCTTCTGGGGCCAGGCGCGGCGCGACGGCTACGTGGGCTTCGTGGCCCAGGCGGCGCTGGCGGCGCCGGGCGCCCCGCCGACCCACCGGATCAGCGCCCTTCGCACCTACGGCTTCGCCGAAGCCAGCATCAAGTCGCAGGCGGCCGGGCCCTATCCGATGAACGCCCTGGTGGCCGTGGAGGCCGAGGAGGGGCGCCTGCGCCGCGTCGCCGGAGCCGGGTGGATGGCCGCCGAGCACCTCTGCCCGGTCGGTGAATTCGAGACCGACTGGGCCGGCGTCGCCGAGCGGTTCATTGGCGCGCCTTACCTGTGGGGCGGTCGCGACAGCCTGGGTCTGGACTGCTCCGGCCTGGTGCAGCAGGCGCTGACGGCCTGCGGCCTGTCCTGCCCGCGAGACGCCGACCAGCAGGCGGGCCTGGGGCGCGAGATCGCGCGCGCGGACTTCGCCCGCGGCGACCTGGTGTTCTGGAAGGGCCATGTGGCGATCGGGCTGGACGAGACGCGCATCGTCCACGCCAACGGCTTCCACATGATGGTCGCCATCGAGCCTCTGGACGAGGCGCTGGCGCGCATCGAGGCCGCCGGATCCGGGCGGCCGACCACGTTCCGCCGGCTCTAGGCGGAAGGGTCCAGGCCATGCGCAACCCGCTGCTGCTGGCCGCCGTGCTTCTGCTGACCGCAGTCGCGCCCGCCGCCGCCGAGGACGTGGCGATCACCTTCGACGACCTGCCGACCATGGCGCTGTCGCCGACCACCGACTACGCGGCCGTCACCACCAAGGCGCTGCTGGCGGGGCTGAAGCGCCACCGGATCCCGGCCATCGGTTTCGTCAACGAGCTGAAGCTGGAGGCGCGCGACAAGCCGCAGCGGATCGCGCTGCTGAAGCAGTGGCTGGACGCCGGCATGGACCTCGGCAACCACACCTATTCGCACCCGCATTTCACGACCGACGTCGCCGCCGAGATCGTCGAGGTCGAGAAGGGCGAGGTCGAGACGCGCAAGCTGTTGGCCGCGCGCGGGCGCGAACCGCACTGGTTCCGCCATCCCTACCTGGAGACCGGCGCCACGGCCGAGGCGCGCCGCGGGCTGGAGACCTGGCTGGGCGCGCGGGGCTATCGGGTGGCGCCGGTCAGCCTGGAGAACTCCGACTGGATGTTCGCCGGGCCCTATGACGAGGCGGTGCTGAAGGGTGATGCGGCGGAAGCGGCGCGGATCAAGGCGGCCTACCTGGCGTTCACGGCGAAGGTCGTGCCCTGGTACCGGTCGACGGCTCTCAGCGTGCTGGGCCGGCGCCCGGCGCTGGTGTTCCTGCTACACGCCACGCGGTTGAACGCCGACAGCCTGGACGGCCTGGCCAGGATCCTCGCCGACAACGACCTGAAGCCGGTGAGCCTGGAACGGGCCATGGACGACGGCGTCTACGAGATGCCGGACGACCCGGTGGCCGACAACGGCCAGCCGTGGGTCGCGCGCTGGGCGCTGGCCCTGAAGAAGGACATGCCCTGGTCGACGCTGCCGCGGCCGCCGGAGGACATCGCCGCGGCGGACGCGCGGCTGAACGCCGGCCCGCCGCCCGCGGCGGTGACCAAGCCGAAGTAAGCGGGCGCTATTTCGTCGGCGGGGTGGCCGGCGCGGCCGGCTTGGCGTCGGCCGGCTTCGCGGCGTCGGGCTTGGCGCCTTCGGCCGGCTTCGCGTCACCCGGCTTGGCTTCACCCGGCGCGGCGGCCTTGGCGTCAGCCGCCGGAGCTGCGGCAACGGGCTTCGGCGCCGGGATCGGCAGGCTCGAGCCCTGGCCGTGCAGGTAGGCGATGACGTTGATGCGGTCCTGCGGCGCCTTGAGGCCCACGAAGGTCATCTTGGTGCCCTGGACGTAGGCCTGCGGGGCCTTGAGGTACAGGTACAGATGGTCGTAGTCCCAGACCGGCACTTTCGCGCCCTCGGCCTTCATGGCGTCGGAATAGGCGAAGCCGGCCTCCGAGGCCGGCTTGCGGCCCACCACGCCGTTCAGGTTCGGCCCCGTGCCGTTGGCGGTCAGGCTGTGGCAGGACTGGCACTTGGCGAACACGGCCTGGCCGGCGGCGACGTCGGCGGCGGGCAGCACCGTGCCCCAGTCCGGCGGGACGTCCGCGGCGGCCGCGCCGCCCTCGGTGGTCTCGGCCACCTCGACCTTGAAGCCCGGGTGGGCGACCTTTTCTCCGGGGAAGACGAAGCCCGCCACCTGCACCAGGATGGCGATCGTGAAGCCCGTCGCCAGCACCGCGCCGGCATACTTGTTGAAAGTCAGATCGCTCATAGTTCCGAAATCGGCCCTCTCCCAAGAAGGCGGGATTGGGGCCGGCTCCGGAAGCCAGCGAACGCACGGGAATCCCGCCCCTTATTGCGCCCGGCTCTCTTACACGCTACCGGCGCTCGCGCAACCCGCCCAAGCAACGCTCCCGGCAATGCCTTGAACCCCATCGTCCTCATTCCCGCGCGCATGGCCGCGACCCGCCTGCCGGGCAAGCCCCTGGCGGACATCGAGGGCCAAGCCATGATCGTCCGTGTGCTGCGCCAGGCGCAGGCCGCCGGCGTGGGCCCGGTGGCCGTGGCGGCGGGCGATTCGGCGATCGCCGAGGCCGTACGCGCGGCCGGCGGCACTGCGGTCCTGACCGACCCGGACCTGCCCTCGGGCTCCGACCGGATCGTGGCCGCGCTGGCCGAACTGGATCCGCGCGGGTCACACGACGTGGTGGTCAACCTGCAGGGGGACATCCCCTTCGTGCGGCCGGACGCGGTGAGCGCGGTGACCGACCTTCTGGCCCGCGAGCCGGGCTGCGACCTGGCGACCGTGATGGTGGCCGAGGCCGATCCCTCGGAGCGGACCAATCCCGACATCCCCAAGGTCGTGGCCGCGATGCAGCCCGACGGGCGCACGGCCAGGGCGCTCTACTTCACCCGCTCGGTGCTCTATGGCGAGGAGCCGGTCTGGCTGCACCATGGAATCTACGGCTTCCGGCGCGCGGCGCTCATGCGGTTCACGGCCGCGCAACCCTCGGCGTTGGAGAAACGCGAGCGGCTGGAGCAGCTGCGGGCGCTGGAGATGGGCATGCAGGTCTGGGCGGCGGTGATCGACGAGGCGCCGATCAGCGTGGACAATCCGGCCGACCTGGAGCGCGCGCGCGCGTTCGCCCGGTCGCTGGCTTAGGGGGACTTCGGCATGAGCAAGGGACGCATCGCCTTCCAGGGCGAGCTCGGGGCCAACAGCCACGAGGCCTGCCAGGCCGCGTTTCCCGACCTGGAGCCGGTCCCGCACGCGAGCTTCGAGGACGCCTTCGAGGCGATCAAGACGGGCGACTGCGCCCTCGGCATGATCCCGGTGGAGAACTCCATCGCCGGCCGCGTGGCCGACGTGCACCACCTGCTTCCATCGTCGGGGCTGAAGATCATCGGCGAGCGGTTCAAGCCGATCCACTTCCAGCTGATGGCGCTGCCCGGCGTGAAGCTGGACGAGATCAAGACGGTCGCGTCGATGCCGATCGCGCTGGGGCAATGCCGCAAGATCATCCGGCGGCTAAAGCTGAAGACCGAAGGCGTCGGCGACACGGCCGGGGCCGCCAAGTCGCTCTCCGAACATCCGGACCGGGCGCGCGCGGCGATCTCGCCGGCGCTGGCGGCCGAGATCTACGGCCTGGAGATCCTGGCCCGCGACATCGAGGACGAGCACCACAACACGACGCGGTTCCTGGTGATGACCGCCGAGAAGGACCCGGCGCGGCCGCCCTTCACCGAGCCCTGCATCACCAGCTTCGTGTTCCGGGTCCGCAACCTGCCGGCGGCGCTCTACAAGGCCATGGGCGGGTTCGCGACCAACGGCGTCAACATCTCCAAGCTGGAAAGCTACATGGAGGACGGCGCCTGGACGGCCACCATGTTCTACGCCGAGGCGGACGGGCGGCCCGAGGACCGCGGCCTCGCGCGCGCCTTCGAGGAGCTGCAGTTCTTCTCGGAGAAGTTCGAGGTGTTGGGGGTCTATCCGGCAGATCCGTTCCGGACGCGCGGGTGATTTCCCCTCCCCTGAAGGGGAAGGGAAGCGCAGCGCTAGCCCTCTTCCGCCCAGGCCTTGATGAGCTGGTGGGCGATGGCCAGGCGCTGGGGGGCGAAGGTTCCGTCGAGTTGGCCGGCGATCAGGGCCTTGGCCTCGTCGCGGGTGAACCAGCGGATCTCGGAGATCTCGGTCTGGTCGGGCGTGCCTTCGTCGTCCTCGACCTCGGCGATCAGGCCGATCATCAGCGATGACGGATAGGGCCACGGCTGGGTGGAGTGATAGCGGACCTTGCGGGTGCGCAGGCCGGCCTCCTCCTTGAGTTCGCGCGCACAGGCTTCCTCGATGCTCTCGCCGGGCTCCAGGAAGCCGGCCAGGGCCGAGAACATGCCCGGCGGCCAGCGCTCCTGGCGGCCCAGCATGCAGCGATCGCCGTGGTAGGCCAGCATGATCACCACCGGGTCGGTGCGCGGGAAATGCTCGGTCTCGCAGGCCGGACACTGGCGCTTCCAGCCGCCGTCCTTGGCCTCGCTGGGCTGGCCGCAGACCGCGCAGTGGGAGTGCTTGCGCCGCCACTCGAACATCTGCTTGGCGGTGGCGACGATGGCGGCCTCGGTGGGCGGCAGCTTCAGGGCCACGGCCCGCAGGTCCTCGAACTTGCCCAGGCCCTGCAGGGGGCCGCCGTCGGCGGGGTTGGCGGCGCCCTCCAGGTCGACGGCGAAGACGGCGGTGTCCTTCCAGAGGCCCAGGAACAGCAGCCGCTCCTGGCCGCCGGCCAGCTCGCCCACCAGCTTGGCCGGCAGGTAGGCGATCTGCATCCCCCCCGTTTCTTTGGCGTCTTTCGTGGGCTCCACGAACGGGCGGCCGTCCCAGATGGCGACGCCGAGCGACTCGTCGGAGGCCAGCTGTTCGGCCAGCCACTTGCTGTCGCCGCGCCGATCGCTGGCGCGGTCCAGCGGATTGCCGGCGAAGGTGTTGAAGAAGGCGTCTAGAGGCATGGGCAACCCTTCTAGGGCGCCGCCCCTTCTTCGTCATCCTGAGGAGAGATCAACGGCTGGCGGTCGCCGCGGGATGCGCCTCGATGTAGCGCTGGCCCGAGAGCATGCCCGCCAGCGACAGGTTGCCCTCATGGCACGCGTATTCGTAGATCGGGACCGCCGTCGCCCGGAACGGCATCTCGCCCGACCAGGGCGCGGTGTAGGTCGCCGGGTCCTCGACGGTGAAGGCGTAGCGGATCTCGCCGGCCGAGACGCGGGTGAAACGCTCGGTCACCTTGGCGTCCGGCCCGATGTAGTACACCGGGGCGCGGTAGTTGCCGATGTCGCGGAACCCGGCGCTCTCCACGACCAGCGTCTCACCCTCCCAGTGGCCGACAGGGTCGCCGTCCCAGGATTTGCCGAGGCCGCGGTCGTGGACGCCGCCCAGGCGCACGATCCGCACGATGCCGTCGATCTCGGAGAAGATCACCACCGCCTGGCGGGTCTGGACGATGCGGTAGTTGGCCGAATAGGGCGCGTTCTGCATCGGCGGCATGTTCGCGGAGAAGCTGGTGATCAGGCAGCGCTCGCCACCGTTGCGCGATTCCGGGCCGTCGTAGTCGGTGAAGGCGGCCGCGCGGATCGCCGCCATCTGCGCCAGGGCCTGCGGGCGGTAGGGAACGCGCCCGTCCGGCGTGCTGGTGATCCAGCCGGTGCGCATCTTGCCGTCGACCACCGCCAGGCCGCCGGTCGACCACCACTCGCTGGCGCGGCTGTCGAGCGGGTCGGCCACCAGGATGGTGTCGTAGACGGTCTTCTCGATGGCCTTGAGGTCATCGCCCTTGCCGACGACAGCCGGGACGCCCGGCGGACGCTCCAGGTGGGTCAGCGACAGGTTGGTCCACTCACCCTGCAGGTTGGGCGCGCCCCAGGGCGTGCGCGGGGCGCGATAGCCGCCGGCGTGAGCGGGCAGGGCCAGCAGGACCAGCAGCGCCAGCGCCAGGCCCGTGGTCGGCTTCGGCTCTCGGTTGACCATATCGCCCCCCAAGCGACTGTGAACGCGCGGCCTTGGTACCACGTCCAAGGCGCCTGGGCAGGGCCGTGTTCGCCGAACGCAGGGTGGAGCGGCTAGTCGGTTCCACCCTCCTCAGGCGTGCTGAAGCGTCGGACTCTGCGCGGGGCGGGTCTGCCTGCCGTGGGCGCCGCCTTGGCCTTGCCGCTCATGCCGGGCATGCCGCCCATGCCGCCCGAGCTCTTGTCCGGATCCTGGCCGGAGCCGGTATCCTTGCCGCCGGCGTCACCCATGCCGGGCATGCCGGGCATGTCCTTCAGGTCGTCGTCGGAGAACATGCGGATGATCCGCGGCAGCTGTTGGGGTGGGTAGGCCTTGGGCATGGCACGCACCACCGGCCGCGGCGCGGCGCGGGTCTTGGGCTGCTCGCGCAGCGCCTTGGCCAGGTCGGCTGGCGGCCGCGGACGGCGGCCGCGGCGCTTGACGGGGGCGTGTTCCCGGGCCGGCGGGCAGTGGCTTTCCAGGCACTCCAGGAAGGCCTTCCCGTCGATCCCGATCTCGCGCAGGCGCTTGAAGAACGCCTCGCTGAGCACCCCTTCCTCGGTCAGGCAGTGATGCAGGGTGCAGAGCGGATTGTCGTCCCGGCCCCCGCCGCCGCCCGGATCGCCGTTGAAGATCGCCGCGGTCAGGGTCTTCTCGCGGGTGAACCTGTCCTTGGCGTTGAAGTAGCCCTGGGCGCGGACGCGGCAGGGGTAGACGCCGGGAAGGGAGGCGGTGAACGCGCCGGCAAAGCGGCCGGGACCCGTCGCATCCAGCTTGACCAGGAATTCCTGGGCGTCCGGCGTGGTGACATCGGCCCATACCGTGGCGTCGCCGGTGAACGGGACGTCGTAGGCGAGGAGCGACGCCTCCAGGGTCACGTTCGCGCCCGGGCGATAGCCGTCCTGCCGCAGCCGCGCCTCGAAGCGAAGGTTGGAATAGGCGTGGGCGATCAGGCTGTAGCGCAGTCCGCCGCCCTGGAACGCCGCGGCCACGACGCCGGCGAGCTCGCGATTGCCCAGCAGCTTGTCCAGGTCCTTGCGGCCCTTCAGCGCCAGCACCGCGCGCCAGGCTCCGGCATGGCTGCCGGCCGGGTTGGCGGGCAGGGCCGGCAGGGCTACGCGGTAGAAGGCCACGCCAGCCTTCACCGAGTAGGCGCTGTTGCCGCCGGTGGCCGGCTTGATGACGTCGCCCGAAGGGGTGATCAGGGTGAAGTCCAGCACCTGCGGCAACGGGCAGAGCGCGATGATGTCGGCGTAGACGTCGGCGTCGGTGACGTCGAACGGGATCACGTGCTTGGCGCCAAGCAGCAGCAGGCCTTGCGGGTCCAGCAGCACGTCCATGCGCGAGACGCCCGCCAGCACCTGCACGAAGTACTTGGTCAGGTTGAAGCTCTGTTCGTCGCTTGAGATGTCGCCGGTGATGATCAGGTCGCCGTGGGTGTTGGCGGTGACGTCATGCAGCACCTGGACGTTGATGTCCTGAGGCAGGCCGAAGCCGATGGCGTAGGTCCGATCGGTGATCGTCCCGGCCGGCAGTTCGCCGACGAAGGGGTGGACGTTCTGGACCCCGTCGGTCAGCACCACCATCGAGCGGTTGGCGTGGGTCGCCGTGCCGAGCTCGGTCGCGCCCTGCTCCATGCCGCCGCCGATGCAGGTCAGGCCGCGCGGGTTGAGGTCGGGGCCGGCCAGCACGGGCGCCACCCCGCCCGAGCTGACCGCGGCCATCGGCGCGGGCGTGGCGATCAGGTCGTCGAAGGAGACCAGCGCGATCTCGTCGTTGGGCAGCATCAGGGCGTTGAAGACGCCCACGGCGGTCTTCAGCAGCGAGTTCTTGGTGCTCGTCCCCCCGGCCGGGTCGCTCATGCTGCCGGAGCGGTCGAGGACCAGGCAGACCGAGTTGTCCTGGCGCGGCACGCTGGTCCCGGTCACGGTCAGGTGGAAGTCGCCCAGCGGATATTCGCCCCCCTCGGTGGCGGCGTAATAGCCCTCCTGGTCGACGATGTAGGCGTGGATGTCGATGGCGCTGGGCGCGATCGCGCCGGCCGGCGCGACCAACTGGACCCAGACGTAGCCGAAGTAGAAGTCGGCGTTCGGGTCGGGGTTGGCGACGAATTCGGTCCCCATGGTCGTCTGCCCGAAGGGCGCGGCCGGCAGGCCGGTGATGCGGAAGTGGACGGGTCGCCCGCCCGTGACCTTGAACTTCACCGCCTTGTAGGAGGTCAGGCCCTCCGGGATGTTCACGAAACTCAGGTTGGCGCCGGTATCATTGTGCAGGTCCGGCAGGTCGGTGTCGTACCAGGTGATCGCCTTGCTGCTGAGGACATCGGCGGGGTGGACGTCGACGCCGAAGTAGCGGTCGGTGGCCGTGCGCCCGAAGGTCGACATTAGCTCGTTCAGCCGCGTCAGGCCGCTGGCCGCGGCGGTGCTGTTGTCGGGCAGGTAGGGGGCTGCGGCCGATTGCTTCTGCTCCCAGACCGACCACAGCCGGTCGATGTTGCAATGGTGCAGGAAGAACACCGGGTCGTTCGGCGAGGTGCCCGGCTGCATCGAGCCGTCCACCCAGCGGTGCACCGCGTTGTGAATGCCGCGCGGCCCGACCCAGCCTTCAAGCGTGTTGCGGAAGCTGGTGGCCTGGGTGCTGTTCCGGTTCCAGGGGGCGCTGTCGTAGGGGGTGATGGCCAGGCAGTCCTTGACGCTCTGCGGCGTGGGCAGGCCCGGGCCGTCGCCGCCGAACTTCCGGCGCAGGACGAAGAAGCCCTCTTCGTCGCAGTTCAGCGCGCCGGCGAAGTCCCCGGTGCTCACTTCGTCGTCCGGCGGCGCGCCGTTGCCGCCCAGGAATTCGGTAGTGAACGGGAAGCCGGGGTCGGCGGCGGACTGGTCCTTGGTCCAGTTCCAGTAGGGCAACGACAGGTTCGGGTCGCCGGAGGCGGTGCGCAGCTCCTGCTCGAAGAGCTTGAGCAGCTCGCGGTGCCACGGGCCGAAGGCCGGGCCGCGGTGGGCGAGGTTGGGGCCGAGCGGGTCGTTGGGACCCAGCATCATCACCTGGTGGTGAGCCCAGACGAAATCGTCGTAGCGGGTGAGCAGGGTCGAGCCGGTGGCCAGCATACCCATGGCGATGTCGTTGGCGATGTCGGCCACGACGTCGGGCCGCGCGATCAGCTGGCTCGGATGGGTCGCCGGGTTGCGGAGCGCCAGGATGGCGGCCTTGAGCCGCATCAGCTCGGTGGCAGGCTTGTCGGTGGCGGAGGCGGCGTTGTACTCGGCGAACAGGGTCCGCAGGTTTCTCCGGAGCTTCATGGTCGATTCTCCCGGCGGTCGCAGGACCGGGATGGCGGTCCCTGACGGCGCCTTTCAGGCCATGGTTCACTCTATCAGAAGGTGTGGCGCAACCCTGTTATCCGGCGCCGCGAACTCCTGGCCGATCGACTGGTAGTTGTGAGTCGTGCGTTGCGACGCGGCGCCGCCGCCGCGATGGGACTCGACGGCGGGCGGCCAGAGGCTCTAACCGTGCGGGCAAGGGCTCACACGGACCGCCACGGAGGAAGGCTCTCGATGTTTTCGCATATCATGGTCGGCACCAACGACCTCGACCGCGCCAAGTCGTTCTATGACGCGGTGCTGGGGACGCTCGGCGTTCCCGCGGGCCAGGTCGACCGCCATCGGGTGTTCTACCGCACCCAGACCGGCGTCTTCTCGGTCTCGCTGCCGATCGACGGTCAGCCCGCCACCAGCGCCAACGGCGCGACGATCGGCTTCGCCTGCGCCTCGAAGGAGCAGGCAGACGCCTGGCACGCGGCCGGGGTGACCCATGGCGGCGTCTCCATCGAGGATCCGCCGGGCGTACGCGAGGGCGCGTTCGGCAACCTCTACCTCGCCTATCTGCGCGATCCCGACGGCAACAAGATCTGCGGCCTGCACCGCATGGCCTAGAGCGCGTCAGCCGGCCGGGATGGTCTGGCCGAACATGAGACGGTGGCCGTCGGGCGTCCCGACGGCCATTTCGCGCCGGCCCCAGGGCTTGTCGGCCGGGGCCGATCGCACGATCGCGCCCTTCGCGGCGATCTCGGCGTGCAGCGCGTCGATGTCGTCGACGTCGACGTAGGCGAAGTAGCTGTGGTCGCCGAGCTCGGACGGCGGCAGGGCGTCCGGGCAGTGACCCAGCATCAGGCGCACGCCGCCGCGCACCAGCGCCTGCCAGTTGTCGCCGTCGTTCCAGTCGCGGGCGAAGCCCAGGGCGTCCTCGAAATAGGCCGTCGTCCTTTCGAGATCGGGGACGGCCAGGACATAGGCGTAGGGGGCCAGCGCCGCCCGGCTCACGCTGGCGCGCGCCCGAAGCGCTGGGCGGAGCGCGCCTTGGCCTTCTCCGCCTCGACCTTGCGGTCGCGCGGCGGCGCCTGGGTTTCGAGCGCATGCAGCAGGCGGTGGCCGGCCTCGAACACCTCTTCGATGGCGGCGTTGAAAGCGGCCTCGTTGGCCTTTGAGGGGCTGTTGTAGCCCGAGAGCTTGCGCACGAACTGCAGCGAGGCGGCGCGGATCTCCTCGTGCGTCGCCGGCGGCTCGAAGTTGAACAGGGTCTTGATGTTGCGGCACATGCGCGAACCTCCCGGAGGGCAGCTCCTGACGTCATTCAGGATAGCGCCACTTGGGTCGGAGGGAAGGCGCGCGCGACGCGGAGGGTGGCGGATCACCACGAGTCGCGAAAACGCCGCCGGCCTTCGGCCGACGGCGCTCGCTGTCGAAGCTGGCGTCAGATCAGGCGGTCGCGACCTTGCGGCGCGAACGCAGGGCCACGCCCAGGCCGCCGAAGCCGATGAGCATCAGCGTCCAGGCCGCCGGCTCCGGCACGCCGAAATTGCCCGAGTTGAAGGTGATCGTGGCGCCGCCGTTGGGTCCGTCGTTGGCCACGGTGATGATGTCGCTGAGCGTGCCGTCCGCCTCGAACAGCTTGAGGCCCAGGGTGCCGGGATTCCAGCCGCCGCCGGGGATGAAATACCACTTGCCGATCGGCTCGAAGATGTCGGC
>Ga0068865_100002233_pt1 | contig 11408 bp, 13 predicted proteins | sample KBSMisM12_FD_75293 | JGI IMG/M metagenome (GOLD analysis project Ga0068865, IMG submission 75293) | Miscanthus rhizosphere microbial communities from Kellogg Biological Station, Michigan, USA - KBS Miscanthus M1-2 | ecosystem: Host-associated > Plants > Roots > Rhizosphere > Soil ...
CTCTTCGGTGGGACCTTTGCGATTTAACCCTGAGTATGGCTGGCAAGGCGCGCATCCTACTAGCACTTTTATGTCGGCATCTCCAAACATATCAGCTATTTCCAAGGAGCTCACATTTGCAATGTCGTTAGCAACAAAACGAGCATCATTATTAGCTTCATAGCCAAACTTGCATGTTACATCATTATCAATACCTGCAACTACATTGAAGCCCTCGAGCTTTAAGCCATGCGTCAGGCCTCCGATACCACAGAACAGGTCAACAACCTTTATACTTTTCTTGTGTTCTTTCATCCTATATCTAAGATTATCAAAAAATGAGCAAAAACTCGAGTAGCTAATTCAACACGATATAAACTTATGGCTCTGTGTTATCTGATAATTTCTTATCTTGGTAAATATCGTACAGCAAGTGAGCTAATTGAGTTGCATCGTCATCTAGGCGTCTCACATAGTCTTCTCGGTTATTAAATTTAATGCCATTAATTGTAAATGGTACTGCGATATCTTCGGGTAGTTCGTCCATAGACCTATGATACTTGTCTTGCTCTGTAGTTTATGCAACTCTAAATAGGAGCTCTTGCTTAGTAGCCCTTACTCTAATACTACGCGGGTATGCTAAATGACAGGGGTCTATCATCTGTTAAGCTCCCCCAGAGCAATATCTCATTACAGATCTGGTTCCAATGCAAAGCCACTTGGGCAACCAAGAAAAAACGCTAGTCTTAGGACTGGCGTTTTTTCGTTGGTAGACTTCTATAATTTTGTCACAAACTCACTCATCGGCGAAAGAAGTGCGTCCCTGTATACGGTCATCAGTTTACTGGTAACCGGGCGCTCTGTGAGCGGTGGCAGATTTCGTGCATCAACCACGGTAACAGCTGAAATAAACGCACTCGTTCCACACACGAACGCTTCATCAGCAATGTAAAGCTCGGTAAGGTCAATCGTACGCTCCTCAACAGGAATATTAAGGGTATGCGCGAGTTCAATAATGGTGCGTCGGTTGATGCCTTCTAAGATATCCATCGAAGCTCCTGGGGTGATTAGCTTACCGCTACGCACAATAAAGATGTTAGCGGCGCTTAGTTCCGCAACATGCCCGAGGCTATCAAGGAAAATACAATCGTCGTAGCCACTATCAATTGCATCTTGTTTAGCGAGCACGGAATTTACATACGCACCATTCACTTTGGCGCGTGAAGGGATTGAGAAGTCTGGCGTGCGTCGCCATAGGCTTGTTTTAAGCCGAACGCCATCTTGTGGCAAGATGGATTCTGCAGCGTAAAGAAACGCGCTCAGTACAGCAGGTAGGCCACGCGATTTAGTACCGGGCAGCTTCTCGGCAATATGAAAACTAACCCTCGCAAACACATTCTCTGGTGGGTTATTAGCCGCAACCAACTCGCTCATCGCCTGCGTAAACGCCTCAAGTGACCATTCCTGGCTAAACGTATCAATACCAATCACTTTGCACGAATCCATTAATCGCTGATAGTGGTCTCTTATGCGAAAGGCAAAGTTGCCTTCATCGGTGTGATTGATATGAAATACGGTATAAACACTCAGTCCGTATAGCACGGCAGAGCTTGCAACCGATACCGTCGCCTCTGATTCGGAAACCAATTTTCCGTCAAAATATGCAGTGGGATATATATGTGCCATGATTTCACTATAAACTATCGCATCAATTTGCCAGCAGCAACGCGCACAGCTTCGCTCCAGCTAAGGAAGGCGTGTGGTGTTTCGGCAACTTGGCGGGCGGTCAAGCCGTACTTAACAGCAAGCGCGAGTTCGTGAATAACCTCAGCGGCATGCGGGGAAACAACAGTCGCACCAAGTAACACACCCTTTTTATCAGCAATAAGTTTCACGAACCCATCACGGAAATCGCTAGTGTTGCTGCGGGCAATGATGTTGAGTGGTGCAAGTGCAATGTTTACATGCAAGTCACGCTTGATGCAATCATCCTCAGTAAATCCAACGGTCGCAATGCCAGGAAAGGTAAAGGTAAGCCGCGGCGTTGCTGTATAGTCTGGGGCAAGTTGAACTTTGCTGAACAAGTTATGCGCTGCAATGCGGCTTTCAAGTAGTGCCGTGTGAGTGTGACTACTATGTCCAAGCACGTCACCGGCTGCGTAGATGTGGCGAGCGGTAGTTTGTAGGTATTCGTTCGCTTTAATGCCCGTCGGATCGTACTCAACGCTTGCGTTTTCGAGGCCAAGATCAACTGATGGTTTGCGGCCAGTTGCAACAAGTACTTCGTCAACATGAACAGATTTCTCAACCCCAGCGCGTAGGAAGGTTACGCGGTAGCCGAGGCCATCTTTCACAACCGCAACAGTGCGTGTCTGGGTGAGTGAAGTGACGCCCTTGCCCTCGCGGAGCATGCGCTCAAACAGCTCGCCAACTTCTTCTTCCTCTTGTGGCAAGATACGTGCAGCAATTTCGGCGAGGTACACTTTTGTACCAAAAATAGCGAGCAATTGCGCAATCTCAACGCCAACTGTGCCAGCGCCAATAACATAAATACTCTTTGGTGGCTTGATAGATTCAAGCACAGTCCGCGGCGTCAGATAAGGGACATCTTCGATACCAGGAATATCTGGTGCAACCCACTCAGATCCCGTAGCGATGAGGAACTTCTCGGCACTAATGTGTTTGCGGTTAACAGATATTTCATGAGGCGATAAAAAGTGCGCCCGAGCTTCAATAGTATCAATACCTTGCGATTCGTAGAACTTACGATTGCCAGCGGCACCAGTACGTTCGACCGCAAGGTTTTTCCAGGCGCGGAGTGAAGGGTAGTTGTAGCCAAGCGCATTACTACGAAGGCCAAAGCGCGCACCATGGCGGGCTTCATCGTAAAGCTGTGCAGCGTGGAGAAGTGCTTTAGTTGGTACATCGCTAAAGTTCGGTGAGTCGCCGCCAAATACCGATTGTTCAATAATCGCAACTTTCTTACCTTCACGTGCGGCAATTGTTGCCGCCGCAGATCCTCCGGCGCCGCTGCCGATAACGATGAGGTCGTAGTCAAATGTGTGTTTTTTGGCCATATCCGGGCTCCTTATATCATTTGTTTGTGGTGTTTGTATAAATAAGCGGCATCTGGGTGGAGTGGTTCAAGAGCTCTAGTTACTTGTCGGCGGATGTCACTACTGGTAATCTCTGGTTTGTTTTTTAGCCAATCGGTGAGAACATTACAGACGCGTTCAGCGGTATCGTTGGCAAGCCCATCCACGCTTTGTACACTAAGGCACGCGGCATATACGCTATTGCGGAGTTTTTCTCGGTCAAATAGCTCGACTCCACGGCGACCATGTTTTATGACGGCAGCAGGAGTACTCATCCTATCCTCGCGACAACTACAGGGGTAATGACCAGATTAATATACAAAAAGAATGCAAGCACAATCAGCGCCGAGCCGCCGGCAAATTGCAAGAAACGCTTGTTGGCTTCGCGCCAACGCTGCAGCCGGCTAATATTGTGCCCACTGCCAATAAAGGCTGCAACAAGCAAAATACTAAGCGACGCAATCACGATGTAGGTAGCCGCACCGATAAGTTGCAAATCAGTCGGCAAGGAAATGATGGCAAAGGCCGCCGCAATTGCCGGGGTAATAATAAACAGTAGCTCGGTAAATACGCTTGTAGCACCCAAGCTGAATGCCTCGGCGCTCATTTGCGTTGCATGAATGCGCTTGCTTAAAAGTTTCGCAAGGCCTCGGGGTACCCATAGTAGCGTACCTGGCCCGCGACGATAATAGCAAATCCAGACTACAAGACCAATAATAATCATTACAAAGGCAAGCGTGCCCCACGCCATTGGTGTTGCGGTATGACCAAAGAGGACACTAGCGATGTAACTCAAGGTAGAAATGACAAGCGCGGTCATAATAAGCGTGCCAGCGAGAAAAGCGCCAACAAGACGAAGTGTTCGCTTAGCGGCAAGTTTTTTGCCGATAGCGTGACCAGAGAGTAGTGTTACCATACTCACGCCAAGTTGAAAGCTCGCGTGAATCAGTGCGGCAAGGGCGATAACACTGAAGGCGGTAAGAGTATCCATGTTTCTATTTTTTCTTCCTCTCCTGTTATTTATACCATAAGCGTCTCACTCGAGTCAAAAAGAGGCCATAGTGCTATTGCTTTTTTATAAACTATGTGCTATATTAAATACATAAGCCAATAAAAACAAACAAAGGGCAATTAACAATATGGAAGCAACAACTGACAACCAGTCGGCGAACCTCAGCGAAACATTTGCAGCAGCAAGCTGGAATGTACCACGCAGCATCGAACAACTTCGTTCATTTGTGTCATCTCGCGAAGATGCACTCGACGTTGAAGACTTTGACTTTTAATTCCAGATTTTTTGCCCGAAAATTCCACCAGTAAACGCGACTTGATAAGCAATTGTCAGGTCGCTTTTGCTGTGTGCAACCTTAAGCCCTATAGTATACTGGCTATATAGACAAGGAGATTCTAGTGAATAATGAACCTGGACATGAGTCCAACTCGCCCACTGATGATAAGCAGCCAGAAATTAACACCATCGAGCCTCATGAGGATACCAAAACAGACGTTACCGCCTCGGCGCCGGACGAAGTAAAGTCTTCTATTGAACCCGAGCAAGCCTCACAGTCAACGCCGCCAGCATCCGCTCCGGAAGTTCCACAGGCTCACAAGACCCAAGCCGATGCAGTAACGCTTGTCTTGCAGTGGCTTACCTATGCATTTTGGGGGTGGTTCGCACTCGCAATACTGTGGCTCAGCGCAGTTGTTTACGCATTCCTCGTCAATGGCAGCGATAGTAACGATTGGACAAGTGTCGTTTCATACCCGATTGCTTCTGTACTTGTGCTGCTTGTTGTCGCTGCTGTAGTCGACTTCTTCTATCGACGCCGTGAACCAGCGAAAAAAGAAGGGTTTGCAACCGCAGTGATGGTAATTCACACAGTCATCTTCGCGCTCTGTGGCATTGGTGCACTCGTTGCGGCGGTATTTGCTGGTATCAACTTAGTGCTGAGCGAAACGCCGTCAGCGAGTGATGGCATATGTGTCGCACTCTTCACAGCACTAACTATGGTGCCTATCTATGCATTGTTAACTGCACGCACGACTCTCGTAGCAAAATGGCGACGCATTCCGATGCTTACGACGATTATCTTGAGCGTGGGCGCGGCGGTATTCATCGGTATTGGTGTATTTGGCCCAGTTATGAAATCGGTAACGACTCGACAAGATCGCCAAGTAACGAGCGCACTAAACAGTATCGTATATGCAGTAAACTCATACGATCAAGAAAACGATAAGTTGCCTGAATCACTAGACGGCCTTAGTTTTGACACCTACGATAATACCGATACGGCAACGATCAAAGACCTGCTCGCAAAAGGTGTAATTACGTATAAATCAAATACAAAATCAGCCACTGCTCCATCAATGGAGAGCAGTTATGGTAATCGTACAGTCCGCTATTACCAACTCTGCGCAACATTTACGAGCGCACAGCAGACTTCACCATATACAACGTACTCATCAACCAGCTATTCAGAGTCGGTCAATGCGCAGTACCACAAAAAAGGTGAGCAGTGCTACAACCTAAAGACAAGCTCATACTAGACAGGTAAAACAAATTAAGAATATCGGCTGCAAGGCCGATATTCTTAATTTAAATCATTAGATTGCATATTCGCGCCGAAGCAGGGAAGTTTTAATCTCAGGTCCGTAAAGATAGCTGCCGACACTACCGTCGCTTTTAAGAATACGGTGGCAGGGAACTAATAAAATAAGTTTGTTGAGTCCGCAGATTGTGCCAGCGGCACGGATTGCGGCGGGGTTGCCCGAAGCACCTGCAAGCTCCTTATACGACATAGTTTTGCCGTAGGGGATAGCGCTAATCGCCTGCCATACTTTCTCTTGAAAATCACTCCCCTCTTGGTGTCGAGGAATGGTATCGAGGGCCGATTCATCACCATCGTAATACTTGGCAACAAGTGTTTCATAAGGGTGGTCAGTAACCGATTCAAGGCTAACGTCGCGAAATTCGGCAGGCAACCTCCCCTGTAGGTCAATCAAGCTGCCGAAGCCCGATGCGCGAGCAACATCATCACCATCAATAATAATATGGAACGCGCCATCTGGGGTTTCGCAGGTTATGTATCGTAGAGTATTCATTACTCTATCAATTATACTCTGACAAACAAAATACCCTACGAAATGTAGGGTATGAATAATTGCTTGGTAGCACCAGGTAGGCTTGAACTACCGACCTCAGGCTTATGAGTCCTGCGCTCTAACCAGCTGAGCTATGGTGCCATACCTGTAAAGTGTACCAAAAGTTAACGTATTTTTCTAGTGCTACCAAGGGGTTTATATAAAATGGTAGAATATTCCTAAGATAGAGGAGGGAATATGCAACAACTATCAGGGCTTGAAAACAGTTTAGGCGCACTATTTAAGGGGTTGCCGCACCTACCAAAGGATTGGCGCCATTGGCTCGCCGATAACGCGTGGTGGCTGGCGCTCATCGGTGTTGCGTTTGGATGTCTTGGCATTCTCGGGCTCGTGCCAGTCATACTCGGCATCTCGATTTTTACAGGCATTATTGCCGGCCCAGCGGCAGGCGCGCTTGTTATTATCACAGGCATTGTAAACATGGCTGTGTTGGTCGTATCTGTAGTACTTGAAGCAATGGCGATTACGCCACTAAGGACAAAGCAGAAGCGGGGATGGGACTTACTGTTCCTAGTAAGCCTAGTCACCTTCACTGGCGCTGTCTTGAACGCGCTGATCACAGGAAATATTGGTAATATTCTTGGACTTATTATCGGTACGCTTATCGGACTCTACGTGCTCTTCGAGGTGCGCATGTATTTCGTGCATAAATAGGGTACAATAGAAGGTAATTCCAGGTGATACTCACTGCCCTGCTCTCGTAAGTAGTGTAAGCGTCCCTCATCAATGGATCATATTCATCGTCTTCGGATTTTTGCTAGAAACGGGTAAAAGCACGGGCGAACAATCAAAAATATCGTTTCTCTAATATTAGAGATCCAGCGAAGCTACGAGTGCTACGCACGAGCTTTAGCTGGGAGGAGCGAATTTTTGGATTCACTCCAGAAATGAAGCGGAGGGCTTGCCCTCCTGGAGATTGACTGTGGACGATGAAATCTTTTTGAATGAACGTATTGACGTGGTGGCACGCTTCGGCACAGGGCTAAACCCATGTGTGCCAATAAAATTTAGACGTGCCAATGGTCGCGAAATCACAGTGACAGAAATCGGCCTTCGTACGCCCGTAGCGGCTGGCCGCAAAACAATTCACTGGTTTGATGTAACAGATGGCGAGGCCGATTATCGACTCGAATTCGATAGCGAGCGTCTCACCTGGCGGCTTACACTGGAGGCGGATCGATTATGATAAATCCCCTACACAACACCGAGCGTCCACTTATTATGCATATCGACCTAAACAGCTGCTTTGCAACGGTCGAGCAACAGTCGCGGCCAATGCTGCGCGGACGGCCCGTAGCTATTGTGAATCGGCGCACCGAACATACCATGATCGTGACGGCGAGCTACGAGGCTAAGGCGCGCGGCGTAAAACTGGGCATGCGGCTACGCGAAGCAAAAAAGATTTGCCCGGAGCTTGTAGGTATAGAAAGCGACCCAGAGAAATACAAATATGTATATCACAAAATGATGCGAATCATGAGCGACTACAGCCCACATGTGACAATGAAAAGCATCGATGAGGGGGTAATTGATTTTAGTCAAGCTCCGGAGGCTGCGCGCAATCGAGATTTAGTCGAGATAGGGTATGAAATTAAGCAGCGACTACGCGATGAAATTGGCTGCTGGATGAAATGTAATGTGGGAATTAGTACAAATCGGTTTTTAGCAAAAACTGCAGCGGGGCTACATAAACCAGACGGACTGGATGTGTTAACGTCGCACAATATTATTGACGTATTGGGAACCTTGAAGCTGCAAGATTTAACTGGCATCGCGCGCCACAATGAATTACGCCTCAATGCCGTGGGTATCTATACCCCACTCGACATGTTGCATGCCGACGCAAAGTCGCTGCACGTAGCATTCAAAAGTATTCTCGGCGAACAATGGTATCAGCGATTACGTGGCTGGGAAGTTGATGATGTGACGCACGATCTAAAAAGTTGTGGGCGACAGTATGTGCTTGAGCGGCCAGACTTAAATCAACAAGAAAAGGTGACAAGGCTCCATGCGCTCGTAGAGGGGGTAGGCGCGAAGCTACGCCATAACCATAAAGCAGCCAGGGGAGTGCGTTTATATGCAAGGCTCTATGGGGGTGGTGTATGGCAAGCGCATGAGCTTACTCCCCTGCCCTTTTATAGTGACGCTGCAATTTGGTCGATTGCGAGGCGATTATTTTTAGGGGCGCCGAGCAATATCAATATGGTATCGGTGACATGTTATCATCTTGGCGATGACGATGACGCCCAGCTTAGCCTCTTCGGTGATGAGCTCGCACGCGAACGACACATCACATGGGTAATCGATGAAATTAACGGTCGTTATGGCGAACGAACGATTCATTCAGGCAATACCCTCGACGCAAACGATATTGTAAAGACGAAGATACCTTTTGGGAGCACGCGCTACATGTAGAGGTATACTAGGTATATGAGTAAAAAGACGATTATCTCAATTATGGCCGGCGTTGGCATGACGCTCGGAAGTATAGTTCCAATGTTATGGAATGGCGACTTACTCGGTGGTGTAAGTATTTTGCTTGGGCTGGTTGGCGGTATCGTTGGTGTGTGGCTCGGCGTTAAAATCGGCAACGCGTTAGGATAATTGACTGAGTGAATTACCTTTTGGCAGTATCTGGCGGCGTGGACTCTGTGGTGTTGCTCGACTTATTTAGCAAAACCAACAATCATTTAGTGGTTGCGCATGTTGATCACGGCATCCGCGGCGCAGAAAGCGCAGCCGATGCGCGTTTCGTTAAAGAGCTCGCCAAAAAATATAGTGTGCCATTCGTGAGTATTGAACTCAACTTGGCGGCAAGTGCGAGCGAAGAACTAGCTCGTAATGAGCGTTACGAATTCCTATTAAAAGAAGCGGCAAAGTTCAATGCATTACTCGTAACAGCACATCACGAAGACGACGCAGTCGAAACTATTGCGCTAAATATCGAACGTGGCACGGGCTGGCGCGGATTAATGGCGCTCAATCGTCTGGGTATTATGCGCCCGCTGCTCGGCATGACGAAGCAGCAAATATATGACTATGCTCTCAAGTATCATCTCGAATGGGTCGAGGATGCAACAAACAGGGAACTTATATATGCGCGAAATCGTATGCGACATAGTATTGGCGGCAATAACCTTAATAGTAAACAACTGATGGAGTTACGCGCGCGCCAACTGCAGCTTGGGCACGATATTGATGTCGATGCTGCTCGGCTCGTTGCTCGCCACAAAGGTGACCGACACTTTTTGAATATGGCTCCTGAAAGCGTTGCGATTGAATTATTGGGTGCGGAAATCGCTAGTATTGCAACTCGCCCGACTCGCCCACGGCTTAAGCGGGCATTAATTGCAATCAAAACCGCAGCCCCAGGTAGCGTACATCAAATCGGCGACGGTATTTCATTAGAGTTTACGGCTCGAAATTACACCGTAAGAGTGATATAATTTCTATAAAGATTTTCTCTGCAGTAAGATTAGCGAAAGGACACTTATTAGAATGCCGAAACGACCTAAACGAAACGTTAGTAATACATTACGCCTGAGCCTTTTTTGGGCAGTGATTGTATTAATCAGCCTTGTGGGATGGGCGCTCATGTCGCCGCACACGAGCCTGAAGGATGTACCAGTCTCACAGGTGATTACCGATGCAAATGACGGTAAAATTACCAAAATTCAAGGGCAGGGCGATAACCTAACAATCACCAAGAAGGGTGAAAGTGAGCCAAGTGAAAAGTCATACATTCAAGGTGGTGTGAGTTCCCTGCTTAAGGGTGATTTACTCAATAAGAGCGGTAAACAGGTTGTTTCTGACACTCCACCGTCTGAAGCGGGTACGGCATTCTGGAACATCGCAACGATTATCGTGCCAGTATTGCTGATTGCCGGGTTCTTTATGTTTATGATGCGCCAAGCGCAGGGCCAGAATAGTCAGGCGATGAACTTTGGCAAGAGCAAGGCAAAGCTTTACGGCATCGATAAAGAACGCGTTGTATTTGATGATATCGCCGGCAACGATAGCGCCAAGCAGGATCTTGAAGAAGTTGTTGATTTCTTGAAGCACCCTAAGAAGTACGAATCACTTGGGGCGAAGATCCCTAAGGGTGTATTGCTCGTCGGTAATCCGGGTACGGGTAAAACAATGCTTGCACGTGCAGTAGCGGGTGAAGCAAATGTACCATTCTTCTCTATCTCTGGTAGTGAATTCGTAGAAATGTTCGTTGGTGTTGGTGCAAGTCGTGTACGTGACTTATTTGCAAAAGCAAAGAAAAACGCTCCTGCAATCATCTTTATTGACGAGATTGATGCTGTTGGCCGCAAGCGTGGTAGCGGTATGGGCGGTGGTCACGACGAGCGCGAGCAGACATTGAACCAAATCTTGGTTGAAATGGATGGCTTTGAGGCTGGTACGAACGTAATTGTCCTTGCAGCGACTAACCGTTCAGACGTACTTGACCCGGCACTGCTTCGCCCGGGTCGCTTCGACCGCCACACGACAATCAGTCTGCCGGAGCGCCGAGACCGCGAAGCAATCTTGAAAGTCCATTTCAAGAACAAGCCAACCGACTCAACTGTCGACCTTGATAAGCTTGCAGCAAAAACAGCTGGCTCAAGTGGTGCTGATCTTGCAAACATCGCGAATGAGGCAGCAATTATTGCAGCTCGCCGTAATTCAAAGCAAATCTCAAACAACGACCTTACCGAGGCGTTTGAGAAGGTTGCAATTGGTCCAGAGCGCAAGACCAAAGTGATGAACGAAAAAGAAAAAGAAATGACTGCATACCACGAGGCCGGCCATGCAGTTGTTGGTCATGTCCTTCCAGACAGCGATCCAGTTCACAAAATCACGATTATTCCACGCGGTGGTACTGGTGGTGTGACATGGTTCTTGCCACCTGAAGACCGCAGCTACACGAATGTGTATGAATTCAAGGACATCCTTGCTCGCGCAATGGGTGGCCGCATCGCCGAGAAACTACTCTATGGTGCCGACGGTATCACTACGGGCGCTGGTAGCGACCTACGTAAGGCGACTGAGATTGCCCGCGACATGGTCATCGAGCAAGGTATGGGTTCAAAGCTCCGCGACCAAGTTTTCCACGAAGACAACGGCGGCATGGTATTCGATAAGATTACCCATGAGCGACCATATAGTGACGCAACCGCACAGGAG
>Ga0068865_100002239_pt1 | contig 11387 bp, 11 predicted proteins | sample KBSMisM12_FD_75293 | JGI IMG/M metagenome (GOLD analysis project Ga0068865, IMG submission 75293) | Miscanthus rhizosphere microbial communities from Kellogg Biological Station, Michigan, USA - KBS Miscanthus M1-2 | ecosystem: Host-associated > Plants > Roots > Rhizosphere > Soil ...
GGCTCACCTGGTACGACAACTCGCTGTGGGTGACGATGCACAACCGCGACAGCCTCGACGTGCTGTGGCCCGGTCAGTTCACGGCCGAGCAGAACGCGGAGTGGCCGGCCGAGTACCTGGTCAAGGCCGCCGACGGATCGAACTTCGGCTGGCCGTACTGCTTCTACAACAACGCCGAAGGCCATCTGGTCACCAACCCCGAGTACGGCGGCGACGGCAAGAAGACCGATCGCTGCGCCTCGTTCACCCCGCCGGCGGTGGCATTCCCCGCGCACTGGGCGCCGAACGACCTGGTGTTCTACAGCGGCACGCAATTCCCCGCGAAATATCGCGGCGGCGTGTTCGTTGCGTTCCACGGATCGTGGAACCGCGCGCCGCTGCCGATGGCCGGCTACAACATCACCTTCGTGCCGTTCACCGGCGGCAAGCCGGGGACGCGCGAGGTGTTCGCCGACGGCTTCGCCGGCAAGACGCCGCTGATGGCGCCCAACGACGCGGTGTCGAGGCCCGGCGGCGTCGCGGTCGGTCCCGACGGCTCGCTCTACATCACCGAAGACGTGAAGGGCAAAGTGTGGCGTGTCATGTACACGGGGAAATAAGCCATGTATCTACTCTGGGAGATCTGCATCGGGATCCTGGCGGGGTTTCTCGCCGGCAAGATCATGCGCGGCAAAGGCTACGGCGTGCTGATGGATCTGGTGCTCGGTCTGGTCGGCGCCGTGGTCGGCGGCTTCGTATTCGGACTGCTCGGCCTGCACGGGTACGGGCTGATCGGCCAGCTGGTGATCGCCACCGCCGGCGCGATCATGCTGATCTGGCTGGTTCGACGCCTCTAGTGCGCGGGGTGGCTTATGGATCTCAAAGCGCCGGTTGAAGGGCACGACGGCATTTTCGTGGTGCGCCGCGGCGACAACTGCCGCGACTGGAACGGCATTCACTATCAGGTCGGGTTGTCGGCGAAGAACACCGCCGCGACGCAGCTCTCGATGAACGTGGCGACCATCCCGCCGGGCGGCGTCGCCGCCGCCCACATCCACGTGGGGTTCGAGGTGATGCTCTACATCCTGCAGGGACGCGTCCGCCACGAATATGGTGACGGGCTGAAGCAGGTCGTGGAGAATACGGCCGGGGACTTCATCTTCATCGAGCCGGGCGTGCCGCACGAGGTCTTCAACGCCAGCGACACCGAGCCGGTGGTCGCGGTCGTCGCGCGGTCGGACGCGAGCGAATGGCAAAACATCATTGCTTACCAAAGATAAGTCAGTGAGTTGGTGAATTGGCGAGTTGGAGAATCTTATGAAACGCATCCTCAGCGCGCTGGTGGTGGTTCTCGCGTCGGCCGGCCTTGCGGCGGCGCAGGGCGCGAAGCGTCCGCTCTCGCTCGACGATCTCGGCAAGCTGAAAGAGGTGCGCGACCCGCAGTGCGCCCCGGACGGCAAGAGCGTCGCCTTCGTCGTCTCGCAGATTGACGTCAAGGAAGACAAGGCCGGCAACGGACATATCTGGACCGTCGGCCTCGACGGCCAGAACGAGCGCCAGATTACGTCCAGCACCGAGAGCGAGTCGTCGCCCCGCTTCAGCCCGGACGGCAAGTATCTGTCGTTCACCTCCTCGCGTCCCGGCAAGGCGAAGGGCAACCAGGTGTGGCTGCTGGATCGCAGCGGCGGCGAGGCCTTTCAGCTGACCGAGGTCAAGGGACGGCTGCAGAGCTACGAATGGTCGCCCGATTCGAAGCGCCTCGCGCTGGTGGTCGGCGATCCGGATCCGGACGCGCCGGAAACGCCCGATCCGAAGAAGGCGCCGAAGCCGATCGTGATCGATCGCTACAAGTACAAACAGGACGTCCAGGGCTACCTGCTCTCGGGCCGCCACACCTACATCTACCTGTTCGACATCGCCACGAAGTCGTTCGATCGCCTGACGAAGGGCAAGGCCGACGAATCGTCTCCGTCATGGTCGCCCGACAGCACGCGCATCGCCTTCATGAGCAACCGCCACGAGGATCCCGACCGCGAGCCTTCGAGCCAGCTGTTCCTCACCGACGCCAAGGCTGGATCGATCGAGAAGGCGCTGACGCCGGCGACCAGCAACGGCGGCCGCGGCAAGCCGGAATGGAGTCCCGACGGCAAGTGGATCGCGCTCCTCGAAGGCGACGACAAGAAGTACGGCGCGTACGGGATGGAGCATCTCGCGCTGGTCGCGTCGGAAGGCTCCGGCGCGCCGCTGCGCGTGGCGGCGAGCGAGGCGCTCGACCGCGGCGTGTCGCAGCCCCGCTGGAGCGAGGATGGCACGAGCATCTACGCGATCGTCACGGACGACATGTCGGCCTACGGCGTGCGCATCCCGATCGGAACGGGAAGCGCGGTCGCGATCACCGACAAGCCGATCGTGCTGGGACAGCGGCACAGCGCGGCCGCGTGCGCGGTGGCGATCTCCGGCGACGACAGCCATGCGGCCGAGATCTATGCGGCGAGCGCCGCCGGCGGCAAGCTGAAGTTCCAGCAGCTCACGCATCAGAACGACGCGCTGTTCTCGGAACTGCAGCTCGGGACGACGACCGAGGTGAGCGCGAAGAGCAAGGACGGGACCGAAGTCCACGGCCTGTTGACGACGCCGCCCGGCTACGTCGCCGGCACGAAGATCCCGATGCTGCTGCGGATTCACGGCGGCCCGAACGGGCAGGATCAGCATAGCTTCGCGTTCGAGCGCCAGTGGTTCGCCGCCAACGGCTACGCGGTGCTCGCGGTGAACTATCGCGGCAGCGCCGGCCGCGGCGCGAAGTACTCGCGGTCGATCTGGGCCGACTGGGGGCACTACGAGGTGGACGACCTGCAGGCGATGGTCGATCAGGTCGTGAAGATGGGCGTTGCGGATCCCAACAAGCTCGGCGTCGGCGGCTGGAGCTACGGCGGCATCCTGACCGACTACATGATCGCCAGCGACACCCGCTTCAAGGCGGCCACCAGCGGCGCCGGCACCGCATTCACCGTCTCCTTCTACGGCACCGACCAGTACATCATCCAGTACGACCACGAGATCGGCCCGCCGTGGGATCCGAAGGCGTGGGAGACCTACCAGAAGATCTCGTATCCGTTCCTGCACGCCGATCGGATCAAGACGCCGACGCTGTTTCTCGGCGGCGAGAAGGACTTCAACGTGCCGGTGCAGGGCGGCCAGCAGATGTACCAGGCGCTGCGCAGCCTGAACATCGACACCCAGCTGGTGATCTACCCCAATGAGTTCCACGGGATCACGCGGCCGAGCTACGTGCGCGATCGCTACGAGCGCTACCTCGCGTGGTACGAGGCGCACATCAATGGCAAGAAGCCGGCCGCCTCGACGGCGGCTCAAGACAAGCAGTAGCCGGGGCGCCAACGGGTGAAGCCGCCGCCTCCGATCCCCTCGTCGGAGATCACGCCCAAGCGGCTGTACCTGCGCCGCCGCGAGTTCCTGACCGCGACCGGCGCGGCGCTCGCGGCGCTGGCGGCGCGCGGGGTGGGCGCCGGCCCGGCGGCGACCACGGCGCTGACGATTACCAAGAAGGTGGTGACGACCACCGATCCTCCCACGCCCTATGACGTCGTCACCACGTTCAACAATTTCTACGAGTTCGGCATCGACAAGGCCGATCCGTCGAAGAAGTCGAAGGCGTTCAAGCCCAGGCCGTGGTCGGTCGCGGTCGAAGGCGCCTGCGGCAAGCCCGGCGTTTACATCCTCGAGGACATCCTCAAGCCGCACCCGCTCGAGGAGCGCATCTACCGTCATCGCTGCGTCGAAGGATGGTCGATCGTCGTGCCGTGGATCGGGTTCTCGCTCGGCGATCTGCTGAAGCGGTTCGAGCCGGCGGGGAACGCCGCGTTCGTCGAGTTCGTCACCGTGCTGCGTCCAGACGAGATGCCCGCTCAGAAAGGACGGTTCACCTCGGTGCTGCCGTGGCCGTACAACGAGGGGCTGCGGCTCGACGAAGCGATGCACCCGCTGGCGATGATCGCGGTCGGCCTCTACGGCGAGGAGCTGCCCAACCAGAACGGCGCGCCGCTGCGCCTCGTGGTGCCGTGGAAGTACGGCTTCAAGAGCATCAAGTCGATCGTCAAGATCCGGTTCGTCGAGAAGCAGCCGTTCACGACGTGGATGAAGGAGCAGCCGCTGTTGTACGGCTTCTATTCGAACGTGAATCCGGCGCCGACGCGATCGGTGTTCCGCGATCAATCCAACGAACGGCGTCTCGGCGAGTTCCTCATGCGCAAGACGCTCCCGTTCAACGGCTACGCCGATCAGGTCGCGCCGCTGTACGCCGGCATGGACCTGCGCAAGAACTACTAGCGGTAGGGCAGGCCTGAAGGCCTGCACTACTAGAGGAAGTGAGAACCGTTCGCGATCTTCTGTCGATAAGTGTCGAGGCGTGTGTGTGGGTCTCAGTGTTGCAGGCCTCCCGAGCATTGGAGGAATGATGAGACACACAATCTGGACAGGAACGTGCGCAGCGATCGTCGGACTCGCGTCGGTGGGAATGCTGGCTCAGACGACGGCGGCCCCGAGCACTCCACAGCAGAGCACACCGTCGAGCTCGGATAATAAGATTGTCGTGACCGGGTGTCTGAAAGCCGCGCCTCAGATGCCGGCTGATGCCGCCAGCGCAGCAGGGACGACCGGCACCACCGGCACAGCGGGCACGACGGCTTCAGCCGTTGCGGGCACCACCGGTTCTCCCGCCGATCAGAAGTTCGTGTTGACCGGCGCATCGGCGTCGCCGGCCGACGCCGCGACAGCGCAGACGTATCGGTTGATTGCCAACCCCACCGCGCTCAGCGAGCATGTCGGCAAGAAGCTCGAACTGACCGGCACCATCGACCCCAACAGCACGCCGGATCCCAAGGATCCGTCCGCGAGTGCGCCGGCGCTGCGGGTGGAGTCCGGAAAGATCGTCGCCGCGAGCTGCTCCGAATAGCTGAGCGTGAATGGGACGGGACGAGAATCGATCCCGTCCCGTTTCTGTCGGCGTTCGAAACAGATCATGTAATTCTGGGCGCCGGAAACCGAAGGCCGCGCTCCAGACCAGTTGCCCGGGGTCGAGCACGGCGAGCTGGGCGCCCGTCACGTGTTCACCGCAGCGGGTTCTTCGCGGCGTCGAACAGGTCCACCCGCCTCACGCGCTCTCCTTTGAGCACCACCATCGAGATGCGTTCCGTCGCGCTGATGTCGCGCGTCGGATCGCCGTCGACCAGCAGGAGGTTGGCATCGCGGCCGGCCGCGACGAGGCCGATCCGCCCGTCGGCACGCAGTAACCTGGCCGCGTTCAGCGTCGCCGCCTGCAGCGCGACCGCGGGAGGAATGCCCGCCTCGACCCAGAGCTGCAGCTCGCGATGCACGGTCGGGCCATGGAACACCAGCATGTTGCCGGCGTCGCTGCCGGTGACCAGCGGCACTCCGGCTTTCCAGGCGCGGCGCAGGTTGTCTTTGGCGATCGCGAGCGCGCCGTCGATGCCACCGGCGCGCTCCAGGCTGGTCATTTTGCCTTCCTTGATCGCCGCCGCGGTGCCGGTCAACAGCTTCTGCGACACCGCCTGCTGTACCAGCGAGCGGCGGAGCAGATCGGTCCGCCCCGCCGACAAATCGCGAATGCCTTCGAGCACCGACAACGTCGGATCGTAGGCGACGCCATCCTTCGCCATGCGCGCGAACACCGCCTCGGGGATGGCGTCGCTGAACGATCCGTGTTCAACGCTGCCGGCGCCGGCGTCGACCGCATCCTCGACGTCACGCGCGTTGCCGGTGTGGACGGACGAGGGCAGATGCTGTCGCGTCGATTCCTCGACGACGGCGCGGAACATCGCGAGATCCATCCGCGCGAACAGCATCCCGGTCCGGCCGCTCTCGAGGACCGCCTTGATCGCGTCCACGCCGGCGACCTTCAGCTGCCGCACCTGCTCCCGCGCCTGGTCGGGGCTGGCCGGCGTCCGCACGAACTGCTCCGCTGCTGCCGCCTTCGCCGGCCCCTCCAGCCACGAAAAGTACTCCGTGCCGTGGCCGCCTTCGGTCGTGAACAGCGGCCCGCTGACGAACAGTTCGGCGCCGAGCAGGCCGCCGTCCGCGACGCGCTTGCGCAGCGCAATCGACGCGTCCAGCGTGTCGCCCGTGCTCTTCACCGTCGTCACGCCGCTGTAGACATACTGGGCGAGCCCGCGCTCCGCGATCGGCTCGGCCGCGAAGTCCTTCACGTCGGCGTAGATGCCGCCGGGTGCGCCCAGGTGCACGTGCACGTCGATCAGCCCGGGCATGATCGTCTTGCCCGACGCCTCGACGACTTCCGCCTTCACGATCGAGGCGTCCGGCCCGGCGCCTTCGTAGACCGCCTCGATGGTCCCTTTTCGGACGAGCACCGATCCGTTCTCGATGACGCGGCCGTCACCGACGAAGACGCGGGCGTTACGGATCAGGAACGCGTCGCCGCGCTGCAGCTGGCGCCACAGCATGCGGTTCTTCATCGTCTGCTCGCTGGTGCGGAACTGGTAGACGCCGAGCGCGAGGAACGGCACCATCACGCCGGCGACCCACAGCTTGGCCGAGGCTTTGAGCTTCTCGTCCTTCTCCCAGCGGAAGAGGCGCATCGCGACGAAGATGGCGAGCACCAGCGTGATCACGAGCGCGCAGGCCGACTTCCAGTTGGCGTACAGCGACTCGTGCTGCGTGATGATCCCCTGCATCCCGCTGACGAGGTATGCCGCCGGCATGAACTGCGAGACCGTCTGGGTCCACAGCGGCAGCAGCGACGCCGGAATCGACGCGCCGCTGAGGAACATCATCGGCATGTAGAGCAGCTGCACCAGCACGTTGCTCTCCGCCATCGAGTTCGACACCGCGGCGACGATGAGGCCGATGCTGCGGAACGCCAGCGCGCCGACGGCGAGAAACAGCACCAGAGAGATGGGCCGGTCTGGCACGGGCATGCCGTAAATCCCGCGCGCCAGGCTGAAGGTGAGGACGATGGCGGGGATGAACAGCAGCAAGCCGGTGGTCAGCGAGGCGCAGAGGATCGGCAGCGGCGAAATCGGCGCGACCTTGAAGCGCCGGAGGATGTTCTGCTCCCGCTCCTGGACCGCGCGGATCCCGGCGCCGAAGAAGCCGTTGCCGAGGATGCCGATCACCAGCACGTTGGTGACGATGACGGCGATGGTCGAACCGCCGCGCTCGGCGTGCAGCATCGCCGACAGCAGGAAGAAGAAGATCAGCGGAAACGCGTAGTTGAAGAACAGCACCTGCTTGTCGCGGAACGCGAGGCGCAGCTCGTTGGTCGTGAGGGCGAGGTAGGCCTTCATTCGCGGAGGCTCTTTCCGGTGAGCTCGATGAACACGTCCTCGAGCGACGGGCGGCGGAGCTGGACGTCGGCGAGCTCGATGCCGAGCTGATCGATCCAGCGCACCAGGTCCACAAGCGTGCGCGCCGGCTTCCGCGTGGTGACGACGACGGTCAGCCGGTCCGCGCTGATCTGCGCGGGGTCGGCATCCGGCCAGTGCGGCGGATCGACGGCCCCCAGCGGCCGCTCGCAGCGCACCTCGACGCGCGCCTGGCCCAGCGTCCGCGATCGAATCTCGTCCGGCGTTCCCATCGCGACGATCCGTCCCTCGTCGACGATGGCGACGCGGTCGCAGAGCTTCTCGGCCTCTTCGATGTAGTGCGTCGTCAGCAGGATGGTCCGCTGCTCGCGCCGCAGCTCCTGGGTCAGCGAGTGGATTTCGAGGCGGGCCTGCGGGTCGAGGCCGGCTGACGGCTCATCGAGAAACAGCAGCTGTGGGTCGTTGATGAGGGCCAGCGCGAGCGCGAGCCGCTGCTTCTGTCCGCCCGACAGCTTGCCGTAGGCGTCGTCGCGCTTCTCCCAGAGCATCAGCCGTTTGAGGAGCGCATCGCCGTCAACGGTCCTGGAGTAGAGGCTCGCAAACAGCCGCAGCGCCTCGCGGACGGTGATGCGTTCGGGGAGGTTGGTCGCCTGGAGGCAGACGCCGATCCGATCCTTGAGGCGTTTGGTGTCGCGGCCGGGATCGAACCCGAGGACCGTGACGTCGCCGCCGTTGCGTGGCCGCAGCCCTTCGAGGATTTCGACGGTGCTGGTCTTGCCGGCGCCGTTCGGTCCGAGCAGACCGAACACTTCGCCCGGAAAAATCTCGAAGTCGATGCCTTTGACCGCCTGGAAGCTGCCGTAGCTCTTGGTCAGCCCGCGAACGTGGACGGATGGGTTCATCGGTGGCGCGAAGGCTTCAGCCGAGCGTCACGTATGTCAGACGTGTGCGCGTTTGGGATTGTTCCTGTTCGGAATTAGGATCTCGTCGTGGAGAAGGTAATCATCGTGACCGGCGGCAGCCGCGGGATCGGCGCCGCCACGGCGCGGCTGGCCGGCGAGCGCGGCTACGCCGTGTGTGTCAACTATCGCAAAAATCGGGCGGCGGCCGACGCAGTCGTCTCTGAGATTCAGGCGGCAGGAGGGAAGGCGCTGGCGGTCGGCGCCGACGTGGCGTCGGAACCGGACGTCATCCGGCTCTTCGAGACCGCCGACGCCCAGCTCGGCGTGCTGACCGCGCTCGTCAACAACGCCGGCATCCTCGAGAAGCAGGCGCGGGTCGAGCAGATGGACACGGCGCGAATCGATCGCGTGTTCGCGACCAACGTGCGCGGCGCCTTTCTGTGCGCGCGTGAAGCGGTCCGGCGGATGTCGACCTCACACGGCGGCGCCGGCGGGGCGATCGTGAACCTTTCGTCGCGGGCGGCGCAACTCGGCGCGCCGGGCGAATACGTGGACTATGCGGCGTCGAAGGCGGCCGTCGAGGCGCTGACGATCGGCCTGGCTCGCGAAGTCGCCGGCGAGGGGATCCGGGTCAACGGCGTCCGGCCCGGGATTATCTATTCGGAGATCCATGCTGACGGCGGCGAGCCCGGGCGCGTCGATCGGCTCGGTCCGACGCTGCCGATGCGGCGCGGCGGCGATGCGATCGAAGTCGCCCGGGCGATCCTCTGGCTGCTGTCGGACGAGGCGTCGTACTCCACGGCGTCGTTCATCGACGTGGCCGGCGGACGGTAAATGTCACCGATAGATGAACTTCAGACCGGTGTCCGAGTCGGGCGGGTACCACGCCAGGATCGGCCGGGCCTGACCTCGTGGCGCCTCGCCGAAGGACACCGACGCGCTATCGGCCATCCCGCGCGGACGATCGATACGCCGCGTGAAGCCCATGAAGTACGGCTTGGTGCGGGACTTGTCGAGCACCGACACCACGGTCGCGCTGTTCGTCGGATCCGCGAGCTGGAAGGCGTAGACGCCAGCCGCGAGGGTCACGCCGGGTAACGCCACCGGCTCGCTGAAGGTCAGGTAGGTCAGGCGGTTGGCCGGGGTCGCATGAATGGAGGTCGCACCCCCCGCCAGGCCGAGAAGGACGACGAGAGCCGTGAGGAACGAGGATCGGCGTGTCATATGTGTCTCCCTTCAGAAGTGGAGACGGCCGGTCCGATGAATTTTTCCGCTACTCGTCGCGGTGGACGGTGGCGGGCGAAAACGCCGGCAGGCAGACCGCGATGTATTCGGCGCCCTCGGGGCCAGGCGTGCTGTAGCGCACCCACTCTCCCGGCGAGGTGACGACGGCCTGCCCGGCCTGCACCTCGAGGACACCGGCCTCGTGTTCGACGCGGACCATGCCGCGGAGCACGACCGTGATCTCCTCGAAGGCCGGGCGTTGTCCAGGTTCGAGCCAGCCCGACGGCGAGGTCATCCGCGCGATGCTGACATCCGCGTGGCCGGAGTTCACCCGTCCCGCGAATTCTTCGATTTTTTTCGGCTTCGTGCCCGCGGCCGCGACGACCGCCGGCGCTGCAATGAGACGCGGCATCTGCCACGCAGTATAGACTTAATTCGTGAAGAAGAAAGTCTGCGACACCATTCTCGATGCCGTCGGCGACACGCCGCTGGTCCGGATCAACCACATCACCAGGGGCGTGGTGAAGGGCACCGTCTACGCCAAGGTGGAAACATTCAACCCCGGCAACTCGATCAAGGACCGCATGGCGATCCAGATGATCGAGGATGCCGAACGCGCGGGGAAGCTGAAGCCCGGCGGCACGATCATCGAAGGCACCTCGGGCAACACCGGCATGGGCCTCGCCATGGCCGCCGTCGTCAAGGGCTACAAGTGCATCTTCACGACGACCGACAAGCAGTCGAAGGAGAAAGTCGACGCGCTCAAGGCGTTCGGCGCGGAAGTGATTGTCTGTCCGACCAACGTCGAGCCCGAGGATCCACGGTCGTACTACTCGGTGTCGTCGCGCCTCGAACGCGAGGTGCCGAATTCGTGGAAGGCGAACCAGTACGACAACCTCTCGAACTCGAAGGCCCACTACGAGCAGACCGGGCCTGAGATCTGGGAGCAGACCGAGGGCCGCATCACCCAGCTGGTCTGCGGTGTCGGCACCGGCGGGACGATCTCGGGGACCGGCCGCTTCCTCAAGGAAAAGAACCCGAAGATCAAGACATGGGGCATCGACACCTACGGCTCGGTCTTCAAGAAGTACAAGGAGACCGGGATCTTCGACAAGCACGAGATCTACCCGTACATCACCGAGGGGATCGGCGAGGACTTCCTGCCGAAGAACGTCGACTTCGACGTGATCGACGCGTTCGAGAAGGTGACCGACAAGGACGCGGCGATGATGACCCGCCGGATTTCGCGCGAGGAGGGCATCTTCGCCGGGAACTCCGCCGGGTCGGCGATGGCCGGCCTGCTCCAGCTCCGCGAACATTTCAATGACGAGGACGTGATCGTGGTGATCTTCCACGACCACGGCACGCGGTATCTCGGCAAGATGTTCAACGACGAGTGGATGCGCGAGAAGGGGTTCATCGAGAAGCACGGCATGCGGGCGCGCGATCTGGTGGCGATGAAGCTGTCCGGCGAGCTCTGCTCGCTCGAATCGGAAGAACCGATCGAGCACGCCATCCGCCTGATGAGCGAGCACGACTTCTCGCAGATTTCGGTGATGCGTGACAATCGCCTGGTCGGTTCGCTCAACGAGGCGCACCTCTACAACGAGCTGGTGAAGAACGCCGACATCAAGTCGCATCCGGTCGACACCATCATGCAGCCGGCATTTCCGTTCGTCGACGTCTCCACCCCGGTCGACCTGCTGCAGACGATGATCACGCCGCAGAACCCGGCGGTGCTGGTCCGCGATTTCAAGACGGACAAGACGTTCATCATCACCAGGTCAGATCTCATACGGGTGCTCTGAAATCGATGGATTCGTGGATCTGAGGATTTGAGGATCTGGAAGTAGTGCAGGCCTTCAGGCCTGCCGGCGGTGAACCGATGATCGATGACAAAGCCTTGCGTGGGCAGCTGGTGAAGCTG
>Ga0068865_100002246_pt1 | contig 11366 bp, 9 predicted proteins | sample KBSMisM12_FD_75293 | JGI IMG/M metagenome (GOLD analysis project Ga0068865, IMG submission 75293) | Miscanthus rhizosphere microbial communities from Kellogg Biological Station, Michigan, USA - KBS Miscanthus M1-2 | ecosystem: Host-associated > Plants > Roots > Rhizosphere > Soil ...
CTCGATCGAGAATTTTCGCGTGTAATTCAATCCCGCATGCTCGGCGACCACGGCGTAGCTTCCCGCGGCGAGAATATGGGTTGGCAGCGCGCCGGCATTCTCCTTCACCACGTCGCCGGCGGAGGTGAGGATTTTCCATCTCGTATCGGCGAGTGCCTCGCCGCCGAGGGTCTGCACGAGCTTGAAGGTGGTCTTGGCGCCTGTCTGCTTGATGGTCGCCTCGGTGAGCTTGCCGGGCTCGACGGTCACATCGCACTTCACCTTTGCATTTGCATCGCCATAAAGGCTCTCGACGTGGTAGGCACCGGCATTGAGCCTGATCACCGTGCCGGGCTTAGCGTTGCCGAGAATCGTGTGCCGGTTGCCGAACTGATCCTCCTCGTCCGAGAGAATGTCGAAGCGAACGCTTCCATCGGGCAGCGGCTCGCCATTGGCCAGAACTGCGCTCAGCTTGAGCCCGCCGGTATTGAGGACGAAGGTCTCCTCGAGAGAGTGCCCGCTTTCGACCTTGATCTTCTTGGTGAGGTTGGAGAGGCCGTAGGCGGCGTTGACCAGGTATTCGCCGGGCAGGAGCGCCGCGGTGGGATTTGCCTCACGGTGGGTGCTAACGAGCTTGTAGCCGCTATCAGGTGAGACCTTCGAGACATAGACGCGCCAGGTCAGGCCCGATTGCAATTTGGGGCCTGCCTCGGTGACTAGGGCCTTGAAGGTGACGGGGACCGGAAGTTGCACCTGCGGAGTAAGCGGCGGCCCGACCGGCACCGATTGCACGAGTTTCACGTGTGGTGCCTGGCCTTGGGACGGCGCTGATTTCTGAATGGCGGTCTCGCCAGAGGCGGCATGGGGCGGCTGAGCTTGAGGCGCCTGCTTCCATATCGCCGATTGCTGCGGTGCGACGACCTCTCCTAATCCTGCTTTCCCGGCGGCGGCGTCCACGCCTCCGGCGGTGAGGGTTTGAGCAGCGGGCGGTGCGGGAGGAGGTGCCGGAGAAGTAGGGGGTGTCGGCGCAGTCGTCGCCGCGTCGAGAACTGTGGCGAGACCTTGCTTGAGCTCGTTGACGTTAGTCGCTGTGACGAAGGTTCCTCCTGTCGCACTGGCGACGCAGGTCAATGTCTTGAGGTCGTCTTTCTTATCGCTGAAGCCAATGACGTGGATGCGCAAAGCTTGCGATTTCTGCTTGAGCGTGGCGGCCGTCGCACAGAGATCGGCGCTGCAAGTATCGGCGCTGTCGGCGATCAGCACGATATCCAGTCTCGCGCTTTGCGGAGGCGCGGCCTTGACGGCGTCTGTCAGAGCCGCGGCGATCGGCGCTTGGCCTTTTGGCTTGATCCCGTCGAGCAGCTCCCGTTGCGTTGCCGCGGTGAGTTCTCCAGGCTTTGCCAGGACCTCACTATCGGCGCAGTTGGACGACTTGCGATGGCCAAAGACGACGACCCCGAAGGAAAGACGGTCGCCATAAGCGCCAATGGCTTTGCCGAGCTCTGTCCTGACCGACGTGAACTTGCTCACGCCGCCGATCTTGGCAGCCATGCTCTTCGAGGCGTCGAGCACGATGATGGTGGTGGGGAGGCCAAGCGCCGCGGGCGGGGAGGACGCATCCTTGGCTGCGACGGCTCCCATCCCGAGTAAAATTGCGGGCAGGAGCAAGAGCCTAAGGCCCGCGCAGCGTTTCCCCCGCATGGCGTTTGTCCCGATCAGCCGGCCGCAAGCTGTTATACCCGTTTCGAGTGTGCCGAACTCCAACTGAAATTCCTTTGTGAATAAGGCCGATTTGGGGAGGTTGCTGGGGCAGTCTGTCCCTTGCCGATGGTCCGAATCCGCCGTTGTCCACCTCCCGAATTCACGCTAGGGAACGCGTCCTCTGCAACCCTAAGCCGATGTCATGTCGAACCCTGCACTCGATCTCCTTCTTACTCGCCGCTCGGTCTCTGCCAACAGTCTTGGCGAGCCCGGGCCAAGCGAGAATGAACTCGAGCTGATGCTGAGGGCCGCTTCGAGGGTGCCTGATCATAAGAAGCTGGTGCCTTGGCGCTTCATCCTGTTCCAAGGCGAAGCTAGGGAGACATTCGGCAAAGTGCTCGCGGAGGTCTGCCGGGCTGAGGAGAGCGATCCCGGCACCTTCCGGCTCGAGAATGAGGCGAAGCGTTTCATGCGAGCGCCAGTGGTAATTGCCGTGATTTCGCGCGTGGTGAAGAATCCCGCGGCACCCGAGTGGGAGCAGATCCTTTCCGCGGGTGCCGCCTGCGAGAACCTCATTCTCGCCGCCACCGCACTCGGCTATGGCGTGCAGTGGATCACCGAATGGTACGGCTATAGCAAGGGTGTGCGAAAGGCGCTCAACCTCGCCGACAACGAGCGCGTCGCAGGTTTCGTCTATATTGGTTCGGCGAAGGAGAAGCCCGACGAGCGCGAGCGGCCTAAGCTCTCCGACATCGTTGCGAACTGGCGTCCTTAAATTTCAGGAGTGGGTGGATTGTCATGTTCTACGACGCGATCGACAACACCCACGGTCTGGCGATTGACCCATTCAAGGCCCTGGTCGCGCCTCGGCCGATCGGATGGATCTCGACGCTCGGCAAGAACGGAGTGGTCAACCTCGCGCCTTACAGCTTCTTCAACGCCGTCTCGGAAGATCCGCATTTCGTGATGTTCGGCTCCGGGGGTCGCAAGGACAGCCAGCGCAATGCCGAGGAGACTGGGGAATTCGTCTGCTCGCTTGCCACCTACGAGCTGCGCGAGGCGATGAATCGAACCTCTGCGCCAGTTGCGCCTGACGTTGACGAGATGAAGCTTGTAGGGGTTACGCCGGCGCTGTCGCGCCTCGTCGCTCCGCAGCGCGTAAAGGAATCGCCGGTCGCGTTCGAATGCCGCTATTGGCGGACGATCGATCTTCCGGGCAGAAACGGAAACCCGGGCACAAACGCCATCGTGCTTGGCCAAGTCATCGGCATCCACATTGCCGACGAGGCGATCGTCAACGGCAGGGTCGACGTGACGAGGCTGAAGCCCATCGCCCGGCTCGGCTACGGCGACTACGCGGTGGTTGATGAGGTGTTCACGCTATCGCGGCCCAAGTCGCGGGCGCTGTAAGACGGCGTCAATAACCGAATTGCTCCGCGAGCACGCGCTCGGCGAGGGTGTGGCCCGGGTCGAACATCATGAAGATGTTGATCCCGCTTTCCTCCATCACATCAACCTTCACAACGTCGCGGAACTCGGTGTGATCGGCAACTGCACTAACGGGTCGCTTGTCAGGTTCCAGCACGTCGATAGTGACCCTCGCATCGTTGGGGAGGAGCGCCCCGCGCCAGCGGCGAGGACGGAACGGACTGATCGGGGTGAGCGCCAATAGCGGCGCGCTGATCGGCAGGATCGGCCCGTGCGCAGAGAGATTATACGCCGTGCTGCCGGCGGGCGTAGACACCAGCACACCGTCACAGATCAGCTCATCCATGCGGACTTTGCCATCGACCGTGATCCTGAGCTTGGCGGCCTGGTAGATCTGGCGGAACAGAGACGCTTCGTTGATGGCAAGCGCCTCGTGCTTGATGCCGTGCTTGTCACAAGCGGTCATGCGCAGCGGATGGATAACAGTAGTTTCCGCCGCCTCGAGCCGCTCCTTGAGATTGTCCTCATGATAGTCGTTGAGCAGAAAGCCGATCGAGCCGCGGTTCATGCCGTAAATCGGGATGCGACTGTTGAGGTGGGCATGCATGGTCTGGAGCATCAGCCCATCACCGCCTAGCGCAACGATCGCCTCGGCTTTGTCGGGCGGCGCGCTGCCGTACCGCGCGGAAAGCTTTTTCAGCGCGTCTTGCGCCTCCTTGGTCTCGCTGGCTACGAAGGCGATCTTTTCGAAGCGGGGCATGACGATACGCTTGGACCCAAGCTCAAGAAGCGGGCACTATAAACGCGACGAGGCTGGTGCACAGCAAGTGTCTGGAATTCGGTGCGGATGGTGAATCGATGGCGAATTACGAGCAGCCAGTCCTGATCTATACGACCTTTCCAAGCCTCGACGATGCGAAGAGGGTGGGCGATGCGCTGGTGGCGGCTCGGCTGGCCGCCTGCGTTAACATATTTCCGGGCATGATCTCGATCTTCGAGTGGAAGGGCGCGCGCGAGGAGACGAACGAGGTCGCCATGATCATCAAGACGCGCGGCTCGCTGACCGAGGCAGTGCTCAAGGAGACGAAGTGGCTGCACCCTTACGAGCTGCCGGCACTGCTCGTTCTGCCCACCCAGGGCGGCAGCGCAGAATATTGCGGCTGGATCGCAAGCCAAACGGGAGGTTCGGCTCGCTGATGAGCCGCGACACTTACGTCCTCGCCATAGACCAGGGGACAACGAGCACGCGCGCCATCCTTTTTGATGCCGAAGGCACGGCGTGTGCGACGGCGCAGGTTCCACTCAAGCAAATTTATCCTGCTCCCGGGCAGGTCGAGCACGACCCCGAGGAGATCTGGCGCTCGGTGCTCCATGTTGGCCGCGAAGTGCTGGGTGGAGTTGGCGCCGAGCAAGTCGCTGCCATTGGTATCACCAACCAACGCGAGACCACGGTGGTCTGGGAGAGGGCGACAGGCAAGCCGTTCGCCAACGCCATCGTCTGGCAGGACCGTCGCACTGCTGGGCTTTGCGCCGAGCTTGCGCGAGAGGGCTGGGGTGCGCACGTGGCGGAGACCACCGGCCTCGTCATCGATCCTTATTTTTCCGCAACGAAGCTCGCTTGGCTGCTTGCCAATGTCCCTGGCCTCGATGCGCGCGCCATGGCTGGCGAAGTGTGCTTCGGCACGATCGACAGCTTCCTTCTATTCAAGCTCACCGGCGGCAGACTGCATGCAACCGACGCGACCAACGCTGCGCGCACCAAGCTCTACGACATCAGGTCGGGGCAATGGGACGAGCGGCTGCTTCATCGCCTTTCGGTGCCGCGAGTTATGTTACCCGAGGTACGGGACAGCCAGAGCGATTTTGGCGAGACGGAGCCCGAGCATTTCGGCCGCACCATCCCGATCAGGGGTGTAGCCGGCGATCAGCAAGCCGCTGCCTACGGTCAGGCTTGTTTCACGCCCGGCATGCTCAAGGCAACCTATGGCACAGGCTGTTTCGTCGTTGCCAATACTGGAGAGGAGAAGGTCGCTTCGGCGACGCGCATGCTCTCGACAATCTTCCACCAGGTTGGCGGCAAGCGCGTTTATGCCCTCGAGGGTGCGATCTTCATGGCCGGCGCCACGGTGCAGTGGCTGAGAGATAATCTCGGCTTGATCGCAACGGCAGCTGACAGCGAGGCTCTCGCGAAAAGCGCGAACCTGAATTCCGGCGTCTATCTCGTTCCCGCATTTCAGGGTCTCGGCGCCCCGTTCTGGGATGCTAATGCCAAGGCCGCGCTCCTCGGTCTCACCCGCGCCGCCACCAGGGCCGATATCGTTGCAGCCGGGCTCGAGGCGGTCGCTTTCCAGACGCGCGATCTCTTGAACGCCATGGGCCGCGACATGGCCGTAAGCGGTATTCCTGCCGCGTGGAGCCTGCGGGTCGATGGCGGCATGACGGCTAACCTTTGGCTCATGCAGCGGCTCGCGGATATTCTCGGGCAGCGGGTCGAGGTGGCGCAGAATCCCGAGACCACGGCGCTGGGCGCCGCGTATCACGCCGGCCAGGCGGCGGGTTTCTTCGGAACTTGCGAGGAGCTCGCAAAAGCTTGGCGTCCCGCAAAGGTCTTCGAGCCCAAAATGAGCGAGAGCGAAAGAGAAGCACGCTATGGGGGCTGGCTCGAAGCCGTTGCCAGGGTGAGGAGCGAGACCTCCGTCTAGCCTTGCGTCTGGTCGACCTTGCGCGTTGGAAGGGAGAGTCCTAAAGCTGGCGCAGCCCGATCTGGTCTTGCCGGGTGCCTTTATAGTACCGTCACAACACGTTCATAGAGTGCCCCGCGAACCCTCAAAGGGGCAGGGAGGATACGCATGGCGATGGCTGCGATCGATTTCCAACTTCTGGCCAATGCAGGATTCCCTCCCGCCACCTACAGTTCGGGCGAGACTATCTTCGCGGCGGGCGACAAGGGCGACAAAATGTACGTCATCCGCTCCGGAGAGGTCGAAATCGAGCGAGACGGCAAGATCGTTGAGAAACTTGGCCCGGGGGGAATTTTCGGAGAGATGGCGCTAATCGACGGAGCGCCGCGCGCGGCCACCGCCAAGGCCAAGACGGCTTGCGAAGTCGCCCCGATTACCGAGAAGACTTTCCTTTTTCTTGTGCATGAAACGCCGTTCTTCGCCATTTCGGTGATGCGCGCTCTCGCCGATCGGTTGCGCCGCGCAACTCCCGCTTAAACGCGCCTGAGCCAAGGTCGCAGCCTCTGCCTTGCTATTGTCGCTGGTGGAAGTCATGATCGCGACGGTCAACCCGCCACTTTCTGCTGCGTAACGCCCTTGTTGTCGTTCGAAAACCTGGCGCTCAAGCGTCCCCGCCCCCTGGATGCGGCAACGCTCGGGCGTGACGTGGTAGCAGGCGCGATCTCTGGCGTCGTCCAAATCGCCTACTGCATCTCCTTCGCGGCCCTCATCTTTACAGGCGATCTCGCCGGCGGTTTTGCGCTTGGTCTTGCCGGTCTCATCATGGGAACCGTGATCACCTGCGTGGTGATCTCTTTGACCTCGACGTTCTCGCCGGTGGTTGGCGGACCCGACTCCCCCGCGGTCGCGGTGATGAGCGTGCTTGCCTCCTCGATCGCGACCGCGCTTGCCGCCAAGGGCGCGAGCAGCGACGCGATGATTCTCAACGTGCTGGTCGCGTTGTCGGTGAGTACCCTGCTCACCGGCATTCTGCTTTACGGCACCGGCGCCCTAAGACTAGGCCAATGGCTGCGCTTCATTCCTTATCCAGTGATCGGCGGCTTCCTCGCCGCATCGGGCATCTTGCTCGTCACCGGCGGCATGGAGGTCGTCACCCAGACCAATTTGACGCTGGCCCCCTCAAGTTGGCAGGTCCTCTATGCGCCGGTCTATGCCCCGCAGATCGTGCTAGGAGCGTTGTTCGCCTTGTCGATCCCGCTCCTCGGCCGCTTCGTCCAAAACTACCTAGCGCTCCCGATCGCCTTCTTCGGCTTCCTGCTTGTCATGGACGCCGGCTTGTTCGGTTTCGTCAAGGACGCGGGCATGCGAGGCGACTGGTTTCTGCCGAGCCTCGGAGAGCTGAGCCTCTGGTTGCCCCTTAATGCGATGTTGCGGCAGGACGTCGATTGGGGGGTCATTGCGCAGTCAAGCGCCGAGATCGGCTCGTTTTGCGGCGTCATGGCGATCGCCCTTCTGCTCGACGTGACAAGCCTCGAGGTGGCGCGCCAGAAGACCGGCGATCTCGATCAGGAGTTCCGCTCGAATGGACTTGCCAATCTCTTTGCCTCGTTTTTCGGCGGGTTTGGCGGCTCGCTGTCGATGAATGCCTGCCTCCTGCTCGATGAGTCGGGCGCCACCACGCGGTGGTCCGGCGCCATCGTTGGCATCGTCTGCGCCATAATCCTTTTCTCGGGCATCGACGTCGGCAGCGTCGTGCCGAAGGCCATTCTCGGCGGCATGCTCTCCTATCTCGGCGTGATGATCATCGTCGAGCTGTGGGAAGCGCCGGCCAAGAGCTCGTGGACCGAGTGGACCCTCACCGGCATCATGACGCTCGTCATCATCAATTTCGGCTACTTCATGGGCGTGGTGCTCGGCGTCATCGGCGCCTGCCTGATGTTCGCACTGAGCTACAGCCGAATCGGTGTGATCAGACGCCATCTTACCCGCTACGAGTTCGCCAGTAACGTGGAGCGCTCACCCGAGCAGACGCGACTGTTGCGCGAGGAGGGCAAACGCGTCCATGTGTTCTGGCTCTCCGGCTTCATCTTTTTTGGCTCATCGAACGGTCTGTTCGAGCGCATCAAGCGGGTCATCGAGGGCCAACGGGAAAGACCAGTCGATTACGTGGTGCTCGACTTTACCTCGGTTCCCGGCCTCGACACCTCGGCTGTGTTGAGCCTGGTCAAGCTGCGTAACTATTGCGAGGAGCACGGCGTCACGCTCGGCTTCTCAGGGCTAAGCGAAGCGATGCGACTCAGCTTCGAGAAGGCGGGCTTCTTTGGCAGCACGCGGCCGCACCAGCTGTTCAACAGCCGCAACGAGGCGGTCGAATGGTGCGAGGACATGCTGCTTATGCACCACGAGGTTGGCAAAGCCTCGACCTATACTTTCGAGAGCTGGCTGCAGGAAGAATTCGGCGGCGAGATCGCTTTCGATCGCATCGCTTCCTACATGGAGCGTAGCGAGCTGGAGAAGGGCGAGTATCTGTTCCGGCAGGGCGAACCCGCCGATTCCATTGTGCTTCAGGCATCGGGCTGCGTCGCCATCACCATCATCGACGAGGATGGCCGCCCGATCAGGCTCCGGCGCATGCTCGGCCATACGATTGTGGGAGAGATGGGCTTTTACCGCGGCGTACCGCGCACCGCGCATGTCATTGCCGAAGGCCCCACCGTCATCTACCGGTTGACGCAGAAGGCATTCGACCGGATGCAGGAGCATGACCCCGCCGCGGCTGGTGCCTTCAACAAGCTCATCATCAGGCTTTTGTCGGACCGGCTCGAATTCGCCAATCGCGAGATTTCGGCTCTCCTCTAATCTCGGGTGTCGTTCCTGCGCCGCGGGACTAAGCCGAAGCCACAATCAGCACCGCGACGATGACGAGATAGGTCAGGCCGTGCACGAATTGATCGGTGCCGAGCGCGTACCAGAAGCCCCGGTCCTGCGAAGTCCAGCCGTTACGCTGCATAACTTGCTCCTTGAACCAATCGACGTGATAGTGCACGGCGAACTCGGCCAATGTGATGCCAGCAACAAGCAGCAGCGATCCGGGCACCAGCACGAGATACACGAAGGGCGTGAGGGCGGCATGGATACCGGCATGCAGGAAGCCGCCGGGATGCCCGTAAGTCCCCTTGTTCAAAAACTGGTACGGAGTCTGCAGATAGAAATCGGCAACGGCATGCTTGGCCATCAAGACCGCGACGGCGGCAAGGGTAAGGATCGCCAGTTTTGGCATTTGATCTATTTGGATAGGGCTTCGGCGGTTCCGTCCCAAGTGGGAGGAGGAGGATTGTTCCGGAAAAAGGCAATACGCTCGCGATAAAGAAAATAGAGTCGCTCAAGATGTGAGCTGTTCAACGCCTCGCATTCGCGAGTCAAGGCCTCCGCCGCATCCCAATCTCTGGCGCGATAGCGAGCGAGGAATTCGCCGTGCCGCGCGGAGAGGTTGATGAAGTCATTGCTCTGCTTCATGGCGTTGTCGCCGAGAAGTGCGAAAATTCGCGTCGCGGTCTTGCCCTTCACCTTCAACAGGTCGAGCTCGAGGAAGGCAAAGTCGGGCGCCCGCGCCGTGGTGCTTTCGCCCACCACCGTGCCAATGTCATAAGTCTTGGATTGCCCTTCCAGCCTGGAGGCGACATTGACGTTGTCTCCGATCACCGAATAGTCGAAGCGCGTCTCCGAGCCGAGATTGCCTACACAGCAGACGCCGGTGTTGAGCCCGATGCCGAGCTTGACCGCCTTGAATGGCCTCCCTTTAGCTTTGGCCTCGTCTCGCCAGCGCTCGTTCAAGGCTTCCATCTCATGCATGATCCGCAGCGCCGCGCTACAGGCGTGACTGGCGTGAGCTTTGTCGTCAAGAGGGGCATTCCAAAAGGCCATCACCGCATCCCCCATGAACTTGTCGATGGTGCCCTGCTCCTCGAGGATGATGTTGCTCAATGGTGTGAACAAACTGTTCAAGAAATGCGTGAGCTCCTCGGCGTCGAGACCCTCGGAGATAGTGGTGAAGCCGCGAACGTCGCTGAACAAGAGCGTCATGTCGCGGGTCTCTCCGCCGAGCTTGAGCCGTGACGGATCGGCGGCAAGCCGCTCGACCAAAGCCGGCGCCATATAGTGCGAGAAAGCGTGGCGCACTCGGTTTCGCTCGCGCTCTGTGCGCAGGAAAACGAACAGCGTGCCGGCGAGGTAAATCGCAGTGAGCGCAATCGCGGGATAGATCGGATCAACCAGCCAGCCAAAAGCGTCAAAGGCATACCAGGAGACGCCGATCACCGTGGCCACGGCGAGGCCGCCAAGCACGGCGCTGCCCGCGGCGCCGAGGCGATAAATGAGGAACGCGATAAGAGTGCCGAGGACGAGGATGTAGAAGAGCTCTGCCGGTGTGGCGAAATCGGGCCGCTGCAGGAAGGCGCCTTCAAGGATCTGCTCAATTGCCTGCGCATGCAGCTCGACGCCAGGCACCGAAGGTTCAAGCGGCGTAGCGCGGAGATCGAGCAGGCCTGCCGCGCTCGTGCCGATCAGGAGAATGCGGCCTTCGATTTCGTCCTTGCCGATCGCGCCGTTCAGCACCTTATAGGCCGGGAGGTAGCGTTCCTTGGCCTGGTGTGTGAACCTGATCCACATCTCGCCATTGGCCTCGGTTGGGATCTCGAAATCACCGACCTTGATGCCAACGATCCCGGTCTTCGCCCCGAAGGATTTCTCGCCGCTTGCGCCCGAGCTCTTCACGAAATAGCTGCTTGCCCCTTGCGCGAGCCGAAGCAGATCGGCGGGCAAGGACGGATAAAGCTTGTCGCCGATCCGCACCAACATGGGCACGTGGCGGATGATCTGATCGTGTTCGGGGATCCAATTGAGGGAGCCCGCGCCTTTGGCCTTGTCTTGCAGCTCTTTGAGGCTTGCTGCGGCGCCGGGGTAATACGGCACGAAGAGCTTGGGATCGTCGCCGCCAAAACTGATGCCTGCCTTAGTCTCGGGAATGGATGTGGCCTGCGGGGAGGCGATAAAGCCGAGCGCGATGGGGGCTTTGCCGATCGCCTCGGCGAACACTTGATCGTTGGAGGGAAGCTTCTCGACTTCCTTTCTGAGGCTCGCCAACGCATCCGACTGCGGCCAGAAGTGAAGCGCATTCGCAGGCGACATGCGGTCGGGCTCCGGGAACACCATGTCGACGCCGATCGCCGCCGCGCCATTGGCGGCAAGCTTATCAATGAGGTCGGCGAGAATTGTGCGCGGCCAAGGCCATTGCCCAATCTCTTTCAACGATTCCTCATCGATGTCGATAATGCGAACGGGCAGATCGGGATTGAACGCGCGTGGGCTCACCCCCTGATAGGCGTCGAATACGAGCGAGCGCAACCGCGCGACTGGGCTCGGATCCCAAACGCGCAAAGAGAGCGAGGCAACGATGACCGCCCCCACAATCAGGGCGTAGAGTAGGCGTGGGCCCATCCCGTGCTTATCTTGGCGTATTCACAAGGAAGGTGCGCCGGCCGGCGCCAGACGGCAGAACCTAGCTAATGGCGTTGACCC
>Ga0068865_100002252_pt1 | contig 11350 bp, 12 predicted proteins | sample KBSMisM12_FD_75293 | JGI IMG/M metagenome (GOLD analysis project Ga0068865, IMG submission 75293) | Miscanthus rhizosphere microbial communities from Kellogg Biological Station, Michigan, USA - KBS Miscanthus M1-2 | ecosystem: Host-associated > Plants > Roots > Rhizosphere > Soil ...
TAACCTCTCAAAAGAGTACGAAGAGGCGGTGATTAACGAGTTTTTCCGTGGTTACGAGCAAGGGGTGACACCTAACCCCGATATTTTATGTAATAAAGAAATTAAATTTAAGGCGCTTTGGCAGGCGGTGCGCCAATTTGAGCCAGACTTTATCGCCACCGGCCATTATGCTCGAATTAAAGACGCCGGGACGAAGAACGCCGCTCTGTATAAGGGACACGATACCAACAAAGATCAGACCTATTTTCTGTGGGCAATTGACCTGGAAATGCTACCCAACATTATGTTTCCGATCGGCCACTTGGAGAAAAAGGCGGTTCGTCAGTTGGCTAAAAAATACGATCTACCCACCGCTAGCAAAAAGGATAGCCAGGGTATTTGCTTTATTGGTCCGCTCAAAGTGCGGCAATTTTTGGCCAATCGTTTGCAGCCTAAACCAGGGGCGGCGATCTTAGTTGACGGTCGAGTCGTGGCCCGTCATGACGGCGTCGAACTGTATACGATTGGTCAGCGCCTAGGAGCGGGGACGGTTGACTGGACAGGTGACGTGCCACCGCTGTTTGTGATCGCTAAGGATCTGCCGAATAATCGTTTAATCGTTGGGCCAGACCGAGGAACCTACAGCGATCAGCTGGAAGTAATAGAGCTGAACTGGCTGTTGCCAAACGGCGCCGAAGTTGCGTCTCAAGCCAAGATCCGATACCGTCAAAAAGATGTGCCGATCAAGACGTTACGCCTTCGAGGCGACGCTGGAACGGTGACATTTACCGAACCAGTTCGAGCTATTACCCCTGGTCAGTCGATTGTCTTTTACAGCGACGAGGGTCAACTGCTCGGAGGTGGTATCATTAGTTCAACGAACCAAATTGATGCAATTATTCAACAAACTCAGTAAAGACGTCTCTGTTACTCGTCGGCCGATGGTGGCTCGATTTTTAACAGTCGGGGCGGTTGTCTTAGTGTTTGCGGCCGGCGTCTTGAGCGGTATTAGTTACAACGACCACCAGCACGGGGTCGATATGGCCAAATTCTGGCAGGTCTACGATATGGTTCACGCCAACTACGTTGGCAGTGTGGACGACAGTAAGCTGATTGAAGGTGCGACTAAAGGCTTAGTTCAAGGCCTTGGCGACCCGTTCAGTTCGTATCTGCCTTCGAGTGAGAAACAAAGTCTTGACCAAGAACTGAGCGGTCAGTTTGAAGGTATCGGCGCCGAATTAACCGAAAAAGACGGCCTCATTACCGTGGTCGCGCCGCTGGCCGATTCGCCCGCCGAAAAAGCTGGCTTGAAAGCCAAAGATATTATTACTGCCATTGATGACACCAAAACCGACGGCATGACCGTCGATGATGCGGTCACCAAAATCCGCGGTCCGAAAGATACAACCGTCAAACTCACCGTTGTTCGGGACGGTTTGAACGGCACCAAAGACATCACGATTAAACGAGAAAATATTCAGGTCAAAAGTGTCAACGACAAGATGCTGGGCACTGTTGGCTATATGCAAATTACTCAGTTTGGCGAAGACACCGTTGCTGGCGTGACCGCCGCCGTCAAAGACCTGGCCAGCCACAATCCAACGGCCATCGTGATTGATTTGCGAGACAACCCAGGCGGCTATCTTAACGATGTGGCGCCGATTGCCGGCAACTTTATTCCGCCATCAGTGGTGGTGAAAGAGAAGTACCGCGACGGTAAGACCGATGAGTTACGGACGACCGATGTGCCAACCTTCCCGACCACCCCGATCTACATTTTGATTAACGGCGGTTCGGCCTCAGCAGCCGAAATTTTGGCCGGCGCCCTGCAGGATTACAAACGAGCGACATTGGTCGGCGAAAAATCCTTCGGCAAGGGATCGGTCCAGAGCTTAATCGATCTACCTGGCTCGAGTGCTTTGCGTATTACCATCGCCGAGTGGCTAACACCGAACGGTCGAGCGATTAACAAAGTTGGTATCACTCCAGACGTAGTCGTTGCCGGCGACAAAACTGACACCAGCGATCCAGTGCTCGATAAAGCTTTACAGTTGGCTCAAGGGAAGTAACGCTTTTTTGGTCAGTGATTGGCCATTGTGTATGATGGAAATATGCCCAAACACGACGACGCCTTAATTAGCGTTAAAGAGGCCGACGAAGCGATTACTCGTCGGCGATCGGTTAGTATTGACGGCGTTCGAGCGCTGCTGATGCTCCTGACCGGAGGGCTGATCGTGGCGGCGTTAACCTTGTTTATTATGACCCTACTGTCTTTGCGAGGCGTTCGAACTGGCCTTAGCACCTTCTTGCCGTTTTTGGACCAGACCCAAATTCAAACCTTGCAAACCAAATAGGTTCGGCTTAGAGTGAGGAAAACAAACTAAAAAGAAAGAGAAATGATGATTACTTGGATTATTGTCGGCTTGATTGTTCTAATTGTTCTTTGGCTAGTTCTTACTTATAACGGCCTGGTTAGCTTAAAGAATCGGACCGACGAAGCCTGGAGCGATATTGATGTTCAATTAAAGCGTCGTTACGACTTAATCCCTAATTTAGTCGAAGCGGTGAAGGGCATTACTAAACAGGAGCAGACCGTTTTTACCGAAGTGACCAAAGCCCGAGCCTCTGCTATGGGTGCTCAGGGGGTAGAAGATAAAGCCAAGGCCGAAAATACCCTATCCGGCACGCTCAAATCTCTTTTTGCCGTCGCTGAGGCTTATCCAGAGCTGAAAAGTTCTCAGAATTTCCTCCAACTCCAGGGCGAGCTGACCGATACCGAGGATAAGATTCAAGCGGCTCGCCGGTTCTATAACGGTAATGTCCGCGATCTCAACACCAAAGTGGCGACATTCCCCACCAATTTGATTGCTGGTTCTGTTGGCGCGACCAAACGAGCGTTCTTTGAAGCGACTGAAGCTGAAAAAGAACCGACCAAGGTTTCGTTCTAAAAGCATAGATAAGTAAATAAAATCCGCCCGATACTCGGGCGGATTTTTAGTTCTCTTCTTCCAATCGATCGGGACCGGGTGGATCGAGAGCTAGGGGTGTGGGGAGGTGCGCTAAAGCACCTAGCATCGTTGACGGTGGGAGATTGCGATAGGTCGTTTTTTCTGGGTCGATTTGGTACTTATAGCCGATACTCCGAAGGAAGTGCCAGGTAAGCAACTCGCGGGCATGCCACTCAAACATTCTTGCTAATGACTCATTGTAATGAGTGGTGCTCGGAGAAGCGATTGTTTGACAGAAAAGTCGAGTGGCTCTACCGACGACATACGGCCAGTTAGAGTCATAGGAGAAGTTTGGTTGGTCTCCAGTGTGCTGGAAGATCTGCATGAGAAGCGGTGCTTCCATAAGATCACTAACGCTAAGAATAGCGTCATAAAAGAGGGCAACTGCTAACTGGCTCTTTTTAGCCTCGTTGCTACCGATGCCGCCATGGGAGGCGTTGATAGTCGCTTGCTGAAGCCAACTAATCGTTATGTCGGTGAAGCCGCTTGGTAGTTTCTCGCGAGCCTCATAATAAGCCAACACCGTTTTAGCTGTTGCTCGAACGTCATAGGTGTGTTGATGGTGTTCGAAAGCGGTGAAATGTGGCCGCACGCTATCGCCAATGGTTACCAAGCACATAACTCGGTGAGGAAAGGTTTTTGAGTTAGGTTGGGCATTGGCCAGATAATCAGTCATCGATCGGTAGCCGGGAAAGGTGTCTTGTTTATTCCAGGTGTCGATACCCGGCGATTCGAATAAAAGTAATTGAGATAGATCGACGGGATATTCGGCGAGCGCCTTTGTTGGCGGCGTTTGGTTGAAATATTGGGCTCGCCAGTCAAGGGCTTCGATCAGCTTATGAACCGCATCCGGGTAGTGAGTTTTTGTCATAACTAAATCTCCTGTAAAAGAACAAATTGCTTGGCCAGTATAATGGAAAGTTAGGTTAGTAGCAATGAGCCCAACCAAATATAGTCAGTCGGGCTCATTTGGCCTAGAATACAAGCAATGTACGACCAGATTAGTGCCAATAAACGCCGGACGTTTTATCTCTTCTTTTTCTTCTTTCTCTTGGTGATGGTGATTGGCTGGGGGTTGAGCTACGCCTACAATAACTCGGCTATTTTAGTAATCGCGGTGGTGATTGCGGTGGTCCAAAGCTGGGTCAGCTATTTTTACGCCGACTCGATTGCTTTAGCCACCTCCGGAGCGAAAGTTGCGCCTCGAGAGCAGTTTGTAGAACTACACCGCATTATCGAGAACCTAGCGATTACAGCTGGTCTGCCCAAGCCTCGAGTGTATGTGATTGACGACCCGGCCCCCAACGCTTTTGCAACGGGCCGAGATAAAAATCACGCTGCCATCGCCGTCACCACCGGCATACTGTCGGTTCTGAATAAACAAGAATTGGAAGGGGTGATCGCTCACGAAATGAGTCATATCGGCAACCGAGACATCCTGGTAATGACCGTAGCCGTTACCTTGGTCGGGGCGCTGGTCTTGGTTTCCGATATCGTTTTTCGGTCACGCTTTTGGGGCGGCTGGGGCAGGGATAACGACCGAGATAATAACAATAGCCTGATTGCGGCGATCGCTATTGTTTTAGCAATTTTAGCGCCGATCTTTGCCCAACTGATGCAGTTGGCGATCTCGCGTAAGCGCGAGTATCTGGCGGACGCCTCAGGGGCCCTACTGACCCGTTACCCGGAAGGCTTGGCGATGGCTTTAGAAAAAATCGAACAGTACGAGCGACCGATGCGTTCGGCTAACCGAGCGACCGCTCACCTATTCATTAATGAGCCGTACGGCCAAAAAGAAGAGAAACAATCTTGGCTAACGAGTATCTTCTCGACCCATCCACCGATTGCCGATCGAATTAAAAAGCTCCAAGCGATGGCGTAAAAAAAGTCGGGCAATTAGCCCGACAAGATTGATCGGCGACTCGGTACACCCGGTGGTAGCGGGACGGACTGGTCGTAATCTGGGTGAGAGCGGTCGTATAGCCACCTTAGCTCTGGTGGAGCTAAGAATCGTGGCACCCAATCGACTGCCAAGCGATCAGCACAAGCACATTGAAGACCTATTTCTCGAACGAGAGGCAAATTCTCTGGATTTGGCTCAATGTTCTTCAGGCCTAAAAAGAAGTTGGAAAGGTTACGGTGCATATCTCCTCCACTAAACGAGTTAATTCTAGGCAAAATGGCGGTGAAAGTCAATCGTTTCAGCTGCTTTTTGCTTCTGTACAACGATCAGAGGTAATATACTGGTACTAATGGGAGCGTCCAAAGAGACTACCGAACGAATTAAAAAGCTCGAAGAACTGATTGAGCAGTTTCGGCGGGAGTATTACGAACAGGATAGTCCGTCAGTCAGTGACGCCATTTACGACTCGTTATTAGGCGAACTAGGCCGTTTAGCGGTGAAATATCCAACAGCCGTTAACCAAGAGCTGATCGGGGAGCGAGTTGGTGGGGCGCCTCAAAAGAAGTTTGCTAAATTACAGCATCGAGAGCGGATGCTCTCGTTGCAAGACATTAAAACCGAGCAAGAGCTGATTGACTGGGAGGAACGCATTAAAAAATTGCTTGGTGTCAAAGACCTTGGCCCGTTTTTTGCCGAGCTCAAAGTCGACGGCTTGGCGATGTCATTGGTCTATCGCCACGGAGTCTTAGTGTCAGCAGCGACTCGAGGTAACGGCGAAGTTGGTGAGGAGGTAACACGCAACATTCTGACGATTCACTCGATTCCGTTTCGCTTTATTGCGCCAACCAAATTGGCCGAAGAGTTTGAGGTGCGTGGCGAGATCTACCTGCCTAAAAAAGCTTTTGAACTCATGAACGAGGAGCGGGCCAAGGAGGGTCTGCCGCTTTTTGCCAATCCGCGTAATGCCGCCGCTGGAGCGGTTCGCCAATTAGACCCGGCTATTACAGCCGCCCGGCCGCTGGCTTTTATGGCCTACGCTCTGCGCGATCCAAGTACGAAAACCCACCAGGAAGAGCACCAAATTTTGGCTGAGCTTGGTTTTGAGACCGACCGCCATGCCACCTTACTTCATACCACTCAAGAGATCATTGCCTTTGTGGCCAAGATGGAATCACTGCGGCCGGAACTGCCGCTGCAGCTGGACGGTGTCGTTCTAACCATGAACGACCGGGCCTTGTTTGAGCGCGCCGGTATCGTAGGCAATAATCCGCGCGGTTCGCTGGCCTACAAATGGCCGGCCGAAGAAGCGACCACTAAGCTGCTGGATATTACGATTCAGGTTGGGCGAACCGGCACGTTAACGCCGGTGGCCGAACTTGAGCCAGTGGTGGTGGCCGGGACGACCGTTCACCGAGCGACGCTCCATAACGCTGATGAGATCGAACGCAAAGGCGTGTTGATTGGCGACACCGTTGTTATCCGTAAAGCCGGCGATATTATCCCGGAGGTGATCGGACCGATGAAAGAGCTTAGAAGCGGTAAAGAGAAAAAGTTTGTTTTTCCGACTCACTGTCCGATCTGCGGTACTAAGGTGGAGCGCCAGAACGGCGAAGTCGCTTATCGCTGTCCCAACCCAGATTGCTACGGCTCGATTTTGCTGCGGTTGCGTCACTTCACCAGCAAAGCGGCGCTGGATATTGTCGGCTTGGGGCCAAAAGTGATCGACGCCCTGTACGACGCTAATCTTATCCGTGATCCAGCCGATATTTTTCACCTCAACCCGGACGATATCGCTAAGCTGGAGCGTTTTGGGGAGCTGTCGGCTCGGAATATTGTCAGTGCCGTTCAGGATCGACGCCAAATTAAATTACCGCGGTTTATTTATGCGCTGGGTATTCGCCATGTCGGCGTTGAAACGGCCCAGGCTTTGGCCGTCCACTTTCAAACCATTACCAAATTGCGCCAAGCTAATCTGGAGCAGCTACAGCAAGTGCCTGACATCGGCCCAATTGTGGCCAAAAGCTTAGCCGAATATTTTAGTAAGGTGCAAAACCAAGGGCTGCTCGATCGATTACTGAAGGAGGTGAAGCTAGAGAAGATGGCTGCTTCGCCCAAATCCGGTAAGTTGGCCGGCAAATCGGTCGTTATTACCGGCTCACTCGAGAGTCTTGGTCGTAGCGAAGCCCAAGAAAAGGCTCGAGCGGCCGGTGCCGACGTTAACGACTCGGTCTCCAAAAATACCGATTACGTGGTTGTTGGTGCCAAGCCTGGCTCTAAGTACGACAAAGCTAAAAAGTTAGGTGTCACTATTTTGACTGAGACAGAATTCCTGAAGTTAGCTAAATAAAAAAGCCGCCCGGCAAGGGCGGCTGACGTTGCTCTAAAGCTCTTTTTGGAGCCCGAGAGAGAAGAAGACAATTGCTCCGGTAAAGAAGCTGAGGCCTATGAGAGCCTCTCCAAGAGACGGAAGGTCGATCGATGTTGCGGGATTTCTGCATAAAGCTACGAAGAAGATGCCGCTCATTATCAACAAGATGACTGCTATCCAGATCCTTAGTCTTTTTGTGCTCATTTTGTGCTCATAATGTTCGTTGAGGCTAGTTTACCCACGTTTCTCCAGCGTGTCTAGATGTTTTCGGGGGCAATTGAGATTGAGTCCCATCCTTGCTACACTCAACCAAGAATGTCGGAACTAACGAGCAGTGAAATTAGCCATTTGGCGCGGCTGGCACGCATTACTTTATCTTCGGAAGAAGAGGCCAAGTTTGCCCAAGAGTTGCCCAGGATTGTTGAGTTTGTGGAACAGCTCCAAAAGGTCAAGCTTGACGATGATCTAGCGACTTCGGTGCCGACCCCGCTCTCGGCAATGCGTGAGGACGTTGTTTCTTCCGACCACTTAACGCTCGAACAGCTAGAAGCCTTGGCGCCAGACTGGCAAGGTGGACAAGTGGTCGTGCCAGCAGTTTTTGGTGAGGAGGCCGATGCGTGATCAATTTCACGCCTTTTTGCACCCAGAGCTAGAGCCAATTGAGAACGAAGGCGATAAACTGACAGGTTTGAAGGTCGCGGTTAAGGAGAATATTTTAGTTAAAGACTGGCCAGCCACCGCTGCTTCCAAGATTTTGGAAGGCTTCATTTCGCCTTATGACGCCACGGTTATTAAACGCCTCAAGGCAGCCGGAGTGACTTTGGTCGGCCGGACTAATATGGATGACTCTGCCATGGGATCCAGTACCGAGAACTCGGCCTTTGGGGTGACAAAAAACCCTTGGGATACCAACCGTGTTCCCGGCGGCTCGTCGGGCGGCTCGGCCGCGGCGGTGGCGGCTGATCTGTGTGAAGTGGCGCTAGGGAGCGATACCGGCGGCTCCGTTCGCCAGCCCGCTGCTTTTTGTGGCATCACCGGCCTGAAACCAACCTACGGCAGTGTCTCCCGTTACGGTTTAATTGCCTTAGCCTCATCATTGGACGTCATTGGTCCGTTAGCTCACTCGGCCGAAACGGTTGAGAAAGTGTTCGCTGTTATCAGCGGTCATGATGAGTTTGATCAGACCACGATCGATTACCATTACGAATCCGAGGAGATTGATTTCTCCAAGCTAAAAATTGGTTTACCCAAAGAGTTGTGGAATTTGGAGATCGACCAAGAGATTAAAGCGGCGACCCAAAATTTTGTCGATTGGCTGAAAAGCAAAGGCGCCACCATAACCGATGTTTCGTTACCTTCGATTGCTTACGCCCTGCCGGCCTACTATATTATTTTGCCTGCCGAAGCATCGGCCAACCTGGCCCGATTTGACGGTATTCGTTACCAAAAAAGCGTTCAGGCAAGCAAATTACTCGATCAATATCTGGCAACCCGAGCTTTGTTTGGTCGAGAAGTGAAGCGCCGGATTCTTCTCGGCACCTTTGTTTTGTCGGTTGGTCATTACGACGACTACTATCAGTTGGCCGTGAAAGTCCGTCATCAGGTGGCTCGAGAGCACCAGAAGGCCTTTGAAAGTCTGGACCTGTTAGTCAGCCCAACGACCCCGACTTTACCGTTCGAAATTGGCGCTAAGGCGCAAGATCCATTGGCTATGTATCAATCAGACCTATTGACCGTTGCCGCTAACCTGGCCGGTGTACCGGCCTTGTCGTTGCCAACTGGATTCAGTTCTGGTGGCCTGCCGATCGGTTCGCAGCTGATTGCCGCCGAGAAAAAGGATAGTCTATTGCTAGCGGTTGCCAAACAGTACCAGCAAGAAACCGACTGGCACACCCGGAGGCCGCAATGAGCCGAAAAGAACGCGAGAAGAAATTGGCTCGTCAGTTGGAGATTGAAGCCGAAAAAGCGGCCATCCTGGCTCGACGGCAAGAGAAAATGCGACCCACTTATCAGTTGTTTAAGAAATTCACGCTGACTCTCTTGCTGACGGTTGGCGTTTTGGCGCTGGGGTTTTTCATTAACACCCATTTAGTGGGCATTAGTAAGAGGTTAATTAATTAAGATGAGTTTTTGGAGCGATTTATTTAGCGGTAAACCCAAGCTAACTTTTAAGGGAGTCGATTGGCTGGCCGTTGACGGCAAGCTTCGTTCGTTAGAGCAGATGGCGGCGCTGACCGATCAGGTCAACGCTAAGCAATTGCTGATTCAGGGCGATATGTTGGTTGATTCGATTATGAAAGAAGCAGCCATTCCTGGGCAAACCATGGGGGAGCGGCTGAAAAACCTCAAAGAAAAAATGACCCGAACGACCTATAACCGACTCTGGCAGGCCCATATTAAACGAAACGAGTTGGTGCACGATCACGGCAGCTTTGTGGCCGACTGGGAAAAAGCCCAGCATTTTACCTCTTTTAAAGAGGCGATTAGCGCGATGAAGGGAATCCGATGAGTGAGTGGCAGCTAACAGTCGGCATGGAGATCCACGTTGAGCTGGAAACCGAAACTAAGATGTTTTGCGGCTGTAAAAACGATCCGTTTCACTCGGCCCCTAACACCAATGTTTGCCCAGTTTGTTACGGCTTGCCCGGTGCTTTGCCGCTGTTAAATAAAAAAGCGGTTGAGCTGGTAGTGCGACTCGGTCAAGCGCTCAAAGCCGACGTTGCCGAACAGTCGTTTTGGGCGCGTAAAAACTATTTTTACCCCGATCTACCGAAGGGCTACCAGATTTCTCAGTCGACTGCTCCGCTGATGATGGGGGGCGTGGTGGTACTGGATGGTCAAGAGCATCACTTGCATCACGCTCATCTGGAGGAAGACGCTGGCAAACTGATGCACGCCGAAGACAAGAGTCATTCTTTAGTTAATTACAACCGAGCTGGCGTGCCGCTCTTAGAGATGGTCACTGAGCCAGATTTTCATACGGCCGAAGCGGCTAAAAAGTTCTGCCAGGAGTTGCAGCGGATTATGCGCTCGCTCAAGGTTTCGACTGCTGATATGGAAAAAGGTCAGATGCGCTGCGAAGCCAATATCTCGGTTGCTAAAGCTGGCCAACCGCTGGGCGTTAAAGTCGAAGTCAAAAACATTAACTCCTTCCGAGCGGTCGAAAAAGCGATTCAATACGAATTTGAGCGCCAAACCAAAGCGTTGGAGAACGGGGAGACAATCAACCCCGAAACCCGAAGCTGGAGCGAGTCCGAAGGCAAGACGCTGGTGATGCGTTCTAAAGAAACCAGCGCCGATTACCGCTATTTCCCCGAGCCAGATCTACCTAACATTTTAATTGACGTAGCCGATAGCGGCGAAACCCACGTTTTGCCCGATGAGCAGCGCCAAAAACTGGCCGAGCTTGGCCTGCCTAAAGAAACGATCCAGGCGGTGCTGGATCGAGATGGTTTTGCGATGGTGATGGAGCTTTCAAAAACCGATGCTGCATTGGCCATCGAAGCCGGCAAACTACTTCTGGCTATCCCAGAATTTGGCAATCTATCGTTGGCTGATCAAGAGCAGCTGATTCGTTTGCGTCAGACCGCTGGCTGGCCTAAAGAGACGGTGGAGCAAGTTATTCAAAAGTCTATTGCCCAAAACCTACCAGTTAGTGAAGTGGCCAAAGAATTTACTCACTCCGAAGACCTTGGTGGTGTTATTCAGGAAGTTATCTCTGCCAACGCCGCTGCCGTGGCCGATTACCGTAACGGTAAAGAAACAGTTTTCCAGTTCTTGGTCGGCCAAGTAATGGCCAAAACCCAGGGCCGAGCGAACATCCAAACCGTCCGCGAAGAGCTCAAAAAAGCTCTCTGAATCCTTGACCCAACTAGTTAAAGCTGCTAAAGTTTAGCCAGTTCGACCTTTCAAACATGGAGGTGGCAGATGCCACGAAGACTCTACGACACTTCACAGGTTCCGGGTGAAACAGATATCTTGGATGCGCTTGTCATAAAGCGTTTATTGTTTTTCCTCTCTTTCTTATCCATTTTTGTTGCTGGACTTGGGTTATGGTATTCCGTCTCCCCCTCCGACGCCTTGATTGGCGTA
>Ga0068865_100002257_pt1 | contig 11344 bp, 12 predicted proteins | sample KBSMisM12_FD_75293 | JGI IMG/M metagenome (GOLD analysis project Ga0068865, IMG submission 75293) | Miscanthus rhizosphere microbial communities from Kellogg Biological Station, Michigan, USA - KBS Miscanthus M1-2 | ecosystem: Host-associated > Plants > Roots > Rhizosphere > Soil ...
AAACCCACCCTCACCTGGGACGCGACGGCATCCATGCTTGAGCGGACTCTGGACACCGAACGGCTTACCCTTCGTCCCGCAACCGTGGAGGACGCGGACGCCACCTGGGAGTACCGTCGGCTCGACTCGGTCAACGAGTGGCTCACCGGGGCTGAGGCAGCGATCGAGGGCTACCGAGCCGGGTTCGGTGAACCGGCTCAGCTGGCCACCACCGTCATCGTCGAGCTCAGGCGTCAGCCTGGTGGCAAGACCCGCAGCCGCGTCGTCGGTGACTTCATGCTCCGGCGGGAGGACGCCTGGGCCCAGGCGGAGGTCCACGAGCAGGCGCGGGGTGCTCAAGCAGAGCTCGGGTGGGTGCTTGATCCGGCCCACTCCGGGGTCGGCTACGCGAGCGAAGCTGCCCGTGAGCTCCTGCGGTACTGCTTCGAGGACCTCGGCGTGCACCGGGTGGTCGCGAACGGCTTCCTGGGCAACGAGGCTTCGTGGCGCCTCATGGAGCGGTTGGGCATGCGACGTGAGAGCCACGCCGTTCGAGAGTCCCTGCACCGCACGGGATGCTGGCTGGACACTGTCGCCTACGCGATGCTGGCCGAGGAGTGGCTGACCACCCTTACCTGCGCTCACGAAGGGTCGCGATGAACGGCCCCGTGACAGCCGTCCGGAGGGTGCTGGCAACTGACCGACTTCCATCACCCCGCCCTTGCGTGTGTGGCTTGCCGTGCGCACGCCGGAGCCGGACCACGAACCGGTTGGCCATGTCATGAGGCCAACTTCGGGGCGCGATCCGACCCGTCAGACGACGAGGTTCAGCAGCAGGATGCAGATGATGCCGACCACGGAGATGGCGGTCTCCATCACCGACCAGGACCTGATGGTCTGTCCGACGGTGAGGCCGAAGTACTCCTTGACCAGCCAGAAACCCGCGTCGTTGACGTGGCTGAAGAACAGTGACCCGCAACCGATCGCGAGCACCAGCAGGGAGAGCTCGTTGGTCCCCATGCCGGTCGCGATGCCGCTGACGATGCCGGCGGCGGTGATGGTGGCAACCGTGGCCGACCCGGTCGCGAGCCGGACGCCGACGGCGACCAGCCAGCCGAGGACCAGCGTGGAGATTCCGGATCCGTCGGCCCAGTCGGCGATCACGCCGCCCGCCCCGGCGTCCACCAGCATCTGCTTGAAGCCTCCGCCGGCCGCGACGATGAGCAGGATTCCCGCGATGCCGGGTAGTCCTGACCCCATGGCCTTCTCCACGCCCTCGCGGCTCATTCCGGTGCTGTAGCCGAGGAGGAACATGGAAAGCAGGACCGCCAGCAGCAGCGCGACAGCGGGTGTGCCGATGAACTCCAGGAAGGTGCGAGGCTGGGTGCCCTCCTCCATGGTCAGCTCGGCAACCGCCCGGACGAGCATCAAGATCACTGGCAAGGTGATCGACACCACCGCGAAGGCGAACGACGGCCGACGACGTACGGCGTCCCGTGCCGGCGTGAGGTGAGGATCCTCGCCGGTGGCCGCCAGCGCCGTGGCTCCCCGCGCGGCGCCGCCCTCGGTCCGGGCTCCTCCTGGGGGGTCCGGCGCCGCGGCGTCGGCCGGTGACCCGAGGTTCCCACCGGTGACGCGTGCCACCGCTTCGTCGGTGGCGTGCACGGGCACCCACTGCTCGACGAACCGGGCCAGCAGGGGACCGCACAGCACCAGCGTCGGCACGGCGACGATCAGCCCGAAGAGCAGCGTCAGGCCGAGGTCGGCGCCGAGGGCGTCGATGGCCACGAGTGGACCGGGGTGGGGTGGGACCAGGCCGTGGAGGATGGACAGGCCGGCGAGCGCGGGGATGCCGACCCGCATCAAGGGAACATCCGTACGACGGGCGACCAGGATGACCACCGGGACCAGGAGCACGACGCCCACCTCGAAGAAGAGGGGGAGTCCGAGGATGGCCGCGATGAGGGCCATCGCCCACGGCAGTCCGCGGGCACCGACCTTGCCGATGATGGTTTCCACAATCGTGTCCGCTCCTCCGGAGTCGGCGAGCAGCGCGCCGATCATCGCGCCCAGGCCGATCAGCAGGCCAACCGCTCCCACGGTCCCGCCGAAGCCGGTGGTGAAGCTGGTGACGATGTCGAGCGGGGCCACGCCCGCCACGATCCCCATCACCGCCGTGCCCAGCATCAGCGCGAGGAAGGGGTGCATCTTCACCCAGACGATGAGCACCACCACAGCGGCGATGCCGAGCAGCACGGCGAGCACGATCTGGGTGTTGCCAGCGTCAGTCAGGTTCGGTGTGTCCTCGGCGAGAGGCAGCAGGTGCGGCACCGGGGCGATCAGAGTGGTCATGGAGTTGTCCCTTCGTGAGTTCCCGCTCCGCGAGCTCCCCGCGGGGGAGTTCGCATACCCGGAGGTGATATGCCGAGCGCGGCTACGGCCCGAGCGATCACCTCGGCCGCCTCACCGTCGACGGACACCACGACGCCTGGCTCATCAAGCTCAAGTGGCTCGAGCGTGGCCAGCTGGCTGGGCAGCAGGGAGGCGGGCATGTAGTGGTCGGTGCGCCGCACCATCCGCTCACCGATCAGGTCCTCGCCGGCGACGAGGTGGCAGAACACGACCTCGGGCCGACCCTCGCGCAGAAGGTCGCGGTAGACCCGCCGCAACGCCGAACAGGTCACCACGCCGGAGCGACTGGCCGCAATCTCCTCCGACATCCAGTCGCCGATGCTGCGCAACCACGGCCACCGGTCGTCGTCGGTCAATGGGTGGCCGGACGCCATCTTGGCGACATTCGCTTCCGGGTGGAACGCGTCGCCTTCCGCGAACGTCCAGCCCAGCAAGGTTGAGAGCCCCTTGGCCACCGTGCTCTTGCCGACGCCGGAGACACCCATCACAACGACCATCTGCACCCGAGTCCCACCAGCCACCCTCGACACACTACTCGCCAGTCGGCACCGGCGCCGCGCTCGCTGGGAGGCCCGCACGCTAAGCGGAGTGTGGCTCGTCATCGCCGACGCCCGCTCCGGCCTGAACGCCGCGATCAGTCGGTGAACATCGGTGCCTTGGACATGAGCTCAGGCTATGCCGCCAGTCGACGGTCTACCGCGACGCGGGCGTGCCGGGGCGGCGCTGGCAGCGAGGAGTGCGGCCACGCCTGCGACGCCGGCGAGGACCAGGAAGGCGGAGGAGTAGCTGCCCAGCAACTGTGCCAGTGCGGCGCCCACGAACGGGGCTGATGCGGATGCGACGAGGCTGGGTGCGCTCAGCAGCCCGTTGAGGGTGCCGTAGGCCGTGGGACCCCACCGGTCGGTGATGGCGGTGGCCTGGATGAGGGTGTAGAGCCCGCGAGCCAGGCCGACCAGCATCCCCAGTCCGATCAGCAGGAGCGTGTACGCCGGAGCGAGCGCAAGTGCAGCGGTGGCGACCGCGACCGCGACGATGACCGCCACGGTGCGGGCCGACACGGACGTCCTCGCCGCGAACCACGCGTACCCGAGCCGGCCAGTCACCTGTCCCACGCCGCCGAGCCCGAGCGCCACCGCCGCCAGGTTCCGGCTCATGCCCTGCTCCTCGAGCATCGGGACCAGGTTGATGACGACCGCGAAGATCGACAGCGACGTCAGCGCCATCGCCGCGGCGAGCAGGACGAACGGTCTGCTTCGGGCCACCGCGCGCACCTCGGCTGCCACGGTGGCCGAACCATCGACGCGGGCTTCTTGTCCGGCGGACGAACGCCACGGCTTGCGCAGGCCCCACCAGTGCAGGGGGACCGTGATGAGGACCAGGACGACGAGCAGGGTGAGGTAGGCGCCCCGCCAGCCGAGCCAGTCGTCGAGCCTGGACGACAACGGCGCGAAGACGGTGCTGGCCAGTCCGGCGACCAGGGTCAGCGTGGTCAGTGCTCCCACCCGCCGCTCACCGGCCCAGTGGGTGAGAGCGGCGAACGCCGGCGGGTACAGAACACCGGCCATCGCGACCCCGGCCAACACCCAGCCGGCGTAGAAGAGGCCCAAGTTCGGGGCCCTCGCGATGGCGAGCACGGCCGGTATGGCCAGCAGGGACCCGGCGGTCATCACGCGGCGCGGGCCGTAGGCATCGATATGCCGGCCGACCCAGATGCCGATGCCGGCGGCGACGAACTGACTGAGCGAGAAGGCTCCGGTCACCGCGACGCTGCTCCAGCCCGTGTCCGCGGTGATCGACGAGGACAGGGCAGCGAACGCGTAGTACAGGACGCCCCAACTGGTGATCTGGGTGACCGAGAGGACTGCGACTACGCGCCGTAGCCCGGCGCCGACCAGGGCGTCGGGCTCCGAGGCGGTCGAGGTCGGGGAGGTCACGCGCCCACGGGACGACCCAGCGTCATCAGTTGCGGCTCGGCGGCGGGGGTCGCGCAGCAGCCGCCTCCGACAGCGACAGCGTCCGGGTCGTCGAAGGCCCCGGCACCGTTGCAGACGCCCGTCTCGGGCAGCACGAGGTCGACTCGGTCCGCCGCCTCGAGGTCACCGTCGAGGGCCGCGACCACGGACCGCACCTGCTCGAAGCCGGTCATGGCCAGGAACGACGGCGCGCGACCGTAGGACTTCATCCCGACGAGGTAGAGGTCCCGCTCGGGCTGGGTGAGCTCGCGGAAGCCGTGTGGCTCAACGTCACCGCAGGAGTGATGGTCCGGGTGGATCTGGGCGGCGAGGATCCGCGCTGCGGAGAGCGCCGGGTCCAGGTCGAGCCGTACTTCGGACAGGAAGGTTAGGTCGGGGCGGAACCCGGTGACCACGATGACCTCGTCGACATCGTCGACCCGCCGGCCGTTGACCGAGGTCAGTGTGAGGCGTCCGTCGGGTTGGGCTACCACCGACTCGGTGCGGAACGAGGTCACGTTCGTGACCTGCCCACTAGCCGCGGCGGCCCTTGCCTGCTGTCCCAGTGCGCCGCGTTGCTCGAGCTGGTCGTTGTCACCGCCTCCGAACGCGTCGCCGACGGAGGGCCGGCGCAGCAGCCACGTCACCCGCGTGGCCGGATTCTCCTCGGCCAGCTTGGCCAGACCGATCAGCACGCCTTGGGCCGAGGCGCCCTTGCCGGCGACTGCGACGTGCTTGCCGGCGTACCTGGCGCGCATGACTGGGTCGCGGAAGTCCGGGATGCCGTAGACGATCTGTCCGGCGTGGGCTCGTTCGCCGGTTGCGGGGTAGCCGTCGGCGCCCAGTGGGTTCGGTGTGGTCCAGGTGCCGGAGGCGTCGATGACCGCGCGGGCGACCAGTCGCTCCTCGCCGGCGGCCGTCGCGACGTGCACGGTGAACGGGTCGCTCTCGCGGCCGGAGTCGACGATCGCGTCGCGGCCCTGGCGGGCGACTCCGGTGACCCGTGCTCCATATCGGACCCTGCCTGCGCCGCCGCCGAGGAGGTCGGCCAGTGGCTGCAGGTACGCCTCGCACCACTCGCCGCCGGTGGGGTAGGCGGCCTCGTCCGGGGCGGTCCAGTCGCCTGCCTGCTCGAGCAGCCGTCGCGCGGCAGGGTCGACGAGCTCGGACCATGACGAGAACAGGCGGACGTGCGCCCATTCGCTGACCGTGGCACCAGCCACCTGGCCGGCCTCGAGGACCACGAAGTCGATGCCACGGTCGGCCAGGTTGGCCGCGGCGGCGAGTCCGATCGGGCCGGCGCCGATAACGGCGACCGGGTGCTGCCCGATGTTCTGGGCGGTGCTCTGCTGGGGCTGGTTCATGGCTCTCCTACACGATCTGGTTCATCGACGTCTGTCGATGGTGACTCTATCGACGCAAACTGGGGAAAGCAACAACCTATTCCGATGTAGTCTTGCGGGCATGACCGCAGACGTCCAGAGCCCAGTCACCGCGAACCGCACTGCCCTGCCGCTCCTGGACCAGGACGACCCGTTCGAGCTGTACGCGAGGTGGTTCGCGACGCTGGCCGACCCGACCCGGGTCCGTCTCCTGCACACGGTGGCGACCTCGGCGGCCGGCGCGATGCGGATCGGAGACCTGGCCACCGCTCTCGGCGTCAAGCAGTCCACTTGCTCCCACCACGTCGACCGGCTCCGCAAGGACGGGTTCGTGGTCGTCGACAAGGTCGGGACCTCGAGCATGGTCTCGGTCAACGCCGCGTGCTGCACCGGTCTCCCGCACGCCGCCGACGTCGTCATGGGCACCCTGCCCGCCCAAGAGCTGGACCGGCCTTGCTGCCCGACCGACCTGCCTGCCGACGTGACCACCCGGGCGATGACCGACGCGGATCTCCCGGTCGTTCGCGACATCTACGCCGAAGGCATCGCGACCCGCAACGCCACCTTCGAGACCCAGGTCCCCAGCATCGAGACCCTTGCGAGCAAATGGCTACCAGGTCACAAGTGGGTCGCCGAGCACGATGGCCGGGTCGTCGGCTGGACCGGCATCAGCCCCGCCTCGAGCCGTGCGTGCTACTCCGGTGTCGGCGAGACGTCGGTGTACGTGGCAGCCACCGACCGGGGTCGTGGAGTAGGCAAGGCGCTGATGCACCGCCAGGTCACCGAGGCTGACGCAGCGACCGAAGCCGGAGGGCTGTGGACCCTGCAGACCGCAATCTTCCCCGAGAACCGAGCCAGTATCGCGCTGCACCACCAGGCCGGCTACCAGACTCTCGCCGTGCACAGCCGGATCGCGAAGCTGGACGGGGTCTGGCGCGACACGGTGCTCCTCGAACGGCGTCGCCTCACCGACTGACGGCGGTTGGCGGAGCAAGTTCCGCACTCTCTCGGGTGGTTCATGGTGGCCGGACCTCGTTTCCAGCCGCCTCGACCCACACCCCCTCAGGAGCTGCGGGACGCCCGGGCGGTGGTGTATGCGGGCTGTCGGAGCCGTCGCACCCACTCATACACCTCGAGACCGGGCAGAACGTTTCGGGCTGGTTCGAACGACAGGAGCATGTCCGCCTCGTCAACCGGGTCCTCATTTAGCGAAAGCTCGGCGAACGGGTGCCAGGCGCCCGAGCGTATGGCCCACGCCAGCGCAAGCGTGGTCGCGTCATGGAACACCGCGGACAACAGCACCGCTCCGACCGGTGTCCGATACGGCAGCAACGTGGTCATGGGTCTCCCGTACGGCGAGCCGGCCGGGGTCAGCGTAAAGCGGCAGCCGTCCGAGCCCGGTCGAGGCGAACAAGAGATCGCCGTGGCGGCCGCCTTCGATCGTCACCCGGATCGCGAGGCCGAAGATGTCAGGGGCGGGAGCCGGTAGCCCGATCGCTCGTGACTGCCGTACCAGCACTCGGTCGGCTCCGGATTGGTCCAGCCACGTTGCGCCGGTCCTGTCCTTCGCCCCGAACTTGTGCAGTGTGCCCGCTACCACGGAGCCCCGGGGGTGCAAGGGCTTGGCAGCCGGCCGGGCAGCAATGATCCGGGTGGCGCCGCGCAATACCTGCCCACCGGCGGACGAGGCCGTGCGTACGACGTGGTCGGCAACAGTCATGTCGCGTCTGTACCCGATCACCGAGCAGACTCAAACCCGACCCGGAGGTGCAGACACCCGCCGCCCTCACTGCCCATGGTGCAGCCCCGGATACCTGGTGCCGGCGCACACACCACGACCGTTGACTGGACCTGCAACCAGCCTCCGAAGTCTGCCTAGTCTGGAAGCGTGTGCTGCTCAGACGTCGAGCCCGTCTCCTCAGACGCGCCAGCGATGACTGGCCCAGTGATGATGAACCAGGGCTGGCGGGACCTGACCTTCCTGCACTGGGCTGTCCCCCCCGAGGAGGTAGCGCACCTGATGCCGCCTGGCGTCCGACCCGACACCCTCGACGGTGTCACGTACGTCGGGCTGATCCCGTTCCGGATGGTCCGCGCGGGGATCGCCCGTGGTCCCGGTGTGCCATGGTTCGGATCGTTCCTCGAGACCAACGTGCGGCTGTACTCGGTCGATGACACAGGACGCCGCGGCATCGTGTTCCTGAGCCTTGATGCCGAGCGGGCGGCGGTTGTACTCGGTGCGCGCGCGGTGTTCGGGTTGCCCTACCGCTGGTCGCGGATGCGCTACCGGGCCAGTGGCGACGTGCACTCGTATGACACGCGCCTCCGCCGCCAAGGTAGACCGGTGGAAAGCCACGTCGTGGTCCGCGCAGGCACAAGGCGTCGGCGTACCGAGCTCGACGACTTCGTCAGCGCACGCTGGGGACTGCACGTGGCCTGGTGGGGCCGGACGTTGTACATCCCGAACCGCCACGAGGCTTGGCCGGTGCACGCCGCCGAAGTGCTGTCCCTCGACGACGGTCTGATGACGTCGGCGGGCCTGCCCGATGTCGCCGCCCGTCCGCCCGATCATGTGGCATTCAGCCCTGGCGTGCGTACCGAGTTCGGATTCCCAGGGGACGCGACTCGTCCGAGGCGCTTGTGACCGGAGACTGAGCTCAACGTCGGCGACCGGAGACTGAGCTCAACGTCGGCCACTGCGCCGATCATGCACCTTCGGTGTCGGGCGCGGTGGTGTCGGGGCGGGATGTGTCGGTGATCCCCAGGTCGTCGGGGGTGATCGGCATGGCCGCCCACGCTGCGGAGAGGGCCTTGACGTCCAGGTGCTCTCGCCCGCTGGGGGCGAGTTCGTCGAGGCCGAGGGCGTGCCAGAACTCGGGGTGCTGTTCGGCGGGCAGCACCGCGCTCACCCGACCGCGGATGGGCGCGCGTGCGTGGTCGGCAGTGACCTGCAGGTAGCGGTGGCCGGAGTCCTTGGCGCGCCACGCGATGATCGCTGGGTCGGCCAGGATTGCGGCCCAGGCGAGTAGTTCGGAGGGATTGTCGACGGTCGCGCTGATGTCGCCGACGATGTCGAGCTCGCGGCTGATTCGCAAGAGGATGGCGAGCTCACGCGCGTCCTTCGACGGATACATTGCTTCTCCTTCGACTGTTGCCGGGCTTTTGGTTGCCGCTCGCGAGCTGTGCCTATGACAGGCCGCTGGGTGCGCGGGACCGTTCCGGGCAAGCGGGCCGCGGCGGTTGGGCACGAACGGGGGGGCCGGGGCCCCCACCGTGACAGCGCGACCTGCCGGCAGCGAGCTGGGCTGCGTCCCTGCGTTGCGGCACCCGGAGGGCGGGGTCAGGCGTTGATCTGCGTGCGCTCGGAGCCGCCGGTGATCTCGACCTTGCGCGGCTGGGCCTTCTCCGCGATCGGGATGGTCAGGGTCAGTACGCCGGCGTGGTAGTCGGCGCTGAGCCGGTCGGCGTCCAAGGTGTCGCCCAACAACAGCTGACGGCTGAACACGCCATAGGGGCGTTCGTCGACCACGCGCTCGGCGCTCTCACCCAACGGGGGCTTGCGTTCGGCCTGCACGGTCAGCACGTTCTGTTCCACGGTCAGGTCGATGGACTCGGCCGAGACTCCGGGGAGATCGACGTGGACCACGAATGTCCCGTCCTCGCGGTAGGCGTCCATCGGCATCATGGCCGGCCGCGCCCGAGCGCCCGTGAGCGCCTCGGTGAGCCGGTCGAAGTCCCTGAACGGGTCGGTCCGGATCAGCATGGTGCCTCCTCCTCACGCTCCTCATCTGGCGGGGCTCGCCAGATAATCTGTATTGGCTACTTCAGATTTTCGCCCGCTACGGCATAATGTCAAGAGGAACATCGACCCGAGTTCTGTCGGCGATCCGGTGATGACTGTTCGAAGGGAGGGCGCGCGGCATGAGCGTGGATCCGGGCGTGGAGGCTGCCTGGGCCGTTCTCGGGCTCACCGCTGACGCGGACCGCGACCAGGTGACTCGCGCCTACCGACGGCTGGCGCTCTCCACGCACCCGGACGTCTCACCACGCCCGGATGCTGCGGCCCGGTTCGCGGCGGTGACCAACGCATATCGCCGCGTCGTCGAGGCGGCCGGGGGATCATTCACAGGGCAGGCAGGGACTGGTACGACGACGCCGCGGCAGTCGCCGTCGACCAGGGGGACGCCTCCAGCCGTGGCTGAGGAGCCGGCGTGGATCCACGTCTCAGCACCGATGGTGGATGCGCAGTTCGGTGCCGGGATCGCTGGAACGTTGCTGCGGTCTTCGGGCCGCGGCGGCCTCCGGCCGGGTCATCTGTCTCAGCTCAACAGCGTCCCGATCGTTGCTGGGCCCGTTCAGGTTCAGCCACCGAGCGACCCGGAACGACCGGGCCGTGCCCGCCCGGCCGCGGGGAGCAGCCTGCCTGCCAGATCCGTCGAGTCCTCCGTGGAAACGTGGCCTGGGGGAGCATGCTGATGGTGGACCTGGATCACGACCGTGCTCTGTACTCGATCTCTGTCACGTCCGAGCTCACCGGGGTAAACCCGCAGATGCTGCGCACCTACGAGAGCAAGGGCCTCCTGGCGCCGTTCCGCACAGAAGGCGGCACCCGCCGTTACAGCGGCCACGACGTAGAACGAATCGGTCAGATCACCACCCTGCTCGAGACCGGGCTCAACCTCGCCGGCGTCGAGCACGTCCTGCGCCTGCAGGCCGAAACCGAGCGCCTACAGGCCACGATCGACCAGCTCCGCCGAATCCTCAGCACCTCGACGGGCACCTCGTCGAGCACGAGGGCGCACGTCAGGGGTCGCCGCAGGTAACCGATGGGGTTAGCGCCTGCCGCGGGTGGCCTCCCGGACCGTCACTGGTCCCGTCGTCTGTCGGCTCTGGAGTCGGTGAGGTATCGATCCGGGTTCCCCGTCGCCCTCGCTCCCGAGGTGAGCCACGCGTGCAGCCCATGTGGATCCCGGCGGTCCAGCTCGTCCAGATAAGCTTGGCGCAGGCAGACGATGCGTGCGCGCGCCTCGACATTGGAGGTGGACTGGAGCACGTCGAAGCTGGTGCACCACGCGTGGCACAGATCGTGATCGGTGAGACCTTGTGCCGTCGATACAGCGGTCTCGCTCCAGGCCCGCGCATGGTCCGGTCGGAGTCGGCTAGCGCGGAGCCTCCTGTCATCGAGGTGACCACGGACGAGTCCGACACAGTGCGGTGACGTCGCCCCCGCCAGCAGCAGCAGGACGAGCAGCACGTGGGGGGCGACCGCGGCCAGTGCCACGACCGCGACCGCCCCCACGCCGAGGGAACCGGCGCGGACCGCCACGCGACGGAGTCTGGTGCGGAGCGCTTCCGGCACGGGCACGTCGACCGTGCCATCGGTATAGGCGCTGATCAGTGCCGCAGTCGTTGCCGCGATGGCGAACAGCAGGACGACTGCGCCCACGGGCCAGAGGAGGAGGGCAAGGCACACGCCCAGCAACGAGGTGGTACTCCACGCGAGCAGCCAGGAGGACCTGTATTTCGACATGGCCCGTCGCCAGCCCTACCTGCCGAGGCCGGTCTGGTCGACCTTGCGGTGGAACCGCATCCCGGCCAGGCCGCCGAGGATCGCGCCGA
>Ga0068865_100002261_pt1 | contig 11337 bp, 12 predicted proteins | sample KBSMisM12_FD_75293 | JGI IMG/M metagenome (GOLD analysis project Ga0068865, IMG submission 75293) | Miscanthus rhizosphere microbial communities from Kellogg Biological Station, Michigan, USA - KBS Miscanthus M1-2 | ecosystem: Host-associated > Plants > Roots > Rhizosphere > Soil ...
CAGGTTCGGGTCGAGCCCGAAGACCTCGCCCACGCGACGGAGCTGCGTCTTCGCAAGCTCATAGGGGTTCTCACGGAGATGGGAGACCGCAGCGGCGGTTGACACGAGTCGCGCCTCCTGGCTCGAAAGACGGCGCCGAGTATAGGAGTGTTCAGCGGACGCGGTACTCGATCGAGTCCACCTGCTTCCGCGTGCCGTCGCCGGGGAAGGCGAGCACCCGGATCGTGTAGAGCCCGCGACCGAGTCGACGTCCGGTCGCGCTTCTCCCCGTCAGTCCGAAGGTGTACCGACCGGGGAGCAGCTCGCGCCGCCTGGCGAGGAGCCCCAATCGCACGCCCCGCCTCCAGAGCTCCACCTCGATCAGCTCGACCGCGCGGACCTGCGGGTCGGGCGTCGCGGTGACCGATCCCGCGACGAACGAGAGTGCGGCCGGCGTCGAGTCCGATACGCGCGGGCCCGTGTCCTCGATGCGGAGGCGGGAGACGAGATCGACCGGAGCGGGGACCGCAACGGCCCACGGCACGTGCACCTCGGGCGAGTCTCCAGTTCGGAGGACGAGCTCCCCGGTCGCAGCCCCCGCCTCGGACGAGAGCTGCTGCGTGTCTGCCCGCACCACGACGTCCGCGCTCTTGCCCGCACGAAGCCGGAGTCGCTGCGGGTCGACCGTCAGCTCGACGCCCTTCGGCGCGATTGCGGTCAGCCCGACCGAGACCGACAGCCGGCGGGTCGAGACGTTCGTGACACGCACGACCCGCTCGGCCCCTGCAGGTCCCACCGCGCCGAAGGAGAGCAGAGAGGGCTGGGCGTAGAGCTCCTGCTGCACGGCCGCGCGGAGGTCGACGAGGCCGGCACCCGACGCCGTCGGATCGAGGTCCGCTCGTTGCGCCGACCCGACGAGTACTCCACGTAGAGCCGCTGCATCGAGGGTTGGGCGTCCCTGTGCGAGCACTGCCGCGACACCGGCGGTCACCGCCGCGGCGGCGCTCGTCCCGCTGATCGTCCCGAAGCGCACGTCGCCGTCGTCGCCACGTCCGGGCTCCGACGTCGGGACGGACACGCCGGGAGCGGCGAGGCTCGGCTTCAGCGCCCCGTCGAGCACGAGCCCGCGAGAGGAGAAGGCCGCGATCGAACCCTCAGCCTGACGGGTCGCCACCTCGACGTCGCCGACCGACACCGTGACGGGGATCCCCGCGGCGAGCATCACGCGCATCTCCGCGACCACGTCGGAAGGAAGACCCACGACGGGCACTCCTGGCGGGACGTCGAGACTGAAGGCGCCGGCGGGCAGCGGCCCGTCGACGAGGACGGCGAGGGCGCCCGAGGACGTCGCCTCCTCGACGGTGTCGTCGGACAGCGCTCCTCTCGGAAGCAGCACGGCGTGCCCCGCGACGTCGCTCATGCCTCCCGTCGAGAAGAGGCCGTCGATGCCGCGCGCGGCGGTTCGGCGGTCGACGAAGGCGACGTCGGCGGTCACCGTGTCCGAGGGCGCGCCGCCGAGCGGCACGTCGTCCTCGTAGAGGACTCGGAGCCCGGCCCGGACGAAGACTCGCACCGTCGGCGCCGCGAGCCTGCCGTCCGCCGCGGCGACGGTGATCGCCGATTCCGCCCCGCCCGGCCCTGCGATGCTGCCGTAGCCTGGCCCGGCGCTGCCGTCGTTCCCTGCTGGGACGATCGTGAGCATGTCGAGCTCGGCGGCGCCCGCGATCGCATGTGGGAGCGGACCATCGGCGAACGAGGCATACGGCTCGACCATGCCGATGAGGGCGATCCGCGCGGCGTCGTGCGCGTCGCCGTCGTCGTCCGGATCGACGGCGGCCTCGAGTCCGGCGAGGATCTGATCGGTGCGTGAGTAGACGCTGTACCCACCCTCGGAGTTCGGCTGCCAGCCGCCCACGCGCACGGGAAGGATGGATGCTCCCGGCGCGATTCCGTGAAGCCCGCCCGGCCCCTCGGTGCCCGCGATGATGCCCGCGAGCTCGGTGGCGTGGCGCTCCGGGCGACCCGGAATGGTCGGATGCGGCTGCGCGATCCCCCCGCTTCCCGGGTTCAACACGTCGACGCCCGAGACCACGCGACCACGGAGATAGGGATGTGACGGATCGACTCCCGTGTCGAGGAGCGCGACGGTCACTCCCGTACCGTCGAGACCCGACACCTCGAGATCGGCGACCGCCGACGGGAGCACGCCGTCGTCCTCGACTGCCTGCGCCGGGTAGGCGATCCGGACCGGGAAGATGCCGGTCACCTCGCGGTCGTGGTCGAGCAGCGACAGCGACGTCGGGTCGAGTCGTGCGGAGAAGCCGTTGACGACCTTCGTGTATCGGTACTCCGGCGCGATGCGGGCGCCGACCGCGGAGAGCCGGGCGAGGAACTGCTCCTGCTGTGCAACGGCGGCCGCGCTCCAGGCCGTCATCTCCTTCTCTGTCGCTTCCCCGCCGTTCGCCTTCACCCGGGCCGCGAGAGATGGTGGCTTCAACATGACGACGTAACGCTGCGCAGTCGATACGGGCGCTCGAACGCCGAGGACGCCCTGCCAGCCCGCCTCGTCGACCGTGGTCGCCGGTTGCTCCTGCGCGTGCGCACCGATACCGCCGAACACGAGCGCGACGCCGACGCTCGCCAACGCGACGAGGCTATGAGTGCGACGCGTACGCATCGAGCGCAAGGTAGCGAGGGTACGGAAGCGGCTCGACGAACCGCGCGCACGACGCGATCATCGCCGCGTTGTCCGTGCAGAGGTCGAGCGGGACGAACCTCGCGTCGGGAAGCGCGGCGCGCAGCTCGGAATTCGCGGCGACCCCGCCGACCACCGCGATGCGCGGCAGTTCGGCCGCCTCCGCCGCCTCGCGGAGGCGGCCGACGAGCGCTCGCACGATCGCGCGCTGGTACGAGGCGGCGAGATCGGCTTTGCGGCGCTCGGTCTCCGCCGGGCCGAGCGCGCGCGTGGCGTACAGGAGCGCCGTCTTGAGGCCCGAGAACGAGAAGTCGAGACCGGGAACGCGCGCGACGGGAAAGTCGAATGCGTCCGGATCGCCCGCCCGCGCGAGCCGGTCGATCGCCGCCCCTCCGGGATAGCCGAGACCGAGGAGCCGTGCGCCCTTGTCGAATGCCTCCCCGGCGGCGTCGTCGAGCGTGGTGCCGAGTCGCTCGGACCGCCCCTTCTCACGCACCGCGAGAAGCAACGTGTGTCCGCCGCTTGCGAGCAGGCACGTGAACGGCGGCTCGAGGGGGTCCGGCTCGAGATAGAGGGACGCGACGTGCCCCTCGAGATGGTCGACGGCCGCGAGCGGGAGACCCGTGGACCAGGCCACGGCCTTCGCGGCGGAGATCCCGACGAGCAATGCACCCACCAGACCCGGCCCCTGGGTCACGGCGACGCGCTCGACTCGCGCGAGCGGCACGCCCGCTGCCTCGAGCGCGGCCCGCGCAACCGGCCCGACCAGCTCGAGATGCCGGCGCGACGCGACCTCCGGCACGACGCCGCCGAAGCGCGCATGGAGGTCCGCCTGAGACGAGACGACCGACGACAGCACACGCCCGTCGAGCGACACGACGGCGGCGGCGGTCTCGTCGCAGGACGTCTCGAATGCGAGGATCACGACGCGCGCTCGTTCGAGTTCGGCTCGCGCCACATGATGAGCGCGTCCTCGCGGTTGTCGGTGTAGTAGCCGCGCCGGACCCCGCGCGCCTCGAAGCCGAGACGCTCGTAGAGCTTGATCGCCCCCTCGTTCGACACCCTGACTTCGAGCGTGTACCCGCGCCGCGGGTCCGTCGCGGTCACGTCGAACAGCCGCTCGAGCAGGGCCGACGCGATCCCGCGGCGGCGGAACTCGTCCGCGACCGCGATGTTCATGACGTGCCACGCGTCGACATAACGGGAGACGAACGCGTAGCCGACGAGGACGTCCTCGCCGGTGAAGGCACCGAGCGCGAGCGAGCTCGGCTTCCGGAGCTCGGCGTCGAACATCGAACGCGACCACGGCGTCGGATACGCCTGGCGTTCGATCGCCTCGACGATGTCGAGATGGCCCGAGTCGAGACGGCGGAGCTCGACGTTCATGCGAGCGACGCCTCCGCATCCGGAACGCGCACGTACAGCGGCTCGATCGCGTCGACGGGACCCAGCTCTCCGGCGATCGCCGCGTGGAGCCGAGCGTGCGGGATGTGGCGCGGGTCGTCGTCGGGCGGCACGATCGCCCCCATCCGCTCGAACGTCGCGCGGTAGCGAACGGCGCCGCTGCCGATGCAGAGGTTGGCATACGTGAGCTCGAGATCGTCCGGCGACACGGCGCGCGGGCCGTCGACGAAGACCTCCTGGCGGCGTGCATCGACGATCGGGAACGCGCCGGGCTCGACCGAGGCGAGCGCCGCGAGGGTCGACACACCAGCTCCCGGCAGATCGAGCGCGAGCGCCAGCCCGCGAGCGACCGCGAGTCCGATGCGTGTGCTCGTGAAGCTTCCAGGCCCTGTCCCGACGACCAGCGCGTCCAGATCCTCCGCCGTGCGCTCGGCACCGCGGAGCAGCGCGTGGACGTCCTCGAGCACGCCGCGGGGGATTCCGACCCTCTCCCCGAGGACACGGCCGTCCTCGAGCAGCGCGCTCGTCGCGAGATCCGTCGCGGTGTCGAAGGCGAGCACGAGCATCAGTGCAGGCCTTGTAGCAGCGCCTCCTCCTCGGCGGCGAGCGTGACGTTCCGTCGGTCCGCCCCTCCGTGCTCCAGCGTGACGGCGACCCGGGCGCGCGGCAGCGCGGCGCCTCCCGCCTCTGGCCACTCCACGAAGACGACGGCGTCGTCGAAGTACGGCTCGAGGTCGGCCCACTCCGCCGGCGAGACGGTCGTGAAGCGGTAGAGGTCGAGGTGCGAGATGCTCACCGAGCCCGCGTAGCGATGGCCGATCGTGAACGTCGGGCTCGTAACCGGAGCCGTCACGCCGAGGGCGCGGCTCGCGCCGCGCACGAAGGTCGTCTTGCCGGTCCCGAGTTCGCCGGAGACGGTCACGACGTCGCCCGGCCGAAGACGGATGGCGAGATCGGACGCGATGCGCTCCGTCTCGCCCGCCGACCGACTGGCGAGCTCGATGCGGGCCAAGCTCGAGAAGCCTCGGCTAGAAGAGACCGAGCTGGACCGACTCAGGGTCCGGCTCGGCGGCGGCCACCGGCTCGGTCGTGGGCGCAGGCTCGTCGACGGCCCGCTCGAGGATCTCGGGAATGCGCGCGAAGTCCTGCTCGAGCACCTTCAGCATCGAGGGCGTGTACAGCGCAGCGGCGGGATGGAAGATCGGATAGAGCAGCACCGTCCGCGATCCGAGCGTGACCTCCTGCTCGTAGCCGTGCACCTTCGTGATTCCGGCCGGCTTTCCCGAGAGGAGCTTCGTCGCGAAGTTGCCGAGCGTCGCGACGAGCTTCGGCTCGATGAGCTCGATCTGGCGGAAGAGGTGAGGCTCGCACGCGGCGATCTCCTCCGGCAGCGGATCGCGATTGCCCGGCGGTCGGCACTTCAGGACGTTGGCGACGAACACGTCGGCGCGCGTCATGCCGATTCCGCCCAGCAGCTTGTCGAGGAGCTTGCCCGCCTGCCCCACGAACGGGATTCCCTGCTGGTCCTCGTGGAAGCCGGGCGCCTCGCCGACGAACATCAGATCGGCGTCAGGGCTCCCGGAGCCGAACACGACCTGGGTGCGGCCCTGCGCGAGCGCGCAGCGCGTGCATCCGGCAGTGTCCTCCGCGTGCGCTCGAAGTGCGGCGGCGCGCTCGACGGCGTCCATCGAAAGGCCAGTCTACGTCGCGACGCGGATGTGCCTCGTGGACGCGCCGTGCGCGTCAGTGGCCGCAACCGCACGAGCCGCCGCAGCATCCGCCGCCGCCGCCCGAGGGGCCGCTGAACGCGGGCTTCGACGCTGCTCCATGCACGGCGAAACTCGAGAACTGCTTCAGCACCTTCGCGGCTCCGCACTCAGGGCAGGTCACCGCCTGGTCGCTCGAACGGACGAGCTCCTCGAAGTGCGACTCGCACTCCATGCACGCGTACTCGTAGATCGGCACGGGCTGAGTCTACCGCTCCCCATCGGTGGCACGCCGTTCGCCTGCGTGGCTGCGAACCGTTGCATGCCATCGTCCTCGGTCGCCCCCGATATTCCCGATATCGGGCCCTCCCTGCGTCCTCGCCCTGCTCGGTTCTCGCCGGCAGGCGAACGGCGTGCCACCGATGTGAAGCGGTAACGTCGCCGCCCGTGCAACCGTGGACGCCACCGACGCTCGAAGGGCGCATCGTGCGTCTCGAGCCGCTCGCGACCGAGCACGAGGATGACCTCTGGCTCGCGTCGCGGGACCCGCGCACGTGGCGCTGGCTGAGCGTCGTGCAGCCGCAGACCCGCGACGCGTGGAGAGCGTTCGTCGCGCAGGCGACGGCCGCTGCCGCCGCGGGGAGCGAGATCCCGCTCGTCACGCGTCGCGGCGGCGAGATCGTCGGATCGACGCGCTTCCTCGCACTCCGACCCGAGCATCACTCGGTCGAGATCGGCTGGACCTGGCTGCACCCGTCGGTCTGGAACACGGGGGTGAACGTCGAGGCGAAGTTCCTGCAGATGCGACACGCGTTCGACGTATGGGGCTGCCGCCGCGTCGAATGGAAGACCGATGCGCAGAACGAGCGCTCGTGCCGCGCGCTCGAGGCGCTCGGGGCGACCTTCGAGGGCGTGCACCGAAAGCACATGCTCGTCCGGGACGGCGAGAACCGCGACAGCGCCTGGTACAGCGTGACCGACGAGGAGTGGCCCGCGGTGCGGGCGCACCTCGAGTCGCGCCTTGCCCAGAAGTAGCGCGACAAGGCACACTTGCACTGCCCGGTATCCCGAGGGGAACTGGAGCAGAGAACATGATCGAACGAATCCGAATCGTGGGAGCGCGCGGTCGCGTCGGCTCGGCGGTGAGCGCTCGGCTTGTCGAGCGCGGCATCGCGCACGACGCGCCTGACCCCGAACTACTCCTCTTGTGCGTCCCGGACCGCGCGATTGCGGAGGTCGCCGCCGAGACACCCGTCGGGCCGTGGATCGGGCACGTCAGCGGGGCGACGCCGCTCGAGGCACTCGAGCCGCACGTCCGCCGCTTCGGCCTCCACCCGCTCCAGTCGTTCTCGAAGGCACTCGGCCCCGAGCAACTCGACGGCGCCTGGGGCGCGGTGACCGCGGAGTCGGACGAAGCGCGCGCGATCGGTCGCTGGCTCGCGGACACACTCGGGCTACGACCGTTCGACCTCTCCGACGACGCTCGCTCCGCGTACCACGCCGGAGCGGCGATGGCCTCGAACTACCTCGTGACACTACGTGCCGCCGCTCGCTCGCTCCTCGAGGCAGCAGGAGCTCCACCGGACGCGCTCGACCCGCTCATCCGCGGCGTCCAGGACACCCACTTCGAGCTGACAGGGCCGATCGCGCGCGGCGACTGGGAGACCGTCGAGCGCCATCTCGCGGTCATCCGAGCCGAGCGACCCGAGCTCGAGGAGCTCTACCGCGTGCTCGCGGAGGCGACCGCCGTCGTGGCCGGCCGCGACCCCGCGGAGGTGCCCGCGTGAACGTGGTCCAGACCATCGAGGAGACGAGGCTCGCACTCGAGCCGAGCCGTGGCGGCTCGATCGGGCTCGTCCCGACCATGGGGTCGCTGCACGAGGGCCACATCGCGCTCCTGCGCTCCGCACGGGCCGAGAACGAGACCGTCGTCATGAGCCTCTTCGTCAACCCCGCGCAGTTCGGCGACGCCTCCGATCTCGCGAAGTACCCGCGCGACGAGGAGCGCGATCTCGAGCTCGCTCGCGAAGCCGGCGCGGATCTCGTCTTCGCACCCTCCGTCGACGAGATGTACCCGCCGGGGTTCCAGACCTGGGTCGACGTCACAGAGCTCGGTGCGATCCTCGAGGGCCGCTTTCGCCCGGGGCACTTCCGCGGTGTTGCCACGATCGTCCTCAAGCTTCTGAACATCGTGCGGCCGACCCGCGTCTACTTCGGTCAGAAGGACGCGCAGCAGGTCCAGGTGATCCGACGACTCGCCGCCGACCTCGCAGTCGAGGTGGAGCTGCGAATCGTTCCGACGGTCCGCGACGCCGACGGCCTCGCGCTGTCCTCGCGCAACGCGCGCCTCACGGCCGAGGAGCGGGCCGCCGCCCTTGCGCTCCCCCGCGCGCTCACGACCCGCGATCGCGCCGCCGCGCTCGCCGAGCTCGCGTCCTCCAACGGCCTCGAGGTCGACTACGTCGAGGTCGTGGACTTCGACCCCCCCGTCCTCGCCGGTGCCGTCCGCGTCGGCTCGACCCGTCTCATCGACAACGTCCCACTGGAAGGAGATCCGGAATGAGCATCCGCCCACAACGGCCGGCGCCCGCGACCCCGGCACCGGGAAAGCTCCCCATCACCGAGCTGGCTGAGATGAAGACACGCCGACAGCCGATCGTGATGGTCACCGCCTACGACGCCCCGGGGGGGCGGCTCGCCGATCAGGCGGGAGCAGACCTCGTCCTCGTCGGTGACTCGGCGGCGATGACCGTTCTCGGCCACGACTCCACCGTCCCCGCGACGATGGAGGAGATGCTGATCCTCACACGCGCAGTGACACGCGGGGCGAGCCGGCCGCTCGTGATCGCGGACATGCCGTTCGGCTCCTTCCAGGTATCGGACGAGGACGCGGTCGGGAACGCGATCCGCTTCGTCAAGGAGGCGGGCGCCGACGCCGTGAAGCTCGAGGGAGCGGGCGCGATGCTGTCGCGCGTCCGCGGGATCGTCGACGCCGGAATCCCGGTCATGGGACATCTCGGGCTGACCCCGCAGTCGGCGACGATGCTCGGCGGCTTCAAGGCGCAGGGGCGCTCGGCCGAGAAAGCGCTGCGCCTCTACGACGACGCGCGTGCGCTCGAGGCCGCCGGCTGCTTCTCGCTCGTCCTCGAAGCCGTCCCGGCACCGGTCGCGGGACGCATCACACGCGACCTGTCCATCCCCACGATCGGCATCGGCGCCGGCCCCGACTGCGACGGCCAGGTGCTCGTCTGGCACGACATCCTCGGCCTTTACGAAGGACGGGCGGCGCGCTTCGTGAAGCGCTACGCAGAGATCGGGGAGGGGATCCGGACCGCACTGACCGAGTTCGCGGCGGACGTTAGGGAGCACCGGTTCCCCGAGGAGCAGCACACGTACGCGATGCCGGAGGACGAGCTGGCGGTGTTCGAGGCAGCGCTCTCAGAGAGTCACGAACACACCGAGCATCGCGGCTAGGAGCGCGACGGCGCCGACCACTGCCGTGGCCGCCCGAAGCCACGTCCAGCCGTGCGTGACCCGGATGCCGAGGACGAGCAGCCCGAGCGACCACGCAACGAAGACGAGCTGAACAGCCAGCAGCGCGCGCTCGCCCGAGCCCTCGTCGGCCCCACCTCCGCGGAACGTGTCTCCGCCGTAGAGCGCGAGTCGAAGCGGGAGAACGAGGAACAGCGAGAGTGCGAGCGGCACCAGCGCGAACCCGACCGTCTGCCGCGCGCGACGGAACGAGCCGATGCTGCCGAGCAGCCGCACGCCGAAGTAGAGCGCGAATCCGAGCACGAAGTACCCGACGACGCCGTAGAGGCCGCCGGCGATGAACGTCCAGACCGCGAGCAGGACGGTGTCGTACTCGGGGTCGTCCAGGATGTCCGCCGCAGTCGGCGTCGCCAGCACGGCCGCCATTCCCGCGAGCCAGATCACGAGCAGCAGAGGCTCGGCACGCGCTGCCACATCGTCTTCGTCGTCCTCGCGCAGCGCGAAGAAGACCGAGCGCGGGCTGAGGAGCACCGCCGGCACGCGCAGCCACCAGGCGCGCGACGGCGTCAGCTCGGGGCTCGCTCCGACGGTGTCAGACGCCACGGGAGGAGCGTATCCGCACTGCGTTGAGCCTCCCGAACAGCCGAATAGAGTGAACAGATGCCCGGCGTCGTCACGTGCCCGTCGTGTGGATCCGAGAACGAGGCGGGCAGGAAGTTTTGCGGCGAGTGCGGGCGCCGTTTCTCGAAGCGCAGACCCAGCGCTTCCGAGCCCGGATGAGCGAGGACCCCGAGAAGTTCAAGGCTGCCGCGGCCGGCTTCCGCGAGTACGGCATCCCGTTCTGGGTCGCGGTCACGCTGCTCGAACATGGCGAGCTGGCGGGCGATCGCGCCCTCCTCGACGAGGCGCGCGGGATGTTCGAGGGGCTGGGGGCGACGCCCTGGCTCGAGCGGGTCGACCGAGCCACGAGCAGTTCGGCCGCCGCGACGCCCGCCTAGAGCCCAAAACGTCGCGGGTTGGAGAACCGACGCACGGGGGTAGGTCTCCGACTAGTCTCGTGGGCGTGGTGGGAAGGACGCGGATGCTGCGCGCCGCGTGGATCGCGGCGTCGTTGGCCGTGCTCTGCACAGCGCTCCTCTGGATGCTGCTGAATTTCGCCCCGCTCCGTTCGTCGCGGCTCGGCCCCTTCGCACGCGGCCTCGTCACGCCGGCCGCCGCGCTTGCCGCGACGAGGCGCGATCATCCGACGGCGAGCTGGCCGATGTTCGGCGGGTCGCCCTCCCGTGTTCGCTTCGTCGCGTCGCGACTCCGACCGCCGTTTCGCATCGCGGCGGTCATCCCCGGCGAGAGCCTCATCGAGATGCCCCCCGCTGTCGCAAAGGGACGTGTTGTCTTCGGCACGCACGACGGAACCGTCATCGCGGCGAGGACGTCCGACGGGACGGTCGTCTGGACGAGAGAGCTCAACGGGTGCATCGCATCGTCACCCGCCGTCCGTGAAGGGATCGCCTATATCGGGTGGGCAGGCCCCGCGCCGTGCGGGCAGCCAAAGGACGGAACGGGCGGAGTCGTCGCGCTCGATCTTCGAACGGGGCGCATCCTCTGGAAGTTCGGGGCGGGAAATGTCGAGGCGAGTCCCGCAATCGTCGCGGACAGACTGTTCTTCTCCGCGTTCAGGAACCGCAGAGAGTCCACGGTGTACGCGATGAAGCTCGGACCGAATCGACACCTGGAGTGGAGCTACGAGCTCGACACGAAGGTCGCGTCGAGCCCGACGCTCCTCGGCCGTCGCCTCTACGTGGCCGCGTACGACCGGAGCATCTACGGCTTCGACGGGTGGAGCGGCGAGCTGAAGTGGCGGACGAGCGCCTACGCTGACGATGCCGGAGCGCGAGTGCTCCTCAATCTCAGAAGCCTCGTTCGGCGACGGTCGTGGTCGGAAGGCGGCTACTACGCAACACCCGCAGCTGCCTATCGTAGGATCTACGCGGGCGTCATCGACGGCGTGTTCTCGGCCTTCGACATCGAGACGGGCGAGCACCGCTGGAGCCGCAAGCTCTC
>Ga0068865_100002270_pt1 | contig 11315 bp, 11 predicted proteins | sample KBSMisM12_FD_75293 | JGI IMG/M metagenome (GOLD analysis project Ga0068865, IMG submission 75293) | Miscanthus rhizosphere microbial communities from Kellogg Biological Station, Michigan, USA - KBS Miscanthus M1-2 | ecosystem: Host-associated > Plants > Roots > Rhizosphere > Soil ...
GACGCAATGGCTGTTCTTACAATTCTTTAAACATGGGCTAGCCGAGAAACGTCTCTCTCTGGTGAATTGGTGTCCGAACGACCAGACAGTTTTGGCTAATGAACAGGTCGTCAACGGTTGCTGTGAGCGCTGTGGCGCTACCGTTACCAAAAAAGAGCTTAACCAGTGGTATTTAAAAACAACGGCCTTTGCTGACGAGCTTTTGGCGGGATTGGATGAAGTCCAGTGGCCAGAGCGGGTTAAAAACCTTCAGCGTGAATGGATTGGTAAGTCGGAAGGCGCCGAAATCTCCTTCAAGGTGGACGGTGCTAACCAGCAAATTACTGTCTTTACCACTCGCCCCGACACCCTCTTTGGTGTTACCGCTGTCGTCTTAGCCCCTGAGCATCCGTTGGCAAAAACGCTGACATTAACCGAGCGGCAAAAAGAATTGATTAGCTATCTGTCTACCGTTGAAGCCAAAACTAATGTTGACCGGCAGCAGGCAAAAGAAACAGCCAAAACAGCCTTTTTTACAGGTAGTTATGCGCTTCATCCGATTACACAAGAAAGAATCCCGGCTTGGTTGGCTGACTACGTCTTAAAAGATTACGGTACCGGAGCAGTTATGTCGGTACCGGCCCATGACGAGCGCGATTATCAGTTTGCCCAGTCTCACCAATTGCCCGTGCGTCAGACTATCGTTGAAAGGTTTCTCCAAACGACCGAACCGGGTCGTTATAAACCAGAAGAACCGACCGTTACTCAGGATGGCGTGATTGTTTTTGTTAAGCATCCAAAAGAAGAAAAATATATCGGCTTGCAATGGAAAGAGGTGGCTTGGGGAACCTTACTAACTGGTAGTGTTGACCCAGGAGCAACCCCGGAAGAGACGGTTATAAAAGAGATTCGAGAAGAAACCGGTTATCTTCATGCCCGGATTATTAAAAAACTCGGTGTGGCTGATGGTTTGTTTTATCACGTTCCGAAAAAAACGAATAAATTGGTTCACGGCCATATCTTTCTGGCCGAGCTAGAAGACGAGCAGCAAGAGCCAGTTATAGCTGAGGAAAAAACGAAGCACGACGTTAAGTGGCTAACGGCTGAGGAGCTAGCTGGTTTTGTGACGCCGGATACTCATAAATACGCTCTCCAATTGCTTCGGTATGGACTCAGCCCCTACACCGGTGCCGGCTCACTGACTAACGCCGGTGAATTTACTGGCCAGGACAGCCGGGAAGCAGCCGACCGAATAATTAAAGCAGCGGGTGGCGAGAAAACATCTACCTTTCGCCTTCGCGATTGGCTCGTTTCCCGTCAGCGCTATTGGGGGGCACCAATTCCGATTGTTTACGATCCAGACGGCCAGCCACACCCAGTTAAAGAAGAACACCTGCCGTTGCTACTGCCAACTGATGTTGACTTTCTCCCTGGTGGCGACAGCCCGATTAACCGTTCGCATGAGTACAAGGAACGAGCCGAAGAGCTCTACGGTCAGGGTTGGCACTTTGAAACCGATACGTTAGATACGTTCGTTGACTCGTCATGGTATTTCTTGCGCTTTTTGTCGCCCAACGACTCCAGCCAAGCCTTTGACCCAAAGCTGGTTGAAAAATGGTTGCCCATTGATCTTTATGTTGGCGGAATAGAGCACGCCACACTTCACTTGTTGTATGCTCGGTTTGTGACCCGATTTCTAGCAAAATACAATTATATTAACAGTCTGGTAACCGAACCGTTTAAAGAGTTATTCAGTATTGGTTCGATCAACCTTCACGGTTCCCGGATGAGTAAAAGCAAGGGAAATATCGTTTCGCCAGACTTAGTAGTTGAGCATTATGGCACGGATGCCCTGCGTGGTTATGAGCTTTTTATCGGTCCGCTTGACGTCGAAGCCGAATGGAATAATCGCGGTATCAACGGTATCCACCGATTTTTGATTAAGCTCGACCAAATCAGTCAGCAAGAGATTGTTGAGACGGCTAGCCCTGAGGCCAAAAAGGCTTTTGATGGTTATCTGCGAGCAATTGAACCGATGATTAAAAACTTTCGTTTGAATACGGTCATTGCAGAGGCCATGAAGTTTATCCCCTCTCTTGAAAAAGAATCCGTCGGCCGAGATGTGTTAGCTCATTTCGTTATTACCCTATCGCCAATTTTCCCTTATTTAGCCGAAGAAATTTGGGAACGGTTAGGTAATGAGGCCTCGATTTTTAAAGCCAACTGGCCCGAAGCCGCGCAGGAAAAAACTGACAAAAAAATAACAGTATTGGTTAATCAAAAGTTTGTAGCGACGATGACAACAGCCGACGAGGATCAAGAACAGTTGATTGCCGCTGCTCGGGAATTACCGGCAGTAAAAAGTCGCTTGCTAGATCAGACCGTTACCAAAACCATCTATAAAGCCGGTCAAATGATCAATTTCCTACTGGATTAATTGACGAGAATATGGCATAATTAAATAACAAAATCATGGCAGAGCCAAAGAAGAAACTATCTAAGACCCGAACCAACCGACGCCGAGCTCAGTACAAGGCTGAGTTTTTGCCGGTTAATCTTTGTTCGCACTGCCAAGCCGCCGTTCTTCCTCATCACGTTTGCCCAAAATGCGGCTACTACAACGGTCAGCCTGTTCGCTCAACCCTACCAACTAAACGAATCGTTCTTGATAGCGAGAAATAATGTCGGTTAACCGTCATCTCTCTAGAACGATTGCTATGCAATCTCTTTACGAGTGGGACTTTCATCCAGGTGGCGATATTCTAAAGATTGCCGACCGAGTTGCTGAACCGGTAGTGAAAGATGTTGACGTGGAGTACGTTCACCGGGTTGTTGAAGGCACCGTTCAGTATGCCGATGAAATTGACGGTCTAATCGCTAAAGCGGCTCCAGAGTGGCCACTTGATCAGATCTCGGTCATCGATAAAAGTATTTTGCGTTTAGCTGGTTATGAATTATTGAAAGATCAAGATATCCCACCTAAAGTTGCTATTAACGAGGCCGTCGAAATCGCTAAGACCTTTGGCGGTGAAAACTCCTCAAAATTTATTAACGGTGTTTTAGGAACGCTCTATCGTCAGAGTGACCGCTATGTCGCTGAAGAAAATCAGCCCAAGCCGCCGGTTGAAGAAAAAACTGATCAATAACAATGAGTGAGTCGATTACGGCGGTTAATAGTTCGGGCTTTGTTGCTCTACAGCGCCTCATTGGCGTTGAATTTGGTGATCAAGCGCTACTGCGCCAAGCATTTATCCACCGATCGTATATTAACGAGACGAAGAACAAAGACTTGGAGCATAACGAGCGACTCGAGTTTTTGGGTGACGCTGTTTTGGAACTAGTGGTGACCGAATACCTTTATAAAAGCTTCCCTAACCCTGAAGGCGAGCTAACAAACTGGCGTAGCTCGATTGTTAAGGGGGAAGTCTTAGCCAGGGTAGCCCAAGAAATTAAACTCGGTACCCTCTTGTTTCTTAGTAAAGGTGAAGAAAAATCCGGTGGCCGAACGCGGAACCTAATTTTAGCTAATACGTTTGAAGCCTTAATCGGCGCAATATATCTAGATAAAGGCTACGACCAAGCGGCAATTTTTATTAATCAACATCTAGTTTCTTTATTGCCGGAGATTATCGAAAAACGATTATATATCGATCCGAAATCTGACTTACAAGAAAAGTGCCAAGACGTTCTTAATGTGACGCCGGAATATCGGGTTGTAAGCGATGAAGGCCCAGACCATAGCAAGACGTTTACTGTCGGAGTTTTTGCTCGCAATAAGATGATCGCTCAAGGAACGGGTTCCTCTAAACAACGAGCTGAGCAAGAAGCAGCAACTGCGGCTTTGCGAGATTGGTCGACTATTATTGCCGCTAAATAGATTGCTAGTTTTTGCTACCTCCGTAGGATTTTCGCCGGAACTATATATAACAAAGAGAGGCCGATCGGCCTCTCTTTGTTAGCGGCCATATGGCCGCGAAGTCTTCAAGTCTAATTATTTACGCTTGAATTCTTCTCGAACACTTTTCACTAAATCGTTCATATGGGTTTGCGCACCCAATCCCAAGGAAAGACCAAGGGCTAAGGCGACAGCTGAAACGACGCCGATGAACAAAATAACAGTGAACTCTCGTGGTACTCCCAAAGCAAACAAGCTGGAAATAGCGATCGAGACATAAAACGTCCAACGAATAACTAGCTCAACCAAACGAGCAGTGGTAGCGCCAAGGCTATCAGCGGCTGCTCGAGCAAGTTTAGCAATCATATCAGCAACCATAACGCCGAAGATGATAAGGGCGCCAACTGCTAAGACAATTGGAATGTAGCTAAGGATGCCTTCAAAGAAATCCTGAACGCCAGTAACCTGCAAGATGCTAGCTGCTGGTACGAGGAAAACTAAGATCACTAACCATTTGACAAAGGTGCCGGCAATCTCGGCAATGTCGGTTTGCATGCGAGCTTTTTTCAACACTTCGGTAAACTTACTTTGGTCGGATAATGACTGCAGTTTAATTGCCTGCAAAATTCGTGTCACTACATACCCTAAAACCACACCCACAATAGCACCAACTAAAACGATCAATACTGCACCAACAAGATTTGGTGTAAATGTAACCGATCGATCCCAAACATTCTGAATAATATCTCGTGTCTGCGTTCCCCACTGGTCTATACTCATGTATCTCCTTTCTTACCTTATTATTAGGTTAATTTACTATTACTATAACTGATAGGTTTTTTTGTCAATAGCAAAGGCGATAATCGCCTTTGCTTATTTTGCGCGCAGCGCAAATATAGCAGCAATACAATTGCCCGCTTATTTTTGCAATGCGCAAAAAATGGCAAACGTTATACGTTCAACTGAAGAGAGTTAATACGAAGTTGTTTCAATGTTTTGATCAGCCCAGAGAAAGAGACGGTGAGCTTCTTCGGCTGATGCGGTAATGGTAAAGTTATCCGTATTTAAAATAGCAGCGACTAGGGTTCGGCCGTGGATGGTATCAGCAGCAATAAGACAATGCCCAGCGGCTGGAGTGAAGCCAGTTTTAATACCGCTAGCCGTCGGTAAATAACTTGGATCGGTTGGGTCAAGCAAACGATTAGAATTCTTGAGCGGCTGGCTTGCGGTACCGTCAGTGGAAACGATGGTTTCTTGTTGGGTGGCGACGATCTTTGATAGGACTGGGTCGGCTAAAACTAACCGACCGATAGTGGCCAGATCGAAAGCTGATGAGTAGCCAGTGTCGTCAAGACCAGCCGGATCGCTAAAATGCGTATCGGCTAAATGGTGGTCGGTGGCAAATGTGTTCATTTTATCGACAAATGGCTGATAATTTCCTTCAACGCCACTGTCGGCGTAGGCAATCGCGTAAGCGGCGTCATTACCAGAGGGAATAAGTAGAGCCTTAAGCAAGTCGTTGATGGTTAATTTTTCGCCCGCGACTAACTCAGCCTTTGAGCCTTCAATTAACGTCGCTTTTTTTGGAATGGTAATTACATCGTCCAATTTAAACTCTTGGCGAGCAACTAAGGCCGTGGTCATTTTGGTAGTGGAAGCAATCGGTTGGCGGGTATGGAGGTTCTCTCCACTAATTATCTGTCCAGTCGCCTGATCAATTAGGGCGAAGGCATGGGCGTAAACAACCGGCGGTCGAGCAGTGGCTTTAGGCTGAGTATAGCTAGATAGCTGATTGAATGTATCGCTTAACGTTACGTTAACAATCGGCTCAATTGGTGTATTGGCTTCGGCTGACTTGGTTGTTGTCGGAAGTGTAAAAAGAATGCCGAGTAGTAAAGCCAGCACCAACAACTTTTTGCTCTTTGTTTGGCCGAGCATTGGTTAGGTGGTGGTAATACCTAATTCTTTGAGTTGGGCGGCGTCAACGGTGCTCGGTGAGTTCATCATTAAATCGCGACCATCCCCGGCCTTAGCAAATGCGATTACATTACGGATTAAAGCCCCGTCAGCGGTTTTTTCTTTCAATAAGGTGGCATAGAGTCGGTCGAGGCCACTAGCGAAGCCACCGTGCGGTGGGACGCCGTATTCGAAGGCTTCTAATAAGTGTCCAAAATTACGTTGAATTTCGGCTTGGCTATGACCAAGGAACTGAAAGACTCGTTCAAGTACGGCTGGTTGATGAATTCGAATGCTGCCGCCCGCTACTTCCCCACCGTTTAAAACTAAGTCGTATTGTTGGGCGATGGCTTTTTCCGGGTGTTTCTCAAAGGTATCTTGCCATTCAGTTGTCGGGGCGGTAAATGGGTGGTGAACAGCGCCCCATCGTTTGTGGCCTTCTTTCCATTCGAACATCGGGAAATTCACCACAAACGCAAAGGCCAGCTCATCCTCATTGGTTGGGTCTTGACGGAGATCTGGTCGATCCGTACCGTACTTCTCCATTACTTCGTGATAATTAAGACGAGGAAAGTCGGTAAACGTTAAGACTTTTTCCGGAAAGATTGTTTTAATCATATCCTTATACATCGATTCAATTAATGCCAACACTTCCTCTTGAGTGGTAAAGCTCAACTCAATATCGAGTTGAGTGAACTCGGGCTGGCGGTCGATTCTGGCATCTTCATCGCGAAAACAGCGAACAATCTGGAAGTATTTCTCGATCCCACCGACCATCAGGAGTTGTTTATACTGCTGTGGAGATTGAGGAAGGGCGTAGAATTTACCTGGCTCAATCCGGGCCGGAATTAAATAGTCTCGGGCGCCTTCGGGCGTGGACTTAGAAATATACGGAGTTTCGACTTCCGTAAACTCTTCCTTCGTTAAATAATCACGAAAAAACTGATTCATTTGATGGCGGAGACGCATATTTTCGGCCATCTTTTGACTGCGCAAATCTAAATATCGATACTTTAAGCGGATGTCTTCGCTGACATCTCGATCATTTAGGGGCATCGGCAAGGTTTTAGCAAGCGATTCGATCGTCAATTTTTCGACTTGTATCTCAAAGGCACCCGAAACAATATTAACGTTAACCAGTGATTGTGGTCGAGCACTGACTTTTCCTTCGATAGTAATAACTGACTCAGGAGAAACTTGGCGCACTTTCTCTAGTAAGTTGTTGGTAAAAACCAGTTGGGTTAAGCCAGTTCGGTCTCTAAGGTCGATAAAAGCAACTTTAGCATGGTCACGAACGGTTTGAGCCCAGCCTTGCATGAGTACGGTTGAGTCAACAAAATTGCCGACGTCTTTAGCGAGTGTTCGTTTCATCGTTCTATTTTAACTGTTAGGGGTGGCGCTGGAAAGCCACTTGGCTAATTTTTGGTCAATTGTAGTAATTTCAGCCTGACTGAAGCTGGTAGACATATTTTGGAAAATGAGTCGGAAAGTTAGGGCAACTTTCTTGGTTTCCGGATGAGTAAACGAGTCGGTTTGCTCGGCTAAAAGTAGTTCGGGAAAGGACTGATATAGTTGACTTATAAGTGTTGCTGGCTCGTCTGCTCCATTGACTGTTACGTCTCGAACTAACGGTGGGAATTTACTAATTTTTTGATATTGCTTGAGCGGTTGTTTGAAGACGGCTGGTTCTTCTGTACTCACTGGCTTAGTCAGCGACAGAGGAAATTCACCAAAGTAAACTCGAGGTTGCTTTACATCGGCTTCGGCTAAGTTTTTTTGATCAACTTCAACGAGTCTAATTACCATTCCCAGAGCTTGGCTAAGTTCGGCTTCTAGTGCTTCGTTATTTTTATATCCAGCAGTAATTACACCAATTTTTACTTCTTCTTCGGGAGAGAAGGTGCTACCAATCTCAAAAAACATCGCTCGTTTTAAGTAGGGGTTACGAGCCAAGGTTTGAAGCAGGCCTCGCTCTAAATTTGGTCGCAGATACGGCTCGTCAGCAGTAAAGGGGTTCTTAAGGCGACGCTCCCCTACTGGGCTAAACGATGAGGTTAGGGTTTCGGTTATTCCGAGGCTAGTGAGGGCAAACCGTACTCGATTAACGAGCTCATAATTGGGCGAGGCGACTGCTGGCTTGGCGGTCAGTTCCTTAATCTGAAGTCGGTTAAAGCCGATCAAACGAATAATCTCTTCAGCTACATCATTCTTGGTAGCGACGTCACGAAAGTCAGGCGGTGAGACTTGTTCATAGCTTACTAAGAAGCCGAGTCGTTCAAGGGCATGCCAATCTTCCTTAGTAATCTCTGAGCCAAGGAGTTTATTTACCTCGGGTGGCGTAACAGCAATCGCCGGGCCGTGACTATAGGTGATGAGGTCGGCAACAGTTTTTAAATTGTAAATTCCAGCGAGATCGAAAACCAAGAAGTGTATGTCGGCACAATCTTTCCGGTTACTGGTGAGCGCAACATTAAGCGTCGTACCATCCGTTTCGGTTTCAAAGCCGATGACTGTTAATTTATCGGCGAGCTCTTCTGCTGGCCAACCCAAATTGGGTAATAAGCGTTGAAAATCTTGATAGGTATATTTCATGAGAATTGACCGATATAGCGGTAATCGCCAGCTAGATTGTAGCGAACATCGTCAACGCCAGCAGCGACATTTAAGACTCGCTCTAAGCCTAAGCCAAAAGCAAAACCTTGGTAAATATTTGGGTCAAGGCCGTAATAACGAATGACGTTGGGGTTAACCATACCGGCGCCGAGCATCTCCAGCCAGCCGCCCTGAGCCCTTTTAATGTCCAGCTCAATACTCGGCTCCGTAAACGGAAAGTAGCTGGAACGGACTCGAAAATCGAGACTATCACCAACAAGGTGTTCTAGTAAGCCTTGGAGCGAGCCGATCAGATTAGCGAGGTTAGTTTCGGTATCAATTACTAAGCCATCCATCTGATGAAAGATCATATTGTGAGTTGCGTCCGTTGATTCGTTGCGAAAACACCGGCCCGGAAACAGTAATCGTACCGGTGGCTGACGATCTTTCATCGCCGAGTGGTAAAGAGCGGTCATATGGGCTCGCAACGTTTTACCGTCTTCTAAATAAAAAGTATCGAACTCTGCTCGTGCTGGATGATTGGGGGCGATATTTAAGCTGTCGAAGTTTTCTTCGGTCGTAACAATTTCTGGACCGGTGACTATCTCAAAGCCAAGCGGTTGAAAATACTCGTAGATTTTCTCGGTAACGATAGTAATGGGGTGGAGATGACCGTTCATACCAGGGCCGCCTTTCTGCGCCAAACCAGTTCAGCGATAATTAAGCCAGCCGTAATTACTAAGCCGGTCGGTAAGCTTAATACGTTATTAGCATTTAGGATAAGTAATAAACTTGTGAGGATGGCAAAAAGAAGACTATATCGAACACAGGAAAAAGTGGTCTGCCAGGGCGGAGTGGCGTGAAATTTAATAGCGTTCCAAATAAAGAGTAGGAAGAAAACAATGCCAAAGACGCTGAGTAAGTAGGCAGTGTAAAATAGCCAAATTACCTCCCGGGTTTCCGGACTAGTATTGAAAAGAAGGGTGACCGTAGCACCAAGGGCAAAAAGAGTGACGGTGAAGAGAGAAAAAAGCAGGACTTTAGTTTTCATCTTGTTCGACTTGGTGAAAAAGCTGATCCATCTGCTCCAGATAACGATCATCAATCACAAAAGTTAGTTTGGGAGTGTAACGAGTCTTAACGTAACGAGCTAGCGAATTTTGAATATCAACTCGCTTAGCTTGGATCCGAGCTAAGGCTGCCGTTGAGGCATGGAGCCAAACCCGGCCGTGCTGGAAAGAGGGGTCGAGGAGAACATCGGTAACACTTAAAGAACCGATATCGGGAATTAGTTTATAAATAACCGTCCCTAAGGCTTTTTTGTATGACTGGTTATATTGCTCAAGTTTGCTCTTCATCACTTAACTTGTTTCATTTTCTCCTGAAAACGGACAAGATTCAAGTTAGAAGGCCAGATACTTTTTCCAGTGTCGATAAAGCTCCCTGGTGGAATGAAGATCACGAGCGTTGTATTCAGCGATTTCCTTGCATTTACCCTCTCGGAAATATTGACCAACCTTAGAGCCGTCGATCTCCCCATCTTTAGGTGTTTCGATGCCAAAGGCGCGACAAGCCAAATGAAGACCGCCCAGATGAGAAATAGAGCCGTAGAAACGAAGCTGATCATAGAGGTCAATATGGGCGGCGTTGGGCGATTGTTGGTACAAGTATCGTCCACGCATTAAATCTTTGGCTGGTCTGATGCCCAGGATTGCTGAACGTAACATTATGTAAGGAATATCAAAAGTTCGGCCACTAAACGTTACAAATTCACTATAATTGGCGCTTAATGCCCAGAATTTTTCTAACATCGATTTTTCGCTGGTGACAGTGAGCTTAACGCCTTCTATCTCGGTCGATTCTCGCTCTTTTGGAGACTGGTAGTAAACGGCGCCCTTGCTAGTTTCCGAATCAAGTACGCCAAGCGCCACAATTTCCCCGGTAAACGGTGAGACGCCCAGTTCTCCTTCGGCCGTTGTTTCGGCATCCTCCCCCATCTCGGGATGCCAGCGCTTAACTCGCTCAACCAGTACTTTTTTAGTTTGATCGTCAATTTTAGACCACTCTTCACCAATTGTTTCGATATCAATAATAAGCGAACTCATTGGCTTATACTAACCTAAATTGTCTAAGAAAAAAGGCCCGACTGGGCCTTTTTTCTGTTGTATTAGCGCTTGGCCCACTGCGGAGCTTTACGGGCGCCTTTAAGACCAGGCTTCTTGCGCTCTTTGGCCCGAGCATCACGAGTTAGGTAGCCACCTTTGCGTAAGGTTGATCGAAGATCTTCGTTGAGGTCGGTTAAGGCTCGAGCGACGCCAAGGACGATCGCATCAACTTGACCAAACTGACCGCCACCTTTAACGATGACCGAAATATTAACCTTGCCAGCCCGATCGCTAAGTTCGAGAACGGCAGCAACTTTGGCAGGGAGAGGAGCTTCTTTACCGTTGACCATAAACTCGCCCTTACCGGCTGTTAAGCGAACTTGAGCAACAGCAGTTTTGCGGCGACCAACGCCAGCAAAGAAATTAGTTCCTTTAGTTTGTGCCATTAGTCTCCTTATTAGTAATGATAATGAGCCGTTTCATCCACTCGTTGCGAAGTCGATTATCGGGCAACATGTTTTTAACAGCGATTTGTAAAATTCGTTCCGGGTGAGCGGCTTTCATCTGCTCGAAAGTAACTTCTGTTAAGCCACCTGGATAGGTGGAGTGGCGGTAGTATTTCTTTTGAGTCGCTTTCTTGCCGGTTACTTTGATCTTGTCAACGTTGGTGACGCTAACGATATCGCCGTGGTCTTGGTGGTAGGTAAAACCGATCTTGTTTTTACCGCGCAATAAAACGGCCACTTCGGTGGCAAGGCGACCGAGTGTTTTATTGGCAGCGTCAAGGT
>Ga0068865_100002271_pt1 | contig 11314 bp, 11 predicted proteins | sample KBSMisM12_FD_75293 | JGI IMG/M metagenome (GOLD analysis project Ga0068865, IMG submission 75293) | Miscanthus rhizosphere microbial communities from Kellogg Biological Station, Michigan, USA - KBS Miscanthus M1-2 | ecosystem: Host-associated > Plants > Roots > Rhizosphere > Soil ...
GGCGGCTGCTTTGCCAACAAGCCGGGTGGCGTCTGCACGCGCTGCGACATCCGGATGCTCTGCCCCACGGGTACGGAGTGCATTCCTGATCCGGTGGACACGATGGTCTGCGCGCGTCCGTGCACGTCCGACGCGAATTGCAATCCCGGGATGTTCTGCAGAGATAATTACTGCCGGCAGCGTACCTGCGCGGACGGCGGCACCTGTCCCGCGCCGTACGCCTGCCGGAACGACGTGTGCGTGCGGCCGCCCTGCGGCGACGATGCGGGCACTTGCCCTGCGCCGCTGGTATGCGGCGGCGCATTCTGCGTCGAACCCTGAGTCCGCGCTCACGCGAGAGGTTTCGCGTGTGATAGAACCGCGTCCGTGGCTGAAGGAAAAGTCGCGAAGATCGAACGCGCGCTGATCTCGGTTTCCGACAAGACCGGCGTGGTCGAGCTGGCACAGGCCCTTTCGTCCGCCGGGCTGGAGATTCTCTCGACAGGCGGAACGGCGCGGACGCTGGCGGCGGCCGGCGTTCCGGTTCGCGAGGTCGGTGATTTCACGGGCGCGCCCGAGATCCTCGACGGCCGCGTCAAGACGCTGCACCCGCGCATCCACGGCGGCATCCTCGGTCGGCCGACCGAGGCGCACCGCAAGGAGATGCAGGCCGCAGGCCTGGTGCCGATCGATCTGGTGGTCGTGAACCTGTATCCGTTCCGCGAGACCGTCGCGCGCGGCGCCCCCTTCGACGAGATCATCGAGAACATCGATATCGGCGGTCCGACGATGATCCGGTCGGCGGCGAAGAATCACGAACGCGTCGCGGTGGTCGTCGATCCGGCCGACTACAGCGCGGTGCTCGCGGAGATCGATCTCTCGGGCGAGATCTCGGATGCGACGCGCTTTCGCCTGGCGCGCAAGGCGTTCGCGCACACGGCCGCCTATGACGGCGCGATCGCGTCGCACCTCGGGCGCTTCACGGCGCACGACGCGCCGCCCGCCGATTTTCCCGAGACGCTGCACGTGAGCGGCCTGCTCGCGCGCGCGCTGCGCTACGGCGAGAACCCGCACCAGAAGGCCGCCTTCTACGCGTTCGACAGCGCGCCGATCGGCCCGTCGCTGGCGCGGGCGCAGGTGCTGCAGGGCAAGGAGCTCTCATACAACAACCTGCTGGACCTCGACGCCGCCCTGCGCATCTGCGCGGAGTTCTCGGCGCCGGCCGCGACGATCGTCAAGCACAACAACCCGTGTGGCGCGGCCGTGTCCGACAAGGGCGTGGCCGACGCGTACCGCCGCGCGCGCGAGACCGATCCGGTGTCAGCGTTCGGCGGCATCGTCGCCGTCAACCGCCCGGTCGACGCCGAGCTGGCGCGCGAGCTGAAGGAGACGTTCCTCGAATGCGTGATCGCACCGGCCTTCGAGCCGGACGCGCTGCCGATCCTGGCGGCCAGCAAGAATCTGCGCCTGCTGGTGTGCGAGATCGCGCCCGAAAGCGCGGGCGCGCTGGAGCTGCGCAGCATCGCCGGCGGTTTCCTGGTGCAGACGCGCGATCGCGACACGGCGTCCGCCGCCGCCGCGAAGGTCGTGTCCAAGCGTCCGCCGACGCCGGATGAGCTGCGCGACCTCGATTTCGCGTGGCGCGTTTGCAAGCACGTCAAATCGAACGCGATCGTCTTCGCCGCGGGTGGCCGCACGCTGGGCATCGGCGCCGGTCAGATGTCGCGCGTCGACTCGGTGCGGATCGCCGTGTCGAAGGCGCGCGCCCCGCTGGCCGGGTCGGTCGTTGCGTCGGACGCGTTCTTCCCGTTCCGCGACAGCGTCGACGAGGCCGCCAAGGCGGGCGCCGCGGCCGTGATCCAGCCGGGCGGGTCCGTGCGTGACGCTGAGTCGATCGCCGCCGCCGACGAGCACGGCCTGGCGATGGTCGTGACCGGCGAGCGCCACTTCCGCCACTAGCCACTCCCGAGCGAAGCGAGGGGGTGTGGCTACCTTTCAGATGCGCTTCAGGGACGTGTGGTGAACGCGGCGCCGGCACCCAGACCGTGGCGCCGCCGGCTGCGGCGCGGCGCCGCGGGTCTGGGCCTGTTTGTCGTCCTCGGATTGACCGCCCTGATCGTCGACGGCTGCACGGCCTTCGGCCACCGCCCGACGGGCGCGCGGCGCGAGCGGATGCTGCGCTCGCCGCAATGGAAGGACGGCCACTTCGAGAACCCGCAGCCGCTGTGGAACAACACCTGGGGCGCGATGACGTCGATGTTCCACGCCAGCCCGTACGCCAGCCCCGTCGAGGCTGTCCCGACGGAGACCATCGACCCTGCGCGCTTCGCGACCCCGCCCGCGTCGGGCCTGCGCGTCACCTGGCTGGGACATGCCACGACGCTGGTCGAGATCGACGGCCACCGCGTGCTGACCGATCCGGTGTGGAGCGAGCGCGCCTCGCCTTACAACTGGGTCGGCCCGCGCCGCTGGTACACGCCGCGCATCGCGCTGTCCGCGCTGCCGCCCATCGACGCGGTCGTCATCTCGCATGACCACTACGACCACCTGGACCACCGGACGATCATTGCCATGGTCAAGATGGCGGATTGGTCGGCCACGAAGTTCGTGGTGCCGCTGGGGATCGGCGCGCACCTCGCCTACTGGGGCGTGCCGGAATCGCGCATCGTCGAGCTCGACTGGTGGGAGCGCACGCGCGTGGGCGATCTGGAGATCGTCTGTGTACCCGCGCGCCACGCGTCCGGACGCACGATGATCTCCGATCGCGACCGGACGCTGTGGGCCGGGTACGCGTTCGTCGGCAAGCGCCACCGCGCGTACTTCTCGGGCGACACGGGCCTGTTCCCCGCCATGCGCGAGATCGGAGCGCGCCTGGGACCGTTCGACCTCACGATGATCGAGGTCGGTCAGTACAACCGCGCGTGGCCCGACTGGCACATCGGGCCGGAGCAGGCGCTGATCGCGCACGGCATGGTCCGGGGGAAGGTGATGCTGCCGATGCATTGGGGCCTGTTCAAGCTGGCCCCGCACGGCTGGACCGAACCGATCGAGCGCGCGGTGGCCGCGGGCGGGGCGGCGGGCGCGACCATCGTGACGCCGAAGCCGGGCGGCAGCGTCGAGCCCGAGGCGCCGCCCCCTTCGGTGCGCTGGTGGCCGTCGCTGCCCTGGGTCACCGCGCAGCAAGATCCGATCAAGTCGACGAAGGTCGACTGACCATCAACGGTTTTTGGGTATTATCCGGGCCCCTGATGCGCGTCTTTCTTGTCGGTTCGGGCGGACGTGAGCACGCGCTCGCATGGAAGATCGGGCAGAGCCCGCTGTGCGAGCAGATCATCGCGGCGCCCGGCAATCCCGGCATCGCGGCCTTGCCGAAGGTCACGTGCATCCCGGTCGCCGCCGACGCGACCGCGGAGCTGATCGCCGCCGCCGTCGCCGAGCGGGCCGACCTGGTCGTTTGCGGACCGGAGGGGCCGCTCGCGGCCGGCCTGGGCGACGCGATGCGGGCGGCCGGCCTGTCGTTCTTCGGCCCGTCCCGGGCCGCCGCGGAGATCGAAGGTTCGAAGGCGTACGCGAAGCGGCTGATGCGCGACGCGGGCGTTCCCACGGCGGCGTTCGGCATCTTCGACGACGTCGCCACCGCGGACGTCTTCATCGACGCCCAGCCGGGGCCCGTGGTGGTGAAGGCCGACGGCCTCGCCGCCGGGAAGGGCGTGGTGGTGACGTCGACCCGGCAAGAAGCGAAGGACGCCGTCCGCTCGATGCTGTCGGGGCGCGTGTTCGGCGAAGCCGGCGCCCGGGTGGTGATCGAGGAGCGCTTGACCGGCCGCGAGGTCACCATGATGGCGCTGTGCGACGGGACGCGCCTGGCCCTGCTGGCGTCGTCAGAGGATCACAAGGCGGTCGGCGACGGTGACGTCGGGCCGAACACGGGCGGCATGGGCACGGTATCGCCGTCGGCGCTGATCGACGACGCCGGCGCGCAGCGGATCCTGGAGACGCTGTTCGTTCCGACGGTGCGCGCGCTGACCGAGGCGGGGCGGCCGTTCCGCGGTCTGCTTTACGGCGGGCTGATGCTGACGCCCGATCGTGGGCCGATGGTGATCGAATGGAACTGCCGATTCGGTGATCCGGAGACGCAGTCCGTGCTGATGCGCTTCGACGGCGATCTGCTGCCCTGGCTGGCCGGCGTCGCGGACGGAAGGATGCCGCAAGGCACGCCGCGCGCGCGGCCCGGCGTCGCGATGTGCGTGGTGCTGGCCGCGGGCGGCTATCCCGGCAAGCCGCGCAGCGGGGACGCGATCAGCGGACTGCCTCCCGCCAGCGACGACCTGGTCGTGTTCCACGCCGGAACGCGCCGGGACGGCGACGGGCCGGTCGTCACCGCGGGCGGGCGCGTGCTGGGCGTGACCGCGTACGGCGGCGACCTGACCGCCGCACGCGCGCGCGCTTACGGAGCGATCGAACGGATCCGTTTCGATGGTATGCATTTCCGCCGAGACATCGGCTTGCGAGGGAACCCAAGAACATGAGCGAAGCGAAACTCGATGTGGCAATCATGATGGGGTCGAAGTCCGACCTGGAGACGATGCGTCCGGCCGCCAAGGTGCTGGAGAGCCTGGGCCTGGTGGTCGAGGTGCGCGTGCTGTCGGCGCACCGCACGCCGGAGGAGACGGCCGCGTTCGTCAAGGACGCCGGACGTCGCGGCGTGAAGGCGTTCATCTGCGGCGCGGGCGGCGCGGCCCACCTCGCCGGCGCGGTCGCCGCCCACACCACGCGGCCGGTCATCGGGATTCCGGTCGTGTCGGGCAGCCTGGGCGGCCTCGATTCGTTGCTGTCGACCGTGCAGATGCCTCCCGGCATGCCGGTCGCGACCGTCGCGATCGGCGGCGCCGAGAACGCCGGCCTGCTCGCCGCGCAGATGATCGGCATCGCCGACGCCGAGGTGGCGAAGCGCGTCGAGGCGGAGCGCGCCTCGCGCCGCAAGAAGGTCCTCGACAGCGACGCCGAGGTGCGGGGCGCAAAAGGCTAGGGGGTTTCCCCGAGCCCACGTGCATGGCCCACGCCTTCGACGAGGAGATCGTCTTCGCGGTAGCCGCCCTGCGTCGGGGCGAGATCGTCGCCTATCCGACGGAGACGTTCTACGGCCTGGGCGTCGATGCTCTGGACGAGCTGGCGCTGGCGCGCCTGCGGGCGCTCAAGGGCCGGGACGGCAAGGCGATCTCGGTGCTGGTCGACGGTCCGGCGATGCTCGCCACTCTGTGCAGCGTCGTGCCGCCGCTGGCGACGAAGCTGATGCGGCGGTACTGGCCGGGCGCGCTGACGATCGCGCTGCCCGCGCACCGCAATCTCCCCAGCGCGCTGGTCACCGATGGATGCATCGCGGTGCGGCAGTCGTCGCATCCCACCGCGCAGGCCCTCGTCGCTGGACTGGGGCGGCCGCTCACGACGACCAGCGCGAACCGAGCCGGCGAACCTCCCGCAACGACTGACGAAGCGGTCGAGGAGATCTTCGCGGGGCGCTGCCGTGTTTTACACGGCGGCGCGACGGTCGGGGGCGCGCCCAGCACGCTGGTGCGTGTGCGCGGCGCCGCGATGGAAATTCTTCGTCAGGGCGCGATCGAGATTGATCCCGAAGCGCTGGCGCGCGATAAGGGTTGAGGAAACGATGGCCGACATTTCACCGTTTGCCGGACTTCGCTATGCAACCGACCGGGTCGGCGATGTCGCGACCGTCCTGTGCCCGCCGTACGACGTGATCAACGAGGAGGAGCGCCGCGAGCTGGAAGCGCGCCACCCCGACAACGTCGTGCGGCTGGAGTTGCCGCGCGGAAACGACGACGCCCGCTACACGACGGCCGCGCGCCTGCTGGCGTCGTGGACCGCGGAGGGCATCCTGCGCCCCGACGGGCGCGAGGCGTTCTATCTCTACGAGCAGCAGTTTGGATACGGCGGCCAGCGCTACACGCGGCGCGGCTTCTTCGCGGCGGTGCGCCTCGAGCCGCTCGAACGGCGCGTGGTGCTGCCGCACGAGAAGACGCTGTCGGCGCCCAAGGAAGACCGCAAGAAGTTGCTGCGCGCGACGCACACGCAGATCTCGCCGGTGTTCGGCCTCTATCGTGACGCCGGGGGCGCCGCGCGCGCCATCATCGACGAGGTCGCTGCCGGGGCGCCCACTGTCGACGCGACGACCACCGACGGCGTTCGCCATCGCCTGTGGGTGATCACGGGGGCGCCGGCCGTCGACGGGTTGCGGACCCTGCTCGCCGACAAGCAGATCCTGATCGCGGACGGGCACCACCGTTACGAGACGATGCTGGGAATGGCGCCGGAGCTGCGGCCTCTCGACGCGGCCGCTGGCAGCGCGGCGTCTGACTTCGTGATGATGTTCCTGGCGCGCGCCGAGGATCCGGGGTTGCTGGTGTTGCCGACGCACCGGATGGTGAAGGACCTGCCCGACTTCAGCTTCGACGGCCTGGTCGCGGCGGCTGGCGCCGCGTTCGAGATCGCGCAGGGCGATGAGGCGACCGCGGCGGAGATCGAGGCGCGCCTGACGCGCGAAGGGGAAAAGCGCGTCGTGTTCGCGGTGCGCGCCCCCGGGCGGCCCACAGTCTGGATGACGTTGAAGCCGATCCTGGACCTGTCGGCGCTGGGGCCGCCGGCGTTGCGCAATCTGGACGTCACGGTCCTTCACGGCGTCATCCTGGGCCCGTTGCTGGCGATCGACGCCGAGGCGCTGGCCAATCAGTCCTTCCTGACCTACACGCACGACAGCGCCGAGGCGCTGGCGCGCGTCGAGCGGGGCGAAGTGCAGGCGGCGTTCTTCATGAATCCGACCAAGGTCGAACAGGTGCTGGCGGCTTGCGAGGCGGGGTTCGTGTTGCCGCAGAAGTCGACCTACTTCCTGCCCAAGCTCGCGACCGGCCTGGTCATGTACCGGCTCGAGGGCGCGGCGCCGCGGTGAGCGGCGGCCCACCTCCCGGCCCACCGCCCGACGACCAGGACATCACCGCCGATACGCTGCGCGCTGGGCGCGTGCGCATCTTCCAGCCCGCGCGCGGGGCGCGCATGAGCCTGGACCCCGTGCTGCTCGAGGGGTTCCTGGCGCCGCCGCACGGCCGCTTTCTCGACATCGGGTGCGGCAGCGGCGCGCTGTCGTTCCTGCTGCTCGCGCGCGATCCGGCGGCGAACGGCGTGGGCGTCGAGCTGCAGCCGCGCCTGGCCGCGCTGGCGGAGCGGGGGCGGGACGAGAACGGCTGGCAGCAGCGGCTGGAGATCGTCGCGGGCGATGTCCGCGCCCTCGGCGATCGGCTGGGCGCCGCGCGCTTCGACCTGGTGGCGACGAACCCGCCGTACCGCACGCTGGCCGGCAACCGCCGGCCGCCCGACGACGAGCGCGCGCTGGCGCACCAGGAGATCGCGCTCGCGTTGCCGGAGTGGGTCGAATGCGCGGCCCGGGCCGTCCGTCCGGGCGGGCGTGTCGCGGCGATCTTCCCGGCCGACCGCACCCGCGAGCTGCTGACCGAGCTGCACCGCCGCGATCTGATGCCGGTTCGCATGCGCTCCGTCCACCCTCACGACGGCGAGCCGGCCGCCCGCGTCCTCGTCGAGGCCGAGCGGAGCGGGCGCCGGCCGCTGGTGATCGAGATGCCTCTCATCCTCCACGAGGCAGGGGCTCGCTACACGGCGGAAGTGAGGCGCCTGCTCGACGAGGAGGTGTAAGATCGCCGTCATGCGACGACTGATCTTGGCTTTGGTGGTGGGGGTAGCGGTGGGCGGCGGCGCGTGCAGCAGCACGAACAGCACGAACGGAACCGGTACCGGCGGCGCGGGCGGTCAGGTGATCGGCGGGTCGGGGTGCCCGCTGTTCACCGCCGACGACGTGTGGAACAAGGACGTGTCGGGCAGCGCCGTCGACGCCACCAACACGACGCGCATGACCACGCTGATCGGCGACGTCAACATTCACCCCGACTTCGGGGTCGGCTTCGGCATTCCGATCACCGTCGTGCCGCAGAGCCAGGCGAAGGTCCCGATCGTCTTCGACGACTATCCGGACGAGAGCGATCCGGGACCGTATCCGTTTCCGGGCGCGGGCGTCGTCAAGGTCGAGGGCACCGACGACCCGACCAGCTGCGGCGGCGACTGTCACGTGATCGTCGTGCAGCAGGGCGAGTGCAAGGTCTACGAGGGCTATTCCTGCCACCTGGACACCGACGGCTGGCACTGCGGCAACGGCGCGATCTGGGATCTGAACAAGAAGAGCGAGGGCCAGCGGCCCGACGGCTGGACCTCGGCCGACGCGGCCGGCCTTTCGATCTACGCGGGGCTGGCGCGCTATGAGGAAGCGATGGCCGGCGAGATCACGCACGCCATCCGCTTCACGCTACCGTGCACCAGCAACGCGCGCGTCCCGCCCGCCACCCACCAGGCCGTTCCGGGCGGCTGTTCCAGCCGTCCCGCCGCGCCGCCCATGGGCCTGCGCGTGCGCCTGAAGGCGAGCTACGACATCAGCGGGTTCCAGCCGATCGTGCAGACCTTCCTGCGCGCGTTCAAGAAGCACGGCCTGATCCTGGCCGACAACGGCGGCAGCTCGAGCACGTTCTACTTCCAGAGCGAGGACCATCCGGACTGGCCCGACGCCATCGACGATCTGAAGATGGTCCCGGCCTCGGCGTTCGAGGCCGTCGTTCCTTAGCTGCCCTGAGCTACGGCGCGGCGGCGGCGGGAGCGCCACCTTCCTTGTTGTCTTTCAAGGCCTCGTCGATCGGCGGCAGATCGTCCAGGTTCGGCACCAGCGTGATCTCGATGCGCCGGTTCTTCGCCTTGTTCTCGGGCGTGTCGTTTGCAACGACGGGCGACGTCTCGGCGTAGCCCGCGGCGGACACGCGCTTCGGTTCCATGCCGGCGGTGACCATGAAGTTCAGGACCTCGACGGCACGCGCGGTCGACAGATCCCAGTTGGACCGGAACTTCGCGCTCTTCATGGGCGCGTTGTCGGTGTGGCCCGCGATCTGGAAGTTCCTGTTCGGCAGCGCCTTCAGCACCTCGGTCACCTGCTTGAGCGCGTCCTTGCCCTCCGGCTTCAAGTCGGTCTTGCCGGGATCGAAGAGGATCTTGTCGCCCAGGCGCACGATCATGCGGTTCTCGCGAATCTCGACCTGCAGCTTGCCGGCGTCGGTCAGCGTCTTGAACTGCGTCACCAGCTTGCGGAACTGGGCCGCGCGCGCCTCGGCCTGGGCCTGCGCCTTGCGCAGCTCTTCCATGCGCTTCTTCGCGGATTCCAGCTCGCCGCCCAGGGTGCCGCGCTCGGTCTCCAGGCGCGAGACGTCCTGGCCCAGCGACTCCAGCTTCTTGGTCAGCACGAGGACGCGGGCGTCGCGCGCGTCGACGTCCGCCTTGTGCGCGGCCTTTTCCTTGTCGAGGGCGGTCTGCGTCTCGGACAGCTTCTGCTTCTGCGCGTCGCGATCCTTCAGCGCCGCGTTGTGCACTTCCTCGTCGATGCCGCAGCCGCTTCCTGTCATCACAATGGCGACCGTCGCGGCCATCATCGCTGCAAGCCAGGTATCCGTTCTCGTCATCGCGTTCCTCCTTTACCGCGTGGGGGCGGGCGTCCGGTCGACGCCCCGTTGAAGACTCGGTCCACGATTGCGTCCAGTGCGCCGGCGTCGAGCGGGCTCTTGCCGTCGAAATCCCAGGCCAGGTTGGCGGCCAGGCGCGCGCGCGCCTTGTCCTTGGCGTAGCCGAGGCGCTGCAGCAGGGCGGCGCGCTCTTCCAGCTCGGTGCGGTACATCGCCTCGCGGCGCGCCTTCTCGATCTTGGCGCGTTCGGGATTCCGCCGCGGGTCCATCCAATCGAACGGCGCCTTCGCCATGGGCCGCTACTTTACCTCAGAACGTTTGGCGACCTGCCAAAGTCGCTCCAGCTCGTCCGGAGACGCGTCGCTGACCGCGCGGCCCTCCGCCTCCAGCGACAGCTCCACGTGACGGAATCGTGACGAGAAGCGGTCGATCGAGCCGCGCAGCGCCTGCTCCGCGTCCAGGTTCAACCGGCGCGCGAGGTTGGTCAGCGCGAACAGCACATCGCCCAGCTCGCGCTGCATCGCCTCGCGATCGCCGTCCGCGCGCGCGGCGTCGAACTCCGCCAGCTCCTCGTCGACCTTCGCGCGTGGTCCGTCGGCGTCCGTCCAGTCGAAGCCGACGGCGCCCGCCTTCTCGCCGGCCCGGGTCGCGCGCAGCAGGGCAGGGGCGCTGGCGGGGATGCCGTGCAGCGCGCCGTGCTTCCCCTTCTCGGCCTTCTCGGCGGCCTTCAGCTTCGCCCAGTTCGCCAGCACCGCGTCGGCATCCTTGGCGACCGTATCGCCGAAGACGTGCGGATGACGGCGCACCAGCTTGGCCACGATGCCGCGCGCGACGTCGTCGATCCCGAACTTACCTTCGGCGAACCGCAGCTCGGACTGGAAGACGATCTGCAGCAGCAGGTCGCCCAGCTCCTCGCGGTGATCGTCGACGTCCCCGGCGGCCAGCGCGTCGACCACCTCGTAGGTCTCCTCGACCAGGTACGGGACCAGCGTGGCCAGCGTCTGCTCGCGGTCCCAGGGGCACCCATCGGGAGCCAGCAGCCGCTGCATCAGTCCGACCAGCTTGCTGACCTCGGCGCCGGTCTGCTTCCCCGGGAGGGGCGTCAGATCGGGCAGGGCTGGTGAAGGCTTTTCCGCCAAGGCGTGCGCAGTCTAACCTCGATTGCGCGCATTGAAGCTGCGCCGGGCGCGTGCTATCTGCTTTTCGTTGCCTGACAAGGGGACGCCGGCACCGCGCCCAGCCGAGACGGCCACAGCCGTGACGGAGCGCCTGACCCTGGAGGACAACCGCGTCGCGCTGGCCCTGTACGGCGAGCGCAACGGCAACCTCAAGCTGATCGAGCGCGAGACCGGCGCGCAGCTTCACGCGCGCGGCAACGAGCTGACCATCGTCGGTCCCGACGACGGCGTCGCGATCGCCCGCAGCCTGGTCGAGCAACTGTACGCGATGGCGCAGGGGGGCTCCCCCATCAGCCCGGAGGACATCGGCCGCGCGGCGGTCGCGCTGCGCGCCGACGCCGGCGTCGATCTGCGCGCCGTCTTCCAGGACACGATCCTGGTCGCGGGCCGCGCGCGCCCGATCGCGCCCAAGGGGCTGGCGCAGAAACGCTACGTCGACGCCATTCGCGCCCACGACATCGTGTTCGGGATCGGACCGGCGGGGACGGGCAAGACCTACCTGGCGATGGCGCTGGCGATCCGGGCGCTGATGGAGAAGCAGGTGAAGCGCATCGTGCTGACCCGCCCGGCGGTCGAGGC
>Ga0068865_100002278_pt1 | contig 11303 bp, 8 predicted proteins | sample KBSMisM12_FD_75293 | JGI IMG/M metagenome (GOLD analysis project Ga0068865, IMG submission 75293) | Miscanthus rhizosphere microbial communities from Kellogg Biological Station, Michigan, USA - KBS Miscanthus M1-2 | ecosystem: Host-associated > Plants > Roots > Rhizosphere > Soil ...
TTCGTGTCGAGCTCCTTGGTGCTGCCGTCCGGCATCGTGAACTTCGTCTTGCCGCCCTGGATCACGTAGATGACGTGCGCCGGATGCGAATGCATGCCGACCTTGTCGCCCTTCTTGGCGGTGTAGTCGATGACGCGGAAGTTGTCGTCTTCCTTCAGGATCTTGCAGTTCTTCGGCGCGACCGCGCAGGTGTCCTTGTAGTCGTCGGCGAACGCCGGTGCAGCCGCCGTCATGCCGACGGCAACGCAAAGCACTGAGACGATGCTCTTCATGTGAATCCCCCCTCGCTCGCGACGCAGCGGCCCCGGCCCACCGACTGCGACAGGCGTGCGGACTCCTCTCTCTCCGGGCGCTAGTCCAGCGCGCTCATCGTACGCCGTCGGGGTGGCCGCGACTTGCCGCGTCAAGGAGAGAATTGGAGAGATTGCCCGCTTGCCGGTGCCCGATCACGTTGGTGGCGATGCGCAGCGGATGCGCCTCGGTGTTGAACGTCACCGCATCGAAATCGAGCGCCTGCGGCGCGAACAGGAGGTAGTAGTACTTGAACGTCTCGGCGAAGACGTAGCTTTCCATGCGGTCCTTCTTCGCCTTCGTGACGACGTCGGAAAGCGCGGCATAGCCTCCGTCGGTGCGGCACCAGCGCACGAAGTCGCGGAACATCGTGCGGCCCATCGCGAGATATTTCGGATCGTGCGTGTAGTGATGGAGGTAGACCGTCGACTCGACGATCTCGGGCCGAAGCGCATAGCCCTTGTACGGCATCGCGTGGCTCCGGTAGTCGTAGACCTCGGGCTCGATGCCGTTGACCTGCCACATCGCGAACGCCGAGTCCTGCAGGCGCGCCGCGCGCGCGAGGTCGCCCGCGGATGCGAGCAGCGCCGGGAAGAACGCATCGAGCGCGCCGAACGTCGTGTGCGTGCGTGCACCGGTGCGCATGTCCGCGTAGCCGTACCAGAGCGCGCCGTCGACGTCGTCGGCGAGGTACTTGTTTACCGCCGCGATCGACGTCTGCCACATCGACTTGCATTCGGCGTCGCCGAAGAGGCGCACGCATTTCCAGAGATATTCGTAGTACGAATCGATGCCGCCGGAAATGTGCGATTCGGTGCTCGTCCACTGCCCGGTCTCGGCGTCGATCTCCTGGCCGACGAGGCCGATCGGCGAGCGTCGCTTCCACGTCTCGACGAGCGCACGCTTTGCCTTTGCGTAAAACGTCGGATTTCCGCCGAGCTTCGAGAGCGTGCCGAACTCGAGCAGCAGCGTGCCGGTCTCGGCCGGATTCGTCTTCGTGCCGCGCGTCTTGCCGGTGTGGAGGTTGACCTCGACGTACGGCAGTCCGGTCGGCGAGTCGAACACCGGCAGGAGGCGCCGCCCGAGATCCTCGGCCTTGTGCAGCAGACGCTCGTCGCCGGTGAGCTGGTAGCTCGACAAGAGGCCGCCGAGCAGGCGGATCGTGATCTCGAAGTTCTTGACGTAGATGTCCTGATCGAAGTCGAGCTTCGTCACGATCAGCTCGCGCGCCGCATCGGCTTCGTCGCGAAGGCCCATGATGATCAGCGTGTCGAGCGCGTCGACCGGCGTCATCAGGAGCGGCCTTGCGTACCAGTCGTGCGGCTTCTTCGAGAGCGGATCTAGATCGTCGTGGCCCCAGGCGTAGCGACGGTACGCGGACCACGCGTGGAGGAACTCGGCCTTGACTTCAGCGGCGAGCCGCGCGGACTCGGCGGCATCGATCGGTGCCGCGGTCTCGGCTGCGGAAACGCGAAGAGCAATCAGCGCGACGAGCGCGACGGTGACGCGGAGGGCTCGAACCACCGGCGGTTCCTGCGAGCGGGCAACTCGGGCGATGGTAGCCGATCAGGCGCGACGCTCTGCGTTCCGCGCCTCGTGCTCCCACTCGGCCCTGCGTTCGAGCGCGGCGTCGAGCCGCTTCTGCGCGCGCGTGAGGAACGCGAGCGCCTCTTCGAGTTGCGCGCGCGCGATCGCGAGCGCGTGCTCCGCGCGCGAAAGATCGATGCGGATGTCGTCGGCGCGTGCGCCGAGCATCGCGACATGCTCACCGGCGTGGCTGCGCTCGGCCGCGGCATCGGCGCCGTCCCGCGCGAGGCGAGCCATGCGGGTCACGCAATCGGCGCGCAGCGCGAGCGTGCGCTGCAGGCGCTGCTCGATCGTCGTGCGTACCGACTCGGCGGCCTGCATCTCGGCGCGGCACTGGCGCGCCCGCTCAACGGCGCCATCGCGACAGGCGCGGCGCGCGACCAGCAGGGCTTCGATGACGAAGGGGACGTTCATCCTTGCGGCCTTCTCTTGCGTTCCGATCGCAGGATAGAGAGAGGCGGCCTCGAGTTTCCTCGACAGGATCACAGCTCCCGTCGCCCAAAAGAAAGGGCGCCGCTGGGGCGCCCTCGACGTTCGTTTGATGGTGGGCGGTACAGGGCTTGAACCTGTGACCCCTGCCGTGTGAAAGCAGTGCTCTACCGCTGAGCTAACCGCCCGGTTTCGGGGTCGATCTTACCGCCGAACCTCGAAAGATTGCCGCCTAGGCGGCGTTGTACCGCCCGATTCCGATGACCTTTGAGCCTGGATCGGAGGGGCGTTGTACAGCGCGATTCCGATTGACCATGGCTCGGGATCGAAGCTTGTACAACCCTAGCTGGACGTCTGGCTATCGCCTTTTCCTGGCTTCTAGCTAGACGTGGTGCCGGAGAAGGGAATCGAACCCCCGACCCACGCATTACGAATGCGTTGCTCTACCAGCTGAGCTACTCCGGCGCGAGGGGCGCGGAGTATAGCCGCGCATGCCCGAAATCGACAAGCCGCGGGGCGCGCCGCGGCTTTGGCGGCTACCAGCAGTTGCCGTTGGTCGGCGGGTGGGTGCCGGTCCAGCCCTTGTTGCCGACGTTGTCGAGCGTCAGCGCGCCGCAGTCATCGGACGCCTGCGGATCGCCGGCGACGGGCGTCGCCGTGAGCACATAGCAGTCCGCGGTGCCGCATGTGCCGGCCGCGGCCGAGATCGTGTAGTGGCCGCCGGTCGACGTCGTCGACAGGCCAAGGCCCGCGGGCGGCGCGTTCGTGATGCCGGCGGTCGATGTCACGTACCCGTTCGTGTTCGTGAAGAACCGTTCCTGCGCCGCGGCGATGCGCATCACCATTTCGCGGCCGTCGGCGCGCCGCGTGCGGAACGCATAGCGGGCGTAGTTGTAGTAGGCCAAAGAGGCCAGGATCGCGATGATCGTGACGACGATCATCAGCTCGAGCAACGTGAATCCCTTGGCAATACGCCGCGACATGACAGCCCCCTGACGAAATCACGACGGCGGGAAGAGCAAGCCCTTCCCGCCGTTGTTCGTTATAGCAAATCGAGCAGCTCGCGCCATGCGCCGCGATGCGGCGGCGGTGCCGGAATCGCGAACTGCGGCAAGCCCGGCAACAGCAGCGGTCCGCCCTGCGAGCCGATCACCGCCGGGATGCCCGCGGTCGGAATCAGCTGCGAGGTCACGACCTGGCCGATGACGCTGTTGCCGCTGCCGTTCGGGCCCGCGCCGCCGCCGAGCGGCGATGCGGGTGGCGGCGCGCCGAACTGTCCGTCGAGCACCATGATCGCGCCGCGTCGTCCCGGCGTGCACGGATCGTCGCCGTTCGGGATCAGCGTCGAGACGACGACGAAGTTCGCAACGTAGAACGGCACCGGCGTCACGATCACGCGTTCGCTCGGCTCGGTGTTGACGTCGAGCGGGATTCTCCAGCCGCGGTTCGCGCTGACATTGATGTTCGGCGTCAGCGTGCGCACGCCTGCGTTGTCCTCGGTGATCGTCCACGAGCTCATCTGCGCCGGAATGAACGGATACGTGATGCCGGCGGACGATGCCTCGGCCGCGTTGCCGTAGTCGCGCACGCCGTAGATCGATTGCGTCGCGGTGTTCGCGTCGGCTCCGCAGCCGGCCGGCGGCGTCGACGTCGTGCGATCGCAAAGGCCGAGGAACTTGCCGGTGCCGAACACCCACATCGGAAGGTTCGCCGCGCGATCGCGCATGCCGACCGGCATGACCGAGATCGGCATGCGGCCGACATCGGTCGTGTTCGTGCCGTAGCTCTTGAACATGAGATCGACCTTCCAGCGCGCGGACGACGCGGCGGAACCATCGCCGCAGACCATCGTCGTCGACGGCGGATTCGGCGCGGCGACGCCGGTCGTGCAGCCCGAGAGATCGAAGCGCCAGAGGTTGCCCGCAAGATCGCCCGCGACCGCGATGTCGTCGACGAAATCGGAGTTGAGATCGTACGCGGCGGCCGTCGAGAGGCCGAAGGTCTTCGGCGGCGCCGGCTGCGTCGCGGTGCTCGTGTTGATCTGGGCGAGCCTCGCGCCGGTCGCGAGGTCGATGACGAAGAGCGACGTGCGATTCGCGGCCGCCTCGCCGCTTGCCGGATCGACCGGCGTCTGGTTCGGCAGCGGGTAGTAGCCTGTCGCAAGCAGCACGACCCATTGGCCGGTGCTGAGACGCGCGATATTGGGATACGCGTACGTGTAGCCGAGGTCGGTGTAGTTCGGCATCGTATTGTCGATTTCCCAGAGCACCTTGCTCGACGCGTTGGCCTCGGTGATCGCGGAAGGATCGGTCACGTCGATCGCGAAGATGCCGCGTCCGCCGAGACGCGACGAGCCGACCAGCACGGTCTTCCACTGGCCGCCGATGAACACGTCCTGCACGACCGGCGTGTTGTCGACGGTCACGGTCGTCTTGTAGTACGAGTCGTTCGTGATCTTGGCGAGATGGCCGTTCTTCATCATGAGGCCCGGCACATAGGCCCAGCGCTCGGTGCCGTCGATGCCGTTGAACGCGTGCAGCATGCCGTCGTTCGAGCCGACGTAGACGGTTGGCGCTCGCGCGCGGTTGTTGAGGACGAACTGCGCGTAGCTGCCGGAACCCGGCTGGCCCTGCGCGTTCGGCGTCGCTGCAACGGCTTCGAGCGAGCCTGCCGGGAAGTTGTCGCTGAAGCCGCCGGTCGGCGCCGAGACATAGACCGGCTGCGAGTTGATGATCGCACCGAGCACGGAGCCGCGATGGCGCAGCAGCGGTGCCGTGCGCTCATGCGTGGTATCGCCGCGCAGCCAGTCGAGGCGGATCTGTCCGTTACCGTCGCAGCCCGCCGCGACGCCGGTCGGCGTTGCGCAAACGAGCGCCGAGGCCGGATCCTGGTTGAGCGCCGATTGCTGAGCGGTCGAAAGGTTGCCCCAGCGGAATGCCGCGCCACCGTTCGCGTTGGCGTTGTCAGTGAAGATCACGCGCGTGTTCGGATCGCGTGGCGCCGGATTGCCGTTGCTGCCGACGCCGGTCGAAAGACAGAAACCGCCGGTCAGGATGCAGCCCGCGTCCCAGCGCGTCTGGCCGGGCTCCGCAGTGACCGGATCGAGATCCTTCTTGAGGAGCTGACCCGAATAGTCGGAAAGATCGTAGCCCGCGAAGTAGCCCTGCGTGCCGGCGCTCAGCGTCGACATCGTCGCCGACAGCGACGTCGAGTTGCCGCGCCGCGACAGGATGTTGTTGATGATCTCGGTCAGGTGCTGCACGAGCGAGCCCGGATCCGACGCGCTGAAGTACGAGCCGCGACTGTTGACGGCCGCGTGCCAGGTGTCGTCAATCGCCTGTGGCGCATTGCGCGCAGGGCGCGGCCAGCCGGTGATCGCGGCCGAGTTCGTCTGGCCCTTGCGCAGCTTGCAGAGATCGTTGTTCGGATTGGTGCAGTCGACGTCGTTCGAGAACTGGAGGTTGCCCGCGATGCCGAGCGTGACCATGAACTGCACGACATGCTGCCAGGTCGCCGGGTCATTGGTAGGGTTGTAGTAAACCTCGTGGTTCTCGAGGATCGGATGGCCCTGCTGCAGCGGGATCGTGTTCGTGACGCCGGTCGTCTCGTCCGGCGCGTAGAACGGAACCGTGTTCGCAAGATCCGTGCGAAGGTCCTTCGCCCAGTAGAAGAACGCGATGTCGGCGATGGACGGATAGCAGTCCGTCGAACCGTCGCTGCTGCAGCCGCCCGTCGGAGACACCGGTACATCCCAGAACACGCGCGACTCGGCCTCGCTGCGGCTGAACGGCATGCCGTCCGGCAGCGTCGCCGGCGGGTTCTGCACGCCGAAGAAGCCGCTCGGCGTGCTCGGGTTGCCTTCGTTCCAGTAGCCGTCCGTGACGAGCATGTGGAAGTTCTGGCGGCACGACAGCTCGCGACCCGGCGGATTGCGCGTGTCGGGCTGGAAGTACGGGTCCTTGAGGTCGGTCGAAGCTGCGCGCCGGAAGAACTCGCCGGCACGGATCGTCGCCTGGCGGTCCGGCGTGCTGTTGCTCGCGCCGACCTGGAACAGGAAGCTGAAGAAGTTCGCGCGGTAGTTCGGCGCGGCGGTCTGCGTGTCGTTGAGATTCGTGATGATCGTGTTGCTGTTGATGCCGACGTTCCACGAATTGCCGCTCGGCCAGATCGTCTGCCACGCGACGCGGATGTTGTCGCCGAACTGGCCGAACGTGCGCGACAGCGCCGTGCGCGTCATGATGTTGCGCGTGCGGTAGTACGCGTACCAGTTCGCGAAGTTCTGCCACTGGTTGACGCTGACGCCCTGGATCGTGGCGGTCGTGTTCGGGATCGCGATCGCTTCCCAGTTCGCCGCCGTGTACAGCGTCGTGCGGCCGGCGGCCGTCGGGTTGCCGAACGAATCGAGCGGGATCGTGACGGAGCTCTTCAGGCGGTAGTAGTACGGACCGCCGTTCGGATAACGAACGCCGAATGGATCGTTGTGCGTCGCATCGAGCGGGCTGGTGCCCTGACCGCACGTCCAGCGACGGTCGGTGCCGGTGCAGGTGCCGGCTGCATTGAACGTCGTGCAAGTCGTGTTCGCGCCGGAGATGCGCGTGCGACCGCTGTCATTCGCGCCGGCCGCGCTGTTCGGATTGTTGTTGTTGCCGATCGTTCCGGTCGGCGTGACGGCGTTCACCGGACGGTGCGTCGCGATGCCATCGAGCCAGACGGCCTGCAACGTGGCGTCCGCGGCCGGGAACGACGTGCCGTCCTCGAACACCGGCGGCGTGTAGAGCACGCCCGGGTTGTAGTAGACGCCGTTCATTCCCTTCGCGTGGAATGCATCGAGGACGTCGCCGATACGACCGGCGCAACGCCAGGGGCCGCTCCACGTGCCCTGATCGAACGGGCGGAAGTCGCCCATGTAGTTGCTCGCCATCGAGCCCGAGTCGTCGAACGTGACGACGATGTTCGGGTCGACCGAGGCATCGAGATCGGGCGGTGTCGGGCTGAGATCGACGTCGCCGGGCTGGCCGACCGCCGCGAACACCTGCGACATCGAGAACGCAAGCGACGCGACGATCAGCGCGGTGCGCGCGGATCGGAGGGCTCGTTTGAACGAAGTACGCATGATCGTTCCCTTCCCGCAGGATCAGTTGCCGGGATTGAAGTTGGTGATGGAGTTCGCGCCGAAGACGCTCTCCGCGGCGCGCATCAGCGAAGTCGAAGCACCCTGGCTTCGTGCCGTCACGCGATAGAGATGTACGCTCGGCGCGCCGCTGCCCTGGGCTGCAGCGAGGATCGCGCCGCCCATGTTGCCGCTGCCGCCGCCGGTGTCGAGGCCGAGGTCCTCGATCATGTAACGCGGCTGGCTTGCGAGATTGCCGGTCACGTAGTTGCCGCCCTGCGTCGATACATCCTGGTCGTAATCTTTTGCGCCGTCGCTTGCGGTATCGAGCCAGGCGGTCGACGTGCGGAACTTCTGCACGCGCGTATCGACGATGCCGTTCGTGCGCATGTAGCGGCACGGCTGCGCGCCGCCGCCGGCGCAGGGCGGCATCGCGATGCCGCCGCTGGCCGTGTTCGAGCGCGCCGCGGCGGCCCACAGATCGACCTCGCCGCCACGCAGGCCGCTTTCGGTGCCGATGCCCGCGAGATGCGAGTTGCGCAGGCCGCCCGTCATGCGCTCCTGCAGGATCGACGTGCTCGAGGCGGTCACGCCGAGCAGCGTCAGCAGCAGCAGGAACACGAGCGCGACGAACAGCACCGCGCCACGCTGGCGGCTCGGGCGGGAAAGATGTTGCATCGGGAAACGCATCTCGTGCTCCGTAATCAGTAGTTGCTGTTGCGCGCGGCCACCATCGAGATGAACTCGCGGCGCATCATGCGGCCGGTCTTGGTGCCGTTCGACACGCCGTTGTAGAGCATGTCGGCGGTCGGACTCGCAGGCGGCGTCTGCAGGTTCGCGTTGTCGACCGTGTAGCGATACGTCGTGTCGGCGAGCGCGAGGTCGTACACGTTGTCGACGCTGTCGAGCAGCATGTTGACCTGGATCGACTTCACGGCACGCCAGAGGCAGCGCGGCTCGACGTTGTTGTAGATGCTCGTGTCCCACTGCGGCGGCGGCGGCGAGCAGTTCACCGGCAGCGCCGGCGGCGCGGCCGGCGTGTCGCTGTTCGAATCGACCTGGCTCGCCGTGAGGTAGCGGAAGCTGCCGTCGCGGAACTGCACGCCGTACGTGAAGTCGAGGCGCTCGACGCCCTGCACGATCTCGTCCGGCGTCGCCGAGCCGTTGACCTTGCGCATCAGCACCGGGATGAGCCGGCCCGGCTGATCGGGATTCGGATCGGTTTTGTACTGGAGGTAATACGTGACCGTGATGAAGTCGCGGTCGAAGTTGAACACGCGCGCGTCGAAGCTGCCGGTCGAGTTGCCCGGCTGGAGCGCGGCGGGGTTCAGAAGCGAGTTCGGCGTCAGCGTGTTGCCCGAAGCGGTCGTCGCGAAGATCTGGCCGCCGCCGCAGCTCGTGATCAGGGCGCGGTCGCCGGTGACGAAATTGACCGGATCGTCGACCTGGGTGCCGCCGACGATGGTCGGCCGAAGCTGTATCACGGACGTCGTGCCGGAGCCGACCGACGTGTACGGCCAGCCGGTGCCGCGCTGGTAGCGGATCGTCAGCACATCGCCCCACGGCACGCGTGCACCGGCGGTCGTGCCCGCGGCGGGAATGCCGTCGGGACCGGCCGGGTTCGGCACGTTCGGCGTGCACGCGCCGTTCGCCGCGCACTCGTAGCCGCGCAGGAACGAGACCGGGCTCAGCGGATAGACCGTACCGGCCGGATGGCCCGCCGGCGCGAGGCCCGAGGTGCCGCCGCTGTCCGGAAATGCCTTCGACGATGTCACGTTCGAGACGCCGTTCGAATTGACGTAGATGCCGGCGCCGGGATACTGCGGACCACCGGTGCCTGCCGCGATCCAGCCCTGGCTGTTCTTGGTGTTGCAGTACTGCGCACCGAGCATGCGAAGGTCCGCGTTCATGCGGATCATCGCGTAGCGGCCGTTCTCCTGCAGACGCGCGAGCGAGTCCTGCACCTTGTTCGTCTTGCTCGTCGCGCCGAACAGCGTGACGATGCCGATGCTGAGCAGGAGGCCGAGCGTCAACGCGACCATGAGCTCGATCAGCGTGAAACCCTTCGGCAAGGCGCCGCGCGCGGTTGCGTAGCTCTGCATGTCGATCCTCTTCATGGCGCGAACGTCCATGCGAACGTCTGGGTCTCCGGCGCCTCGTTGGCCGTCGCGCCGTCCTGCGAGCGATCGAGCGACGCCTCGGACCAGCTGATCACGATGCGGCAGATGCCCGTGTAAGGCGCGCCGGCGGCCTGCTCGGCCGGCGTGACGTCGACGGTCGCGTCGGGCGCGCAGTCGATCACCGCGGTCGCGTTCGGCAGCTGATCGCCGAGCTGGATTTCCCACTGCGCCTTGTCGCGCGTCGCGACGTTCTGACGCGTGCAGGCTGCGCCCGCCGGACAGGGATCGGTATCGCCGGTCGTGCCGGTGTAGGTGCCGTCGTAGTCGCCGGCCCAGACGCGCGGCGTGTTGGCGCGCATGCGATCGCCCATCGACTGCGCGAGGAACGAAGCCTGCGTGCGAAGGTAGGCGGAATGGTTGGTCTTGACCGAGATGACGAGAAGCCCCGCCATGCCGAGCAGACCGAGCGAGAACACGAGGAGCGCGATCAGCACTTCGAGGATCGTGAAACCGCGCGGCCGGGAATTGATCTGCATGGTGGACCTCAGCATCCGGGCGCCGGCGATGTGGAGGTGTCGCGCCGCGAGACGATCTCGCCGCTCGACTGGATATGGATCCAGCGCGACTGGCCGGGATTGCTGTCGGGACGGCAGATGTTGATGTCGGCCGTGACGACGGCGCCCGCCGTGCCGTCGACGAGGTTGCCGACCGGGCCGAACACGATGCGCGTGTTGCCGCCGTTGCCGTTCGTGACCTTCGTCGTGACTCCGTAGCCGTTCGCGACGGCGGGGTACTGCGAGATGACGACGTCGGTCGGATCGCCGAACTGGTGATTCGGCGCGGCTGGCGGTGTCGCGGCGTCGGCCTCGACGTGCCAGCCGGCGCTCCAGTTGGGTCCGGGTCCGATCACGGCGACCCACGCGCCACGCTTGGCGGCTTCAGCGCGCGCGGTCGCGAGCGCGCCGACGAGGTCGTTGGTCGTGCTCGTGACGTTCATGCGCCGCCCGATCTCGCGAAAGCTCGGCAGCGCCGTCGCGGCGAGAATGCCGACGACGGTCACGGCAACCATCATCTCGATGAGGCTGAAGCCGCGGCTTGGTGCGCGCGTGCGCGCTGCATCGACTGGCGCTGTATCCACTGCTGGCATCGATCCCCCTGGCCTCCCGCGTGGAAGACACAGTGCACGCTAGAGCGCGCCAGCGGGCGGAACAAGCGAGGTTTGCGTACTAGGTAGGATTTCGCGGATGAGCGGCAGACCCCGCGAGTCGGCCTTCAGGCGACGACGCGCAGCCGAAGCTCTTTCGGCAGCGCGAACGTGACGTCCTCGGGCTCGCCGTCGAGCTCGCGAACCTGCGTCGCGCCCCACTCGCGAAGGCGTGCCAGCACCTCGCGCACGAGGCTTTCCGGTGCCGATGCGCCGGCCGTGACGCCGACGCGGCGCCGTCCGTCGATCCATTCGCGCCGGATGTCGCCGGCACCGTCGATCAGGAATGCCGGCACGCCCTGCTTCTCGGCGAGCTCGCGCAGGCGATTGGAGTTCGAGCTGTTCGGCGAGCCGACGACGAGCACGAGATCGCATTCCTGGCCGAGCTTGCGCACCGCGTCCTGGCGGTTCTGCGTCGCGTAGCAGATGTCGTCGTGGCGCGGCCCGACGATCGCCGGAAAGCGTTGCTTCAGCGCTTCGATGACGGCTTTCGTGTCGTCGACCGAGAGCGTCGTCTGGGTGACGTAAGCGAGCTGCGCGGGATCGCGCGGCGCGATGCTGT
>Ga0068865_100002279_pt1 | contig 11298 bp, 8 predicted proteins | sample KBSMisM12_FD_75293 | JGI IMG/M metagenome (GOLD analysis project Ga0068865, IMG submission 75293) | Miscanthus rhizosphere microbial communities from Kellogg Biological Station, Michigan, USA - KBS Miscanthus M1-2 | ecosystem: Host-associated > Plants > Roots > Rhizosphere > Soil ...
GAAGATTACTCGGGCTCTCGGCCGCATTCGGCTGGGACTACAAAAGGAGCTCTTCCTGGGCAATTTGGAGGCAAAACGCGATTGGGGCTACGCCAAGGATTACGTGGAGGCGATGTGGCTCATGCTGCAACAACCGGAACCCGACGACTTCGTCGTCTCGACCGGCGAGGCACATTCCGTTGAGGAATTCCTGGATGTAGCTGCCGCACAGTTAAATCTCGACTGGCGCAAGTTCGTTAAGACGGATCCGCGTTATTTTCGCCCCACGGAAGTGCGTCATCTACTGGGCGATTCGAGCAAAGCACGAAAAATGTTGGGATGGAAACCGACAATAGGTTTTGAGCAGTTGGTGCAGCGAATGGTGGAAAACGACTTGGAGCTGGCTAAGCAGGAGCGAACCCTGGTTGAAGCCGGACACGCATTTGTGACGCGAGGTCTCTCCGATGTCTGAGGGTGGTACCAAGGAATGATGCAGAAGCACAGCAGCATTTTTGTGGCGGGCCATCGCGGCTTGGTGGGATCAGCCATTTTACGGCGCCTGCAGGCGGAAGGTTATGAAAAGATTTTGACCGCCGGTCGCGACCAGTTGGATCTTCGCGAACAGGGACCCGTGCGTACCTACTTCGTCAAGCATCGGCCGGAGTTCGTATTCCTTGCGGCGGCAAAAGTTGGCGGGATCATGGCAAACAGTACGTATTCGGCAGAATTTGTGGCCGACAATCTTGCGATTCAAGGCAATGTCATTGATGCAGCGTACAAGAACGGCGTACGTAAACTACTGTTTCTGGGTTCGTCATGTATTTACCCTAAGATGGCTCCTCAACCGATCCGCGAGGAGTACATGTTGACGGGGCCGCTCGAACCCACCAACGAGTGGTACGCCATCGCGAAGATTGCCGGCATCAAAATGTGCCAAGCCTACCGCCGCCAATATGGTTTCCAAGCAATCAGTATCATGCCGACGAATCTTTATGGCCCCGGAGATAACTTTGATTTACAAACATCGCATGTTTTGCCTGCATTGATGCGAAAACTTCACGAGGCCAAGATGGCTGAAGCTCCGCGGGTCACTGTGTGGGGGAGTGGTTCACCGAGACGAGAGTTTTTGCACGTCGATGATCTCGCGCAGGCGGCAATGTTTTTGATGCAGAACTACGATGGCGAGCAAATCGTCAACGTGGGCACCGGTGAAGATCTCACGATTGCCGAATTGGCGCGCCTCATGCAAGAGATTACCGGCTACCGAGGGCAGTTGGTATTTGATCGCAACAAGCCTGATGGCACGCCTCGAAAGCTCCTGGATGTTAGCAAATTGCATGCTCTGGGCTGGCGACACAAGATTGGCCTCGAAGATGGCATCGTGGATACGTACTCCTGGTACCAGGCGCACGCGACGTCTTTAGTCACTTAGCGAATTGTTGCTTACAGCATTTGCAGAAGGCCCACAAAAAGTCTTCTGGCCCAGGTTTCATCTGCCATCTGTGACAGCGCCTACACGACCGCTGGTATCGAGGGCTGAAGTCCTAATCATTGTGGGACTCAAGATGGAGATTGCCGGCCGCTTTGAGGTGCGAGATCAGCATTCCCGTCCTGCTCCCTTCATAGAAGCCAGTCGGCGCCCTGCTGTATCAAAGGGCAGGAGTCGGTTTGCGACGCTTAAAAGTTCCCCTTCGGCGGGCGCGCCGTCCGGACCTCAACCGGCACTCGCCGTTGCAGACTATAATATTGGGTTCGCCCCCGGAGTAACGGTCCGGAATAGGAGGCCTTCATTTTTTAGTCTCTGGAGGTGTCGTTGTGTGGAGCGGTGAGTACCTATTTGTATTGCACAACCTGGTCTTGAAGGATTTCCGCGTAAGGTATCGGAATATGTCGCTGGGAGTGCTTTGGTCGCTTCTGAATCCGCTGGTTATGATGGGCGTACTGACCTTCGTATTTACGAAACTCTTCCCTAACCCGCGAGTTCATTTTGCCGTATTTTTGTTGTGCGCTCTCATTCCGCTCAGTTTCTTTCAGGTGTCCTGGTCATCTGGAACCGGGGCAATTGTCGATAATGCTGGCTTGATCAAAAAGGTGCGAGTTCCGCGTGAACTGTTCCCAGTTGCCAGCGTGTTGTCCAATTTCATACATGTCCTCATCCAACTGGGGCTCTTGGCGATCATTGCGCTCATCTCTGGCGTGCATATTACCTTGAGCTGGTTTTGGCTTCCTGTGATCTTAGGTCTCGAGGTGGTTTTTGCAACCGGGTTGGTTCTCGCCACTTCGAGCTTGAATGTATATTTACGGGATACTCGTTATGTGGTCGATTCCTTCAATACGATCTTGTTTTGGCTTGTTCCCGTCTTCTACGATTTCTCGGCTATTCCAAAGAAGTACGCCGACGTTTATCAGTACAACCCGATTGCCGCATTAGTGCTTGCGATGCGCCAAGTCATTCTCCTTGGCAATCCGCCCTCCGCCGTGTTGATGCTCAAGACAGTGCTGGTCTCCTGCCTATCACTCACGCTAGGCGTCTTTATCTTTGGGCGCTTGAAGCAAGAGTTCTATGATCAGATATAGCTCTCTCGCGCCATGAATGCAGTTTCGTTTCAACACGTCTCCAAGACTTTCCCGCACCATGCGGGACGCATGTTACTGCGGGAACGGGTGAAGCACCTTTTCGAAAAACGAATGGCACAGCCGTTCTACGCGTTAAAGAATGTGTCTTTTACCCTTCGCCCTGGCGAATCCTTGGGTATTGTCGGATCCAACGGTGCCGGCAAGAGCACATTGCTTGGACTCGCGGCACAAATTGTCCGCCCTTCGGCGGGGCAAGTGATTGTAAACGGCAGGATCGCAGCGCTTCTGGAACTGGGCTCTGGCTTCCACCCGGACTTGACCGGAGAGGAGAACGTCTACTTGAATGCGTCCTTGCTGGGTTTAACCAGGGCACAGACGAGATCGTCGTACCCTGAAATCGTTGAATTCGCCGAGATCGGAGATTTCATTCAGGAGCCCTTACGCACCTACTCCAGCGGCATGGTTATGCGTCTCGCATTTTCCGTGGCTGTAAATTTAGATCCGGATGTCCTCATCATCGATGAAGTCCTGGGGGTCGGGGACGCGGCATTTCAGGCCAAATGTTTCGACCGCATTCGCGCTTTCCGCCGTGCTCGGAAGACCTTGGTGTGCGTTTCGCACGCCAAGGAGGCCTTGAGCGAAATCTGCGACACCGCGATCTGGCTCGATCACGGCGAAGTGATGATGCAAGGTTCTGTCGAACAAGTGTGGCAGGCCTACACCGGCGGGCCGGTGGTATCCATGTAAGCATGCAAACAATTTCTGAGTCGCCATACCTAACTTCCTTGCGATAACATTGAGCCTGACGCTTCTGATGTTCACAGGTCTATACTCAACCCGATTTCGACCCAAGCGTTTCTGGCCCGACGGGCGTGGTTATTGGTCCGGGCACCTGTCTCTAGCTGCCGATTTGATTGATGCGGTCAAGCCGTCCTTAGTGGTAGAGCTCGGAACTTATTACGGCGAATCTTACTTCGGTTTCTGCCAAGCAATTCAAGAACGCGGGATCGACTGCCGAACCCATGCAGTCGATACTTGGCAAGGAGATTTGAACACAGGCCGCTACGGCGCGTCAGTATTTGAAGCTGTCTCGGCTTACAATGCGGCGCACTATTCGTCGTTTTCATCGCTTTTGCGAATGAGCTTCGATGAAGCTTCAAATCTCTTTACCGATCGCACAATCGACCTATTACATCTGGATGGCTGTCACAGCTATGAGAGCGTCAGACGTGATTTCGAAACGTGGTTGCCCAAGGTATCCAAGAACGGCATCATCCTGATCCACGACATTGCTGTTCGCAAGGATGGCTTCGGCGTATGGCGATTTTGGGAGGAGATTTCCGAGCGTTTTCCATCGTTTGCCTTTTGGCACAGCAGTGGGCTCGGGATGCTTGTAAACGGCAAGACAGATGATTTCAAGAACCCCTTCCTCGCCTCTTTGTTTGGCGGAACGTGCGACCCACAAACAATTCGAGACTACTACGTCCTTTGTGCGGAAAGGTTATCTTTTGCCCCCCGCTCAGGAAGAGAGGAAGTCTACAAGTGCCAGGTGTATTCGCCTGATGCGGCGGGCTACACAGAGGGCCGTAGCCAAGTAGCCGACGTCTCGCCTCGCCAATGGGTGAGCATAGATTTGGAGGTGCCTGTTCCCACTGGACGTCTGCGGCTGGACCCTATTAACAGTTTGTCGACGGTCGAAATCTCAGAAATCGTCTTAGAGTGTGCGTCGAGCCAAAGTATCTTGTGGCGCCTTGATTCCACGCGATTAGATGAAATCGTTTGTGCTGGAACGGCTGTTCGCATCCCGGACGAAGATAGATTGATTGTCTTTAGCTATGGGGACGATCCGCAATTGCTTCTTCCTCCGGTGACGACTCCCGAGCAGTCCGGATCGCTGCGATTTCATTGTTCCCTCCGAATTGATCCAAGCTTCAGTTTGGTCGAGCAGTCCTTTGAAAGATATTTTGAATTACTCTCGGACCGAGCAAAACTCCGGGCATCCCTCGCATCCGCTGACAGTGAGCGGGTGGACCTCAGGATGTCCTTGGAAGCAGCCACCACGGAAATAAGCCACGTCCGCACGTCGCTAGCCCATGCTGAAACCGAACGGGAGCACTTCCGAACGTCTCTGGAACACGCCGATTCCACAAGGGTCGAGCTGGAGCGCCAGCTTAAAGAGCAGCCGAAGGTTGATACCGGGAAAGTGCGCTCTCTTGAAGCTGAGATTGCAACTCTGCAACTCGCATTCGCGGCAGAGCGAGACAGAGCGAAAGATCTGTTGCGAGATATCAAGGCTCTTCGGAGCTCGTTGTCTTGGCAAATGATGAAGCCCATGCGAGCGATCGGAGAAAGTGTTATCAAAATTCACCGTTCGCTCTTACGAATTCTCTACGAGTCTCCCGCATTTCCATGGACAGGGAAGGCGCTCGCCAAGGCGGCTTACGCCTGGCGTCTGCCTGGAAGCGGCCTTCTCCTTCCTTCAAACCCATTGTTTTCAACGGAGTTTTACGCCGTTTCAAATTCGGACATACCGAAGAATCGCAATCTATGGGCTCACTACATAGGTTTTGGGGCTGACGAAGGGCGAAACCCACATCCCCTCTTTACTACCAGTTTTTACCTGGCAAAAAACGCCGACGTAGCGTCGAGCGGAATGAATGCGTTGGTGCACTATTTCGCCTATGGGGCCGCGGAGAACCGTTGGCCCCATCCGACATTCGATGGTTCTGCTTATCTGACTCAGCGCCCTGATGTAAGAGCTAACGGCATGAATCCGCTCCTCCATTATTGGGAGTATGGCAGGCAAAAGGAGAACGACGCCGCTCCGCAGTCGAGCTTCCCATTATCTCCGGCATACCAGTCCGTTTTCGGAAGTGCGGCGCGTCCGGAAATGCCCGGTGTATCGAGTGCCACTAGCATTCGCGAGATTCGTGGCCCATTAATTTCCATTCTGCTGCCAACTTTTGACACACCATCCAAATTTCTTCGTCTCGCGATTGATTCAGTTCGGCGGCAGAGCTATCCTCATTGGCAGCTCTGTATTTATGATGATGGATCATCCAATCCAGAAACCATCTCCCTTTTGAAAGAGTATGCCGCGTTGGCGGACCCTCGATTCGTGTTGGGATGGGGAGCCGTCAATGGAGGAATCGCTCAAGCATCAAATGGTGCCCTGGCGCTGGCGCAGGGAGCTTATGTCGGAATGCTCGATCATGACGATGAGTTGGAACCGGACGCTTTGATGGCAGTGGCCCGCAAGCTTGAGGAAGAACCTTTATTAGAAGTGATTTACACGGATCAAGACTACGTCAACGTCAATGGTGAACGAACCGGGACACTCTTAAAACCGGATTGGTCCCCTGAGATGTTCCGGGGTGTGATGTACGTGAATCATTTGTTGGTTGTAAGTTCCGAGCTCATCCGCCGCGTGGGCGCATTTGATGCCGCGTTCGACCGCATCCAGGATTTCGAATTCATGCTGCGCGTTTCGGAAAAAGCCGGCAAAATTGGTCATGTTCGCCGGATTCTCTACCATTGGCGGTCGGTACCTGGCAGTGTCGCTTCGGGCGCAAATTCAAAAGGAGTGCTAGAGCCGCTGCAAGCTGCGGCAGTCAACGCTCATCTGTCGCGGTGCGGTATCAATGCTGTCGCCAGTCCGCATCCCTCGCTTTCTCATCGATTGAGGCTGAATCCCGTCGAACGATCGACGTTTCCAAGAGTGCTCGTTGTGATCCGAGAAGGTACATCGACTTCAGTCGCCGATACTGTTAGCTCGATCATTCGTCGATCCACTTATCCAAATCTGACTATATGCGTGCCACCATCGCTTTCGCATGACTTGCCAGCGGACCCGCGTATTACTGTACGCGATTTGGAGGACCTGTGCGGCCAACTGGCGTCCGACGAATTCTTGGTATGGATCGACGGCGATTTAGAGATCGTGACGCACGACTGGGTAGAAACCCTACTTCTTTACTGCGAACAGAGGGACATCGCTTGCGTCTCGCCGCTGATCGTGCGCGAGGAGAAGGTTTGGTGCGCGGGGCTGGTTTTAGGGATGGATCGAGGTGTTGGCTATGCGATGAGAGGCTGGGCCGCCGACTCGGACGGTTATGCGGGCTCGCTCTCCTGCTCGCATGAGGTGAGCGCCGTCTCAGGCGAGTGCATGATGATTTCGGGCTCCATGTTCCGGCAACTCGGCGGTCGCGTTAAGTACTACTCCACGTCGGTGTTCGATGGAGCTGATTTGGCTCTTAGAGGATTGACTATCAAGAGACGAAACATTATCACGCCTCAGGCCATTGTGCGAAAGAGCACTCTATCCGCGTGCCCTCCGGGTTGGAAATTGGATGAAGCACTGTTTGTCGATCGCTGGAGAGACCTAATCCGCCAGGGAGATCCCTTCTACAACTCGAATTTCTTGCAGGAAGCCCCAGGGTACCTCGTCACAACAGCAGCCGCAGGGGCGCGCTCGTGAACGTCCTTCTTGTCAGCCATTGCGATTTTCACGGCAATAGCGCAATGCACCTTTACAGCATTGCGAACGAACTAACCGATCTTGGGTTAAATTGCGCCATGTGTGTCCCAAACTCGGTTTCCACCATTGAATCTCATGGTACGCCGAAGTTCGCCATCGTCCCCTATGCTGACGCTTATGGGAAAGGTGTTGGTTTCCCGAACGGAAAGGGTCCGGATTTAATACATGCCTGGACGCCCCGTGAATTAGTACGCGAGCTTACGGAGTACCTCGTGGGTGTGTATAAATGCAGCTATGTCGTCCACCTCGAGGACAATGAAGAGGTTATTCTCGAAAATGAACTGGGCGGCCTGACCTTCGAGGAAGTTTTGCGTCTTCCGGCCAAGCGAATCGATACGCTAGTGCCCGCGCATCGTTCGCACCCGACGCGCTATCGGAAATTCCTTGCCGGGGCCGTTGGTGTTACCGCTCTCATCGATCGGCTGCTTGAATTCAAGCCGCCCGATTTGCCGGGCCTGGTCTTTTGGCCGGGCTTTGACCTGGAGTTTCTTCGTCTGCCTAGTTCGACTGGCGAACTCCGTAGGAAGTTTGGCGTTCCCGAAGGAGACACGGTTCTCGCGTACAACGGCAACATACACCAGACGAACGCCGCGGAAGTCCATAGCCTCTTCTTGGCCGCACAAGCGCTTCGGCGGTCGGGGAGGCACGTCAAACTCCTAAAGACCGGCAGGAACGATATAGCGGAGGGCTGGATACAGGAAGCAATTGAATCAGGCGCAGTGGCCGATTTGGGGTTCTTGCCTAGAGCCGAATTACCTGCCGTTCTGGCAGCAGCCGACATTCTGGTCCAGCCTGGCAGAGCGGACAAGTTCAACGACTATCGCTTTCCTTCCAAGCTTCCAGAGTTTTTCGCTGCAGGCAAGCCCGTGATTCTTCCTCGATCCAACGTCGGACATTCGCTCCGCGATGGTATCGAGGCTTTACTGCTGGACTTCGGAAACGCGATCGAGATCGCGAAGAAAATCGAGTTGCTGATGGACGATCCGGAGCTTGCGGCGCGCGTCGGCGCGGCAGGCAAGGACTTTGCCATTCGTCGACTTTCCTGGAAGAAGAACGTTGCGCCGCTGCCGGACTTTTACGCTCGCGTGCTCGCGCGGACGAAGGCCCTCCCAAAACCAGATGCGGTTGAAAAGTCGATCGACTTTACCACTCCGGTTAAATTGATTGCTTTCTATTTGCCGCAGTTCCATCCGATTAAGGAAAATGATTCATTCTGGGGTAACGGATTCACGGAATGGACCAATGTGACCCGCGCAAAGCCCAATTTTGAAGGGCATGAACAGCCAAGACTTCCGGCGGATTTGGGGTTCTACGATCTGCGCGTGCCTGAGGTGCTTGAACAGCAAGCGCAGCTTGCGCGCAAATATGGCATTTATGGGTTCTGTTTCTACTACTATTGGTTTGGCGGGCGCCGTGTTTTGGAGCGCCCTCTCCAGTCAATGCTGGAGTCCGGCAAGTCGGATTTTCCCTTCTGCATATGCTGGGCCAATGAAAACTGGACGCGCAACTGGGATGGATCGAGAGACGAGGTTCTGATCGAACAAGACTATTCTGGCGATCTTTGCGAACAGTTCATTCGCGAGGTCATTCCGGTGATGCAAGATCGCCGCTACATTCGCTTCGGTGGCGCGCCAGTGCTCCTGGTGTATCGAGTAAACCAATTGCCCGACCCAGTCAGTGTCACGCGAAAATGGAGACAGATCTGCGCGGAAGCTGGCATGAGTGTGATTCATCTCTGCGCCGTTCAAAGCTTCGGCATCGGCGATCCGCGTCAATACGGGTTTGACGCGGCGATCGAGTTCCCCCCGCACACCAAGCGGGCCTTGATCGACCAGCGATCTTTTCCTGGACTGAATACAGACTTCGAGGGTTACCTGGAAGATTACGGTGCAATCGTCGCTAACCAACTGGCGATTTCACGTCCGGACTATCCGCTCTATCGCGGTGTCATGCCGGCGTGGGACAACACGCCCAGGCGGAAGAACAAAGCTCACATACTGGTCCATTCGAGTACGGAGCAATATGAGCGATGGCTCTACGAACTTGTAAAACAATCTTTACAACACTCAACGCAAGAACCCGTTTTATTTATCAACGCCTGGAACGAATGGGCGGAGGGAGCGTATCTCGAACCTGACCAGCAGTTGGGGCATGCGCGGCTGATCGCCACCCGAAACGCTTTGCAACGGGGTACGTCTGATCACACAACTAGGCTGGAGCGGAGCGAGATGTCACGGCCGACTGTGCGATCAAATGGCTCCGCTTCGACTGGTGTGGAACGGTTGTACTCCCGCTATCCTTTGAAGCCTCTCAGTTACGGAACTGTACGAGACTTCTGCGACAGTCTTGAAAACCTCACGGCCCTGGCTACCGCAAATGGGGACTTGAAGGATTGCCAACGCCCGTGGGTTTTGAAGGCGATTCTGTCAAAGGTTAAAGCGAAGGGACGGTTACTCGAGATCGGCGCCGGGGAGCCGATTGTCGCCGATCTGCTCCAGCAACTCGGCCACGAAGTATGGATCGTCGATCCCTACGACGGATCGGGGAATGGGCCGACCGCATACGAACAGTACCGGGCGCGTTATCCGAAGTTAAAGTTTTTGCGCTCAAATTTCGCTGAGCGTTTACAGGGGATCGAGGAGAACTCCGTTGATTGCATCTACTCCATTTCCGTGTTGGAGCACGTACCAGGGCCCGACTTAAATAATGTATTTGCGGGGATGAGGCGATTTCTGAAGCGCGACGGTGTGAACATTCATGCGATCGACCATGTCCACCGCGGGAACGGCGCGGACGAACATCTGGCAAACCTGCGGTACATGGTTCGAGGCTTTGGTTTCCAACAGGACGAATTAGACGGTCTGCTGGAAGCAATGAACGCTGACACGGATACATACTATCTGTCCGCGGAAAGCCACAACCGCTGGCGAGGACAGGTTCCCTACGATCAGTTTCCGATGCGGGTTTGCGTGAGCATACAAATTGTATCTCAGGCGGTTCGGCTGAATGTTGATAAGCCGCTTTCGCCCCGGTCGAATTGATTGAACCGCCCTAACCCGTCGGAGACCCCATACGCCGTGATTCTTGAGTCAAAGTCCAGCGGTAGCTGATGGCTTTGATCACAGACTCGTAAAGCTTCGCGGTGCCGATTGGGCAGTTCCCAGGAACACTCTGCGGAAGAAGCCGTCGAGATCATGAGGAAAAGTCCGATTCTCTTGTGGACAAAGGTCATACAAGTTTCGTAACCGTCGTCGCAGCCCATTGTGCACTGGTCCGCCTTTAGCTTTATAAGATAGCTGGCGCTGGAGTACGCGGGTTGGTTGCGGCACCCGATAAAGCCCTCCAAGTAATGGCCGCACGTCCAGTCTGACGGCGGACGCAGACAGGATTAGGGTCCACAAGAAGCGGAGGATAAGCCTCTATAATCCCGGCCGAATTTAGTAAGTCGCTCGATCCCATGCCTGCATCTCCGCATGTAGATCATAGGGAAGCCAAGAACTCACATCAGGCAAGTCAATCAAGGGCCAAACTGGCCGACCCGTTTCGCCATTCTGACCTGCCAGAGGATTGGAAAGGGCATTTGAAGCCTGTAGGTAATGCAAATCAACTATCTGCCCATACTCCTTCTGTCCGGGGCTTTTCTTTGTTCCGGTCAAACCACGCCCGTTGCTGATCCAACTCTCGATTCGACCGGCTTGCCCGGGTACCTTAAGGTGCTGGCCCAACCAGCCGCCGAGCCGTGGAGCAAGATTAGCGAGAAACAAAGATTCGGCCTCTACGCATCCCTCAATTTCTCGCCCTACGCAGGTTTGAGTTCCATGGCCTCGGCGGCAATCAGCCAGGCGATTGACAGCCCCCACGAATGGGGTCAAGGATGGGGACCCTACGGCGTTCGTGTTGCCAGCAGCTACGGTAGCAGTTTTGTCGCGTATACCATTACCTATGGCACGTCCGCGATATTTAGAGACGACAACCGCTACTTCCGGTCCAACCAGGGGGCGTTCGGCGCCAGGCTCGGGCACGTGATCATATCGCCCTACTTGGCTCATAGCGATTCTGGGAACATCCGCTTCTCGGCCTCTTCGTTCCTCGGCGGCGCGGGAGGCGCGGGCATTCCCCTCCTATGGTCGCCACCAACTTGGCAGGGCTGGAATAACGTGGCTGTCAATTACGCAATCTGGTACGGCGGGTTGGCGGGTGTCAAC
>Ga0068865_100002283_pt1 | contig 11292 bp, 9 predicted proteins | sample KBSMisM12_FD_75293 | JGI IMG/M metagenome (GOLD analysis project Ga0068865, IMG submission 75293) | Miscanthus rhizosphere microbial communities from Kellogg Biological Station, Michigan, USA - KBS Miscanthus M1-2 | ecosystem: Host-associated > Plants > Roots > Rhizosphere > Soil ...
AGCTTGCCGTCGATGACGGTCGGCGAGGAGTTCACGATGACCTCGCGCGTGAGGCCGCTCCAGATATTGAGGCAGACCAGATCGCCGCACGGCTCCGCGGGCCATGCGAGCACCTCGCCGGTGTTGCGTCCGGCGTAAACGACGCCGTTCGCGACGGTCGGCGACGATTCGACCGCGGCCTGGAAGCCGGCACCGAACAGCAGCCAGAGCGGCGAGCACACGGCCGCGCCGCAGCCGTCGGCCGCATAGACGGCTATCCCGGATTCGAGCCCGGCGTAGACGCGTCCGTACGCGATTGCCGGCGAGCCGTTGAAGAACTGCTGCTCGTCGACGGCCTGCCAGAGCGGCGCGCAGCTCGGCGCGCCGCAGCCACGCGCGTCGAACGCCGAGAGAGCGTGTTGCGAGACCATGTAGACGACGCCGTTGGCGACGGCCGGCGTCGATTCGAATACGGCGCTGCCGAGATCGCCGGTCCAGAGCGGTGCGCAGGTCGCATGGCCGCAGCCGCCGGCCGCGAACGCGTAGAGCTTGCCGTCGTCGGAACCGATATAGACGACGCCGCCGATCACGGTCGGCGACGATTCGATCGTGCCGCCCGTCGCGCCGGTCCATACAGGTCGGCATCGCGCCGCACCGCAGCCGTGCGCATTGAACGCGTAGAGCCGGCCGTCGAACGCGCCGACGTAGACGAAGCCGCCGCCGACTGCGGGCGACGACTCGAGAATCGATTCCTTGCCGGCCATGCCCTGCCAGAGCGGCGCGCACACCGGTGCACCGCAACCGTTCGCGGCGAACGCGTTGAGGAGGCCGTCGTTCGAATCGAACGAGGTCTGCGAGCCGACGTAGACGATGCCGTCGGCGACCGTCGGCGAATCGATGATCTGCGCAAGGTTCGTCGACTGCCAGAGCGGCGTCTCGCAGAGATCAGCGCCGCAGCCGTCGGCGGGATACGCCCAGAGCGTGCCGTCGATCGAGCCGATGTAGACGACGCCGCCGACGACGGCCGGCGAGGACGAGAACACGATGTCGCCGAGCTGCGCCTGCCAGGTGTTGCCGAGCGACGGCACGTTAGCGACGTTCAGCACATGCTCGAAGCGGTTGAAGCCCGTGTGCGCCTGATCGAGGCGGAACTGGCGCCAGTCGAATTGCACCGGCGGCACCGAACGCGCGGCCGGCGCCGCGATCGCAGCGGCTGCGAATCCGCAAAGCACCGGCAACGCGAAGAGGACGCGGGCGACGATGCGCATGGTGCACTCCTTCCGTGACGCCGGACGACGTCGATGCTAAGGCGGCGGCGGCGTCCGATTCAGCGCGCGCGGCGAAAAAGAGTGATCCGCAGTTTCGGCACAGCGCGGCGCCGCGTCCCGGCGATGGTACGCTCGACGTCCGCGATTCATCCGGATTCCGATGGACCTGATCCTCGTCCGCCACGGCGGCGTCGATGCCGCTCCGGGCACCTGTCTCGGCCATTTCGACGTGCCGCTGTCGGCCGAGGGATTCATGGCGACGCAGCGGCTCGCCGCGACCTGGGGCGAATCGGCGCCGCGGTTCCTCTTCGCGAGCGACTTGAAGCGCGCACAGCAGTCGGCACAGGTGTTCGCCGCGATGTTCGCGATCGAGCCGCTCGCCGACGCGCGGCTGCGCGAGGTCGATCTCGGCGCGTGGGACGGCAAGCGCTGGGACGAGATCGCGGTGTCGGACGCCGCGCGCTACCGGCACTGGAGCGAGAACTGGGTAATCCAGGAGGCGCCGGGCGGCGAGAGCTTCGCCGACCTGATCCGCCGCACCGGCGCGTGGTTCGCAGCGCTGCTCGGCTCGACCGGCGACAACGACACCGTGCTCGCGGTCGCTCACGCGGGCTCGATCCGCGCGTTGCTCTGCCACGCGCTCGGGCTCCCGCCGGCGCGCGCGCTGGCGCTGACGGTCGAGCACGCGCACGCGAGCCGCATCGGCTATCACGGCGGGCAGTTCGTCGTGCGCTACATGAATGCGCCGCGCATCCTGCCGAATCCGTGAGCTAGAATGCGGGGACGCATCATCCAGGATTCGTCCATGAGCCTCACCCCTCCGCAGCGCGCCGGCATCTTCCTGATCCTTGCCCTCGTCATGACGGCGACGCGCGTCAACCATTTCGCGGCGCTGCCGGATGCGTCGTGGGCCGTGTTCTTCGCCGCGGGCTTCTATCTTCGCGGCAGTGCGCGCTGGGCGTTTCCGCTCCTCATGGCGCTCGCCGTGCTGATCGACTTCTTCGTGATCACGGGCCAGGGCATCGATTTCTGGAGCCATTACTGCGTCTCGATCGCGTACTGGTTCCTGGTGCCCGCGTATCTCGCGCTCTGGGCCGGCGGCAGCCTGCTGCGGCGGATGTATCGCGGCCTCGGCGTGCGCGAGCTCGCGCTGCTCGGCGCGTTCGCGATCGTCGCGATGACCGTTTCGTACGCGATCTCGAACGGCAGCTATTACTGGCTCAGCGACACGTGGATGGCCGGCGGCCAGCTGCGCAGCTTCGGCGGATGGGTCGAGAACCTCGGCGACTGGTATGTGCCGTATCTCCGCACCACATTGATGTATGTCGCGATCGGCGCGGTGCTGCATGTTGCGACCGTGCTTGCGGCGCGCACCGTCGGGAACGCCGCCCCGAGTGCCGCGCGTTCGGTCCGTTGACGCGGACACCATCCCCACCCAACCCTCCCCTTGAAGGCGAGGGCTGAAGAAATGGGCAATCGGCTCTCGAAGATCTACACGCGCACCGGCGACGACGGCACGACCGGGCTCGGCGACGGCTCACGCGTCGCGAAGGATTCGGCGCGCGTCAGCGCCTACGGCACCGTCGATGAGCTCAACAGCGCAATCGGGATCGTGCTCGCGGACAACGTGCCCGAGCGCATCCGCGAAGTGCTGACACAGGCACAGCACGATCTCTTCGATCTCGGCGGCGAGCTTTGCATCCCGGGCATGGCGATGGTCGACGACGCCGACGTGACACGCCTCGAATCGATGCTCGACGCATTCAACGAAACGCTGCCGCCGCTCAAGGATTTCATCCTGCCCGGTGGCGGCATGCCGGCCGCGCATTGCCATCTTGCGCGGACGATCTGCCGGCGCGCCGAGCGCGAGGTCATCACGCTCTCGCGCAGCGAAGACGTCCGCGGCGAGGCGATCCGCTATCTCAATCGCCTGTCCGATCTGCTGTTCGTGCTCGCGCGCGTGCTGGCGCGCGAGAGCGGCCACGGCGAAGTGCTCTGGCAGCACGAGCGACGCAAGCGCGGCGAAGCGAAATGAACACGGCCGACGCGCTCCGCTTCGTCGAGGAGCACGGCGTCGTGCTCGAATCGGCGCGGCACTCGCGCGTGCCTTCGCTCGCCGAAGCGGTCGCGGGCGGGCCGATTCACGGCAGCTGGTGGTCGCACCCGAAAGGCCGCGCGATCTTCGCGGCGACGCGCGCGCTGCGCGAGGCGCCCGACGTGCTCGTCTGCCGCGTCGTCGACGGCAAGATCAGCTTCGCGCACGAGCGTGTGTGGCCGGCGCTCGTCAAGCTCGCCGCGGAGTTTCCGCGCAAGGATCTCGCGCGCATCCGCGAGACGCACACGGAGAGCGGCGCGCATCGCGTCGAGAACGTCGCATTCCCGAAGTGGGTACCGGCGAAGACGGCGGCGAGCGCCGAGCGCATGAGCGACGCCGATGCGCGCGCCGCGCTTGCGCCGCTGCTGCGCGGGAGCGCGCGGCCGAAATGAGCGTTGCGATCTACACGCACGCCGCGTGCCTTGCGCACGACACGGGTGCGGGCCATCCGGAATCTTCGGCGCGGCTCGCGGCGGTGCTCGAGGCGCTCGACGATGCGCGCTTCGCAGCGCTCGCCCGCATCGAGGCGCCGGCCGCGACGCGCGAGCAGCTCGCGCGCGTCCATGCGCCCGACCTGATCGACGCCGTGCTCGGCGAGCCCGTCGCCGCCGGCTGGCGGCGCCTCGATCCCGATACCGTGATGTCGCCCGATTCCGCCGAAGCCGCGCTGCGTGCGGCCGGCGCGGTCTGCGCGGCGATCGACGCGGCCATGACCGGAACGCAGGCGCGCGCGTTCTGCGCCGTGCGTCCGCCCGGCCATCACGCGACGCACGACACGCCGATGGGTTTCTGCCTCTTCAACAGCGTCGCGGCCGGCGCAGCGCACGCGATCGCCGCGCACGGCGTCTCGCGCGTTGCGGTCGTCGACTTCGACGTGCACCACGGCAACGGCACGCAGGACATCTTCTGGTCCGATCCGCGCGTGCTGTACGCATCGTCGCACCAGTGGCCGCTCTATCCCGGTACCGGCGCGCGCGACGAGACCGGCGCCGGCAACATCGTCAACGCGCCGCTGCGGCCGGGCGCGGGCTCGGCCGAGTTCCGCGCGGCGTACGAGAACGTCGTGCTGCCGGCGATCGACCGCTTCGCGCCCGAGCTCGTGCTGATCTCGGCCGGGTTCGACGCGCATCGGCTCGATCCGCTCGCGAATCTCAATCTCGTCGACGACGACTATGCGTGGATCACCGAGCGGCTCGTCGAGATCGCCGACCGGCACGCGAAAGGCCGTGTCGTGTCGAGCCTCGAAGGCGGCTACAGCTTGACGGCGCTGCGCGAATCGGTCGCGGCGCACGTGGCCGCGCTCGCTCGCTGAGAACCTGCCACTTCCCCTCGCCCGCTTGCGGGAGAGGGCCAGGGTGAGGGCAATCTCGCGACGAACTCCAGCACGCCAGTTGGTGTGCATCACTTCGTCTTGCCCTCACCCCAACCCTCTCCCGCGAGCGGGAGAGGGGGGAAAGCGAGCGGGAGACGGAACAGCAACATCCTGTGCAACCCGGTATGGCGCCGTCATCAATGCCGCGCGAGCCCTTCGCGACGGCCGAGATCCGCCGCGATGCGCTCGGCTTCGATGCGCTCGATCGCACCCGGCAGCAGCGCGGCTTCGATCGGCGGCATCGCGGCATCGAGCTTCTCGCGCGCCGGCGCCACATCGCCGCGTGCCAGCAACGCACCGGCAAGACGCATGCGCACCAGCGCGATTTCGAGCGGCACCTTGCCGACGCGCGTCTCGGCCGCCGCGAACGACTTGACGGCCGCATCGAAATCGCCGCGCGCGACCGCGATCATGCCGCGCAGCACGTCGAACTGCGCGCGCAGGGCATGCTCGGGCGGCAGCAGCGGATCGAGCGTCGCGATCGAAGCGTCGAGCACGCTTGCCGCCGCGTCGAGCTGGCCCGCGACCAGATCGACGCGCGCCAGCCGGAATTGCGCGAACGCGTAGTCGAAGCTCTTCTCGCCTTCGCGCGCGGCGGTCGCCTGCATCGTGCGCGCGAGCATCGCACGCGCGCCGTCGAGATCGCCGCGCAGCATCAGCGTCCGCGCGAGGTTGCCGCGGAAGAAATCGACGTGCGGATCGTCCGGCGTCGCACTTTCCATCGCCCCGATGCCCTTGCGCATCAGCGCCTCGGCTTTTTCGTAGTCGCCAAGGCTTTCGTAGATGCTGCCGAGATTGATCGTCTCGAACGCGGCGGCGGCGACGTCGCCGGGCCGCACGGCTTCGGTGATCGCGATCGCCTTTTCGAGATGCGGGATAGCCTCGCGATAGCGGTCCTCGCCGTTCAGCGCGACCGCGAGATCGTTCTCGATGTCGGCGACCTTGATGTTGCTGTCGCCGAGCGCGCCGCGTGCGATCGCGAGTGTTTCCTCGAGCGTCGCGATCGCCGCGGCCGCATCGCCTGCGCCGACCTTCGCGTTGGCGAGCATCCGCAGCGTCTCGATGCGATCGGGCGATCCCGGCGGCAATGAAGCGAGCGCATCGAGCGCCGCCTGCGCATGCTTGATGCTGTCGGCCGCACGGCCCTCTTCGTTGTCTAGATCCGCGAGGCCGCGCAGCACCTCGGCTCGCTCGGCAGGCTCGACGCGCGACGCGCTCGCGTACTCGGCGAGCGCGCGGTCGAAGAATGCGCGTGCGGCGTCGTTGTCGTGACGGCGCACGGCGGCCGTCGCGCTCTGCGTCAGCGCAAACGCGATCTTCGCGTGATCGTCGGGTGCATAGCGCATGCGGAGCGTCAACGCTTCGGCATTCGCCCGCTTGGCATCGTCGAAGCGCTCCGCATCGTCGTAGGGCGCACCGAGCGTCAGCAGGATTTCGGCGCGCAGTAGCGCGCGCTCGGGCGTATCGCCCTTGACGAGCGCGAGCGCGCGCTCTCCGCTCGCGATTGCAGCCTTCGGATCGCCGAGCGCCGAATAGACGCCGGCGATCGTGAGATCGAGCCGCGCGGCGGTCTCCGGCTCGTCGCGGAGTTCCTGCCCGACGTGCTGGGTGCCTTTGTCGATCAGCTCGCGCGCACTCAGCGCGCGGCCGAGAGCATTGTCCGGCGCGGCCGCCTCGAACAGCGAGACGAGGAAGTCGCGCGAGCGGCGTGTGCCCTGCGCCTCGCGCTCGGCGTGCGCCTCGGCCGCGAGCGCACGACGCGTTTCGGCGTCGAGGCGCCAGACGAACGCGGCGAGGACGACGATCGCGACTGCTGCCGCGGCGACCGCGAAGCGATGCCGCGCGACGAACTTGCGCGTGCGATACGCGACGCTGTCCGGCGCCGCCGTCAGCGGCCGGCCGGCGAGCCAGTTCTCGACGTCGTCCGAGAGTGCCTGCACCGATGCGTAGCGGCGCTGCGGCTCCTCGTGCATCGCCTTGCCGACCAGCGTGTCGAGCTCGCCGCGCAGCATGCGTGCGCGCAACGGATCGGCCGCTGCGGCGCTCGGCGGCGGAATGCGGCCGTCGTCGCCGACCTCGTGCAGCGGACGGCCGCTGAGGAGCTCGTGCAGCACGCAGCCGAGCCCGTAGATGTCCGTCGCCGTCGTCACCGCGCGGCCGGCGATCTGCTCCGGCGCGGCGTAGGCCGGCGTGAACACGTGCGTCGCGGTCGCGTCGCGCGCGGTGTCGTCGATCAGCTTGCCGATGCCGAAGTCGAGCAGCACCGGCGCGCCGTCGTCGCGGACGAGGATGTTGGCGGGCTTGATGTCGCGGTGGACGATGAGGTGCTGGTGCGCGTGCTGCACGGCTCGACAGATCGCGACGAAGAGCGCGAGCCGCGCGCGAGCGTCGAGCGCATGCGCATCGCAGAACGCGTGCAGCCCCGCGCCTTCGACATATTCCATCGCGAGATACGGCACGCCGTCGGGCGTTTCGCCCGCATCGAGCAGTCGCGCGATGTTCGGATGGTTGAGCTCGGCGAGGAGCCGACTCTCGCGCGCGAGGCGCTCGCGCGCAGGCACGCTCGGGAAATCGCGGATCAGTTTCAGCGCGACCTTCTGCCGCGTGTCGCCGAGCGCGCGTTCGGCGAGATAGACCGTGCCCATGCCGCCCGCGCCGAGCTCGCGCACGATGCGATACGGGCCAACCTGCTCGTGCGCCGGCGGCGCGTGCCGGCTGATCGCGGCGTGCAGCACGTCGCGAAGGCGCGCGTCGTTGCCCGTGTGGTGCGCCAGCAGCCGCTCGACCGCCGCGCGAAGCTCGGGATCGCTTTCCTCGGCCGCGAGAAACGCGGCGCGCTCGGACTCGGGCCTCCTGAGCGCGGCCTCGAACAGCGCTTCCATGCGCGCGATGCGTGCGCTCGTCATGCTGGCAGCCGCTCGCGAAGCCACGCGCGCGCGAAACGGAGGTCGCGCTCGACAGTCGGAATCGAAATGTCGAGCGCGTCGGCGACTTCCTGCTGCGAGAGTCCCATCAGGAGCGACATCTCGACGACGCGGCATTTGCGCGCGTCCTCGCTTTCGAGCGCGACGAGCGCCGATTCGACTGCGAGCCAGCTTTCGGGCCCGGCCGCGGCGGGCTCCTCGGCGCGATCGAGCGTGATCCAGACGACGTCGCCGCCGCGCTTCTCGGCCTGCTGGCGGCGCACCGCGTCGACGAGCACCTGGCGCAATGCGAGCGCGACCGTGCGGAAGAAGTGATCGCGATCGGCGGCCTTGAGCGGATGCTCGAGCAGGCGCGCGAATGTCTCGTGCACGAGCTCGGTCGTCTGCAGCGGCCGCTGCGCCGAACCTGCGAGGCGCCGCGACGCCATGCGGCGGAGCTCGTCGTAGACGAGCGATGCCAGCGCATCGGGCGCGGTCGTATCGCCTTCGCGCCACGCCGCGAGCAACCGGGTCACATCGCTGGCGCGTTCCTCGCGCATCGCCGACGCCCTGCCCTCCACCCGCCAAGAGGTTAGCCCGTCCGCGTGACGGCAGCCACTTCTGCCGTGATGGCTCGCGCCACCGTGCTGCGTGAAAGGGAACGAAGGCGCACGAAACGGCCTTCGACCCATCGACTTCGAGAGCCCGCATGAAAACGTCCAAGGAACTGCTTCTGATGGCCGTCGCGGCCGCGTTCGCGCTGCCCTGCCACGCCGGCCTGCCGCCGGCGGTCTACAACCTCGGATCGCTCGGCGGCACCGGCGCGACGATTTCGGGGCCCGGTCTCGCCGCACATGCCGGCACGGCACTCGCAGGCAACTGCGATCTCAACGGCGACGGCATCGTCGACCTCGTGATCGGCGCGCCGCCGGCGGGCGCCTCGTTCGGCGGCGCGGTCTACGTGATCTACGGCAGCGCGTCGGGCGCACCGCCGCCGTTCAGCGTCAACGACGCGGACGTCGCGATCCTCGGCGAAAGCGACGGCGACAGCGTCGGCAGCTCGCTCGCCTGCGCCGACGTCAATGGCGACGGCATCGACGATCTCGTGATCGGCGCACCCGGCGTGACGCCGGCCGGCTACGCATACGTCGTCTATGGCGGCATCGCGCTACCCTCGACGGTCGATCTCGCTGGCCTTACGCCCGCGCAAGGCGTGCGCATTCCCGGGCTCGTCAGCAACACCTTGTTCGGCACCGCGGCGGCGGCCGGCGACGTCAACGGCGACGGCATCGCGGACTTCGTCGTCACGGCACCGCGTGCGAGCGCGTCGTCGAGCAACACGGGACAAGGCTTCGTCGTCTTCGGCAGCACGACGCTGCCGGGCACGTTCGATCTTTCGACGCTTAATGGCAGCAACGGCTTCGCGATCAGCTCGACCGACATGGGGTCGACGCCGAACGGCGACTCGGTCGCGATCGGCGACATCAACGATGACGGCTTCGGCGACGTCGCGATGGGCTCGCGGAGCGCCTTTCCGAACGGCCTTTCGAGCGCGGGCGAGGTGTTCGTCGTCTACGGCCACGCCGGCGCATTCGCGCCCGAGCTCCAGGTCGGCAACTTGAACGGCAGCAACGGCTTTTCGATAGAGCCCGCACACTCGGGCGAGTTCGCGGGATCGAGCCTCGCGTTCGTCGACGATTTCAACGGCGACGGCACGCCCGACCTCGTGATCGGCGCGCCGGCGACTCCGGGCGGGCCGCAGTACGGCACCGCGTTCGTCGTGTTCGGCAAGGGCGGCAACGTCTTTCCCGCGCACTTCGGGCTCGGCTCGCTCGACGGCACGAACGGCGTCGCGCTCGTTTCTGCGAACCTCGGCGACGACGCCGGCGCAAGCGTCGCCGGCATCGCCGATCTCAATGGAGACGGGCTCAGCGAAGTCGTCATCGGCGCGCCGAGCTCGGATATCGGCGCCGGCGATTCGGGCGGCGGCTTCGTCGTCTACGGGCGTCGCCGGCCGTGGACCGCAAGCGTCAGCCTCGCGACGCTCGACGGCGGCACCGGCTTCTACATGCAGGGCGCGGCGCTGTCCGATGCGGCCGGCACGGCGGTCGCGTCGGCCGGCGACTCGAACCGCGACGGCCTGCACGATGTGCTGATCGCGGCACCGCTCGCGGACGTCAGCGGCACGGTCAACGTCGGCCAGATCTACATCGTCTACGGCAACGACCTGATCTTCGCCGACGGCTTCGACGGCGCGCCGTAGGGCCGATCCCGCGCGCCGGCGAACGGCGTAGACTCGATCCGACGCCATCGGCGTGCGCGCGGGACGTTCCCGCGCGCACGTCCCGCGCACGAGGGGAGGCTCGCGCAATGTCGCGTCGGATGCTCGCTTGCGTCGCCATCATCGCGCTCTCGCTGCTTGCGCACGTGTCCTCGCGTGCCGAGAGCGCAAGGCCGGTGCTTGCCGTCATGAAGTTCCAGGACGAGACCGGCGCGATGCCGTTCCAGGGCGGCATCGGCCGCGTCGTCACGAACATGCTTGCGAGCGAGCTCGCGGCGCGCAATGCGTTCACGGTGGTCGAGCGGCGCAAGCTGCGAGCCGTTCTCGAGGAGCAGGATCTTGCCGAGTCGGGGCTTCTCAAGCCCGGCGAAGGCGCCAAGATCGGCCAGCTGACCGGCGCGCAATATCTCGTGATGGGCACGATCACGGCGTTCCAGCCGGACACCGAGACGAAGGTCTCCGGCGGCATGTTCCGCCGCGCGCGCGTCGAGCAGACCAATCACGGCTCCTATCTTGCGCTCGATCTTCGCGTCGTCGACGCCTCGACCGGCGAGGTCAGCTACGCACGCACGATCGAAGGCCACACACAGGGGCACGAGACGACGGTCGATCTCATGGCCCCCGATGCGGGCTTCAAGGCCATCGACAACGAAGCCGACGCGCAGGCCGTGCGCGGCGCCGTGCTCGAAATCATCGACTATCTCGAATGCGTGATGGTGCGCCGCGATGCATGCGTCGGTGCGTTCGAGACGAAGGAAACCGAGCGCCGCGACACGACGCGCAAGACGTTCCGGGCCGACGGGCCCCAGCACTGAGGCGCAGACGCATGACTACCAGGATCGCGCTCGTTATTGCTCTCGCGCTGCCCGCGCTGGCGTGCGCCGACGATACGATCACATACAAGAGCGAAGGCGCCTGCAACGGCGACTTCGAGCGGATCGAGATGAAGTCGTACTTCCTGCGCGTCGATTCGGGCGGCGGCGGACACGCGGGCAGCATGATCTACGATCACTCGGAGAAACTCGCGTATTTCATCGACCACCGCTCGCGCACGTTCATGCAGACCGAGCTCGACGAGGACGCGATCGACCTCCAGGGCGACATCATGAAGAGCCTTCGCACGAAGATGCGCCGCGAAGGCGGTTTCGATCCGTTCGAGATGACCGAGTCGCTCTGTCCCGGCATGGCCGGGTCGGCCGCGAGCCGCGACCGGCAGGCGGACGAGCCGATCGACTGCGCCAACGGCATGACGATCGGCGGCGCGCCGGCCGGCGCGGACGGGAAGCCAATGGGCCGCGACGAGATGATGGCGGCGATGAAGAACGGCCAGATGCCGGCGCTCGACGCGAACACGCAGGCGATGATGCAGAAGATGATGGAGCAGCAGCTCGCGC
>Ga0068865_100002285_pt1 | contig 11289 bp, 7 predicted proteins | sample KBSMisM12_FD_75293 | JGI IMG/M metagenome (GOLD analysis project Ga0068865, IMG submission 75293) | Miscanthus rhizosphere microbial communities from Kellogg Biological Station, Michigan, USA - KBS Miscanthus M1-2 | ecosystem: Host-associated > Plants > Roots > Rhizosphere > Soil ...
TGTGACCTGGGAACCACCGTGGGGGTATCAGCATGAGGCGCCACTCGCGCACGAGATGGGTCATGGCTTCGGCCTGCCGCATGCGAACAACTCGGACAACGATTCCGATCCGTACGACAATCCATGGGATGTCATGAGCGACGCGTGGGACGACGCGCTCAGCGACGCGACATTCGGCACGCAGCCCAAACACATCAACGCCTATCATCGCGACAAGCTCGGCTGGGTCGATGCGGCACGCAAGCTGACGATCAGCGCCGCCGGGACGTACGCGAACCTGCAACTCGATGCGGCCGAGCTGGCGGGTTCGACGAACCTGCAGATGATCGTCGTCACGTTGCCCGGCGCGCCGTCTTCGCACTACTACGTCATCGAAGCGCGACGTGCGGGCGTCGCCGGTGATGTCTACGACTACGACCTGGCCGGCAGTGCCGTCATCGTCCACGAAGTCGACACGACGCGGCAGGAGCCTGCCTGGAGCGTCGACGCCCAATCGCCTCCGGCCGACGTCGCGAACGATGCGGGCTCGATGTTCAAGTCCGGCGAAACCTGGACTGCGCCGAAAGGCGCCCTCGGCGTGAGCGTGACGGCAGCATCGAGCAACGGATTTGTCGTAAGCGTCAGCCGCGCGGAAGACGATCTGATTTTCCGCAGCAGCTTCTAGTGCGCTGGTGCGCTGAGTAGGAATCCCCACGCAAGTCCAGGCACGGATTTCGAAAAGTGCCAGGTGATCAAACCTCCAGCCTGTCTCCCTCGCGCGCCACAAGCGCATAGAGTGCCGGCATCAGGAACACGCTGATCAGCAGACGAGTGAACAGTCCGCTGACAATGACTAGCGCAAACGGCTTTTGCGTATCCGTGCCAACTCCGGTGGCGAGCGCCGCAGGCAGCAGACCGAGCGCCGCGACCAGCGCGGTCATCATGATCGGACGCAGGCGCAGGATAGCGCCTTCGCGAACGGCGTCGGCCAGACCGGTACCGCCGAGCCGCAATTCGTTGACATAGGAAATGTATACAACCGCCGTCTGCACCGACACGCCGAACAGCGCCAGGAAGCCGATTCCGGATGACACGGAGAATGGCGTGCCGGTGAGCCACAGCGCGACGATGCCGCCGACCGGCGCGGACAGCAGGACACCCAGGACCGTAATGAACGGGAACTTGAGGTTGTTGTAGAGCATGAACAGCAGCAGAAAGATGAGGAACACGGTCAGTGGCAGGATGACGCGGAGCTGTGCACGCGAGGCGGTGTATTCCTTGTATTCGCCGCCCCAGTCGAGACGATATCCCCGGGGCAGTTGAACCTTCCCGTTGACCTGCTCGATCGCATCTTCGACGGCGCCGGCGAGATCGCGTCCGGTCACCGAAAACTGCACGCCGATGTAGCGCGAGTTGTTGTCGCGGTATATGAACGAAGCGCCATTGACAACCTTGATGTCCGCGAATTCCTTCAGCGGGATTTGTTGCCCGCCCGGCGTCGACACCGGAATGTTGCCGATCTCCTCGGGATTGTCGCGGTACTGCTGTTCGAGGCGCACGACGAGGTCGAATTGCTTCTCACCCTGCACGACCTGCGTGGCAACGTCGCCGCCGACGGCGGTCGTGATCAGCGCATTGATATCGGCGACGTTGACACCGTAGCGGGCGATCTTGGCGCGGTCGATGTTGATGTCGAGGCTCGGCTGCCCGAGTTCCCGCACGAGTGTGACATCGGTGATGCCGCGCACGTGTTCCAGCACCTGTTTGATGGCCTTGCCTTTCAGCTCGAGCGTTTCGAGGCTGGAGCCGAACACCTTCACCGCGAGCGCGCTCTTCAGGCCGGTCTCCGCCTCGTCGACTGCATCTTCCGCCGGTTGCGTATAGTTGAACACGACACCTGGAAACGCGGCGAGCTTCTTGCCGACCGCTTCGATCAGACCAGCCTTGTTGCGATAGGACCCTTTCCATTCGGAGTAGGGTTTGAGGCCGACGTAGAACTCGGCATTGAAGAAACCGGTTGGATCGGTTCCATCGTCGGGGCGGCCGAGTTCGGAGGCGACAGTCGTCACTTCCGGGAACGTGCGCAGCACCTCGCGCACTTTTGGCGCGATCTTGGCGGACTCGTCGTACGAGATCGTATATGGCATCGTCGCGCGTACCCACAGCGCGCCTTCGTCGAGTTGCGGCATGAATTCGGCGCCTATGCGTGGAATCAGCAGCAGCGAGGCCGCGAGCAGGACCGTCGACGCAATGATCGTCGCCCACGGTCGCACGAGACAGAAATCAAGACCCTTGATGTACACCGACTTGATCGACTCGAACACGGCATTGCGCCGTTCGATCACGCCCTTGCGCATGGACCACATGCAGACCACGGGCAGAAGCACCAGCGTCACCGCGAGCGAGCCGATCAGCGCGAACACCATCGTATCCGCCATCGGCCTGAAGAGTGTTCCGGAAGGGCCAGCCAGCACGTAGATCGGCAGGAAGCTGACCACGATCACCAGGACCGCGAAGAAAAGCGGCCGATCCACTTCCGCGGCCGCGTCTCGGATGACCTCGATGATGTCGAGTTGTTCGTCGCGCCGAAGCGCGATCCGGCGGTGGATGTTTTCCACCATGACCACGGCGCCGTCGACGATGATCCCGAAGTCGATGGCGCCGATCGAGAGCAGATTGGCCGAAGCGCCTTGCAGGTCCAGGCAGAAGAACGCAAACAGCAGCGCCAGCGGAATCGTCGTCGCGACGATCAGTCCCGCACGGAAACTGTAGAGAAAGAAGACGAGAACGACGACCACCAGCAGCATGCCACGCAGCAGGTTCTGTAGGACGACATCGGTCGTCAGGTCGATCAGATCAGTGCGGTCGTAGAACGGCACGACCTTCACGTCCTTCGGAAGGATCTCTTCATTCAGGTGCCTGGTTTTCTCCTGGACGCCCTTCAGCACGTCCTGGGTCTTCTCGCCCGTGCGCAGCAGGATGACGCCTTCAACCGCATCATCCTGCTTCTCGTAGCCGAACTCGCCGAGTCGCGGAGCGATGCCGATCACCACGCGGCCGACGTCCTTCACCAGGACAGGCGTGCCGTTGTTCACCGCCAGCACGACGTTGCCGATGTCCTCCACGGTGACCATGCGCCCGGTGCCGCGCACGTAGTAGAACTGTCCGCCCTGTGAGTAAAATCCGCCGCCCGCGTTGCTGTTGTTGGCGGCGAGCGCCGCTTCCACCTGCGCCACCGACAGGCCGGCGCCGGCGATCCTGGCGGGATCGAGCAGCACCTGGTATTGCATCGTGCCGCCACCGAACCCGGAATCGTCCGCGACGCCGGCCACCGATTTGTACTGCGGCTCGATCACCCAATCCTCGAGCGTCTTCAACTCCATCGGCGAACGGTCGGAACTCTGCAGCACGTAGCGATAGATCAGTCCCGACGGCGCCGACAGCGGTGACACGGACGGCGTCACGCCGGAGGGCAGGCTCAACTCGGTGATGCGGTTGTACACCTGCTGGCGCGCGAAGTAGTTGTCGGTACCGTCCTTGAACGTGAGGGTGACGACGGATAGTCCGTACAGCGAGGTCGAGCGGATGTCGGTCGTCTGCGGCGTGCCCGTCATCTCGATCTCGATGGGCACGGTGATCAGGCGCTCCACCTCCTCGGCGGCGTGCCCCGGCCACTGCGTGACGATCTCGACGTTGGGCGGTGAGAGGTCCGGATAGGCGTCGACCGGCAGGCGGCTCAGCGAGCGCGCGCCGACGCCGATCAGCACCACCATCATCAGGGTGACGATGAACGGCTGCCGCAATGAGGAGGCGATGATGCGGTTCAGGGCCGACGCCGTGCGTGGCGTCGATCCGCTGGAGGAGAGTTGCTCGCTCATTGGTTCTGCATGAACTGGACGAAGACCCCGCCATCGGTCATCACTTGATCGCCGGGCTTCAAGCCTTCCGTGATCTGATACTGGTCTTCGTGCCGGTATCCGAGCATGACGCGTGCGCGCGCGAAGCTGCCGTCCGCCTGCGCGACGTATACGAACGGAAGATTTTCGTCATCACGCAGGATCGCCGACGTCGGCACCAGCAGGCCATCGCTTTCCTCACGCGAGCGGAGCAGCACGCGCACGTACATCTGCTTGCGCAGCAGGCCATGTGGGTTCTCCACGACCACGCGCACGCTCACCGCGCGCGTGGTCGGGTCGACCAGAGTGGCGATGTTGTCCACTTTCCCCTGCATTCTGGTCGCGTCGCTGCCGGTGTCGATCTCGGCCGAATCACCGACCCTAACCGATGCCAGATCCGCGCCGAACACCTGCGTCATCACCCAGACACGCGAGAGATCGGCGATGGTGAAGCACGGCGTAGTGCCGGCTTGCAGAAGCTGCCCGACCGTGATCAGCCGTTCGGCCACGGTTCCCGCAATCGGCGCGCGGATCACGCCTTCCACGCGCGTGATCTTGTGGCCTTCGTGGATTTCCTTGACCACCTTTGGATCGACGCCGAGCGAGAGCAGACTCTGCAACGCGGCATCGCGGTCGGCCTCCGCGCTGACCGCATCCGTTTCCGCTTGCAGCGCCTCGCGCTGCGAGACGCCGTTATGCTGCACGAGGTCCTTGTCGATGTCGGCGAGCCGTCGGTTGTTGTTGGCAGTGGCAATGCCCTTCTGGTACGCGTCGATCGCCGCTGCGAAATCCGACGACACGACTTCGGCGAGCGGATCGCCCTTCTTGACGCGATCACCCGGCGAGACGAGCAATTTCGTGACCGGGCCGGAAAATGGCGCGACGACACTGGTTGCCTGATCGTTGTCGAAATCGACGATGCCGTTGGCGCTGGTCGTAATGTGGAATTTCGACGGAGCTACGGCATAGATATGGATGTGCTGGCGTTGTGCGTCCGTCAGCTTCACGTTGCTCGGCACGGTCGACGACGAGGTCTGTGGCGCGCCGTTCCCCGGCTGCGAACAGCCGGCCAGCGCCACCGCCGCCGTTGTGAGAATGGCCAGCACCAATCGTCGGAGCGAGTCAGTTTTCATTTTTTTCCTGAGCCAATTCGGACCGATGCCACCATCCGCCGCCGAGCGCCTGGAACAGCGCTGCGGTGTCGGCGTAGCGATTGGCCTGGGCCTGGACGAGATTGATCCGAGCCTGTTGATAGGCTTGCTCGGCGTTCAGCAGCGCCAGAGTGTTTGCGTAGCCTGCACGTTCCTGCCGCTGCGACAGATCGAGCGTCACCTTGGCGGCGTCGAGCGCGGCTGCCGCGGCCTTCAGGCCTTCCGCGTCATGCTCCAGGGCCGCCAGCGCGTCGGCGACATTCTGGAATGCGGTCAGCACCGTGCTTCGGTATTGCTCGGCGGCTTGCGTGTATGCCGCTTCGGCCGCGCGTTGCTGGTGCATCAGCTTGCCGCCTTCGAAAATCGGCGCGGTCAGGTTGGCGCCGATGCTCCAGAAGCTCGTACCCATGTTGAACACCTGGTCGATGGCAAGCGCGGTGTTGCCGGCGTTGGCGGTCAGTTCGATGTTCGGCAGGCGGTTTGCTTCGGCGACTCCTATCAAGGCGCTGGCGGTGTGCATGTTGGCTTCGGCCTGGCGCACGTCGGGACGCTGTGCAACCAGCGTCGACGGCAGGCTGAGCGGCAGATCGACCGGCAATTGCAGGTTGGCAAGATCGAACTTCTCGGCCGGCGCTTCGGCCGGGAACCTGCCAGCGAGAACGGCGATAAGGTCGTGCTCCTGGTCAAGTTGTTTCAGTAGTGGCTGCAAGGTCGCATTGACCTGCGCGAGTTGCGATTCCTGCGCCGCGAGGTCGAGGCCGCCCGCGTAACCTTTCGCGAACTGATACTTGAGAATGTCGACCATCTTCGCATTGAGATCGACGAGTTCGTGCGTGGCGTCGATCTGCGCCTGCAACGCCGCCTCCTGGATGACCGCGACGACGAGGTTTGACGTCAGCGTCGTGTAGGTGGCGATCATCTGGAAGCGCGCCTGATCCGCCTGTGCCTGCAGCGACTCCACCGTGCGCCGGTTCAGGCCGAAGACGTCCGGCACATACGAGATGCTGAGCTGCGGCGTGAACAGGTTGTACAGGACGGCATTGTTGCTCGGCACCGGCGCCAACGTCCCTGGTTGCCGCTGGCGGCTCGCCGAGAAACCTGCGTTGACGCTTGGATAGTAAGCGCCGCGTTGTGCGAGCACGTTTTCCTTCGCCACAATTAGCGCGGCTTGTGCCGATTTGAGATCGGGATTCTTGCTGAGAGATTTCTCGATCAGCTCGTTGAGGGGCTCAGAGTGAAAAAGCGCCCACCAGTCGCCGGGAATATCGGCATCCTGGACGAATTTCTGTGCGTCGCCGCCGGCAACACGTGGCGTTGCGGCGGTAGCCGACGCCGGCTTGGCCGAGTAGCCGGAGACATTGGGCGCCGGGGGCTTCTCGAAATCCGGACCGACGGCGCAGCCCGCGAGGAGCAGCGAGCCTGCAAGGACCCAGGCTGGCAGGGCGCAAAAATATCGACGCGCGCGGAACACCGGCGTTCGTCTTCGAACCGCGCGACATGTCGACCTGATGGGCAGTGTGGCCCGTCTCTCGAGCATGGAGGGTGCTTAGCCAGCAGGGAAAGGACGTAATGATATACTATAACGTTGCGGCGCACGGGCATCTTTCGGCTCGCCGTGTCGGCAACTGACCGGGGCCGGAGCCGCGCCGATGCGCCGCAGGGCGCGCAGGGTGCTTGCCGTGACGGGCTTCGGCAGGCCGGGCCACTCATGGCATCGGCGGTCGGCGACGCATTCGTGTGCGTTGCCGGCTTGCGGCATTTATGCATACCGCATTCATCGCGCTGTGCTAGTTTATCCGCTTGACTACGAGTCGAGTCGAGCCGGAGCATATGGAAACGCAAGTCCGTCGCACCAAGATCATCGCCACGCTGGGGCCGGCCACCGACGCCCCCGGGATGCTGCGGCAGATACTCTCCGAAGGCGTCGATGTCGTACGCCTGAATCTTTCCCACGGCGCGCCCGAGGATCATGAACGCCGCGCGCGCCAGGCGCGCGAGACGGCCGTGTCGCTCGGCCAGGAGGTTGCGATCCTCGCCGACTTGCAAGGGCCGAAGATCCGTATCGCCAAGTTCGCTGCTGCGCCCGTGCTGCTCGAGCCGGGCAGCGCGTTCGCCCTCGAATGCGACGCGAATGCCTTGCCGGGTGACGTCACCCGAGTCGGCGTCAGCTACCTGAATTTGTATAAAGATGTAAAATCCGGCGATACCCTGCTGCTCGACGACGGCCTGATTTCGCTCAAAGTCGACGCGATCGACGGCACGACGATCCGCACGACTGTGCTGATCGGCGGCGCGCTGTCGGATCGCAAGGGCATCAACCGGCTCGGCGGCGGCCTGTCGCTGACCGCGCTGGCCGAGAAGGACAAGCTCGACATCCGCCTGGCGGCCAAGCTCGACGCGGATTTCCTCGCCATCTCGTTCGCCAAGTCGGCCGCCGACATCAACGAAAGCCGCAGCCTGCTGCGCGCAGCCGGCGGCAAGGCCGCGCTGGTCGCCAAGATCGAGCGCGCCGAGGCGATCGTTGCGCTGGCCGAGATCATCGATGCCAGCGACGCGGTCATGGTCGCGCGCGGCGATCTCGGCGTCGAGATCGGCGACGCCGAACTGCCTGGCATACAGAAGAAGATCATCCGCGAGACGCTGGCGCGCAACAAGGTCGTGATCACGGCGACGCAGATGATGCAGTCGATGGTCGAATCGCCGATCCCGACGCGCGCCGAAGTGCTCGATGTCGCCAACGCCGTGCTCGACGGCACCGATGCGGTGATGCTGTCGCAGGAAACCGCCGCCGGCAAGCACCCGGACAAGGCCGTCGCGGCGATGCGCCGCGTCTGCCTCGGCGCCGAGCGCCAGTTCGAGCCGACCGACGACCTGAACACGAATGCGCTCGTGAACAAGACTGTCGACCGGCCCGACCAGGCCATCGCGCGCGCGGCGATGTTCCTCGCCGGACAGATCGGTACGCGCGCGATCGTCGCGCTGACCGAATCCGGCGGCACCGCGCAGTGGCTGTCGCGCTACCGTTCGAGCGTGCCGATCTACGCGCTGTCGCGGCGCCAGGGTGCGCGCCGGCGCATGATGCTGTACCGCGACGTCACGCCGGTCGATTTCGACCCGCACGGCGTCGATCCCGCGCACGCGGCAAAGGCGGCGATCCAGCACTTGTACAACATGCAGCGTCTCGCCGAGGGCGATCGCGTGATCCTCACCCACGGCGACCACACCGGCCAGCATGGCGGCACGAACACGCTGAAGCTGTTGCGCGTCGGGCCTGGCGGCGTCGCCGAAGGCCTCGGCGATCTTTAGTCCGCGGCGTATTATCCCGGCTGCGTGAGCCGCAGGAGAAAGTCATGACCGTTTCGAGTTGGCGCAGGATCCTGGCGCCGTTCATGCTGATCATGGCAGCGGGAGCGAATGCCGCTCCGGCGCCCGCCGAAGGCCTTCCCGCCGGCGTGCAGAAAATCCCGCCGGATCGGCTGGCCCGTTACTGGCTGCTCGACTCGAACTCGGCACAGGCAAACGTACCGAATTCGGGCTATGGCCTCGACGCGCCAACCTGCGTGGCCGTGTCCTACATGATCGAGAAGAACGGCACGACCAGCCACGTCAAACTCGAACGCGTTGTGCCGCCGGGGCCGCTCGGCAAGGTCGCCGCCAACGTCGCGAAAGGCATGCGCTTTGCGCCGACGACGGACAACGCCGGCAGGACCCCGGTCTTCACCTACGTCGTCATGCCGTTCAACGCGCCGGGTGCCGAATCGACTGCGCCGGCCGACCGGGCGGAACGCAATCGGGTGCTCGATCCTTGCAGTCTTCCGGATTTCATGGCGGGCGCCAAATAGGCCGGCACGGGAAATTCAGGGACTTTCGCGCCGGTCTGGCGCTATAATCCGCGCCCCCGCGGCCCCGGGTCGGCCGCGCACGCATTGCAAACAGCGGAGTTTCGTCATGAGTATCGAGCAGCTCGAGCAGGTCGCGCAGGCCATGGTTGCGCCTGGCAAGGGCATCATCGCGATCGATGAATCCAATGCGACGATCAAGAAGCGTTTCGACTCGGTCGGTGTCGAGAACAGTGAGGAGCATCGTCGGGCCTATCGCGAGATGCTGTTGACCGCGCCGAAGCTGTCCGACCACATCTCCGGCGCGATCCTGTACGACGAGACGATCCGCCAGTCGACCAAGTCGAAAGTACCGTTCACGAAGGTGATGCTCGACAACGGCATCCTGCCCGGCATCAAGGTCGACGCCGGTGCCAAACCGCTGGCCGGCTTTCCGGGCGAGCTCGTGACCGAAGGCCTCGACGGCCTGCGCGAGCGCCTGACCGAATACGCGCGCCTCGGCGCGAAGTTCGCCAAGTGGCGCGCCGTGATCACAATCGCCGACGACGCGCCGAGCGGCACCTGCATCGAGGCGAACTGCCACGCGCTCGCGCGTTATGCGGCGCTGTGCCAGGAAGCCGGCATCGTGCCGATGGTCGAGCCCGAGGTGCTGATGGACGGCGAGCACGACCTCGAGGTCTGTTACGACGTGACCGAGGCGACGCTACGGTCGCTGTTCGGCTCGCTGTACGAGCACAACGTCATGCTCGAAGGCACGATCCTCAAGGCCAGCATGGTCATCTCCGGCAAGAGCTGCCCGGAGCAGGCGAGCGCCGAGGAAGTCGCCGAAGCGACTGTGCGCTGCCTCAAGGCTGCCGTTCCGGCGGCGCTGCCCGGCATCGTATTCCTGTCCGGCGGCCAGACCGACGAGCAGGCCACCGCGCACCTCAACGCGATGAACCAGATCGGCCCGCACCCGTGGCCGCTGTCGTTCAGCTATGGCCGCGCGATGCAGTCGGCCGCGCTCAAGCTTTGGGCCAAGGACATGGACAAGAACTTCGTCGAAGCGCAGAAGATCGTTGCGCTGCGCGCGAAGGAAAACGGCCTGGCCGCGCTCGGTCAATGGCAGAAAGCCGCCTGAGCGTGTGACCGACCTCGATGCGAAACGGGCGCTGCGGCGCCCGTTTTTATTCATACCTCGAATTGCTCATGGTTGCTGACGGGCGCGCGTAGTCGTTCCGTTCCGGCTGGCAGGAGTGGATCAGGGCACGACGTGCGAGTTGCCGAGGTCCTTCCAGCTGTAGCGCTCGATCTGCACCCACTGGCCGTTTTTCAGCTCCGGCACCTTGTGCACCTTGACCTGGTCCACGGTCATCTTGCCGTCCTTCTCGCTGATCCAGAAATCGACATCGTAGATCTGGTCCTTGGTGCCGACGGCGCGAAAATCGGTGCAGGCGAAGAAATGGCCGTTGTCGTCGAGCTGGCGAATCGGCTGATGCGTGTCGATGAACTGCAGGTCGAGCTGCTTGCCGGTCTTGTCGTCCTTGAGCTTGAACACGCCGCCGTCCTTCAGGCTCGCCTGCAGCGCATTCTGCTCGACCGCGGACATGACTTCCCAGCTGCGCTTCTGCGCGACATGGCCCGGGTGCTCGGACGCAGGAATCCACCACCACGGTATCGGCTGCCGCGCCATCGTTACCCACTTGCCTTCCAGCTGCTGCGGCGCCTGGTAGATGCGCGTTTCCTGGATCTGCAGCTGGCCATTGGCCGGCGCGACCCAGAAATCGACCAGGTATTTCTTCTGCGCGTCTTTCTGATCGTGGAATTTCACGTCCGGGAAAAAACCGTAGCCGTCGATCGTGCGCGTGAAATCGATGCCGTCGAACGCAAGTTTGAGTTGCTCGCCGTTCGTTGCATCGACGAGCGGATAGACGCCGCCGTTTGCCTTGAGCTTTTCCTCGATGTGCGACTTGACGACCGTCTCGGCGTCGTTGCTGTCGAAGTAGGTCATCGCCTCTTCGGTCGACTGCACGTTGCTCGCCGCGATGAACGTGCGCGCACGCTCGAGGTTGCCTTGCGTGTCCTTGAGGAACTCGGTCTTTGCCGCTTCATTCTTGAAGCAGTAGAGCTTGTCGTCCTTGTCCTTCCAGGTGACCGAGCAATCGGTCATGACGTGGCGGCCGGTTGCGAGCCCCTCGGTGCATTGACCGCCGAACTGCGCCTGCGACAGCGGAATTGCAGTCTCGGCCGCAATTGCGCCGTTCGTGCAAAAGAACATCAGAAGCACCGCGCACGCGAGTGCGCGCCACATCGCGAAGGCAAAAGGCATGGAAGTACGCGGGTTCATGATCGTCCTCCGGAAAGCCTGCATCACATCATACTCCGCTGGCGCAGGCCCATTCTCCAGCGGTCAGAGTCGTGACGCGGGCGCTGATCGACTGTTAC
>Ga0068865_100002293_pt1 | contig 11272 bp, 8 predicted proteins | sample KBSMisM12_FD_75293 | JGI IMG/M metagenome (GOLD analysis project Ga0068865, IMG submission 75293) | Miscanthus rhizosphere microbial communities from Kellogg Biological Station, Michigan, USA - KBS Miscanthus M1-2 | ecosystem: Host-associated > Plants > Roots > Rhizosphere > Soil ...
GCCGAGGAGCAGGCGGCCCTCCGGCGGGTCGCGACCCTCGTGGCGGAGGGCGCCTCGCCCGACACGGTGCTCGACGCCGTCGCCGCGGAGATGGAGCGACTGCTCGTGGCCGACGCGGTCGCGGTCGGCCGCTACGAGTCCGACGAGGAGGTGACCGTCGTCGCACATCGCAGCCCTGCGCCGCAACTGGCTCCGGTCGGGACGCGAATGAACTACGAGGGTCACAACATCTCGGCGATCGTGCGGCGCACCGGGAGGCCCGTCCGGCTGGAGGCTCTCAGCGAAGCGCGGGGTGGGTTCGTCGACATCTTCCGCCGCCTCGGATCGCGGGTGCTGGTGGGAACGCCGATCGTGGTGGAGGGCAGGCTCTGGAGCACGATCGTGGCCAGCTGGAACAGCGACGAGCCGCGGCCGGCAGACACCGAGGAGCGCATGGCGCGCTTCGCCGGGCTGCTCGAGACGGCGATCGCCAACGCGGACGCCCGCAACCAGCTGACGACGTCGCGCGCGCGGCTGGTGACGGCGGGCGACGAAGCGCGGCGGCGCCTCGCGCGCGATCTCCACGACGGCGCGCAGCAGCGCCTCGTGCACACGACCATCATGCTCAAGCTCGCCCAGCGAGCGTTCGACGACGCCGATGGGAACGGCAAGGCCAAGGCCCTCGTCGGCGACGCGCTCGCGCAGGCCGAGCGGAGCAACGCGGAGCTGCGAGAGCTGGCGCACGGCATCCTCCCTTCGCTCCTCACGCGCGGCGGACTGCGCGGCGGCGTCCAGAGCGTCGTGGAGCGAATGGATCTGCCGGTGAAGCTCGAGATTCCCGGTGACCGCTTCCCGCCGGAGGTCGAGGCCAGCGCCTACTTCGTCATCGCCGAGGCGCTGACCAACGTGATGAAGCACTCGCGCGCCACGTCGGCGATGGTCGTGGTGTCAGTCGTCGACGGGAGCTTGTCCATCGAGGTGCAGGACAACGGGATCGGCGGCGCCGATCCCAGCGGTCCCGGGCTCGTGGGGATCAACGACCGGGTGACCGCCCTGGGCGGGCGCCTCGAGGTCGGGCGGCCGGCGGAGGCACGCTGCTCTCCGCGACGCTGCCGCTGCCGGGCGTCGTGCATCGGTGATTCGCGGGCGGCGGCAACCGACGAACACGTCCTCGAGCCGTGGCCCCACGCACGCCGCGCCTGCGTGCCGGCGAAGGCACGAACACGCGCCGCCCGGCTGTGGTTTAGTCGCACATGCGGTGCACGACCTCGGAGAGCTCATCCGGGCCTCGCGCGGCACGGTCGAGTCCGACCTCCTGCTGCGCGGCGGACGCGTTGTCAACGTGTTCACGCACGAGGTCGTGGCGACCGCCGTCGCGATCCACGGTGACCGCATCGTCGGACTCGGCGAGCGGCCCGCACGCGAGGTCATCGACCTCGACGGCGCGTACGTCTGCCCCGGGCTGATCGACGCCCACGTGCACGTCGAGATCTCGATGCTCCCGCCGCATCGCTTCGCCGACGCGGTCCTGCCACACGGCGTGACGTCGATCGTGTGCGATCCGCACGAGATCGCGAACGTGCTCGGCGCGGCGGGGATCCGCTACATGCTCGACGCCAGCGCGGATCTTGACCTCTCGGTGCTCGTCATGGCGCCGTCGTGCGTGCCGACGTCGGCGATGGAGACGTCCGGGGCGCGGCTGGACGCGTCGGACCTCGTCGCGCTCGCGGAGCACCCGCGCGTGCTCGGCCTCGCTGAGGTCATGAACTTCCCCGGCGTCCTGGCCGGGAGCGAGGACGTGCTCGCCAAGGTCCGCGCCTTCGCGGGGCGGCCGCTGGACGGCCACGTCCCCGGGCTCACCGGCGCCGACCTCCAGGCGTACGTGGGCACGGGCATCTCGAGCGATCACGAATCCGTCGCGGCGCCGGAGGCGCGCGAGAAGCTGCGGCTCGGCATGACCGTGTTCCTGCGCGAGGCGTCCAACGCGCGGAACCTCGTCGACGTGCTCGCGGCGGTGGACGAGCACACCGCGCGGCGCTGCGCGTTCGCGACCGACGACCGGGTGCCCGGGGAGCTTCTCCGCGACGGATCGGTCGACGCGCTCGTGCGACTGGCGATCCGCGCCGGTCTCGATCCCGTGACGGCGATCACGATGGCGACGCTCAATCCGGCGGAGCACTACGGGCTGCGCGACCGCGGGGCCGTGGCGCCCGGCCGGCGCGCCGACCTGTTCGTCACGCCGGATCTGCGGGAGCTCCGCGTCGATCTCGTCGTCGCCGGGGGCCGCGTCGTGGCGCGGGACGGGCGCCGGCTGCGCGACAGCACCGGCCCGGATGCGACGCTGCCGGACACCTTCCACGTCGCGTGGCCGGCAGACCTGCGCCTCGTCGCGCGCGGGCGGCGCGCGCGCGTGATGGGCATCGTCGAGGATCAGCTCCTCACGACGGCGCACATCGAGGCCGTCCGCGTCTCCGACGGGATCGCGGTCGCCGATCCCGGCCGGGACATGCTGCGCGTGAGCGTCATCGAGCGCCATCGCGCGACCGGCAACGTCGGCATGGGCTTCGTGCGCGGCTTCGGGCTGCGGCGCGGGGCGATGGCCTCGAGCGTCGCCAACGACTGTCACAACATCGTGGTCGTCGCCGCCGATGACGACGACGCCCTGATCGCGGCACGCGCCGTGGCCGACATGGGCGGCGGCATCGCCGTGGCCGACGGCGCCGAGGTGGTCGCGGCGCTGGCGCTGCCGCTCGCGGGGCTCATGGCGGACCGCCCGCCGGAGGTCGTGGCCGACGACCTCGACGCCGCGACCGCCGCGGTTCGCAGGCTCGGCTGCGACGTGGGGGCGCCGTTCATGGCCATGAGCTTCCTTGCGCTGCCGGTGATCCCGCACCTGAAGCTGACCGACCGCGGGCTCGTCGACGTCGATGCGTTCGCCTTCACCGACGTCTTCGTCGACGAGCTACCGCAGGAGGGCGGAGAGGTCGGTCGTCGGGAGTTCGGACTTGGAGATGAACGCCACGATTCCGCGCCGGTCGAGCGTGGTCGGTAGCACGTCGACGACCGCCGACGACGTGAGCAGGATGCGCGCGTCGACGCCCTTCTCGTTGAGGGTGTCGGCGACCCAGAAGCCGTCGCGGTCCGGGAGGTTGACGTCGAGCACGATCGCGCTCGGCCGCATCGCCACGGCCGCCTCGACCGCGGATGCGGCGTCGGTGCTCTCGCCGACGACCTCGAGGCCGCGCTCCCGGAGCATGATCGCGGCGAGCGTGCGGAACTTGGCGTCGTCGTCGACGATCAGGACCCGCGCCTCCTGACGCGGCTCATCCTCCGCCGTCGCCGCGGAGGCCACGGACGCCGGCGCCGACAGCGGGATGTCCGCGCGGATGCGCGTGCCGTGGCCGGGTTCGCTCGTGACCGTCAGCGTGCCGTTGACCGTCGCCACCCGGTCCGCCAGCCCGGCGAGGCCGCCTTCGGGGCTGGGGCGCGCGCCGCCGATTCCGTCATCCTCGACGGTCAGGACGAGATGGACGCCGATCCGCGTCGCGGTGACCCGCACGGCCGACGCCTGCGCGTACTTCGCCACGTTCGTGAGGGCCTCGGCCGCGACGAAGTAGGCGGTCGACTCGACGGGTCCGGAGAAGCGCTCCTGCGTGCTCTCGACGGTGACGGGGACGGGGGCGCGCTCGGCGAGGCCCTGCAGGGCGGTGGCGAGCCCGTGCCGGGTCAACGCCGAGGGATGGATGCCGTGGGCCAGCTCGCGGAGCTCGCCGACCGCCGACTTGGCCTCGTCGAGCGCCTCTGCGAGCAGGCCTCGCGCGTCGTCGGGGACGTTCGGCCCCTTGACGGCGAGCCCGAGTGCCATCACGAGCCGCACCAGGCTCGCCTGGGCGCCGTCGTGGAGGTCACGGACGACCCGCCGGCGCTGCGCATCGGCGGCTTCGACGATCCTCGCCCGCGACGCACGCACCGCGGCGAGCCGCGCCCGCTGGACCTCGAGCGACCGGCGCTCCTTCTCGGCCTGCACGATCGCGGTCTGGTCGTGGAACGTCATCGCGGTCCCCATGCGGCCATCGATCTCCATCTGGACGCAGTGGATGGAGATCGGCAGCATGCTGCCGTCCTTGCGCACCCACCAGTCGCGCTCGATGACGACCGGCTCGCCGCGCCGGGTCGCATGCGTGATCGGGCAGTCCTCCGCCGGGAACGGCGAGCCGTCCGGGTGCTTCCAGTGGACCGAGTCGTGGCTCGGGCGGCCGATCAGCTCTGCGTCGTCGTCATATCCCAGCAGCCGCACAGCGGCGTCGTTGACGAACGCGATCCGGTCATCGCCGTCGACCAGCCACAGCGGGATCTGACCGCTGATCACGAGCGCCTCTTGCACGTCGGCGGCGCTCCAGCGCCGCCGCGGTGCGACGCGCACGACCCCGCGCTCGGTCATTTCCGGCGAGTAAAGCACCTCCGTCACGGACTGGGTAGTCGCGTCCTCGGAGTCCGGTGCCGCAGCGGACAAGACTCCGGTCGACGGAGCGTCGTAGTCTCAGATCGCGGGTCGTCGCGCCGGAGCTTTGGAGGTCCAAACGATGAAGCGGAACTGGCCACGCGGTCGCGCTCTTGGCGTTCTCGGAATGGTGACAGCGCTGGTCGCGCCCGGCTGCGGCGGGAACAACGAGCCCGCGCAGCCCGCGGCGGCCGCCCGGCACAGCGCTTCGGGCACGGCGGCGGTGCTGGCCTTCGACAAGCGGGACGTGAAGCCGGCGAAGCGCTACCGCATCGCGTACCTCGCCGAGTGCATCGGCAACCCGTACTGTCAGACGCGCCTGCGGGGCATGAAGGCCGCGGCGGAGAAGTACGGGTTCGAGTTCAAGGTCTTCGACGCGAACTTCACCCCGCAGACCCAGTTGCAGCAGGTGCAGGATGCGGTGGCTCAGGACTTCGACGGCTACGTGTTCGCGCCGACCGCGGCCGCGCCCGGATGCGCGATGTGGAAGCAGTTCCTCAAGCCGACCGGCAAGCCCGTCGTCACCCTCGACGTGCCGATGTGCACGGACCCCGACTACACCCCCGGGGTGGCGGCGACCGTCACGATGGTGCGGCAGGCGTTCTTCGACGCGCACGTGGAGAACGCGTTCCGCAGCTGCACGAGCCGGTGCAAGGTCGCGGCGATCGGCGGCCCCACCGGCTCGGACCTGTTCACGCTGTGGGAGCGCGCGATCGACCGGGGCAAGGAGAAGTTCCCCAACGTGGACGTCGTGAGCGACCAGCCCGCCAACTACGACCCGCGCGTCGCGCTCCGCGTGATCGGCGACGCGCTGCGCGCCCATCCCGACCTCGACGCCGTCATCTCCCCCTGGGATGACATGACGCGTGGGGCGGAGCAGGCGATCGTCGCCGCGGGCAGGAAGCCGGGCCGGGACGTCCGCATCTACTCCACCGGCGCGACGAAGGTCGGCGTGCGGCGCGTCCAGGAGGGCAGGTGGAACGAGACGTCGATCTTCCTGCCGTTCGAGGAGTCCTACTACGCCGCCGTCGCGCTGATGATGGCGTTGAACGGCAAGCCGGCGAACGCGTACGTCGACGAGGCGACGATGCCGCCGGTGACCAGGCTGGGGTCGCTCTACGTCACGAAGGACAACGCCGACAGATTCCACGCGAACTACTAGTAGCGGACCGAGGTGCGCGAGGAGCGAACGCCGCCGGAACCCGCCGCCGTGGCGACGGCGACCGCTCCGGTCGCGCTCCGGGCCCGGGGCATCCACAAGTCGTTCCCGGGCGTCCGTGCGCTGTCGGACGTCGGATTCGACGTGCGCGCCGGCGAGGTCCACGGCATCGTCGGGCAGAACGCGGCGGGCAAGTCGACGCTCGTCAAGATCCTCACGGGCGCGTGCGATGCGGACGCGGGAACGGTCGAGGCGTTCGGCCGCGAGCTGTCGCGCGGCGACCCCCGCGCCTCGCGGCGGGCGGGGATCGCGGCGATCTACCAGGAGCCGGCGATCGTGCCCGAGCTGTCGGCCGCCGCCAACGTGTTCCTCGGGCGGACGCCCCGCCGCGGGCCGTTCGTGTCCCGGTCGGCGGCGCGGCGGGCGTTCGCGGAGCTGGCGGCCCGGCTCGGACCGCCGCTCGACCCCGACGCCCGCGCGGGATCGCTCTCGGTGGCCAACCAGCAGGTGCTCGAGATCATGCGGGCGCTCGCCGCCGACCACGAGATCCTCATCATGGACGAGCCCACATCCGCGCTGGGTCCGGAGGAGCGCGACCGCCTCTACGCCACGATCCGGGGGTTGCGGGCGGCGGGCGTGGCGACGGTCTACGTCTCGCACGCCCTCGACGAGGTGCTCGCGCTCTGCGATCGCGTCTCGGTGATGCGCGACGGCGAGCTCGTCGCGACGGAGGCCGCCGAGCGCTGGACCAAGGACCGCCTCGTGAACGCCATGCTGGGGCGCGCTCTGCTCAAGCCGCCGCCCGAGCCGCGGACGACCGCGGCGGAGGAGGTTCTGCGGGTCGAGCGCCTCTCCGTGCCCGGTGCGCCGGAGGAGATCTCGTTCCGGCTGCGCCGCGGGGAGATCGTCGGCCTCGCCGGGCTCGTGGGCTCGGGCCGCACCAGCCTCCTGCGCGCACTCGCCGGAGCGGACTCGGGCGCGGTCGGACGCCTCGTCGTCCGCGGCCGGGAGCGGCCGTGGCCGCGCAGCGTCCGCAGCGCGTTGCGGTCGGGCATCGCGTTGGCCCCGGAGGAGCGCAGCCAGGGGCTCGTCGCGTCCCTGAGCGCGGCCGCGAATGTGTGGTTGACCGACATGGCGGCGGTCGCGTCCGGCCCCGTGCGGCGCGACCGCCTGCGTCTTCGCCGCGCCGCCGAGACCATGGGGCCCCTCGACTTCGACGTGAGGCGGCTCCGCGAACCGGCGGGCGCCCTCTCCGGCGGAAGCCAGCAGAAGCTCGTCGTCGGGAAGTGGCTCCACCGGCGCCCCGCAGTGCTCCTGATGGACGAGTTCGTCCGCGGGATCGACGTCGGCGCGAAGGCGCAGATGCTCGCCGTGGTGACGCGACTCGCGGCGCGGGGCATGTCGATCATCGTCGTCTCGTCCGAGCTCGAGGAGCTCGTCGACGTGGCGGACCGCGTGCTGGTGCTGGCCCGCGGGCGCCTGATCGGCGAGCTCGATGGCGCGGAGGCGTCGGTCGACCGGATCCTCCGGCTCGTGTTCGACGTCGAGGCGGCCGCCGAGAAAGGGCCGGCGGCCTGAGCGGACACGCGGCGCGCTCCCCCGTCGTCGTGGTGCGGACGTACGGCGTCGTCCTCGCGTTCGTGCTGCTCGTCGCCGTCGTCGCAGCCGCGAGCCCCGGCTTCGCGACGAAGACGAACATCTTCAATCTGTTCTCGCAGTGGGCGCCGGCGGGGATCATGGCCGTGGCGATGACGTTCGTCATCCTCACCGGCGGCTTCGATCTGTCGATCGCCAACGGCTTCTCGCTGTGCGCCGTCACGGCCGCCGCGGTCGGGCGTACCGAGGCGCCCGCCGTCGCCTTCCTGGCCGCGCTCGGGGTGGGCTGCGCCATCGGCCTGGCGAACGGACTCCTCGTCGCCGGCGTGAGGATCAACCCGTTCATCGCGACGATCGGGACCGGGTTCATCCTCGGCGGGATCACGCTCGTCGCGACCGGCAACGTCGCCTACACCGTCGACAACCCCGGCTTCGCCACCATCGGCGCGGGCCGCTGGCACGGCTTTCCGTACTCGGGGATGATCCTCGTCGCCTGCCTCTGCGCGGGCGGGCTCGTCCTCGCCAGGACGGTGTACGGGCAGGCCGTCTACGCCGTCGGCGGAAACGCCGAGGCGAGCCGCCTGTCGGGGATCCGCGTCGGCGCGACCATCGGGAGCACGTACGTGCTGTCGGGCCTCTCGATGGGCGTCGCGGGGAGCATCACGGCTTCGCAGCTGAGCTCGGCCCAGGCGAACATCAACCCGGACATCGTCTTCGACGTCATCACGATCGTGGTCGTGGGCGGGACATCGCTCACCGGCGGGGTCGGCTCCATGTGGCGGACCGCGATCGGGCTCGGGATCATCGCCACCATCTCCAACGCCTTCAGCCTGGCGGACGTCAACCCCTCCTACCAGGACATCGTCAAGGGGTCCATCATCATCGGCGCTCTCGCGCTCGACGCCACGATGCGCCGGTGGGCGGGACGCGCCCGTCCCGGGTGGGCCACGCGAGCCCCTCCGCGGCCGTCGGGTCGTCTCCCGATCGCCGGCGACCGCGACCCGTAGCGCCGCCGATCGGCCGGACGGGGCGATCGCCCGCCGCGATCGGCGGATCGCCCGGCGCGGTTGCGCGCGAGCGCAGATCGCCGACCGTGTGGCGATGACGCGTGCGCGTGTCCTCGGAGCGGCGCTGGCCGCAGCCCTCGTGCTGGCCGCACCCGCGGCGGCCGACCCGGGTTGTCCCGGCGCCGACGGCGTCGTCGGCGCGCAGGATGCGAGCGCGCTCGCCGGGCCGACCCTGTGCCTCCTCAACGCCGAGCGGCGCGCGGCGGGCCTGCGGCCGGTCGCCGGGCAGCAGAAGCTGGCGGTCGCGGCCGCGCGCTTCTCGGCGGAGATGGTGCGCGAGCGCTTCTTCGAGCATCGCGCTCCCGGCGGTCCGGACCTGACCGGCCGGCTGACGCTGGCCCGCTACCTCGGTCGATCGACGACGCCGTGGATCGTCGGCGAGAACCTCGCGTGGGCGCGGGGCAGCGCGGCGACGCCGCGCGACATCGTCGCGCAGTGGATGGCGAGCCCCGGCCACCGGCGCAACATCCTCGAGCCCGCGTTCCGCGACATCGGGGTCGGCGTGGCGGGCGGCTCGCCCGGCGAGCCGGGCGAAGGCGTGACCGTGACGACCGACTTCGGCGCGCGCCGGCTCGGCGGCGACCGCCCGCGCCGGGTCCGCTGTCGGCTTCCCAGCTGGCCGATCCATGCCCTGCGCCCCGCGTGCGCCGGCGCCCCCAACCACCAAGGAGCATGACCATGACCGCATCCGGAACCGCAAGCGTTCCCGCGATCCCCGACAGCGCGATCGCACGCGACGCGACCGACCTGATCCGCAGCGTCGAGTCCGACCTCCTCTACTTCCACTCGCTGCGCGTGTACTCGTGGGCGGCGTTGCGCGGCGCGGTGCGCGGCCTGCGCTACGACCCGGAGTTGCTCTACGTCGGTGCGATGTTCCATGACATCGGCCTCGTCGAAGGGCATCGCAGCGCGCACGACCGCTTCGAGGTCGACGGCGCCAACGCGGCGCGCGACTTCCTGCGCGCGCACGGCATCACCGGCGACGCGCTGCGGGTCGTGTGGGACGCGATCGCGCTGCACACGACTCCGGGCATCCCCGAGCACAAGGAGCCCGAGGTGGCGCTTGTCACGGCGGGCGTGGAGTACGACGTGCTCGGATTCGGCTTCGACGAGATCTCCCCCGAGGACCGCGACGCCGTGCTCGCCGCCTACCCGCGCATCGACTTCAAGGAGTCGATCATCCAGGCGTTCGCCGACGGGTTCGCGCACCGGCCGGCCACGACGTTCGGGACGGTGAACGCCGACGTTCTGGCCGAGAAGCTGCCCGGCTACGAGCGCCCGGACTTCTGCGCGATCATCCGCGCCTCCAGGCACAGCACCTGAGTCCCGCTCCGGCGGCGGACGTGGCGCCGGTGGCGTGATCGCCGCCCCCGCTCAGCGTGATCGCGTGGCGGCCAGTACCCGATCGGCGACGCGTATCGCCCCACCCGCGGGATGCGATCACCATCGGGCCATGCTGCAACAGCGACCCCACGTCTCCGGATCTCGCGTGAGCCGCTACGGCAAGCGCGCGGATCTGATCGTGCACGAGCAGGAGCCCTTCAACGCCGAGACCCCGCGCGCGTCCCTGGCGGAAGGTCCGCTGACCGCCACGGACGCGTTCTACGTGCGCGGCCACGGTGCGGTGCCGCAGATCGACCCCGCCGCGTGGCGCCTGCGCGTGCGCGGGCTCGTCGAGCGCGAGCTGGACCTCTCGCTGACGACGTTGCGCGAGGCGTTCCGGGAGCGCACCGAGACGGCGACGCTCCAGTGCGCGGGCAACCGGCGCGCGGGTCTGATCGCCGTCCGCGACATTCCGGGCGAGGCGCCGTGGGGTCCCGGCGCGACCGGGACCGCGACGTGGACCGGCGTCGCGCTCGCCGACGTGCTCGCGCTCGCGGGTCCGCTCCGCGACGCGGCGCACGTCGGCTTCGAGGGAGCCGATCTCAGCGCGGAGGCCGAGCCGGCCGAGCGCTTCGGCGGCTCGATCCCGCTCGACAAGGCGTGCCGGCCGGAGGTGCTGCTCGCCTGGGCGATGAACGGCGAACCGCTCCCGCCCGTGCACGGCGCGCCGCTGCGAGTCGTGGTGCCGGGCTACATCGGCGCGCGCAGCGTCAAGTGGCTCGAGCGGATCGATCTCCGGTCGTCGCCGTGGGAGGGGTACTTCCAGCACGTCGTCTACCGGCTGCTTCCCGAGGACGGGACGGCGGCTCCGGGAGCGGGCATGCCGCTCGGCCTGGTCGCGCTCAACGCCGACGTGCTGGCTCCGGCGGACGGCGAGACCGTCCCCGCCGGACCGGTCGAGGTGCGTGGACACGCGTTTGCGGGCGGGGAGCGGCACGTGTCGCGGGTGGACGTCTCGCTCGACGGCGGCGCGACCTGGTCGCAGGCCGAGCTGCTTGAGGACCTCGGCCCCTGGGCCTGGCGGCGGTGGCGGATGACGGTCGATCTCGCGCCAGGAGACCACGAGATCCTCGTGCGCGCCTGGGACTCCTCGGCGGCCACGCAGCCCGAGGACGAGGCGGCGTTGTGGAACCCGAAGGGCTACGTCAACAACGCGCGCCCTCGCGTCCGGGTCCACGTCGCCTCGTAGGCGCGACGTCCGTTCCCGTCGAAGGCTTCTGGTCGGTGCCCGACACGGGGCCGTGACGTCCGCCCTGCCCCGCGCATCGACGGCGCAGGAACGGTCATGCGGACGACGGCTCCGCGGCCGGGGCGCCGGTGGGCGAGCTTCCTGGGTCGGTCGCCGGGCTCGCGACGGCGAGGGCGGCCGCGACGGCGGCACCGAGCGGCCCGCCGTCGTAGGCACCGGGATGGCGCCGGCCGTTGACGAAGAATGTCGGCGTGCCGGAGACGCCGCTCGCGGCGGCTGTGTCGACGTCCTCGGCCACCCGCCGCGCGTGACGCCGATCGCGGAGATCGTCCAGGAAGCGCTCGACGTCGAGCTCGAGGCGCTCGGCGTAGCGGCGTAGGTGCTCCAGCGTGAGCCGC
>Ga0068865_100002295_pt1 | contig 11266 bp, 7 predicted proteins | sample KBSMisM12_FD_75293 | JGI IMG/M metagenome (GOLD analysis project Ga0068865, IMG submission 75293) | Miscanthus rhizosphere microbial communities from Kellogg Biological Station, Michigan, USA - KBS Miscanthus M1-2 | ecosystem: Host-associated > Plants > Roots > Rhizosphere > Soil ...
TTCGCCATGCACTGCTTCATGCCCAGCGAAATGCGGCGGCGCTCCTCGTCGATCTCGAGAATCATCACTTCGACTTCGTCGCCCAGCTGCACGACCTTGGTCGGGTGAATGTTCTTGTTGGTCCAGTCCATTTCCGACACGTGGACCAGGCCCTCGATGCCCGATTCGATTTCCACGAACGCGCCGTAATCGGTGATGTTCGTGACCTTGCCGAAGAGGCGCGTGCTTTGCGGGTAGCGACGCGAAAGGCCGACCCACGGGTCCTCCCCCAGTTGCTTCAATCCCAGCGATACGCGGTTCTTTTCCTGGTCGAACTTCAGGACCTTGGCCGTGACTTCGTCGCCGACCGCCAGTACTTCCGACGGATGCTTGACGCGACGCCAGGCCAGGTCGGTGATGTGCAGCAGGCCATCGATTCCGCCCAGGTCGACGAACGCGCCGTAGTCGGTGATGTTCTTGACGATGCCCTTGACGACAGCACCTTCGGACAGAGTGGCGAGCAGTTTTTCGCGGACCTCGCCCTGACTCTCTTCGAGCACGGCGCGGCGCGACACTACGACGTTGTTGCGCTTGCGGTCGAGCTTGATGACCTTGAAGTCGAGCGCCTTGTTTTCGAACGGTGAAGTGTCCTTGACCGGACGGATGTCGACCAGCGAGCCGGGAAGGAACGCGCGAATCCCGTTGATCATGACGGTCAGTCCGCCCTTGACCTTGCTGGTGACCTGGCCTGAGACCACGAGGCCCTGCTCCATCGCGGCTTCGAGGTCATGCCATGCCTTCAGACGCTTGGCCTTGTCGCGCGACAAGCGCGTTTCGCCATAGCCGTCCTCGAGCGCTTCGATCGCCACGGTGACGAAATCGCCGGCCTTGACCTCGATCTCGCCCTTGTCATCCTTGAATTCTTCGATCGGAATGAACGATTCCGATTTCAATCCCGCGTTGACGACGACGACGTTGAACTCGACGCGCACGACTTCGGCGGTGATCAATTCGCCCTGGCGCATTTCCTGGCGCGAGAGCGACTCCTCGAACATCGCGGCGAAATCTTCCATCGGAGGATTCGGCGGCATCGTGGAGGTGGACATTTCGGTGGCAGTAGCCATGGGGGTTGGTTCCTTCATTGGTCAAAGCCGTCTGCCACGAGAACCCTTTTTCTCGGACCGGCGGGCTGGTGGGTCAATCCGCAATCGAAGCACCGGCTAAAGTGCGCCGTCTGCGGCGGTTCGGGGAATCCACTTTCTGAATCGGCTGCAAGTGCTTGAATCGACATCGCTCCCAGGTTTGCATATCGCTCGCAAACCAACTCCGCCAGGGCGTCTTCGGCTGCCGCTTCTGACCCGCGGCTTATTTTCCGGCCGCGCCTCGGTACATCTCGAGGACGCGGTCGATAGCCGCTTCAATCGTCATTTTGGTCGTATCCAGCAGTGCGGCGTCGGCCGCGGGCTTCAATGGCGCTGCCGCCCTTCCCGCATCCCGCGCATCGCGCTCCCGAATATCGCGCAAAAGACTTTCCATTGTAACGGAGATTCCTTTTGCGATCAACTGCTTATAACGCCGCCGCGCCCGCTCCTCCACGCTGGCGGTCACGAACACCTTGACCAGGGCCTCCGGGAACACCACCGTTCCCATGTCCCGGCCGTCGGCGACCAGTCCGGGCGGGCGGCGGAATGCCCTCTGCCGGCTGTACAGCGCGGTGCGGACGTCAGAATGAACCGCCACCTGCGACGCCGCAGCGGAAACGGTCTCGGAGCGAATTGCTTCGGTCGCATCCTGACCTTCCAGCACGATGGCGCCGTCTCGGAACACCACGTCCAGACCGGCCGCGAGTCTTGCCAACGTCTGCGCGTCCGCCAGCCCGCTCCCAGTCGTCAGCGCCTTCAGCGCCACCAACCGATAGAGAGAACCGCTGTCCAGGTAATGGAAACGAAGCGAGGCAGCCACGCCGGCGGCCACCGTGCCCTTGCCCGAAGCGGCCGGGCCGTCGACGGCGATCACGGGGGACGAGTCCGGCGTCATTGCGGGCTCATCGGGCGATTTCCGCGAATGCGCCAAAGTAGGCTGGAAAGGTCTTACGCACGCACCCGGGATCGTTGATCGTCACCGGCACGCCGGCAAGCGTAGCCAGCGAAAAGCACATCGCCATCCGGTGATCATCGTACGTGTCGATGGCGGCGCCTCTGAGAGGTTGCGCCGCTGACGGCGGCGCGACGCGCATCCAGTCCTCGCCACACTCCACGGTCACGCCCAGCTTGCCCAGTTCGGTCGCCATTGCGGCAATCCGGTCAGTCTCCTTGACGCGCCAACTGCCGATGTTAGTGAGTGTGGTGGGCGCATCCGCAAACAGCGCGGTCATCGCCAGCGTCATCGCCGCGTCGGGAAACGCGACGCAGTCGATGGTGCCGCCGCGTAATCGCGCGCCGGTGCGCGCCTCGATCCAGTCCGGTCCGAAGCGGATGTCGGCGCCAAGGCGTTCGAGCACATCGGCGAACGCGACATCGCCCTGGATCGATTCGCGCCCGACGCCCGTCACCCGCACCGGCCCGCCACCGATCGCGCCCGCTGCGAGGAAATAGGACGCGGACGATGCGTCGCCTTCGACGACGAGAGTGCCCGGACTCGAATAACGCGCTCCGGCGGGCACGACGAAAGTGTTGGCGTCTGCGGAGGCGACCGACACGCCGAAGCGGCGCATCAGGTTGATCGTGATTTCGACGTAGGGCCGCGAAATCAGCGCCCCCGTCACGTTGACCGTCGTCGCCGCGGCGCCGCTGCCCCGAGCGAGCGGCAGTGCCATCAGTAGCGCGGACAGGAACTGGCTGGAAACATCGCCGCGAACGGCCACGGACGCGCCGGCTCTCGCGCCCGTCATGCCGATCGCCAGTGGCGGAAAACCCTCGCTGCCGAGATAGCGAACGTCGCAGCCCAGCGCATGCAATGCATCAACGAGGTCGCCGATCGGACGCTCGTGCATGCGCGGCACGCCGGAAAGTTCGTAGGTGCCGCCCAGCACGGCGAGCACTGCGGTCAACGGGCGAAACGCCGTTCCCGCGTTTCCAAGGAACAACCTGCCGGCATGGATTGGAAATCCGCCGCCGACTCCGGTCACATCGCACGCTCCTGTCGCGACATTCATTCGCAGCGCGACGCCGAGCGCAGTCAGCGCATCAAGCATGCGGTCGGTGTCATCGGCGGCAAGCACATCGACCAGCGTCGTCGTTCCCTGCGCCAGCGCTGCCAGAAGCAGTGAGCGATTGGAAATGCTCTTCGACCCTGGCAACGTGACGGTGCCTTGGGCTCGCGCCGCCGGCGGTAGCGCGAGATGTTGCGCGAAAGCAATGTCCCCGCTTGCGGCGCTCATCCGGATCAGCCCTTGTCCTCGACGACCGGCTGCGACCGCTTGGCTTCCCACGCGCGCCGCGCCGTGCTTGCGCTTTCGAACAGCGCCGACAACGCCGCGCCGTCCCCCGCGGCGATGATTGCGCGTGCGTCCTGCAGCGCCGAGCCATAGCGATCGATCTCGGCCAGCAAGGCATTGCGGTTGGCGAGCGCGATGTCCCGCCACATCTCGGGAGAACCCGCGGCGATGCGAGTGAAATCGCGAAAGCCGCTTGCTGCATGATCGAAATAGACAGCCGCATCGGGCCGCGCAGCCAATTCCGCCACCAGCGCAAACGCCAGTACATGCGGCAGGTGCGACACCGCCGCGAAGATCGCGTCGTGGCGCGCGGCATCGAGCGTAGTCACCCGCGCGCCGCACGCCTGCCACATTCCGGCGATACGCTCCAGCGCGTGCGCCGCCGTCACCGGCAATGGCGCGAGGATGACGTTGCGGCCTTCGAACAACGTGGCGAACGCCGCGCCCGCGCCGGTGCGCTCGGTGCCCGCGATCGGATGACCCGGGACGAAGCGCGGCAACGCGGATCCGAATGCGGCGCGCGCGGATGTGATCACATCCTGTTTGGTACTCCCCGCGTCCGTGACCAGCGTATGGGCGCCAATGGCCGGCGCCATGGCGGCAAAGAGCGCCGGATACTGCGCGACGGGCGCGGCCACCAGCACGACATCGGCGTCATGCAACTCGCGCGTCCAGTCCTGATCGAGGCGCTGCGCTGCATCGATGATTCCCAGACGCATCGCTTCATCGAGATTGGCGGCCGTCCGGCCAATGCCGACGATGCGGCCGACCACTCCGGCGCGGCGCAACGCCAGCGCGCAGGATCCGCCGATGAGACCGACGCCGACGACCGCGAGTTTGTCGATGCGCAAGGGAGTGGAAGCTTCGACGAGCGCCGTCAGCGTCCCAGTGCGGAAGCGAGCGCAGTCAGGAAGCGCTCGTTCTCGTCGCGCAGGCCGACCGAGACCCGCAGCCACTCCGGCAATCCATAGTTGGCGACGGGCCGCACGATTACGCCTTGCGCCAACAGGCGCTGGTAGACCGTCGCCGCGTCACCCACCTTCACCAGCGCGAAATTGCCGTGGGAGGGCAGCGTGGCGAGATTCAGTTCCGCGAATCCGGCGGCCAACTGCGCGAGCCCTTGGCGATTGAGCGCGCGGCTTTCGTCGACGTAGTCGGTGTCCGCCAGCGCCGCGACGGCTGCCGCCTGCGCCAGCGCGTTGACATTGAACGGCTGGCGCACACGATTGAGCATGTCGGCCATTCCAGCATCCATGATGCCGTAGCCGACGCGCAATGCCGCCAGTCCGAATGCCTTGGAAAACGTCCGCGACACCAGCAGGTTCGGAAAGCGCGACAGCCAGCTGACGCTGTCGCAGCGATCGGCCGGTTCCAGGTATTCGTTGTAGGCCTCGTCGAGCACCACCAGAACTTCCGGCGGGACCGAGGCGATGAACGACAGGAGCTCCGCGGCCGCCACAAACGTTCCGGTTGGATTGTTCGGATTGGCGACGAAGATCATGCGCGTGCGCGAAGTGACTGCCGCGCGCATGCCCAACAAGTCGTGTCCGAATCCCACCGCCGGCACTTCCACGCCGGTGGCGCCGCGCGCGCGCGTAGCGAGCGGGTACACGGCAAATGCGTGCTGCGCGTAGACCGCTTCATCGCCGGGGCGCAGGTAGGCCTGCGTCGCCAGTTCCAGGATGTCATTGGAACCGTTGCCCAGAACGATCTGCTCCGGACCGACGCCAAGTCTCTGCGTCAGCGCGGTCTTGAGCGCAAAACCATTCCCATCCGGATAGCGGGTGACGTCGGCGGCGGCGGCGGCGATGGCCGCGAGCACGGCGGGACTCGGTCCGCGCGGATTCTCGTTGGACGCAAGCTTCACTATCGTCCTGGGATCGAGATCCAGGTCGCGCGCGACGTCCTCGATCGATTTGCCTGGTATGTAGCGCGCGAGTTCGCGCACGTAGGCGGGAGCAACCGGGGCAGCCAGCGTCATGTGGAAATCAGTCTAGCGCCGCCGGATACGAACCCAGCAGCTTGAGGAAGGGAGCCTTGTCCGCGAGCTCGGCGAGCGCCGCGGACAGCTTCGGATCGTCGCGATGGCCGGCCAAGTCGACGAAGAACAGGTATTCCCACAGGCCGGTGCGCGCCGGTCGTGATTCGAAGCGGGTCATCGAAACGCCATGGCGCGCGAGCGGCTCCAGCAACTGGTAAACGGCACCGGGTCGATTGGGACAGGACATGACCAGCGATGTTTCGTCGCGTCCCGATGCGCCGACCTTGTGCCGCCCCAGCACCCAGAAGCGCGTGGTGTTGTTGGGCTCGTCCTCGATATGTGCGGCGAGGTTCGCAAGCTTGTAGATCACTGCAGCGTTCTCGCCTGCAATCGCCGCCGTCCCTGGCTCGGCCGCCGCGAGTCGCGCCGCCTCGGCGTTGCTCGACACGGCGACGCGCGGCACCGTGGGCATGTGCGTCGCGAGCCAATGCACGCATTGCGCGAGCGACTGCGCGTGACTGTAGATGCGAGTCACGCCGGCGAGCGACGCCTCGTTGGAAAGCAGGTTCTGCTGCACGCGCAGCTTCACTTCGCCGCACACCGACAGGTCGGTCAGGCACATGAGATCGAGCGTGCGCCCGACGGCGCCTTCAGTGGAGTTCTCGACCGGCACTACCGCGTAGTCGCATTGGCCGCTCTCCACCGCGCGGAATATTTCGTCGATCGTCGCCAACGGCGCGGCGTCGACGAATAAACCGAAATGCCTGGCGACGGCAGCGTGACTGAACGTGCCGGGCGGCCCCAGATACGCCACCTTGAGTTTCTGCTCCAGTGCCAGGCATGCCGACATGATCTGCCGGAAGATACCGGTCACGGCGGCGTTCGGCAGCGGCCCCGAATTGCCCGCCGCAAGCGAGGTGAGCACCTGGGCCTCGCGTTCCGGCCGGTAGGCGCTCGACCCCTCTTTCAGCGCACCGATTGCCTGCGCGTGCCGCGCGCGCGCATTGAGGTTGGCCAATATCTCGCGGTCGAGCGCGTCGATCGCGGCGCGGTGGGCGGCGAGGTCGGCAGCCTCTCCGGCAGGTGCAGCCTTGGACATGTCGGGGCGTCCTATTCCTCGACGCCTTCGTCGTCCGTCTCCGCGACGCGCTCCAGACCCGCGAGCTTCTCACCGTCGTCCAGATTGATCAGCGTCACACCCTGCGTCGACCGGCTCATTTCCCGAATCGACTTCACGCTGGTGCGAATCAGCACGCCGCCTGTGGATATGAGCATCACTTCATCGTCCGGACGCACCAGCGCCGCGCCGATGACCTGGCCGTTGCGCTCGCTTTGCTGGATCGCGATCATGCCCTTCGTGCCTCGTCCGTGGCGTGTGTACTCGACGATCGGCGTGCGCTTGCCATAGCCCTTTTCCGTCGCCGTCAACACCGATTGCGTTTCGTCCTCGGCGACCAGCATCGAGATCACACGCTGCTTCTTGTCCAGCATCATTCCGCGCACGCCGTGCGCGTTGCGACCCATCGGCCGCACATCGTTCTCGTCGAAGCGCACCGCCTTGCCGCCCGAGCTGAACAGCATCACATCGTGCTTGCCGTCGGTGAGCGCCACGCCGATCAGCGAGTCGCCGTCGGCCAGGTCGACCGCGATGATTCCGGAGGGGCGCGGACGCGAGAATTCCGACAGCGGCGTCTTCTTGACCGTGCCCATCGCCGTGGCCATGAACACGAACTGTTCTTCCGTGAACTCCTTGACCGGAAGGATAGCGGTGATCTTCTCGTTGTCGACCAGCGGCACCAGATTGACGATGGGCTTTCCGCGCGAAGCGCGCGAACCCTGCGGCACGTTGTACACCTTGAGCCAGTAGACGCGGCCGCGGTTCGAGAAACACAGGATGTAGTCGTGCGTGTTGGCGATGAACATCCGGTCGATGAAGTCATCTTCCTTCGTGGCCGTCGCCTGCTTGCCACGGCCGCCGCGGCGCTGCGCGCGATATTCCGCCACCGGCTGCGACTTCATGTAGCCGCCGTGCGACAAGGTCACCACCAGGTCCGCCGGCGCGATCAGATCCTCGAGCGACAGGTCCACGCCCTGCGCGACGATTTCCGAGCGGCGGGCATCGCCGAACTGATCGCGGATCGCGGTGAGTTCGTCGCCGATGATTTTGGTGACGCGCGCAGGCTTGGCGAGGATTTCCAGCAGATCGACTATCAGCGCCATCACTTCGCGGTATTCGCCGGTGATCTTTTCCTGTTCCAGGCCCGTGAGGCGCTGCAGGCGCAGTTCGAGGATGGCCTGGGCCTGAGCGTCAGACAGCCGGTAGCCTTCCTTGCTCCAGCCGAATTCCAGCGGCAACCCATCGGGGCGCGCAGCATCGGCCGCAGCGCGCTGAAGCATTTCCTCGACGATCGACGAACGCCACCGTTTCGCCATCAGCGCAACCTTGGCTTCGGGTGGTGTCGGCGAAGCCTTGATCAGCGCGATGATCTCGTCCACGTTGGACAGCGCCACCGCCAGGCCTTCCAGGATATGGCCGCGTTCGCGCGCCTTGCGCAATTCGAAGCGCGTGCGACGCACGACCACTTCGCGCCGGTGGATGAGGAAGTACTCGAGGAACTGCTTGAGGTTGAGTATTCTCGGCTGGCCATCGACCAGCGCCACCATGTTCATGCCGAAGCTGTCCTGCAGTTGCGTGAGCTTGAACAGGTTGTTGAGCACGATCTCCGGGACTTCGCCGCGCTTCAGCTCGATCACGACGCGCATGCCGGACTTGTCCGATTCGTCGCGCAGGTCGGAAATGCCCTCCAGGCGCTTTTCGCGCACGAGCTCGCCAATCCGGATGAGCAGGTTGGCCTTGTTCACCTGGTAGGGAATCTCGTCGACGATAATGGCCTGGCGGCCGCCCTTGTCGATGTCCTCGATGTGCGTGCGCGCGCGGATGACCACGCGACCGCGGCCGGTGCGGTAGCCTTCGCGCACCCCTTCGAGGCCGTAAATGATTCCGGCGGTCGGGAAATCCGGCGCCGGAATGATTTCCATCAGCTCGTCGACGGTCATCTCGGCGTTGGCCAGCAGCGCGAGACAACCGGTGACCGTTTCCACCAGGTTGTGCGGTGGAATGTTGGTGGCCATGCCCACGGCGATGCCGGACGACCCGTTGATGAGCAGGTTGGGCAGGCGCGACGGCAGCACCGCCGGCTCGAGCTCCTTGCCGTCGTAATTCGGGACGAAATCGACAGTTTCCTTGTCGATGTCGGCGAGCAGCTCGGAGGCGATCTTCTGCAGCCGGCACTCGGTGTAGCGGTACGCCGCGGCCGAGTCGCCGTCCACGGACCCGAAATTGCCCTGCCCGTCGACCAGCGGGTAGCGCAGGGAAAACTCCTGCACCATCCGGACCAGCGCCTCGTACGTGGCGCTGTCGCCGTGCGGATGGTATTTGCCGAGGACATCGCCAACGACGCGCGCGCATTTCACATACGGGCGATTCCACACGATATTGGCCTCGTGCATGGCGAAAAGCACACGGCGGTGCACGGGTTTCAGGCCGTCGCGGACGTCGGGCAGCGCGCGTCCCACGATCACGCTCATGGCGTAATCGAGGTAGGAATGCCGCATTTCGGCTTCGAGGCTGACAGGAAGGGTTTCTTTGGCGAACTGCTCCATGGGCATCAGGGGTCGTTTCGGCGAAAAGCTGGGTTGGAAAGCGGGCGAAGCGGCATTTCGGCCGCGGAAGCGGGCTTTTCCGGTTGGAAGGCTTGCGGCGGCACCGTTTTGCGGCGCACACACAACCCGAAACCTCTCCGGAGGCCCTTGAAAGCACGCGATTTTATCACGGCGTTGTATTGCCGCGACAGTTGTTCCACCGTGACAGGCCCGGGGTCCCTTTTCTTTGCGGCACGAAAACCCGTGTGCTATATTTCCTGAGGAGACAAAGCATTTGTCGCGTCAGGCATTTACGTGATGCGCAAAATCGCAAGTTCGTATAAAACTTGTTCAAAACCAAAGCCAAAGGGGTAAAACAATGACTCGACGCTACGTGTGCGGTGCATTTGCTGGCGCGATGGCTGTGGCGTTCGCCGGCAGCGTCGGCGCACAAACGGCCGATCCAAAGGGCTATGTTCCAGGCACCGCGCCCTGCACCACGGGCTACGCCTGCAACGGCTATCCGACGCCTACAGATGGCACGGTAAAGAGCGGGGTCTATAACGGCACCAAGGGAATGGCAGGCAATCTGTGCTGGCGCACCGGGTATTGGGCGCCGTCGATGGCGACCATTGAATGCGATCCGGACCTCGTGCCGAAGCCGCCACCGCCGCCGCCGGCCGCTGTTCCGCCGCCGCCGCCCCCGCCGCCCGCACCTGCTCCGGCACCGGCACCGCAAGTGCAGAAGATCACGCTGGCATCGAAGGCGCTGTTCGACTTCGACAAGTACAATCTCAAGCCCGAAGGCAAGGCTGCGATTGACAGTGAGATCCTGTCCAAGCTGGCCCAGGTGCAGAAGCTCGAGTTGGTCCTGGTCACCGGCCATACCGATCGCATCGGCACGCAGCAGTACAACCAGAAGCTGTCCGAGCGTCGCGCTGACTCTGTCCGCGACTACCTGGTCAGCAAGGGCGTCCCGAAGGACAAGATCGAGACGTTGGGCATGGGCAAGACCCAGCCGGTCCCGGGCGTGGTCTGCGACATGAAGATGTCCAAGGAGTTGATCGCCTGCCTCGCGCCGAACCGTCGCGTGGAAGTTGAAGTCAAGGGCGAGATCATTAAGAAGTAACGCACTACTGCTGCAAAAAGGGCCCCGCTTCGCGCGGGGCCTTTTTTTTGGTTGTCGAAGCGCCGGGCAGAACACCGCGATGCAATTCGCCACCTATAGCGTGAGGCGGGCCATTCGCAGCGGGCGAATCTGCCGCCGTCGGCGCAGTGCGTGCGGCGCGTGGCAGGTAGTCGTGGGTTGACTGCCTGCCGCGCGCCCAATCACGCACCCGACGACAGGCTCGGCGGCAGCTGAGCCCGCTGCGAATGGCCCGCCTCACGCTGGAGTCGTTCCCGACATGGCATCGGCGCGAAGCTGGAACGCAATGGTTGTGATCGCGCTGCCGCGCGGGTGTCGCAATGGCCGACAATCGAATCGCGCTGGAAAATGCGAAACTAGCGCGTGGCTTCCATGACGATTCCCCAAATTGTTGACCTGCGCATCGACGCAGGCTGGATCATTCCGGTTGAGCCCGCCGGAGTCCTTACCGGTCACGCGCTGATCGTCGACCGCGGACGAATCGTCGCGGTGCTCCCCGCAGAAGCGGCCGATGACACATTCGCGCCGCGTACGACGCTCGACCTCCCCGCGCATGCGCTGATCCCGGGCCTCGTGAACGCGCACACGCACACGGCGATGACGCTGATGCGCGGCGTTGCGGACGATTTGCCTCTGAAGTCCTGGCTTGAACAGCACATCTGGCCGCTGGAGGCGCGCTTCGTCGCGCCTGAATTCGTCTACGACGGTACGCTGCTCGGCGTCGCGGAGATGCTCCGGGGTGGCGTCACTTGCTGCAACGACATGTATTTTTTCCCGGATGCCGCGGCGCGTGCCTACGAGACCGCCGGCATGCGTGCGTTGCTGGGGATGCCGGTGCTGGACTTTGCGACGCCTTACGCCGCAGACGCTGACGCGTGCCTGCAACGGGGACTCGCGGCGCGCGATGCATTCAAGCATGCGCCGCTGCTCGCCTTTGCGCTTGCCCCGCACGCGCCCTACACCGTCAGTGACGCGTCGTGGGAAAAGATCGTCATGTACTCGCGGCAACTCGACATTCCCATCCAGACCCACCTTGCCGAAACGCGACACGAAGTCGACGCATCGGTTGCAGCGACCGGCC
>Ga0068865_100002299_pt1 | contig 11260 bp, 12 predicted proteins | sample KBSMisM12_FD_75293 | JGI IMG/M metagenome (GOLD analysis project Ga0068865, IMG submission 75293) | Miscanthus rhizosphere microbial communities from Kellogg Biological Station, Michigan, USA - KBS Miscanthus M1-2 | ecosystem: Host-associated > Plants > Roots > Rhizosphere > Soil ...
GATTCGCAAGATGTGAAGTGACAACGGCTTGCCGCGACGAGGGTAGATGGCCCGCCGAGTGCCCTACCCCTGCCCCATGAGACCGACCTCCATCAGGCCCCGAAGCGGCTTCACGATCCTCGAGCTGCTCGTCGTATTCGTCGTCTTCGGGCTCGTCGTCATGATCTCGATCCGGTCAGTGGGCGACACCATCCGCCGCGACCGCGCCGCCAAGGCCGCGAACATCCTCGGCTCAGACATCGAGCAGGCTTTCTCCATCGCGGCACGACAGCGCATGCCCGTGCTGATGGTCCTGAATCGGTCCAACAAGACCTTCTCGATCATCGATCGGGCGGCGACGACGAAGATCTACCGCCGGCGCTCGTTCGCGAAGACCCAGGACTACGGGGTCGACACGCTGTATGCCAACAGGGACACGATTGTCATCATGCCGAACGGCCTTGCGACGGACACGCTGAACCTGACGATGCAGATCGCCACGCGTGGCGGGACGATGTACAGCAAGTCGGTGCGCGTCTCGCTTGCCGGCATGGTGCGGGTGAACAACCGATGAGCGCGCGCGCCGGAGTGCCCAGCCTTCTGCCGCGTCGCGCCCCGCGTGCTCGCGCGGGGGTGTCGCTGATCGAGGTGGTGGTCGCGTGCACGCTGCTCGCGCTGACTTTCACGTCGCTCACCGCCCTAACCGTGCGCCTCGCCGCGCGGAACCGGACGAATGCCTACGGCGAGCAGCGCACGGCGACGTTCTTCGAGCAGGTGAACCGGGTGGAGTCGATGCCGTACGATTCGCTCGCGACCTACCTCGTCACCGACTCGGCCAAGTACGGCCAGGGCTACTACGTGTGGTCGTACACCGTCGATGCCGAGTCGATCAGCACCAGCGGGCGTGCCCGCTACCGGAAGATCTCACTGACGGTCACCCCGCGGCTCGACCCGACCAAGACAGTGAAGGGGACCATCCGACGTGCCAAGTCGCCGTTCTCGAACCCGCTCAACAACTAGCAGCATGCGCACTCATCCCCGCACGCGCCGAGGCTTCTCGCTCGTCGAGATCATCACGGCGCTCGTGATCCTGTCGATCCTTGGCGTCGCGATGACGAAGGTCATGCTGTCGCAGACGCGAGGCTACCAGTACGAGAATGGCGGTCGCCGCTCGCGCACGGCCGCGCGCAGCGCGATGAACATCCTGATCACCGACCTGCGCATGACGCAGGACAATGGCGGCGTGACGGCCGTCGATGCGACGAACAACCTGAGCGTCGACGCCCGCGTGCCGATCGGGTTCGGCGTGGTGTGCAGCACGGCCGGCACCAGCCTGATCATGGCGCTCGCTCCGGTGGACTCCTTCCAGTACGAGGCGATGAAGTTCGGCGGCTACGGCGTGCGCAATGCCACGACCGGGATCTACTCGTACGTGGCCGGCGGGTCGATCAGCGCCGCCGACGTGAGCAACTGCCACGGCGGGCCGAAGATCTACGCCGACACCGTGACGATGGGCGGCCGGCAGGGGAAGGTCGTGCAGGTCACGGGGACCGTGCCTGCCGGTACCGTGGCCGGCTCGATGGCGATGATCTGGCAGTCCGTGAAATACGTGTTCGCGCCGTCGAGGGCGTACTCCGGCCGGACGGGACTCTACCGCATCGTCACGAGCGCGAGCCCTGCCGACACGAACGAGCTGATCGCGCCCTTCAGCTCGAGCGCGCGGTTCAAGTACTACACGACGATGAACCCGAAGGACACGGCGAAGGCCACGGCGCCGGCCGACCTCAACCAGATCCGTGGCCTTCAGATCTACCTGGCCGCCGAAGCGGGTGACACGGTGCCGGGCCGCACGGGGCCGAAGAAGAGCCCTCTCACCACCGCAGTCTTCTTCAAGAACACGAGGGTCCAATGAGCTCGTTCGCCAATCACTCGATGCGTGAGCCGTCGCCAGCGCGCCAGCGCTCCGGCTTTGCGCTGCCACTCGCGATCATGGTGCTCGCGCTGCTGACGATCGGGCTCGTCGCCGGCTTCGCGATGAGCACCAGCGAGCAGAGCTCGACGTCGTCGCAGCGCGCCCAGGCGCGAGCCTACAGCTACGCCCAGATGGGGCTCGAGAAGTTCCTCACGTACCGGAAGGAGCTCACCGGCTGCACGCCGGCCGCGAATGGGTACTCGGCGACGCAGGCATCCGCCTGTGCCTTCTGCCCGCAGTGCTGGCTCGTCAACGCGGCGAATCCGACGGGCACGGTGAACGCGAACCTCGATACGCTGCCCACTGTGGCGGAGTCGGTGACGGTCAAGTTCACGTCGGGCTCGGCGTTCGTCCGCGCCGTGCCGGTGTATCTCGACATCGCCAAGGGCAAAGGCACGTACTTCATCACGTCGACTGGCACGGACAGCTTGAGCAAGATCGCGACCGGCGGGGGCACTACGCGGCTCGCGACGCGCACCGTCGGCGTGTACGTCAAGTGGGACAAGACGACGATGAACGTGATGGGTGCGCTCGTCAGCTTCGCCGGCATCAACAAGGCCGGAACGGGCGACATCAGCGGCATCGACGCATGTGGCGCGGACACGAACGTCGCCGGCATCAACATTCCGCTCGACGTGGGCATGAGCGTGTCGGGCAATTCGTTCACGCCGACCGGCAACCCGCCCTACGACACGCTGAAGACCTTCTCCCAGGACTCCGCGAACTCGAAGCTCGATTGGGCGGGCGTGAAATCGGGCACCTCCCTCACGGCCGACATCGACGTCACGGTATCGTCGTATCCGAACTTTCCAGCTGCTTCCGTCTTTGCGGCGGACACGAACTACTGGCCGGTCATTCACATCCACAACCAGCAGACCGGAGCCGGCCTCTGGAACACCACCTTCCAGCTCCCGTGGAAGGGACGCGGAATGCTCGTCATAGACGGCGACTTGACGATCACCGGAAGCAACCAATGGGACGGGGTGATCCTGGTGGGCGGAAAGCTCACCTCGAATGGAAACAACGTCACCTCCGGTACGGTCATGGCAGGACTCAATCGACTGATCGGGCAGGCGGCCGGCACCCTGGACGACGATCAGCTCAACGGAACCAAGAGCTACCAGTACAACTCCTGCTCCGTGAAGAAGGCGACGACGTCGATGGCGCGATACACGATGCTGCCCAACACCTGGATGGACGACATCGCGCAGTACTGAGTCGTACTCTCGACCATGACACGACGGGCCGCGAGCATCGCTCGCGGCCCGTCGTGCATTCCCGGATTCCTCCCGCGACGCTACTTCGGCGTCGTCGTCCCGTGCAGCAGCCCGTTGCGCAGGCGCACGGCGCGCGGCGACGCCGCGGCGTCCTCGATGACGCGCGGTGCCGCGGCGCCGTAGCGCAGCGGCACCTGGATCGTGAGCGCCTCCTCGCCACGCCTGATCGCCACGGGGATCGGCGTGCCCGCCGGCTTCCCCGCGTACATCGTGCGCATACCCGTGCCGAAGAACATGCCGACCGCGGGCTGGCCGTTCACGCTCGTGATGACGTCGCCCTCCTTCACTCCCGCGCCCGCGGCGGCGCCGTCGGGAACGACCTGGCTGACGCGTGCGCCCCCGTCGGGGAGCGGAGTCACGCCGACGCCCATCCGCGGCACGCTGTCCCGCTGCAGGCGCAGCCCGATCACCGGAAGCGACTCGGTCCACGGATACGGTTCCCGCCCGTCGACGTAGCGACGCTTGAAATCGTCGTACGAGCGGCCGTTCGACGCGCGCTGCACCGCGCCCCACCAGTCGTCGGCGGTGAAGCCGCGGCCCTGCTTGTACGTCGTGCGGTACAGCTCGCGCATCACCGTGTCGAGCGAGTTGTGGTTGTCGCTCGCGTCGCGGATCATGATGTCGAGCAGGAATCCGGCGAGCGATCCCTTGTCGTAGTACAGCGCATCGGTGCCGTCGCGGACCTTGATCCACGCGTTGAGCGACGCGTCCTCGACCGAGAAGGGAGGCGCCTGCGCGATGTTGTTCATCTTCTCCGACGTGAGGCCGTAGAAGCCTGACGCGTCGACGATGCCGCCGCGCACCATCGCGAGATCGCTGTAGTAGTCGGTGATCCCCTCGCTGACCCAGAGCCAGGGGGTCGGCTGCGATCGGTCGTACCGATACGGCACGAGATCGGCCGGCCGCAGCCGCTTCACGTTCCACGAGTGGAAGATCTCGTGCGCGAACAACCTCGGCTGGAATTCGCTCCCCATCCCCGCCGGGATGCTCACGTCGACGTGCGAGTTGGAGTGCTCGAGGCCACTCATTCCGGCGCCGGCCGAGTCGGTGATCCACATGACGTCGTAGCTCTCCCACGGCGCCTCGCCGAACACGAGCACCTCGGGCGGGATGGAGCGCTTGATCTGATCCCACGCCGTGGTGCGCGCAGCGGGTGAGAAGGTCCCGCGCGGATACGTCGCGAAGCGCACCGTCTTCCCCGAGACGATCGCACTGTCGAGGTCGAACTGCCCGACGAAGAAGGGCATGTCGACGAGCTCGTGGTAGTTCGCCGCCTTGAATGTCCGCGGCGCGGTCCCGCGCGACATGCCGGTGGCGATCAGGAACTCGGGCTCGGTCTTCACCGCCACCGTCGACGCGAAATCGGTCGAGCGTCCCTCGGGATAGAGGAAGATGTTGGTGCCGTTGAACAGCGCGAAGTCGGGGCGCGTCCAGGCCATCGCGTTGTCGAGCGTGTCGGCGGCGAAGTCGAAGCTCACGGTGACCTGCCCAGGTCCTTTCGGCCACACGCGCCAGGTATCGTAGTCGGCCTTGTCCCAACGCAGGCTGTCGCTTCCCTGCTTCGCGCTGAAGCCACTGACGTCGCGGGCGAAGTTCGCGATCTCGTATGCGCCGGGCGTCCACGCCGGCATCGAGAGCACCACGGGCGCGGCGCTCGCCACGCCGAACGTGGTGGCGACGTGGATCCGGCGCGCCGCGAGCGCGGCCCGATCGGCGGTGACCTCGTAGCGCACGTCGGTGATCGGCGCCGACTGGAGCCCCTCGCCAGCGCGCTGGGCACGAAGTGGGAGAGCGAGCACGAGGGAGGTCAACAGCGCTGCGCGGCCAGCGAAGGTGAGCGGCATGAGCGTGCGATGTGTGAGTGGAGCGGTCGGCGGCGTCTCCCATCGGGGCGGTGAGCCCGCCCGACCGTCGCTCACAGACTACTCCGGAGAGTCTCCCATGCGTAAGCCCAGGCTGGCCGCCACGCGCACGATCGTCCTAGCTGCCCTCACGCTCGCCGTCATAGCGTCCTGCAGTGAACCGAAGGCCGCTGACCAGACCGTCGCCTCCCAGATGCGCATTGGCCACGCGACGGACGCCGCCGGTGGTACGAGCGGCTTCGCCGGCCGCGACGCACCGCTCGAGATGACGGTGCCGCGCGCAGCAACCATGTCGGCGCCCATGGCCGCGAAGGCGGAACGCGCTCCCTCAGCCACCAATGTGTCCTCCAACGCCGACGCGGTGGACCCTCTCTCGCTCGGCGCACCGCCGACGGCCGACCCCGCCGGCACGATGATCGTCCGCCACGGCCAGGCGTCCATCGAGGTGCAGAAGGTGGAGGGCGCCGTCGCCCGCATCAGGCAGACGGCGGGTCAGTTCGGCGGGTTCGTCGGCAACACCTCCCTCGTCACCGGAAAGGAGGAGCAGAAGACGGCAACGCTGGAGTTGCGTGTCCCTTCGGCGCAGTTCGACGCGGTGGTCGGCGCGCTCAACCAGCTCGGGAAGGTGGAGACGGTGACCGTGAGCGCCGAGGACGTGTCGGAGGAATACGTCGATCTCGGCGCGCGACTGGCGAATGCTCGGCGCGTCGAGGCGCGGCTCGTGGAGATGCTCGCGTCGCGCACCGGGAAGCTGTCCGATGTGCTTACGGTCGAACAGGAGCTGGCCCGGGTACGTCAGGAGGCGGAGCGCTACGACGCTCGCATCCGTTTCCTCGAGCACCGCGCTTCGCTCAGCTCGCTCGCAGTGTCGTTGCACGAAAAGGTCCCGTTGATCGAGCCGCCGCGCGGTCACGGGCCCATTGCCGAGGCGTTCGCCGAGGCCTGGACCCGGTTCGTGGCATTCACGGCGTGGCTCATCGCGTCGCTCGGAATACTGGTTCCGGCTGGCGCCGTCATCGGAATAGTGATCCTGGTGACGCGCCGGCTGTTCGGAGGCGGCACGCCGCCGAAGACATCGCAGGTGTAGGACGTACGGTCGAGCCCGGAGGTTGACTCCGCTCGTGCGGAGTCACCTCTTGGGGTCAGAGCACGCGGGGGGCGTTTCGCATTGGAGGCGTTCGCTCCCGGACGAGATGCAGTAGATTGCCGGCAGCGCCCGGCGCCCGAGGTCACCATGGCCACCATCCGTCGTCTCCGGTTTGCGTTCCTCGCCTCCCTGATCGCCACCACGTCGCTCGGTGCTCAGGCGCCGCGCGCATTGGTCGGACTCGTCCGTGACTCCGCCGGCCATGGGATCCCGGGCGCGGAGGTGCGTGCGCGGGGCAACGTGGTCGTCGCGATCACGAATGACTCGGGGCGGTTCCACGTCGGGCAGATGCCGATCGGCGCGCGCGGCGTGTTCGTACGCCGGTTGGGCTTCGCGCCGCAGCGGGTCCCGATCCGGACGAGCCTCGAGGGCTCGATCGATTCCGTGGACGTCGTTCTCACTGCCGTCGTGCAATCGTTGGCCGCCGTCGTCGCGCAGGACCCGCACGACTCGCTCTCCCGGAAGGTGCTGGCGGAGTTCTGGGAGCGCCGCGCGCGCGGCTTCGGCAAGTTCGTCACGCGCGACGAGATCGAGCGGAAGGGCGCGAGCCGGTTCGTCGACGTCGTGCGCTCGGTGTCGGGTCTGTCGATCATGAACTACCGCGGCCGCCAGGAGATCCGGTTCCGCGGTGCGGGAATCGGGTCGGCGAACTGCCCGCCGCAGTACTGGATGGACGGCATCCCGCTCCAGAGTGGATCGGCGGAGGAGATCTCTCCGGAAAACGTCGAGGCGATCGAGCTGTACGCGAGCCCGGCGACGACGCCGCCCCAATTCTCCACGCGAAATCCGACGTGCGGCACGGTCGTCGTCTGGTCACGGCTGCCGGGGTGAGATGACGGGACCGCCGACGCAAGGCTCGGGAGTCGACATTCAGGCGACGAAGGAGCTGCCCCGCCACGAGTGGCTGACGGCCGACCGGCAGGCGCAGGTGCGCAACATCCTGCTCGGGCTGGCGCTGTTCGCCGGTCTCGTCGTGTACGTCTATCACTCGTTCGGATCGCAGCCGCGCGCCGCTGTGCTCGCGCACAAGCTGCGCATCGTCGGCGTGATGACGTGGCTGTACGCGCTCGTGCAGATCGTCGACATGCGCTTCTGGCACAGCCGCATCGCCGAGCGGCGTCGCGTCTCGTCGGGAATTCCGGAGAGCGTGATCGCGTGGCTGTTCGGGCAGATGCTCGCCTGCTTCGGGATCGTGTACTACGGGCTCACCGAAGACTGGCGCTGGTACGCGGCCGGCCTCGTCCTGCTCCTGGCGACGTTCGCCGCCTTCCCGATCCGGCGTGACGACTGACGCGGCGCGCACTCCGCCGCGCGTCGTCTCGCTCCTCCCAGCCGCTACCGAGATCGTCGCCGCACTCGGCGCCGTCGGTCAGCTCGTCGGCGTGACGCACGAGTGTGACCATCCGCGCGATGTCGCGACGCTGCCGCGTGTGACGTCGAGCGCGGTCGACCGCGATGCGACCTCCGCGGCGATCGACGCCGAGGTGCGCGCGCTGGCGTCGACGGGCGCACCGGTGTTCGGCTTCGACGCCGAGCGGTTCGCGACGCTCGCACCCCAGGTCGTGCTCACGCAGTCGCTGTGCGACGTGTGCGCGCTGCCGGAGAGCGAGGTCGATCACGCGATCGCTGCCCTCGACGTCGCGCCGAGCGTCGTCACGCTTGGCGGCACGACGCTCGAGGGCGTGTGGAACGACGTGCGACGCGTCGGCGTGGCGATCGGTCGTCGCGACGAGGCGGACGCGCTCCTCGCCTCGCTCGACGCGCGGATGCGGCACGTGCACGAGACGCTCAAGGCTGCACGCGCGCCCCGCCCGCGCGTGGCGGTGATCGAGTGGCTCGATCCGCTGTTCGTCGCCGGACACTGGTCGCCGGAGCTGGTACGCCGCGCGGGCGGGGTGGACGTGCTCGCGCAGCCCGGCGCGCACTCGGTGCAGGTCGACGTCGATGCCGTGCGTGCGGCGACGCCGGAGATCCTCCTCTTCGCGCCGTGCGGCTTCGACATCGATCGCGCGGTGCGCGAGACGACCGCGCTGCTCGCGCGCGACGAGTGGCAGTGGGCGTCGGCGTGCGCCCGCTGGGTGCTGGATGGGAACGCCCTGACCAGCCGGCCCGGCCCGCGCCTGGTCGATGCGATCGAGACGATCGCCGCGATCGTCGCGCCGACGTTGTTCGGAGCGCCCGACGCGGCATACGCGCGCCGCGTCGCGTAGATCAGACAGAGTCGTCTGAGGCGCGGCCGCTCAGGAGAACAACCCGACGAGGAGCAGCACGAGCACGAGCGCCGTCATCGCGACGTACAATCGATCCCGCTGCGCCGCGAACGCCGCCAGCGTGAGCGCCACGCGCGCGACCGGCGTCGCGATCAGGAGCACGAGCCCGAGCTGCACGATCGCGCTCGGATCGCCGTGGATGGCCCCGATGAACGTCGCGCTGACCGACCGCAAGTGCGACGAGCCGCCGCGGAATACCGAGAAGGCCGTCGCCTCGGCGCCGTGGTGCGCGAGCAGCAGCGTTGCGCCGAGGACGACCACGATGCTCGCGATGACCACCCCCGCCTGGAGCAGTCGGCCGACCACCTGCTCCACGTCATGGTCGCTCCACGTCCGCGGTCGCCCGACCTCCGCGTCCAGCGGCGGTGTCGGCGGAGTGGGTGTGGAACGACGCGGCGGCGGCGACGTCATATGCCTCCCGTCAGCCCCTTGTACAACATCTCCACTGCGAGCACGCACACTACCGCGGTGAAGATGCGTCGCAGCCAGACCACCTTGGCGACGGCGAGCAACCGTGCACCGAGCACGGCCCCCGTGAGCACTCCGAGCATCACGGGAAAGGCGACCGACGGATCGATGTAGCCACGGTGGAGATACACGCCGGCGCTGGCGGCGGCCGTGACGCCGATCATGAAGTTGCTCGTCGTCGTGGACACCTTGAACGGAAGGCGCATCGCGCGATCCATCGCCAGCACCTTCACGACGCCGGATCCGATGCCGAGTAGCGCCGACAGCATCCCCGCGAACAGCATGACGCCGAATCCCGTCCGCACGCGATGCACGACGTACGGCACGCGCCCCGGCGGCTCCGGATAGCTGCCGTTGAGGCGCAGCCGCTCGCCCAACGGATCGGGCGGCGGCACGACGGCGTTCGCCGAGTCGCCACGCAGCGAGCGATACGCGGTGTAGAGGAGCACGAGGCCGAACAGGACGGCCAGCGCGCTCGTCGGTACGATGTGCGCCAGCGCCGCGCCCACGAGTGCACCGACGGTAGTGGCGACCTCGAGGAAGATCCCGATCCGCACGTTGGTGTATCCCTCGCGCACGTACGCGGCCGCCGCGCCGCTCGATGTCGCGATCACGGACACGAGCGACGCGCCGATCGCATAGCGGATGTCCACGTGGAAGAGAATCGTGAGCATCGGCACCACCACGATGCCTCCGCCAAGCCCCGTGACGGCGCCGAGCAACCCTGCTCCGAACGAGCCGGAGGCGACGAGGAGGGCGAACAGCGCGAGACTCATCGCGAGAGGTCAGGGTTCATCCGTGCATGGTGACCAATCGCGCACCGGGCCGCAACGGCGCGATGTCACCGCGATGCGTATCGACGCAGACATTCTGGATGCAAATCAGCGCGCGATGCCGCGCTTCCTTCGCGGCGACCGCTGGGCTAGCATTCGACTCCCGATCGCCTGGATTCCGATCCCGATCCTGGCTCCCTTTACCCTCGTCACGATGCTCAGTCCTTCCTCGGTCGCGTTCCTCAAACGTCTGCTCGATGCGCCGGCGCCCTCTGGGTTCGAGACCAACGCGGCGCGTGTCTGGCGCGCCGAGGCGAGCACCTTCGCCGACAACGTCTCGGCCGACGTGGCGGGGAACAGCGTGGCCGAGGTGAACCCGGGCGGCTCGCCCACGATCATGCTCGACGGACACATCGACGAGATCGGGATCATCGTCCAGTACATCGACGACGACGGCTATCTCTACATCTCGCCGATCGGCGGCTGGGATCCGCAGGTGCTCGTCGGCCAGCGCATCCGCCTCCTCGGCACCGATGGCGACGTGCTCGGCGTGGTGGGCAAGAAGCCCATCCACCTGATGAAGACGGAGGACCGGGAGCGCGCGAGCAAGTTCACCGATCTCTGGGTCGACATCGGCGCGACCAGCCGGGCCGAGGCGGAGGCGCGTGTGTCGGTCGGTGATCCGGGCGTCGTGGACTCGCGCTCGCTCGACTTCCCGAACGACCGCATCGTCTCGCGCTCGATCGACGATCGCATCGGTGCGTTCACCGTGCTCGAGGCGCTGCGCCGCTACGCCGAGAAGCCGGGCAAGGCTCGCGTCGTGGCCGCGGCGACGACGCAGGAGGAGATCGCCTGGCACGGCGGCGGCGCGGCGATCTGCGCGCAGGCGATCGACCCGAAGATCGCGCTCGTCGTCGACGTCACCTTCGCGACGGACCATCCGAACATCGAGAAGAAGGAGATCGGCGAACACAAGATGGGCGGCGGCCCGATCCTCAGTCGCGGCGCACTGATCTCGCCGGTGGTGCTCAAGCTGCTGCGCGAGACGGCGAAGAAGCACGAGATCGCGCACGTGGTGCACGCGGTGGGGCGCGACACCTCGACGAACGCCGACGCGATCCACATCGCGCGCGAGGGTGTCGCGACGGCGCTCGTGTCGATCCCGAACCGCTACATGCACTCCCCGAACGAGATGGTCTCGCTCGTGGACGTCGACAACGCGGCCACGTTGATCGCCGAGTTCTGCCGCACGATCACGAACGACACGGATCTGACGGCGCGCTGACTCCTCGGCGCGCGTTTGCGCGCGCGTTCATTCGAGTTGGTCTCGCGGTGCGGTCGCGGGAGGGTATTCCGGCGGCGCCGTCCCGTCCTCGTGCGAAGGCAGCGAGCGGGCGTTCCTGAAGGAGGAGCATCGCGCGTAGCAAGAGACTCGCGCGGCAGTATGCGCGAGGCTCGCAGCGTGTAAGCGCGTCGCGACGACGAAAGGAATGCCCGCGACCGTCCGGCGCA
>Ga0068865_100002302_pt1 | contig 11257 bp, 9 predicted proteins | sample KBSMisM12_FD_75293 | JGI IMG/M metagenome (GOLD analysis project Ga0068865, IMG submission 75293) | Miscanthus rhizosphere microbial communities from Kellogg Biological Station, Michigan, USA - KBS Miscanthus M1-2 | ecosystem: Host-associated > Plants > Roots > Rhizosphere > Soil ...
CGCGGGCCTCGGCGACGGTGTTGGCGGTGCCCACCACATAGCTTCCCGCCGCCTGCAGGGCCGCGACGCGCTCGGCGCTGATCAGGTCGAAGGCGAAGGAGGCGATGGGCGGGGCGGCCCTGAGCACCGCCTCGAACTGGGCGTCGAAGTCGTGGCTGAAGCGGTTCGGCCGCTCCGGCAGCGGCGCGCCCAGCTCGTCGTACCAGGGCTTGAGCCGCGCCAGCGCCGCATCCAGCGCCTCTCCGGACGGGGTCTGCGGGGTGGAGACCAGCAGGTTCATCCCGAACGGCGCGTCGGTCCCGGCCCGGACCTGCGCCGCCGCCGCGGCGATGTCGTCCGGGGCGAAGGCTGCGCAGGCCACCGAGCCGAAGCCGCCGGCGCGGCTGACCGCCAGCGCCATCTCCGGCGACGAGGCGCCGGCCATCGGCGCCTGGAGGATCGGGATCGGCAGGGCGTCGAGCAGGTTCGCGAGGCTCATGCGTCGCCCTTCTTCTGGCGGGCAAGTTTCTCAAGCACCTTGCCCCGGCCTCTAGATAGGGCCGTCACCACGCCGCGGAAGGTGCGGACTTCCTGGTCGGTCATGCTGGCCCGCGCCAGGGCGGCGCGCAGGTTCTGGACCATCGAGGGCTTCTTCTCGGGCGGATGGAAGAAACCGGCCGCGTCCAGCTCGTCCTCCAGGTGGCCGTAGAGCCCCAGCATCGCGGCGCCGTCGGCCGGCGGGGGCCCGGCGCGGAACGCCGGCGGCGGCGCGTCGGCCTGGGTCATCCGCCATTCGTAGCAGGTGATCGCCACGGTCTGGGCCAGGTTCAGCGAGCGGAAGCGCATGTCCACCGGCAGGGTGACCACCGCCTGGCAAAGCGCGATGTCGGCGGTCTCCAGCCCCGCCCGCTCGCCGCCGAACAGCACGCCGACCCGCTCGCCGCCGGCGATGGCGGCGGAGAGCTCGCCCGCCGCCGTGCGGGGCGTCAGCACCGGCAGCGTCAGCTCGCGCGGCCGCGCGGTCGTCGCATAGACCCTTTGCAGGTCGGCGATGGCGTCTTCGACCGAGCCGAACACCTGGGCGGCGTTCAGCGGCCAGTCGGCGCCGGAGGCCGCGGCCCAGGCCCGTTCCTGCGGCCAGCCGTCCCGCGGATTGACCAGGCGAAGTTCGGCGAGGCCGAAGTTGGCCATCACGCGGGCCGCCGCCCCGATGTTCTCTCCGAGCTGTGGCGCGTTCAGGATAATGACAGGTGCGGCAGGAGAGGCTTGAGCCATGGACCGGTTACAGACGCTCGCACCGGCGAGCGCAAGCCTTGGCGGCGGCGGAGTGGCGCGGCGCGGCCTGCTGATCGCCATGGCGAGCCTGGCCGCCTCCGCCTGCAAGCGCACCCCGATGCTCACCGCCTCGCGCACGCCCCGGCTCGACATGAAGCGCCTGGACCGGGAGATGGCCGGCCTCGCCGTCCGCGCCCGGCCCGGCGTGCTGGGCTTCGGCCTGATGAACCTGGAGAGCGGCGAGTACTGGGTCCGCGAGGGCGACCGCACGTTTCCGATGATGAGCGTCTTCAAGCTGCCCCTGGGCGCGGCGGCGCTCGCGGAGGTCGAGGCGGGCCGGCTGAATCTGACCGAGACGCTGACCCTTGCCGACAAGGACCTGTCGCCGCAGCTGTCGCCGATCGCGACCGCATGGCCGGGACGATCGGCCTATACCGTCGGCGAGCTCCTGGAGGCGGCCGTGGTCGACAGCGACAACACCGCCGCCGACGTGCTGATGAAGCGGATCGGCGGTCCGGGCGCCGTCAGCGCTTGGCTGCAGCTGAAGAAGGTCGAGGGGATCCGGGTGGATCACTACGAGCGCGAGCTGGCCCCGAACGCCTTCGACATGGCCTCGTTCCGGCCGGCCTGGCGGACCGAGGCGGCCTTCGGCGCGGCCATGGCCACCGTACCGCCGGCGCGGCGCCGCGCCGCGACCCTGGCCTACATGGCCGACCCGCGGGATTCGGCGACGCCGCGCGGCATGCTCGGGTTCCTGCACAAGCTCGACGGCGGCGAGCTGCTGACGGCCCCGCAGACCCAGCGGCTGCTGCGCCTCCTGGGCCGCACACCGCGCGGCGCGGACCGGATCAAGGCCGGCCTGCCCGCCGACGCCGCCTTCGCCCACAAGCCCGGGACCTCCGCGACCGACCAAGGCCTGACCGCCGCCTTCAACGACGTCGGGATCTTCACCCTGCATGACGGCCGCAGCTATGCGGTCGCCGCCTTCCTGTCCGGCTCGACCGCGTCGGACGCAGACCGCGCCGCCCTCTTCGCAGACCTCGGTCGGGTCGCCCTGCACGCGGTCGGTTGAGGTCGAGCGAAAAGGCCGCAAGCCTTCTCGCCTTTGCGTCCGCGCGCGCGCCCGCTATACGGCCCCCCAAACTCAAGTTCGCGCGGAGCGCCTGCCCCTCATGGCAAAGATCAAAGTCGCCAACCCCGTCGTCGACCTCGACGGGGACGAGATGACACGGATCATCTGGAAGCTGATCAAGGACAAGCTGATCTTCCCGTTCCTCGACTTGCAGATCGAGTACTACGACCTGGGGATGGAGAACCGCGACGCCACCGACGACAAGGTGACGGTCGAGGCCGCCGAGGCGATCAAGAAGCACGGCGTCGGCATCAAGTGCGCCACCATCACGCCCGACGAGGCGCGGGTTGAGGAATTCAAGCTCAAGAAGATGTGGAAGTCGCCGAACGGCACGATCCGCAACATCCTGGACGGCGTCGTCTTCCGCGAGCCGATCATCTGCAAGAACGTGCCGCGCCTGATCCCCGGCTGGACCCAGCCGATCATCATCGGCCGCCACGCGTTCGGCGATCAGTACCGCGCCACCGACTTCAAGGTGCCGGGCCCCGGCAAGCTGACCATGAGCTTCGTGGGCGACGACGGGACGAAGCTGGATTTCGACGTGTTCGACTTCAAGGCCGCCGGCGTGGCGATGGGGATGTACAACCTGGACGCCTCGATCCGCGACTTCGCCCACGCCTGCCTGAACTATGGCCTGGCGCGCGGCTTCCCGGTCTACCTGTCGACCAAGAACACCATCCTCAAGGCCTATGACGGGCGCTTCAAGGACATCTTCGCCGAGGTCTACGAGGCGGAATACGCCGCCAAGTTCAAGGAAGCCGGCATCGTCTACGAGCACCGGCTGATCGACGACATGGTGGCCTCGGCGCTGAAGTGGTCGGGCAACTTCCTCTGGGCGTGCAAGAACTACGACGGCGACGTGCAGTCGGACTCGGTCGCCCAAGGCTTCGGCTCGCTGGGCCTGATGACCTCGGTCCTGGTCACGCCGGACGGCAAGATCATGGAGGCCGAGGCGGCCCACGGCACCGTCACGCGCCACTTCCGCCAGCACCAGCGCGGCGAGAGCACGTCCACCAACTCGATCGCCTCGATCTTCGCCTGGACGCGGGGCCTGGAGCACCGCGCCAAGCTGGACGGCAACGCCGAGCTGGACCGCTTCGCCAAGACCCTGGAGCGGGTGTGCGTCGAGACCGTCGAGTCCGGCTCGATGACCAAGGACCTGGCGCTGCTGGTCGGCGACACCCAGGGCTGGCTCACCACCGAGGGCTTCATCGACAAGGTGGCGGCGAACCTGGAAAAAGCGCTGGCGGCCTAGGGATCAGCGTCCCGGCGCCCACGGGTCGAGCGGCTGGCGTTCCTCGTGCCGCACGAGGAACACGTAGCCCGCGATGAACAGCACCACCCCGACGGCGAGGCCGACCAGCAAACCCGCGGACGTCGCGAACGCCAGAGTCAGGCCCACGAGCAGGCTGGCGAGGATGACCATCGACCATCGGACGATAACGTTGAACGCCTTGTAGTCGCGCTCGTGGGTGATGAGCTCCGCTTCCGTTGTCGAGGGGGCGTCTCTGCTCATGGCCAGGATCTCCGAGGAACCGGAATGCGCCAACTATAGCGCGCTGCGCGGCGCCGTCGTAGCCGCCCGTTCAATTCGCAATTGTTCTTGCTTCGTTCCCCTCTCCCGCTATGGTGATGGCGATGACGGAGGAGCCACCATGACCATCGGCTACATCACCATCGGCGCGCTCGACGTGGAAGCGGCTCTGCCCTTCTGGGACGCGGTGCTGACGCCGGCCGGGTACGCGCGCGGGCCGCTCGACGGCGGCTGGGCGTTCTACGGCAAGGACAACGCGCCGGGGATCGGCATCTGCAAGCCGCACGACGGTAAGCCCGCCCGCGGCGGCAACGGCATCATGGTGGCCTTCAAGGTCGACAACCAGGACGCGGTGAAGGCGGTCTACGACGCGGCGCTGGCCAACGGCGGGACCGACGAGGGCGCGCCCGGCTATCGCCCGCCCGAGGCGACCAGCGGCTTCTACGGCGCCTATTTCCGCGACGCGGCCGGCAACAAGATCTGCGCCTTCACCGGGATGTAGGCCTGCCCTATGCGGCCCGCGGCGCGAGCGTGACGCCGGTCAGCGGGCCCTGGTCCTGAAGGATCAGCCGGGCGTCGGCGCCGTCCATCTTCGCCGAGCCCACCTCGCCGCCCAGCGAGGTGTAGAACATCCGCTGCGCCGGCAGGTCGAGGGTGACGCCGATCGCCTCCTTCAACCCCCGGACCAGGATCTCGCGGTCCGTGCGCTTCGCCGGATCTACGCCGCGCGGCGGGTCCATCGGCGCTTGCGAGACGGTGTTGTCGCCGCGGTCGGTCCAGTAGAGCCGACGCCGCGCGGGATCGATGTCGAGGTCGATCGGCTCCGGCAGGCCGGCGAACAGCAGCTCGACATCGGAGCGGTCGCGAGGCCCCTGCCCCTTCGGCGGCTCCAGGCCGGCGCGGTGGATCGTGCCGCGGCCCGCGTCGCCCTTCTGGGTCCAGTAGACATGGCCGCGGGCAGTATCCAGCGCGATGCCGACGCACCAGCGCGCCGGGTCCTTGCGGTCCGCCTCGCCCGACCCGGTCTCCACCAGCACCTCGATCGCCGTGCCGTCCAGGTTGGCGCGCATCACCCGCATGCCTTCGCGATCGGACCAGTAGAGCTTCCGCGCCGCCGCATCGATCTTGCACTGCTTGGGCGTGAACGCGGACCCCGGCGGGGCGACCATGCGCAGGTCGGACCCGTCCAGGTTCACCGACTGGATGAAGCCGTCGTCCAGGCTGGCGCGGCCCATGTTGGTCCAGTAGAGCCGCCGGCTCTTGGGGTCATAGGCGATGCCGTCGTTGAGCCCGCCGCCGCGACCGGTCGCGAGCGTGCGCAGACCTGATCCGTCCAGCGCCGCCGTCATCACCTTCGAGCCGTCGAGGAAATAGAGCGCCAGCGGTGCTCCGTCATCGGCCCGAGCCGCCGTTCGGCCCGCCGCGAGCGCCAGGACGCCAAGGCCCGCCGCGCGACGGGTGATCCGGAGCGGCGGGGCGACGGCCTGCGACATCAGGCTCAGCCCAGCGCCGCCTTGATGGCGGCCAGGCCCTCGGCGGCCTTGGCCCCGTCCGGCGCGCCGCCCTGGGCGAAGTCGGGCCGTCCGCCGGCGCCCTGGCCGCCCATGGCCAGCACCGCGGCCTTGGTCAGGTCGACGGCATTGAACTTCGATTGCGCCCCGCCGGTGACGGCGACCGCCACGGCGGCCTTGCCCTCGGCCGAGCCCACCAGCGCGATGACGCCGTCCGGGACCTGCTTGCGGAATTCCTCGACGATGGGACGCAGGTCCTTGCCGCCGACGCCGTCCATGACGCGGGCCATGACCTGCACGCCGCCGATCTCCTCCGGCCCGGCGGCCGCACCGCCGCCGCCGCCGCCCATGGCGAGCTGTCGCTTGGCCTCGCCGAGCTCCTTCTCGAGCTGGCGGCGCTGGGCCTCCAGCGCCGCGACCCGCGCTGGGACCTCGGCCACCGGAACCTTGAACTGGTCGGCCAGGCCCTTGGAGACGCCGGCCTGGTCCAGCAGCCAGCGCCGGGCGCTCTCGCCGGTCAGCGCCTCGATGCGCCGCACGCCGGCGGCGATCCCCTGTTCCTGCACGATCTTGAAGAGGGCGATGTCGCCGGTGCGCGCCACGTGGGTGCCGCCGCAGAGTTCCACGGAATAGGCGCCGGATCCCTCGAGCGCCTTGCCCAAGGTCAGCACACGGACGGTATCGCCATACTTCTCGCCGAACAGGGCCATGGCGCCGGCCGCCATCGCGTCCTTGGGGGCCATCAGCTGGGTCTCGGCGGGCAGGTTCTGGCGCACCACCGCGTTCACCTCGGCCTCGATGCGGTCGATCTCCTCGGGGGTCAGCGGCGCGCCGTGGCTGAAGTCGAAGCGGATCCGCTCGCCATCGACCATCTGGCCCTTCTGGGTGACGTGGGCGCCCAGCACGCTGCGCAGGGCGGCGTGCAGCAGGTGGGTGGCCGAGTGGTTCGATCGGGTGGCGAGGCGCCGCTCGGGGTCGACCGCCAGGCGCACGCGGTCGCCCGGCTTCAGCGCGCCTTCGAGGACCTCGACGTCGTGGACGAAGAGGTCGCCGGCCTGCTTCTGCACGTCGGTGACGCGGCCCCGGCCGCCCTCCCACTCGATCTCGCCCGTGTCGCCCGCCTGGCCGCCGCTCTCGGCGTAGAAGGGCGTGCGATCGAACACCGCCTGGACGCTGGCGCCGGTCGCCGCGCCGTCGATCTGGCGGCCGTCCTCGACCAGGACCAGCAGCTGACCGGTGGCCTCGATCTCCTCGTAGCCCAGGAACTCGGTGGCCCCGACCTTGTCACGGATGGCGAACCATTCGGCGGCCGCGGTGACCTGGCCCGAGCCGGTCCAGTTCTCGCGCGCCATCTCGCGCTGCCGCGCCATGGCCGCGTCGAATCCGGCCAGGTCGACGGTCAGGCCCTTGGCGCGGACCGCATCCTGGGTGAGGTCGAGCGGGAAGCCGTAGGTGTCGTAGAGCTTGAACGCGGTCTCGCCCGAGAGCACGTCGCCCTCGTTCAGGCCGGCGGTCGCCTCGTCCAGCAGGCTCATGCCGCGGCCCAGCGTGCGGCGGAACCGTTCCTCCTCCTGGCGCAGGGTGTCGATGATCGCGGGCCCGGCGCGGCGCAGCTCGGGATAGGCGTCGCCCATCTGGTCGATCAGCGTCGGCGCCAGGCGGTGCATCAGCGGGTCGGCGGCGCCCAGGAGGTGGGCGTGGCGCATGGCGCGGCGCATGATCCGGCGCAGGACATAGCCGCGGCCCTCGTTCGACGGCATCACGCCGTCGGCGATCAGGAAGCTGGACGAGCGCAGGTGGTCGGCGATCACGCGGTGCGAGGGTCCGTTCGACGAGCCTCCCGCCCCGCCCACCAGCTCGCGGCTGGCGGCGATGATCGTGCGGAAGAGGTCGACGTCGTAGTTGTCGTGCACGCCCTGCAGCACCGCGGCCACCCGCTCCAGGCCCATGCCGGTGTCGATGGAGGGCTTGGGCAGGCTGGTGCGCTCGCCATTGGCCAGCTGTTCAAACTGCATGAAGACCAGGTTCCAGATCTCCACGAACCGGTCGCCGTCCTCGTCCGGGCTGCCGGGCGGGCCGCCGGGGATGTGGCTGCCGTGGTCGTAGAAGATCTCCGAGCACGGGCCGCAGGGCCCGGTGTCGCCCATGGACCAGAAGTTGTCGGACGTGGCGATGCGGATGATCTTGCCGTCCGGCAGCCCGGCGATCTTCTTCCAGAGGCCGTGGGCTTCGTCGTCCTCGGCGTAGACGGTCACCAGCAGCTTCTCGACCGGGAGCGCGAACTCCTTGGTCAGCAGCTCCCAGGCGTATTCGATCGCGCCGGCCTTGAAGTAGTCGCCGAACGAGAAGTTGCCGAGCATCTCGAAGAAGGTGTGGTGGCGGGCGGTGTAGCCGACGTTGTCGAGGTCGTTGTGCTTGCCGCCGGCGCGGACCGACTTCTGCGAGCTGGCGGCGCGCGGCCAGGGCGAGGCCTCGGCGCCGGTGAAGTAGTTCTTGAACGGCACCATGCCGGCATTGACGAACAGCAGCGTCGGGTCGTTCTGCGGCACCAGCGGCGCCGAGGCGACGACGGCGTGATCCTTCCGCGCGAAGTAGTCGAGGAAGTGGGTGCGGATCTCGTTCAGGCTCGCCATGGACCTTGCGCTTAATTCTGACTCGTGAACCGGCGGGATCTGTCCCGCCGCAGCCCCAGATAGGGACGCCCGTCCGTTTAGGGGACTAGACCCAAAAGGAAAAGGACGCCCAGGGAACCTGGACGTCCTTACTCCGATGTCGAGCGGCCGCGCGGGGTGGCGGACGGGCCTGTTGGCGGGGAAGACCGCCCGCGGAGCCGCCGCTCGCTGGAGAGTCCCTATTCCTCGTCGGCGCCCGGCTCGGGGCCGCCGACCAGCAACTCCTCCTCGATGACCGCCTTGGCGCCGCGGACCTGGCGCTCGATGTCGGCGGCCACGTCGGGGTTGGCCTTCAGGAAATCGCGGACGTTGTCGCGGCCCTGACCGATGCGTTGGCTGGCGTGGGAGAACCACGAGCCGGACTTCTCGATGATCCCGGCCTTGACGCCCAGGTCGATGATCTCGCCCAGCTTGGAGATGCCCTCGCCGTACATGATGTCGAACTCGACCTCGCGGAACGGCGGGGCGACCTTGTTCTTGACCACCTTCACGCGGACGTTGTTGCCGATGATCTCGTCGGCCCGCTTCACCGAGCCGGTGCGGCGGATGTCGAGGCGCACCGAGGCGTAGAACTTCAGCGCGTTGCCGCCCGTGGTGGTCTCGGGGCTGCCGTACATCACGCCGATCTTCATGCGGATCTGGTTGATGAAGATCACCAGGGTCTGGGTCTTGGAGATCGAGGCGGTGAGTTTGCGCAGCGCCTGGCTCATCAGGCGCGCCTGCAGGCCGGGCAGGCTGTCGCCCATCTCGCCCTCGATCTCGGCCCGGGGCGTCAGCGCCGCCACCGAGTCGATGACGATGATGTCCACCGCGCCCGAACGGACCAGGGTGTCGGTGATCTCCAGCGCCTGTTCGCCGGTGTCGGGCTGGGAGACCAGGAGCTCGTCCAGGTCCACGCCCAGCTTGTGGGCGTAGGACGGATCCAGCGCATGCTCGGCGTCGACGAAAGCCGCGGTGCCGCCGGCCTTCTGAACCTCGGCCACCACGTGCAGGGCCAGCGTCGTCTTGCCCGAGCTCTCCGGCCCGTAGATCTCGACGATGCGGCCCTTGGGCAGGCCGCCGATGCCCAGCGCCATGTCGAGGCCGAGCGAGCCGGTCGAGACGCTCTCGATCTCGACGATCTTGCCCTTGTCGCCGAGCTTCATCACCGAGCCCTTGCCGAAGGCCCTGTCGATCTGGCTCAGCGCCGCTTCCAACGCCCGCTGTTTGTCACCGTCTTCACGCGCCACGAGTTTCAAGGCCACCGGCTGAGTCATTTTTCCCAAGCCCCTTATCCTACGATTCCGCCAACCGGCCCGTCCAATCGGCCCACCCTGGACCGCGAACGCCGCGCGTGACTCATGCGTACCTGTTTCGTTCCATGTTCGCAAGATGTTCTTGCGGCACGCCCCGCATGGCGCGACTCGTTCGGCGACCCTTGTTGTCCGTAATGAAGTTCGTTAAGGATACAACTTGGGGCGGTCTTCAAAAATCCTACAAGCTATGCGCATGTAGGCGCCCCGGGGCCGATGATCGGGAAACGGGGGCGGACACATGCGACATTTCAAAGCTTTCCTGCTGGCGGGCGTCGTGGCGAGCGCGGCTCCGCAGTGGGCGATGGCCGCGGCCGCCCCGGCTCCCACGCCGGGCCACAACGACTTCCACGTGGACTATCCGACCTGCACCGGGTCGTCGAAGCGCGCCTACGGTGACTCGTCCAGCCACGACGCCAGCTGCGCGATCCGGCAGACGATCTACAACATCCGCGATCTTCGCGACGGCTATGTCCACGAGATCAACGGCTACCAGAAGCAGCAGACCTTCTTCGACAGTTCGATCATCGGGCTCGGCATCGGCTCGGTCGCGGCGGCGTTCTCGAGATCGCCGCTGGGCTGGGTTGGCGGCCTCGGCATCGCGGCGGCCGGGCTTGGTCAGTACCGCAACTACTACAACCCCGAAGGCGTCGGCTCGGCCTACATCCGGGCCGTCAGGGGCGCGCGCTGCGTCGCGAGCACGGCCGAGCCCCTGATGAATGCCCAGCCCGGGAATGTCTGGCGCGCCATCGCGACGCTCCGCAAGGCGATCGAAGACTACGACGTCGCCTCGACCCGGCTCGCGTCCGCCCCGCCGACGGCCGGCTCGGCGGACGCGCAGGTCGCCAACTATGTGACGGATGCGGGCAAGAAGGCCCGGGACGCCGCGCAACAGATGCTCCAGGCGCTGCAGATCGAAGCCGGCGCCTACAACAACGCGCCGGCCGCGATCGACCAGGCGAACGATTCCCTGCGCAACTACGTGGACCTCGCCAAACACCGCGGCAGGTCGCCGGATTTCGGCGACGTGGCGGCGGCGGTCAACAACGGCATCGACGCCGAAAAGACGGTCGTGGCGGCGACGCTGACGGCGCGCACCCAGCTGCTGGATGCGATCACGAACAAGGCCAAGGCGGACCAGGCGGCCGGCGTTCCCGCCGACGCGGCCCCGAAGGCGCAGGATCCCAAGAGCCTGAACGATGCTGAGGATGGGGCCCTCAAGGACGATGGAGATGGGAAGGACAAGGCGGGCTCGGCCGGCGGTGCGCCGGCGCCCGGCGGCCCGGCCGACGCCAAGGTGGTCAACGCCCAGGGGAAGGTCGTGACACCGACGCCCGAGGAACGGTCGGCCCGCGTCGCGGTCCTCGGCGCCCGCGGCAAGCTCTCGGCGCTGATCACGGCGGTGACCGATGCTCAGACCCGCCTGCCGACGCCCGCCTTCACGATGATCTCGCGACAGATCGGGGACTGTGTGGCGGGTCTGAACTAGCTCAGCCGTCGCCAGACGAGCCAGGCCGCCGCGGCGAGCCCGGTTAGCCACAGGCCGACGATGGCGGCGGCGGCGAGGTAGCTTCGCGGCCGCGCCTCGCGCCCGCGCCGCTCGGCCTCGGCCCGGAACTCCGCGATCAGCTCGGCCGGGATCATCCGCAGCACGAGCCAGATCCCGGCGGGCACGATGAGGAGGTCGTCGAGGTAGCCCAGCACCGGCACGAAGTCCGGGATCAGGTCGATCGGGCTCAAGGCATAGGCGGCGACCGCGCCGGCCAGGACCTTGGCGAGCACGGGCGTGCGCGGATCGCGCGCCGCGATCCACAGCGCCACGACATCTCGCTTGAGAGCTTTCGCCCAGGCTCGCAGGTTCA
>Ga0068865_100002303_pt1 | contig 11254 bp, 15 predicted proteins | sample KBSMisM12_FD_75293 | JGI IMG/M metagenome (GOLD analysis project Ga0068865, IMG submission 75293) | Miscanthus rhizosphere microbial communities from Kellogg Biological Station, Michigan, USA - KBS Miscanthus M1-2 | ecosystem: Host-associated > Plants > Roots > Rhizosphere > Soil ...
ATCACCGATCACCGATCACCGATCACCGATCACCGATCACCGATCACCGATCACCGATCACCGATCACCGATCACCGATCACCTGAGATTCGAATTTGCGACTCACGATTTACGATTTACGATTTACGATTGATCCGTCGCGCCCTTCACGCTCGCGCTCAACTGCGCGATCGTCATCGCTGCGCCTGTCTCCGTGCTCTCCCACGTGCCTGCTTCTTGATGAGGTGATGGCCGAGCTGCGCTCGCCGAAGCTTCCTCTACGTACTCTTTCTGCTTCGCCTCGTACTTCGATCGATCGATCGCCATCATCACGACTTTCGAATGCCCCGTAACCGCCCGGTCTTCGGAGACGATCGAATACCCTTGATGAAGCATCTCTTCGATCGGAGCCACATAATCGGAGCGCGAAGATTCCTTCTCCACCCGCACGTAGTGCAGTTTCGGATCGAGTTGCATATTGCCAAACGATGTCGCTGGCTTCTGTTGATGTCGTACCTGTCGCATTACAATCCTCTCCTTGCGCTCTTGATTACGTCCGAATCGACGCGGTCTCCAGTCATCTTTTCGAAATCACGAATCGCACGCCAGTCCTCTGCGCTCAGAGTTGGCGCTTCAGATGCGGCGGACTCATAGCGCGGCGTATTGCGAACGGTTCTCTCGCTTTCGTATTGCCGAGCTGCCCTCGTCAACACGTCTCTCGTCAACGGATTTGCCATCAGCGCGGTCACGTCGACCCCCGGCATTTGCGCGAACGTATCGCTCAGATATTGCTGCGCGCCAGAGCTCAAACCTGAACTCTGTATTGCCTGCCTTTCCGCGATTGGCGCCAGAGTGGGACCGATCCGCTCCATCACCCGTGCTTCTGCTCGCTCCTCTGCGATCTGCAGTCGCAGCGCTTCCGCCATTTGTGGATTCGTATACGAAAGCTCAACGATCTGCGCCAACCGAGGATCGACGCCGTAGGGTTGCTGATATGCAGGATCGACGTAGGGCTGTCCCGCCGATTGCTGATAGAGCTGATGCCGTCTCTGCACTTCAGAAATCAGCGCTTGATCATCGATCAACGATGGATCGAAAGCTCCTGACGCGTAGGGCAGATCGTCAGCGGGTGGAAGATCGCTCAGCGATTCTTTAACGTCAAACGACGCATCGTCAATCACGCGGCTCGGGTCGTCATAATCCGTCGGCGTCTCTTCGATCGACGGAGCTAATAGTTCGTCTTCTGGTTCCATGATTTCTCCTAGATGGATATATTTCTTCGTTGCAAGATCGAGAGTCAGTCCCGTTCCATAGCCAACCGCAATGTCAAAATGACGATGAGCCCGGAACGTTTCGGACGTGATAGCGGAGGGCCCGAAAGGGGCAGTAGGACATCTGGCGCCGGGCCGTTTGTCTCAAATAGAAAACTGGACTACCCTCGTAGCTCAGCCGAGCTGAAACGCATTGGTTTAAGCAATCTTCCCGGCACTTTCATCGCTAGCTCACACACTGTTGATTGCGTTACCGCCTATGCATCGTGAGCATGTCAAGAGCCCGAAGATCTCGCGTTGAGTTAGCGTAGTTTCCATGGTAGTGATCTTCTTGACTTGTAAACATTCCGGTACGTAGTGCCTCATAATTCCTGTTGGTGCCCTCGCTTGAGGCCGGGTATGCCTAAACGCTCCGGAGGTACCGGCGTGGGGCACCATCTACTCATTTCTTCACTGGGATCCCATCTTGGAGTCGACAGACCCAATGCTGGAACTGTCCGGCACCGCGCTCTGCCCTCCACACGGACTCTTCATTTCGACAGAGGCTCCGAAAGCCAAGTCCATGTCCGTCAACCTCGCTGGGATGCGCGACGCGAAGTATTGAAAATAGGACTTCGTCGAGGTTTCAAACAACACTCAACGGTGGAGGAATGTACCATTAGTGGGGCATCTGCGTTGATGGCCGGAAGACCGGCAGGGCGACTTGTATGGAGCCGGAACGTAACCGGCGTCAGGTGTCCTATTTGTCCAAACGTTGCGGCTCACGGAGACTGGGCCAAACCGGGTATCGAGTTTTGCTTGGCACGCTAACCGGCATGTGCTCATCGAGATGGTAGAAGGTATCGCCATTTGGATCTTCACGGATTCTCAAATGAACGTTGAACCGACGTCCCCTAACTCTGACTGGGACTGTCATCGCATGCCAGAGATAGTCCGACTTTAAGGGATCTAGGATCGCGAAATCCGCGATCCTAGATCCCAAATCCGAGATTGCAATGGCCCAATGCCCAGCGCCTAAAGCCACCTCCCACCCGTCGCTAGATTCGTGAAGACGAGACGGCGAAGGGCAGAGCTGGTCGGCGAATATCTGACCAGCCTGGGAATCGCCTTCTGTATCGCACTTGCGATGATCCCGCTTTTAAGAGGCGTGCCGGTCAGCCTCTTCATCGTCGTACCTGGGTCGGCGCTTCTTTACGGCACTGCGTTTTTTGTCTTAGGTTTCATCCGCTCGCGAATCCGAATCGGTTCGTTCACCGTGAACATCATCGTCCAAACGTTGTTGATGGCGGCAACCGTGCTTGGCTGCTTCATCGCAATCGTTTGGTTCTTTGTATATGTGCAATTTCATCGGCAGGGCGGAACGGAAGCAGTCTGGCCATTCGTGGTCGACTTTGTCTTCTTGAAACCTCTCAATGTCGTCCTCGAATTCGCTGGTCTCATGCTGGCCGGACTCATCAACTTCTCCTTCGAACTGGGTAAAAAGCTCGGACCAGGCGTCCTCACAAACTGGATCACCGGCAAGTACTACACGCCACGCGAAGAAGAACTCGTCTTCATGTTCGTCGACATGAAAGATTCGACCATGCTCGCCGAAAAACTCGGAGCCATCAAATTCAGCTCCCTCATCCGCGACTTCTTTCAGGACATGACCGTCCCGTTGCTCGAATCAAGAGCACGCGTCAGTCACTACATCGGCGACGAAGCCGTCATCTATTGGAAACCCGAAGATGCGGTCAAGCTCAAAGGTTGTATCGAGTTCTTCAAGTCTTTCGAGGAGATGATCCAAGACCGCGCTGCCTACTATCAAGCGAGCTACGGACTCGTTCCCGAATTCAAAGCGGGAATGCACATGGGGCCAGTGGTCGCCACCGAAGTTGGCGAAGTGAAAAGCGAAATCGTCTTCCACGGGGACGTCCTGAACACAACCGCACGCATCCAGTCCATGTGTGGAGAGCTCGGGCACAAGCTCCTCGCGTCGCGTAATCTGGCGTCCAAACTTACACTCCCGAAAGGTGCAGTCATGTCCGCCCTGGGCCCCGTTCATCTCAAAGGAAAAGCGGAAGAAATGGAACTCGTTGGCATTGAAGTGTGAAGAATTATTTCCCGGTTTCCACAATTGCTTCAAGCTCATCCAACAACTTTTCACGGTCGAGCAGAACCCTCAGCGGTCGGCATTCGCCTTGTATCCTCGAACCCTTCGTCTGATTGCTCGGCAGCGACAAGTCCAGTGACTCGTTAGACAAAAACTCCCCCGCCGCCGACAACCGACGCTCCACCCATTGACGCATCACGGCTCCTTCAGGTGACAGCCACCAACGTCTTAGCCTCTCTCGATCGATCGCGTATGTAAGCTCCATAAGACCTTATTGCTGCCGCGGCGTAGGCGGCAAGGGCATTTGCGGTCCCGCCCTCATCGGTTCCGATCCGCCTGGCGGAATTCCCATATTGGGAGGCACCATTCCCGGAGGAGCCATCGGCATCCCCATCTGAGGTTGCGGACGATTCGACTGCACGCCGTCCGCATTCAATCCCGACTCCCGCACCAAAACCTTGAACAACTCGTACACGTCGCCTCCCGTCTGTGGGAGATTCGCCGCGGCGGAAAGTAGCAATTGCGCAGCCTGCATCTTCGCCTGCGGCGTGTTTCCCGGCGTCTTGCCCGTCGTCTCCCAAAGCACAGCAGCATGAACGTCCTCACGCTGCAAATCGATCATGCCTTTCACCTTTGGCTGACCCGTCATCGGATCGATCATCGGCAAGGACATCGGTTCTCCCGTCAGCGGGTGAGGCATCATTTGAATAAGTGGTTGCAACCCCACATGTGGATACCAATCATCCCAATTTGCATCGAGTAACTCCAAGGTCGCCTCTGCCATTGCTGCAAACGGCGCGGAGAAATTTGCAATGTATTCCTCTTGACCCGAAGAAACTCCCGCCGCCACGATGTTCTGCTCGGTCGCCGTCGTATCTCCGGATACAACAGATCCCATCGTATTTTGAGAAACGCGAGCGGTCTGGTCGCCGATTCTTTCCAAGTTTTGCAGCTCATAAATCAACGACTGCCCGCCCTGAAACACGGAAGGTGCCGCCCACGGTGTTTGCACCATATCCTTCGCATCAAGCACGTCACCCCATCCGTATCGTGTGAACTTCTCCGGCAGCCCCGAACCGATGACGAGCGGCATCGCCTGCGTCATCACCGCGTTGTAAAGTGCGGAGTGAACAAGGTTGTAAACCTCCTGCAACCCTTGCAGGTTATACGACACGGACCGCCCCGACCAATAATTTTTCTCATCCGGAACGTATGAAGACTCGAAGTACATCGGCCGCGAATACTCTGACGGCTCAATCAACAGAATACGAGCATCATCAAGTGCTAGGAGAACTCGATACAACTTCTCGGCACCTATTCCGCGCCTCGAGTTCCGAGCTCCCAGTTCTTCACCAGTAGCCGCCTGCCCATCCAGATCGAGCCGCACCGTCAAATCCCAAACCTCGATCAGATCGTCGTCCTTCTCCGCGCCTGTCTCATCCGGATTCGAACGCGAACGCATGATCGCCCCCGACTCATCGTCCGCCCCAAGCGATGACGTCGTCAAATCCTCAATTGAATCGTCCGAAAGGAATTCCCCCGAAGCGATTCGATCGGTCACCCATCGTCGACGTCGCCAAAATCGATTGCCGCAAATCTTCGCGTCGAGCAATCCGTCTTGAGATGCCGGCACGCAGATCCAATTGTCCGGATGGATGACTTCCATCACGATCCCCATCTGATTCACCGCGCACTTATGCGACTTATCCGCGTCGTACGGTCGATAGGAAAGCTTCCAGATTGCTTTGTTCGTGTTCGCCGTAACGATCGCCGCCTTTCGCAACGCCTGTTCGAATCCAGCACGCTGCCAGAAGAAGTGCAGCGCTTGCTCCAACCGATTCGCGCGCTCTCCGTTTTGCATATCCCGAGCGATCATATACGGCTCTTGCCGTCCCAGAATCCCGCAGACCATCGACGTAAGACTGTTCACTCGGATCGAAAGAAAGTTGACGTGCAACTTCACAATCTTCGCTTGCGAATCATTCCCCCGCGGCGCGGCGTTGTCGAAAAACGCCTCGTTCGCCTGCCACCGAATCGGCAAGTCCCCCTTGGCAGACTGCCCCGCGTGGACGAGTAACTGTAAGCGCTTGCCAATGGCTGCGCGATCTTCTTGTGAAAGTTTCTTCATTCAAATGCATCTCCGAGCCCTCCCTTGAGGGAGGGTTGGGTGGGTGAACTGTTAAGTAAGAGTTGTACAAACGGTGATTCAACCCTCTTAAATCACAATCGCCGAGTTTGTCGAAGGTCGTCGTATGATAAAGCTGTGAGATCGCGGAAACGCGCAATCGGGTGGAGCATTGGCATACTCGTCGTCGCCATAGCGACGTTCACATATTTCTCGTCAGACGCACCCTTCGGCAGGCTCGTCGTTCCGACTGTTGACGTCCTTGCTAAATATCCACGTAACGGGGATGGGCTCTACACAATGACTCACGCCAGCAAGACGCTCCACTACTACAATTTAAAAGCAGACGCCCAACTCCGCCAACACATCCACGACGAACTGACGCGGAAAGGGTTCAAGCCAAGAGTCTCAGAGCAGGGCACCGCCTACACAAAATCCACAGGTGGACTCTTCCCCGACAAAAGTTTCGTGATGGTGCGCAATGACGGCAGGGTCTATGCGGGCGTGGCCCACTCCAAATGGCCCCAATTCTAATTCGCCACAATCCCCGAATACCGAATACCTATTCCCCAATCACCGCATTAATCCCCAACTCCGTGCAAACCGCCAAGTCGGGATCGTCGCCAAACAGAAAGTCGAGCAACCCCATCGGGTTGTAATGCACGCGATCTCCAATCGCAACCTCGCGCACCAAAGACCCAACAGAAACCACTGTCGCCATGCACGAGCGATAAGTCGCCGCGTCTGGCAACAACAATCCACTCTCGGATCGCACCGCCGGATCACGCCGAATCAAAACATTTCTTCCTGTTGCTTCTAACACCATTTTTTGTCATCTCGGGCGAGGAACGAGAGAGGGATCTGACCGCAATAACTTCCTGCCTTCAATGTAGAAACCAAGCCATCTTCGGTTGCAGACCTTCCACCGATTTACAATTCACAATTCACGATTCACGCGAACAGGAGCACACTCATCCCACGCAACCGCAACCGGCTCACCCTGAAACTCGCACGCCGTCCCATACACACGCACCCGTCCCTCCGCTACATACTCGCTAAAAACCGCGTCTTCAATCCAATCGCCATGCGTCGGTCGGACAACCACAACATCGCCTGGCGACAAATCCACGCCATCGCCTACCGCAATCACCACACACATATCCGAAGACAAAGAACGCGAAGCCCCATCACTCAACCATATGGAACCAACCCGGTCGACCGAAGGAAACTCCACCGCATAAAACCGCCCGCTCAACGGCCGAATGACGCGCGATGCAAGGGCAAAATCTACACGCGGAATGTCAACCGTCGTGAGCTGTAGTGTGTTAGGTCTTTCCATCAGCGAACTCCGATCCCTCAATCCCCCCTACGGGATTGAGGGTAAATACTTGAATCTCTAATCGACATCGCGTATCGAAGATCACAAATCCCACATCTCGAAAAACTCACCGCCACCGCCGCGACAACACCCGACCTTCCCGTTTCTCCAACCACCGCCTAACCGCGACCGCCGCGTATTGCAACGCATCCTGCACATGCGAATACTCATCCTTCACCGGCATCTGCAAGATCGTCCCCGCACCGCCCTTTTGCGACCGTGAGTGCGGACGAAATCGATACGCACCCTGAAACCCAGTCCGCAAGATAGGACAACCTTTCCCGCTCAGAAAGAACCCCGGCGCATCTTCACCCAGTGATCGCGTCAATAGCCAAGTCACCGCCGACTGTCGAGCTGCCCAAACGTTTGTTTCAGGTCGAATTGTCACCCCATGTCGCAACGCCACATCAGCGGCAGAATCTCCATTCGATCCCGATCGCTGCGTCACCGTTGCGTCTCCATGATGCGAAACCTCCGACCATAAACCGGAATGCCACCGCATCAAGACCTGTTGAACGAGAGGCGCGAACGTCTCCATCGGCATGGCACCTTCGCTCACAACTTCCAACAACGCATGCACCTGAAAGGGCCGCGGCGTGACTTGCAACAACATGAATGCCGGCGACAAAGTCTGCCCACAATCCCAACCCCCGAAATACTTCGAGCCGTTGACGATTGGCAAATACTCAGATCGAACCGCCGCGGGACAATGAAGCGAGTCAACGTAGTCCGCGTGCACCGCCTCCCCATCCCAAACATCCTCGCGTAGTTCCATTTCTCTGTCCCATTCACGTTGCGGAATCCCCGTCTGTTTCATCCCCCGTGCCCATTCGCCATTCTTTTCTTCATCGGCCGTGTAATGCATGGCAAGGTATCGAATTCCGGACTGCAAATTGGTACAAGAAATTCCTGTCATGAAGAGCAGAGCATCCCAAAATGAGATCGGCCCGCATATTGCGGGCCGATGAAAGGAGATATTGGAGTTGATATCTAGGACGTCTTTATGCGGCGCTTTCGAAGGAGTGCCAAAGACCCGAGGCCAAGAATCGCCATCGTAGCCGGCTCGGGAACTGCATTCGCCGAGAAACTCACATTGTCCACGTACATGGAATTCGGAAACTGTCCGCCCGATGAGAACACGACCTTCTTCACTCCCGTCGCGAGACTGGCTAGATGAAGATACGGACCGTTCGAAATGTCCATCGAAGCATCCCAAGGTTGACTGACCGTATCTAACAAATTGTCGGACGCGTCGTAAAGCTGGATTATCACAGGGGAGTCATCGTCGGCCCCGAAGTCGCCTGTATCAAGACTGAAATTGTTAATCAGGCCGCTAAACGTAATCGTAAGCGGCGATCGATTTGGATCTTGCGATAGCAGCGCATTCCCCTTTGATGAGAACGTGTCTGCGACCGATAAATGATCTGCCGCCAGAGTCACATCGATTCCCGTGCCGCCCGCATTCACATACGCGATCGGCGGCAAATCCAAGCCCAGCGACAAATCTTCAAAATCTAAAGTCGTCGCATGTGCTGCAATGGGCAAACAGATCAATCCCAAGGCAATCATGCCTCTCCTCTGAATCAAGGTAGAAGTAATCATAGAAACCTTGAATAGAAGATATCACATCCTCCTCCAAAAGGACAGCCTCTGTCCGCAAAAACCCTAAGACCTTAAAACCTCAAACCTATTCCAGCCCTAACATCTCCCTCGCACTCGCAAACCCCTTAATCTCCTGCCACTCGCTGATCGGCGAAGCGTTCGCGATTCCGCAAACCCAGCCGCCCTTTCCAGCCGCTGCTCCCTGCGTGACAATCAACGCCTGGCCCCAGAACGCCGCGGGAGATCGATACTTGGAAATCTCCTCCAACGTCACGATCGTCTTTCCCTTCCCCTGTTCGGAGATGGCGTCCTGGTGGCCTTGCGTCATCAGCGATCCATTCGGCAAGATCACATGCGTGGCTTGCTTCGCCGCCGGAGATCCTCGCACCTCGTGCTTTGTTAATCTGAATTCCGGTCGACGCTCGCGCAACTGCCCGAGCGCAAAGTGAACCCGCCAAAGGTGCTCCGCTGAATTCTCATGTGTCTGATCGACGATGTGGGTCTCACCCTTCGTCAATCCCATCTGCCAAGTTTCTAATCCGCGACAAATCCAAGAAACAATCAACCGCCGCGACTTCTCGATGAGCAATGCCTGCCGCCGCGCGAAGGCGCCGTGCCATTCATGGCACAACTCCTCCACATACGGCTTCTTCGGAACAAGAGCGATCTCCTGATCCGCTTCGTTAAACGTCCACCAACACTCCGTCAAAAATCGAAACGCCACCTCGGGCGAATCGATATCATAGGGTGCTGGCCATAAGCAATCACTCTTCCGAGGGGCGAGAATGACTAGATCCATCTCGCCGCGCTCTGGATCGCTCAAGGATTTCACTGATTCTTGCAACTCGCTCCTCGTCGGTAAGGGGTTCGATTGGCTTTCCTCCACTTGTAACGTCGACCTTTTCCGTAAACATCCCAAGATATTTGGCTAACTTATCCAGCGCCACACCTTTGTCGTGTAGGCGAATGCGACGACCTCGTGCTGAATCTCCGACGATCTCTTTGATCGCTGCCTGATCTTCAGGACTTAGCTCGCTCGATGCGACGAGCTCAATCTCTCCTGCCGAATTCCATGTCGCGAAATCCGACATCTTCGCAAACGCAATGCTCGCTAATTCTTGAAGAACTCGTTCCGCATTGATAGAGAGTCGATCCGCTGTCTTGTTGCGAATCTCTTGAATTCGCTTAGCAATTCTCTGGTTCTTGAGCAATCGGCTCGCCGATCCAGCGGCATATGTATCACTGCATTTGTCGAAAGCTCGGAGGTATGCCTCCTTGGCCGGCACAACATCTCCAGAACTAGGATTGGCGAACAGTTGGCAGAATGTCTCTTGACGGGGCGTCAGTGGAAGTTTACTTTTCTGTCGCCACGATGGTTCCTTTTCTACTTTATCTTTCTTCTTCATAAACCGGGCAAAAACCAGTGCTCATGCAACGTCTCAATCCAGAATCCAGAATCCAGAATCCAGAATCCAGAATCCAGAATCCAGAATCCAGAATCCAGAATCCAGAATCCAGAATCCAGAATCCAGAATCCAGAATCCAGAATCTAGAATCCGATTTCAAATCTTTCCCTGCTTAGGAAAAATCTCGACCACCTCTGCACCTAACCTCAGTTCGATCCACGTCCCCTTGTCCCGATGACCGGGAAGAAACAGAATCTCATCCTGCAAGTCTTCGAAAAGAAGACTTGATGTCGCCAAGTAGCGAGGCGTGCGTCCTCTCTCGACGCGAATCCGCGCGATCTGCCCGAGCAGTTTGTCCAGAGCAGTCCGTTCCACATTAGAGGCCGCCATGAAGAAAAAACCCCACTAGGATGCCAAGCATCAACGCTGTCACAACTAATCCAAAGATTGCTGATTCTTGTTTGTCGTTATCTTTCATAGCCACCTCCAAACGGGCACTAAGTTGCTCTCAAAAAGTGGAATCGCTGATTAATCTCGGAAAGCCAAGGACTCATAGGGCGGTGCCCTTCTCCTTGTGAGCTGCATTTGTCTCTGCGTTAAAAATCCCTAACTTCCAAGCAGCGAGCAGGGGGAAGGGTTAGGGATGGGGGTTGCAAATCGAAACTCGTCCGAGTCCGCACGAACTCGCCTAAGATGTGGAACCGCAAACCCAAGTTATGTTCCCCGACTCCTTGTGACCTGCTTCTGGATTAAGTTTTCGAACTGTCAAAGACATCAAGCATCGAGCGGCTCAGATCCGAGATCCCAGATCGCAGATCCGAGATTCCACTCACGCCTTCGCCAAGAACGCCTCCACCTTCACGCCAAACTTCTCAAACGAAATGGGGACCGTCGCTGGAAGAGCAACCGGCGTCGAGAACACCACCGCATCGACCAACGAAATCGACTTCTTCACATATCCGAAATCGATTCCGAACGCGCGAAACTTGACGCCGAAATCACCATAAATCTTTACTTTGAACATTGACAATTACTCCTTATTTGGGAATCGTAAAACCCCCGGAACGCATGAATCCAAAAGGGATCGCGTATCATCTAGGGGTTGGCGGATCTACTCAAAAAGCTGAATAGACTTCAGAAAATCGCGTTGCTCTTGCTGCTGATCGCGCTCGTCGCGAGCATCTCAGTGGCCGTCATGAACAAGCAACCAAACCTCGGCGCATTTATTGCGCGAACCGTCATCATCGAAGCCGCGATTTTCTTCTCGATGAATCGCTTCATCGGCCGACAATGAAAAATCGTTCAGGTGTGTGATCCCGCCTCTCTGAACTCAATACTCAATACTCAATACTCAACACTCAACACTCAACGCTTAACGCTTAACGCTTAACGCTTAACGCT
>Ga0068865_100002307_pt1 | contig 11234 bp, 8 predicted proteins | sample KBSMisM12_FD_75293 | JGI IMG/M metagenome (GOLD analysis project Ga0068865, IMG submission 75293) | Miscanthus rhizosphere microbial communities from Kellogg Biological Station, Michigan, USA - KBS Miscanthus M1-2 | ecosystem: Host-associated > Plants > Roots > Rhizosphere > Soil ...
ATGGCGGCGGAGGATTGCGGCATCTATCGCAGCAAGGGGCGCATTTTCGGCAACAATCCTGATCCCACCGAAATCGGTCTTCGCCTGGTGCGGGCGCTGAATATCGAGACCGGCGATATCGTCTGGGAAAAGCCGATGCCCGGCCCGCAAGAGACAAACTATACCGGCGTGCTCACCACAGGCAGCGGCTTGTTGTTTCATGGCGAAGTGGGCGGAGATTTCGCCGCTGTCGACGCCAAGACCGGCAAGACGCTGTACCGGTTCCGCACCAATGACAGTTGGCGGGCGACGCCGATGACTTACACGGTCGATGGCCGGCAATATATTGCCGGCATGGCGGGGCAGGTGCTGTGGGCTTTCGCGCTCGGATACAAGTAGGCGTTAGGCGGTAGCGGGACCGCCCCTTGAATAAGAGCGTATCTATTTGTTGAACAGCGAAAGGCTGATGCTGTCACCCATGGCCGCGTAGCCGGCATCATTGGGATGGAGATGGCCGGTGCCCTCGAATTCCAGGCGCAAACGTCCAGGGTTGGCGGGATCGCGCACCGCGGCGTCAAAGTCCGCCACGCCGTCGAAGGCGCCGGAACGAATGAAGCTGTTCATGGCTTGGCGATCGGCCTCTCCTTCCGGGGTGTAATCGGCTGAGCCTTCAAAAGGGGTGATCGTGGCGCCATAAATCCGCAAACCGGCGGCATGGGCGCGGTCGATCAACTGCCGGAAGGCGGGGATTTCTTCCGGCGCGCGCACGGCTTCGGCGGGGTAGCGGCGGCTGTATTGGATGTCATTGATGCCCAACAGGACGATCACCGCTTTGACACCGGGAACCGAAAGCACGTCGCGGTCGAAGCGGGACAGCGCATTGGTCGAAGGCGTATCGTTCAACAGCCGGTTGGAGCCAATACCGGCATTCACGACCGACCAGCCCTTTGTTGCGGTTTGTGCCTGAAGCCGTTCCGCCAGCCTGTCAGGCCAGCCGCGAAAGGCGCCTGTGGTTGACGCAACGCCTTCGGTGATGGAGTCGCCGAATGTCACCAATGTCGCGCCGGATCGCACGGGAAGGATATCGACTTGCGAAAGGTGAATTCCGCTGCGGGCGGCGGTTGATTCCGGCAAAGACAAATCCGCGGTGTGGTCGCCGGCCGTCTGCCAGGCATTCAAGACAAAAATGGTGTGCGCCGGGGGCACGGTTTCGCCGGGATAGTAAATGCTGATCGCGAGCCTGGCGAAAGCCGGCAGCGGCCAGGTGATGGCATCGGCCAGCATCGGCGCGCCCGGCGGAATATCCACCGAAGGCTTGCCCGCGAAGGTGATGACATGATCGGTGCCGGCGATGATCGCGCCATTTTCCGCCGCCAGGGCGACATGCGCCGCCCCGATAGGAAGGGCTTTGGCGCCGAACTCGTTGGTGAAGCGCAGCCTTATCGACCGCGCGGCGGCGGACAGGCGCACCATCTGGCGGACGGTGGCATCCTTATAAGGCGGCAGTGGCAGGAAGCCGGTGCGCCTCGGGCGCTCATCCGGCCTAAGCGACAAATCGTTATGGGCGGTTGGCGGATGACCCCAGGCCCCTTGCCAATGTTCCTGCGCTGACGCGGTGCCGGGCAATGAGAGCAGGGCGGCAATCAGAAGAAGGGTGAATTTGTTCATCTGCGGGCCGCGAAATTTTCCACTTACACCTTTCCGTAGACCGCCAGGTTTTGCCAGTGGGTGCGCAGAGACGGATGGCGCGGAAAAATCCCCTACGCTTTTCGCACTTGATTGGGAACGGGGAAGCGAAAGGCTTTGTGGATGTGAGCGTTAACACGCCCCGGCGATGCGTACCTATTCGCGAACTCTCACAATGCGAGAGCGATGTTCAATATTTGCTTGACAGCTTCCGGTCCCCTCGCCACGGTCCCCCACAAGATCAAAGGCTTCGTGCTTGACGCGCAGCCGCTAGGGGAGAGCAGCCGATGTTTTTCAACGCCACTGTAGATATGCGCTTTGCCAAAAAGCTTTTGTGCGGCGCATCGCTGGGTGCGCTTGCCGCCGTGATTACCGGGCCTGCTATGGCCCAGCCGGCCACGCAGGCCGAAACCGAAACGGTGACCGTCACCGCCACCGGCACCTCGATCAAGGGTATCGCCCCGGTCGGCAGCAACCTGATCACTGTGGACGCCAGCGCCATCAAAGCCAGCGGCGCCGTCACGACCGAAGAAATTTTCAACCAGATTCCCCAGATCGCCAACACCTTCAACACCCAGACGGTTTCCCCCACCGCGATCAATATCGGCAGCGTGCGGCCTTCGATCCGCTATAACCCCGCCCAGACCATCCTGGGCAATGCATCCACCCTGCTGCTGATGGACGGGCATAACCTGGTCGGTGTCAGCGGCTTGGCGACCACGCCGGATGTGGGTTTCATCCCGACTATCGTGCTGCGCCAGGTTGACGTGCTGCCGGATGGCGCCTCATCGATCTATGGCGCCAATGCCACCACCGGCGTCATCAATATGGTGACGCGGGATGGCTTTCAGGGCTTCCAGGCCAATGCCTCGGTCGGTGTCGCCGACGGCTACAGCTCCTTCAACGCCGCCGTCATGGCCGGCACGGATTGGGGTGACGGCGGCTTCTATGTGGCGTTCGAGCACAAGGACAATACCTATCTGATGGCCCGGGACCGCGGCTACACCAAGATGGACCTGACCGGAATCGGCGGCCGCGATTCGCGCGGCACCTCCTGCGATCTGGCGAACATCACCGTACCCGGCGCCCAACCCAACAATTACGCGCTGACCAGCAACACCGTGGCCAACACGCCCGGCGCGCTGAAAGCCGCAGCCTCCGGTCCGTTTGGCGCCTTGAATGCCACCACCAATGCCGGTTCGCTCAACCGTTGCGATACCAATTCCTTCGGCTCGCTCTTTCCCCGGGAAGAGCAGAACTCGTTCTTCGGCCAATTCCATCAGCACGTCATGGACGGTGTCGAATTTTCGATGAAGTTCCTGTGGTCTACACGCCTGGATTCGCGTTTAACGCCCGAGTTGACCGCCACAAATGTCGCGATCGACACCACCAATCCCTATTTCCAGTCGATCAACGGCGAAACCACCCAAAATGTCTCGTTCGCTTTCGGGCCTTATTTTGGCAGCCAGAACTACACCGACTACAACAATATTCAGATGTTCCAGATCACGCCCAAGGTGACGGTGGACCTGCCCTTCAGCGACTGGCAGGCGACCGCATTCTTCAATTACGGCCGCAGCAACTCGACCGGTTTCCAGAGAACGCTCAATACGGGCCTGTTGGGTCAAGCGATGCGCCGCACGACCGTCGCCGGCGTTCAAACACCCGCGCTTGTTGCAGCCCCGGGTCTCGCCGGCAATGCGATCGATCCCTACAATCTGACCGCCGGCAATCCTGAGGTGGTCAACCGGATTGTTGATAACGGACAGTTGGGCAAGGCCATCCAGCATCAGATTCAGTACGGAGTCTCTGCGAACGGCACGCTGTTCGAGCTGCCCGGCGGTTCGGTCAAGGGTTCGCTCGGCGGCCAGTGGGCGTTTGAGGATTATGTCGCCAATTGGAACACCAATTGGGGAATCGGCGCGGTCGCCGGTCCCCCGGCGGCCGGCTCGCAGGTGGCGGTTGCCAGGCCGCACCGCATCACCAACTCGGGCTTTGCCGAAATCAACGTCCCGATCGTCGGCGAGGCCAATCGCATGCCCTTTGTGCACGCGTTGACCTTCAACGCGTCGGGCCGCCTCGACAGCTACAGCGACTTCGGCGACACCGCCAACTACAAGCTGGGCATCACCTATGAGCCGTTCGCGGCCCTGACCATCCGCGCCACCAATGGCACCACGTTTGACGCGCCCAGCCTTGCCGATACCGCAGCGCCGGATACGCGTTTCACCTATACCGCCCAGCGTACCTCCGCGAACACCAATGTTCCGCAAAATGCAACCGCGGCCGAAAGATTGCTTCCCTCCATCAGCACACCGGGCGGCAATCCGATGTTGGGGCCTGAAACCGGCAGAACCTGGTCGATCGGCGGCGATTTCCATCCCACCACCGAGCTGGGCATAGACCTGACCGGACTCGATTTCAGCATCACCGCTTTCCACACCAAGTTCGAACATCAGCAGAGCTTGATTCTCAACAACCCTCAGGTTCTGTTCAGTGGCGCCTACAATCAATATTATATTCTCAATCCCACCCTGGCGCAGATTCAGGCCCGCTATCCCACCAATTTTGATGCGAGCGGAAATGCAAAGGTCGCGACCACCGGGTTCCCCGGACCGGATCTGGCCTCGGCTTTCAACACGCCGGGCGTGAACCAGCCCTATATCCTCTATGACCTGCGCCGCAACAATCTCGGTGAGGCGTTGATCGAGGGTCTGGATATCGCGCTGAATTACGTCAGGGATATCGAAGATTTCGGCAGTCTGTCGGGCGGCTTTCAGGGGACCTTCAATACCACCAACACCAATACGGCTGCTCCGGGCCTCGCCCCCATCAATCTGGTGCAGTACAGCGTTCCGCTCTACGCCGCCACAGCATTCGTGGCGGCCACGGTCGGTCCGGTCACAGGCCGGGTGTGGGTGCAATACAGCCCGGGCTTCAACACGTCGCCGGTCCGGGAGCAGGCCAATGTCCTGTATGGCCAAAAGCGCATTGAAGCCTTCCATCCGGTCAATCTCTATGTCGGTTATGACATGAGCGGTTTGGCCCCGTGGCTAAGCGGTGCGGATGCCAGCATCACGATGAACAATATCGGCGACGACAGCCCGCCGATTTATCTCTCGGGCGGTGGAGCTGTGCCGAACAATGGCGGCCCCACCATCATCGGGTCCGGCGGAACCTTGGGCCGCTACACGGTCTTTAGTTTGCGGAAACAATTCTGAGTTGGTTCACGGCCCCGCCGAATTTCGGCGGGGCCGGCCCTCGGATGATCATGGACAGTTGAGCGTAGTTTGAGGGTGGTTTGTCACAGCATATAGAAGCAAGCACACATTCTTCTTCCGGTTTCCGCCTTGAAACCGCCCGAGGTCCTGAGTCTCCCAAACGTCCAGCGTCCCAACAGCAGAACGGCGCAGGTTTTTATGCCGGGCGCTTTTCCGGGCGTACCGCTGTTGTCACGGGCGGCGCGTCGGGCCTGGGCTTTCTGACCGCCAAAAGAATTCTCCAGGAAGGCGGCAAGGTTTCGCTATGGGATCTCAACCCCGGCACGCTGGAAGACGCCACCAAGGCCCTGAATTTCAATCCCGGCGCCGTCCACACCGTGCGTGTGGATGTGGCAAATCACGCAGAGGTTGTTGACGCCGCGCGTCAAAGCCGGGAGGCGTTGGGCCGCGTCGATGTCCTGGTCAATTCCGCCGGCATCACTGGCGCCACGGTTCCGGTCCAGGAATTTCCGCTGGAGAGCTGGCTGCAGGTGATCAATGTCAACCTGAACGGCACCTTCTATTGCTGCCGCGAGATCGTGCCGGTCATGCTGGAACAAGGCTATGGCCGGATCGTCAATGTCGCCTCGGTGGCCGGCAAGGAAGGCAATCCGCGGGCCAGCGCCTATTCCGCCTCCAAGGCAGGGGTGATCGGCTTCACCAAGTCGCTGGGCAAGGAACTTGCGACGGGCGGTGTTCTGGTCAATTGCATCACGCCGGCCACCTTCAAAAGTCCCATCCTCGATCAACTGCCGCAGAGCCAGGTCGAGTATATGCGTTCCCGCATTCCCATGGGGCGGCTGGGCGAAGCGGCGGAATGCGCCGCTTTGGTCTGCTGGCTGGCCAGCGAGGAATGTTCCTTTTCCACCGCCGCGACGTTCGATATTTCCGGCGGACGGACGACCTACTGAGGACCGGCTTTGTTGAACGATCTCACATATTTTGCTATTGTATTACATAATGAGAAAAGCGGGCCCGGACAGCAAAAAGGGGCCTGAACGAGGGAAGCGCAACGGTGGCGACGCCGAAGAACCAGTCGGTCCAGAAAGCTTTCGCATTGCTGCGTTCTTTCCGCAGGCCGGAGGAATGGGTGACCAATGCCGAGCTCAGCCGGCGCGCCGGACTGTCTGAGGCCTGCGCCCACCGGTTGATGAAGACTCTGGAAGAACTGGGCGCGGTGGTGCGCGACCGGCGCGGTTGTTACCGGCCCGGTATGGTGCTCGCCACTCTGTCCAAGGATGTCGCTATCGGCGATTTGATCCGCGCCACTTCCGAGGATGTCTTGAACAATCTTGCGGCCAAGCTGAAAGGCGTGGTGCATGTGGGCGTGCTGGAAAACGGCATGGTGAGCTATGCCGCCAAGCTGGGTGAAACGGCCGGCGTGGCCATTCCCAGCCAGGTGGGGGCGCGGCAGGAAGCCTATTGCAGCGCGCTTGGAAAAGTGTTGCTGGCGGGTCTTCCCGCCGTGCAGTTGGAGGATTTCCTCCATGACGGCGATTTCATCGCCCTGACGCCCCAGACCATAACCACCATAGGCGGGCTGCGCTCCGAGATTTCGACCATACGCCAGCGTGGCTATGCCGTGGACAATCGGGAGGCGTTTCAGACCATCTGCTGTGTGGGCGCGCCGGTGCGCGACCCCAGCGGCAGCACTATCGCCGCCATTTCGCTTGCCGACAGCGCGGAAAAGTTGAGTTCGGGTTGGCAGGAAGAAGTGGCGGGGCTGCTGATTTCGACGGCGGAGACTATCAGCCGGAAGATATTTCCCGTTTACGCACGGGTTGCTCATTAAGCGCCCGGTTGGAGGGTCTCACGTGCTGAGGGCGTCCTTAGATTGTGATTTCCGCCACGGGGTTTTTGCTCAATAATCGCTTTTTAAAGTCTGCAAAAAAGGCGAAACAGGGAAGGAACAGACAGATGGAAAATCGCCGGAAGTTTTTGCAAGGCGCGGGCGCAACCTTGGGTCTGTTGGCCGCCTCCGGTCACGGCGCGCTGGCTGCGGGTGGCGCGATCGTCAAATCGCCCAATGGCCGGTCGCTGGCAGGGGTTTTCCCCATCGGCTGGACGCCATGCACGCCCGACAACAAATTCAATGCCGATGCGATGGTGAAGCAGCAGCAGTTCCTCAACCGCGGCAAGGTTGCGGGCATGGCCTGGCCGCAGAATGCCAGCGGTTGGCAGAGCCTCTCGACCCAGGAATGGCATGCCGGCGCTGAAGCGCTGGCCTCGGTCAAGGGCGACACCGCCCTTGTGCTGGGGGTGCAGACCCAAGGCTTCAACGTCGCTGCGTCGCAGGACTACTGCAAGAAAGCCAAAAGCCTGAATGCCGACGGCATCATTTCCCTGGTTCCTCCCGACGTCAGCGCCGCCGATGCGGCGGCCTATTTCAAAGCGCTATCCGACGCCAGCGGCCTGCCGATCATGGTTCAGGCGGTGGGCAATGTCAGTGTCGATGACCTGGTCGCGCTTGCGCGCGCGGTTCCCGCGATCGTCGCGGTGAAAGACGAATCCGGCGATCCGTTGGAACGCGCGCCGGAATTGCTGCAGAAGACCGGCGGCAAGATAGAAGATTTTTCCGGCGGCGGCGGCATGACCTTCTTTGCCGAACTGGAACTGGGTTTTTTGGGTACCTGTCCCTACACCGGCCTGGCGGATGTGCTGCAAGCCTGCTTCAATTCCTATCGTGCCGGCAAGAAGCGGGAGGCTTACGATATTTTCGGCCGCTTCCTGGCGTTCAATTCCCTGCCGCATGCCAATGAGTATGTGATGAAGGCGCGTGGCGTGTTTGCCGAGGATGCGATCATGCGCGCCAATCCGGCTGTGCCGGGCGCACCCGCCGGCGGCGGCAACCGCCGCCGGGGCGCCATCACCGAGGCGCATAAGGCTGAGATCCGCCTGGCGCTGGATTCCTATCTCAAGCCTTTCCTGGTCGCCTGATCAATTCAGGCCAATTTCTGGACGCGAGGACGACAATGAAACTGTTCAAGCTTGCTGCCACTCTGTTGATCGGTAGTTGCGCTATTGCCCTGGCCCAAGACGCCGCCCCCAGGCCCGGCGCGGCGCAGGCGCAATCCAGTGCGGCGCCGCTTCCCGCCAATGCCAATGTCGTGGGCACCGGACCGATCATCGCGCCGCCGGTGGCTCGCCCCAGCGGCAACGGCCCCAGCCGCCCGCGCGGCGACTTCACCATTCACAGCCGCCATCTGCTCTATGTGACATTGCCCGGCTCGCTGGAGCGGCCGATGTTCCCGAACGGCAACGGCATTGTCGTTCTGGATGCCGACAACAACTATGCCTTCGTCAAGCGCATCCATCTTTGGGACTATGCCGGCAGCATGGCGCCGGAAGATATTTCCGGCGTCGCCGCCAGCCCCGCCACCAACATGCTCTATCTCTCCGCCCGTGGCCGGTTGGGAGCCCTGGACCTGGCAACCGACAGGATGGTGTGGACCACCACCCTGGACGGCAAGTGCTGCGAGCGTCCCCAGGTTTCCGCCGATGGCAAGACCTTGGTGGTGGGTTCGAACCTGCAGGACTATTGGTATGTCCTGGATGCCAAAACCGGAAAGCTGATTAGAACTCTTCATGCGCCCGGCAGCATGGGGGCGCACAACCTGAATCTCAGCGCTGACGGCAAGCGTGCTTTCATGTCGCCCAACGGCAAGCTGCTGCAGGTTGCCGATATCGAGACCGGCAAGATCGTTCAGAAGATTCAATTTCCGGAAAATGTCCGGGTCCAGGCGCTCAACAAGGATTCCTCCAAGATCTATGTCAACCAGAACAATTTCCTGGGCTACATGGTGGCCGATACCAATACGGGCAAGATCCTGCAGACGGTGGAGGTCACCAGCGTCAATTGGCGTCCGGTCTGGAACGTGACGCCGCGTCCGCGGGTGCCGCATGGCTGTCCCAGTCACGGCATTGCTTTGACTCCGGACGGTAAGGAAGTCTGGGTCGCCGACGCGCTATTTCACAAGATCCATGTCTTCAGCAACACCGACAATCCCAAGGAGATCGCCACCATCGACACGCCGGACGACACCTATTGGATCATGTTCGGTATCGACGGCAAGCTGGTCTATGCCTCCTCCGGCGACATCATCGATGTCGCAACTCACAAGGTGGTGGGGGTGACCAAAAGCGAATGGGGCACCAAGATGTACAGCGAAAAAGAGCTGGACATGACCTTCGTCGATGGCCGGCTGCAGCGCGTCGCCAACCAGTTCGGCAATGAATATGGCGACTTTGTCACCGCCGAGAAGTTGGGCGTGGGCCCGCACATGCCGGTGCTGGCGGGACCGGCCTATCCGATCGCGACCTCCACCGGAACCGATCCCAATCAAGGGATGAAGGAAGCTTCGGCCAAGTAAAAAGCGTCAGGTTTTTTTGTGATCAATCCGCGTGGCGTGGTTTTGGGCGGCTGGCTGTTTTTGGCCACGCCGGCCTTTGGCCAGGGTGCGGCGACGGAAGCCACGACACCGGAATCGGCGGCGGTGAAAATATGTGCCAGCTGCCATGGCATGCAGATGGTGACGGACACGCCCAGGGACTGGGACGCCTGGCATGAGACGGTCCAGAAAATGATCGACCGCGGCGCGCGCGGAACACCCGATGAGTTCGATCTGGTGATGGATTTTCTGTTTCAGAATGTGACGCCCATCGACGTCAATCACGCCGATCAGGAAAGTCTGATGGCCATTCTGCACACCTCGCAGCAGACGGCCGAGGCCATCATCAGCCGGCGCGCGTCGCGGCCCTTTGTCGACCTGGCGGATCTGGAAAAGGTGCCGGGCTTGGACAAAAGCGTGCTGGAAGGCAAAAAACGGATGATCTTCTTCCAGTAACAACCCCGTCAGGCGGCTTTGGAGTTCTTGACCGAAGGCGGTTCCCAGCCCAGTTCGCGGCTGATTTGTTCTGCTGCCCAGCGCACCTGTCCGACCAGGGTCTGCATGCGCTCGTCATTCATATATTGGGCGGCGCTGGAAACGCTGATGGAGGCCTTGATGCTGCCGGTGGCGTCGCGAATGGGCGCGGCGACGCAGCGGATACGGTCTTCATTCTCTTCCATGTCAAAGGCGCAACCCCGCTTGGCATAATCGCGCATGCGGCGCAGCCAGGTGCTCTCCGAAACGCGGTATTGCTGCTCCCTGCCATTCTCGCAGCGGTAAAAATCCTTGAGGCGCGTGTCGTCCTCATCCAGCAGCAGCGCTTTGCCCAGCCCCGTCGAACGCAAGGGCTGGAGTTCGCCCACCCGCGAACTGATCTCCACCCGGCGGCGGCCGGCAATCTTGTCCAAGTATAAGGCGCGGGTCCCATCCAACACGCCCAGATGGACGGTGTCGCCGGTCTGGGCCGCAAGCTGTTCCAGATGACTTCTGGCCACGCGCGGAATATTCAGCTGCACCCGGGCTTGATAGCCAAGCTCCAGGGATTTGGGCCCCAGGCCATACCCGGTGCGCGGCACGAACGTGAGATAACGCCGTTCGACCAAAGTCGCGGCCAAGCGGTGCGCCGTGCTGCGATTCAATCCCAGGCGAGCGGCGAGTTCGGGCAGGTTGCTGACCCCGGATGCCACACTCTCCAAAACATCGAGCCCGCGCACCAAGGTCTGGCTTCCCAGCCAAGTCTTGCTGCCCACGGTTTTTCTGGAGTTTGTCTTGGATTTGCCGGTCGAAGGCGCTTTGTTTGTTTTCATGACATCTTGTGGATTGTGCGCGCTATGGTTCGGCGGCGAGCGGAATTGGACCCTGTGTAACAGCTCAGCCGTCCAATCTCAACATATGATATTTTTCAGACTTTATCCTGACTTCACATAGTGAGAGATGGCTGTGGTTAATGCGCTTGTTTTCGCATCAGGGCGCGGAACATGTGACGCCCAGCGTGGCTGCCAACCGGTCCTTCAAGGACAGCATCTCGATGGTGCCGAGCTTTCCCGGCTGGATGCCGGGGCCGGACAGCAGGAAGACGCTGTGATAGTCCGGCCGCGCCGGCCAGAAACCATGATTGCCCCTGGTCTTTGAGTCTTCACGCGGTTCTTTTCCATTGCCGAACATCACATGCGGCGCCGGTTCGAAGGCGGCGCCCGATAGTTGCGGCGCGTAGCGAGCCAACTCCGCGGCGGGTACCTCGCGGCCCACTTCGCCTTTGCCGGATTGCGCCTTGAGCCAGGCAACGGTTTGCGGATCGCTGCTGGTGGCCAGGCCGCCGGTCACTGTCATCGCGCCTGTCACGCCAACCGCCATCACCTTGAGATTGGCGATATGGTCGATCTGTTCAAAGCCATGATCGGAGACCAGCGCCAGGGCGTAA
>Ga0068865_100002310_pt1 | contig 11229 bp, 9 predicted proteins | sample KBSMisM12_FD_75293 | JGI IMG/M metagenome (GOLD analysis project Ga0068865, IMG submission 75293) | Miscanthus rhizosphere microbial communities from Kellogg Biological Station, Michigan, USA - KBS Miscanthus M1-2 | ecosystem: Host-associated > Plants > Roots > Rhizosphere > Soil ...
GGTCTCGCCGGAAAACGCCTGCTGATACGCGAGCAGCTCGTAGAGCACCAACCCGACGGCAAAGATGTCGCTGCGTCGATCGACCTCCTTGCCTTCGACCTGCTCCGGCGACATGTAGTTTGGCGTCCCCATCATCACGCCGGCCTGGGTCAGGCCGGAGTCGGTGACCCGCGCGATCCCGAAGTCGAGGATCTTCACGACGCCGTCCAGCCCGATCATGATGTTGGCGGGCTTGACGTCTCGATGGACGAGGCCTTCGTCGTGGGCGTAGTCGAGGCCGGACGACAGATGCTCGATGATCTCGAGCTTGCGTGCTTGCGGAAACGGCGAGCGGCTGCGGATGTGATCGGCGAGCGTGGTGCCTTCGATGAACTCCATCACGATGAACGGCTGGCCGTCGTGATCGCCGTAGTCGAAAATCGTGACGATGTTCCGGTGCGCGAGCCTGCCGGCGGACTGCGCCTCCTGCAGGAATCGCTCGCGCACGTCGTCCATGTGGAGCAGCTTGATGGCGACCTGGCGGCCGATGCGGGGATCGCGGCCAAGGTAGACGATGCCCATGCCGCCATGTCCCAGGCGGCGGACCACCTCGTAGCGACCGATCGATTTCGGGATCTCCCTTGGGGACATCGGCACCCTGCCACTCTGCGTGGCGAAAAGAGCCTTAGTATAGCGCCCCATGAGCGCTCGTCCGTCCTGGAGCCCCCTCCCCGCCGATTGCGGCGTGACCGTCGTCATTCCCACCAAGAATGAAGAGGGGGCGATCGCCGAAATCATCGATGCCGTGCGGCCGTACGCGAGTGAAATCCTCGTGGTCGACGGACATTCCACCGACCGCACTCGCGAGATCGCGGCTGCCAGGCAGGCGCGCGTCATCCTCGACGCCCGGAAAGGCAAGGGAGAGGCGCTCCGGCGCTCGTTCTCGGCGGCTGCGCACGAGATCCTCGTCTTCATCGACGCGGACGGCTCCCACGATCCTCAGGACATTCCGAAGCTGCTCGCGCCGATTCAGAGGAACGAGGCGGACATGGTCATCGGCTCACGCACGCGCGGCGGCAGCGACGAGCTGCACGGCACGGCCGAACAGCTGCTCCGCTACGTCGGCTCGCAGCTGATCATGCTGGCGATCAACTACCGGTTCCGCGTCAGGCTGACCGACAGTCAGAACGGGTTCCGCGCGATTCGCAAGGATGTCGCGCTGGCGCTGGATGCCAAGGCGAACCTCACCACGATCGAGCAGGAAATGCTGATGCGCGCCCTGAAGCGTGGGTACCGCGTCGTCGAGGTGCCGACTCACGAGTTCGAACGCAAGTCCGGCGTCTCGAAAGTCAGCGTCTGGCGGCTCTGGCTGGCCTATCTCTGGTCGCTGATTCGCAACATCGTGTGACCTGACGTGTAGCGAACCACGCCTGCGATCGGTTTCGGCGCCGGAATGTGCACCGTCCGTCCGTCTCAATGTTGAGTCGAAGCGGAGGTGCTCGAAATGAACAATGCCGAGCCAAACCCCAGCCCGGCGGCCCCGACCTCGGACGGCGGCGTCCGCGCCGTATGCGCATTTACCGCGCCGTTCCCGCCGTTCCGCTGTCTGCGCGGGTACAGCGTCGATCCGAGTCTGACCACCCAGTCGAACTTCGCGCCGATGAGCGAAATGTTGTTCAAAGTCCCGTGGGAGGAGCTCGCTGCGGGCCCGATCGGCGAGTATCTCGAGGTGATCGACGTGGATCCGGCGAGCGGCTGCTTCTACGAGCCGGTCGACCTCGACGCCCGGGAGATCCTGGCGCAGGATGGCCTCGCGCCGAGCGAAGGCACGCCCCAGTTTCACCAGCAAATGGTGTACGCCGTGGCGAGCTTGACGATTCGCCACTTCGAGAAGGCACTCGGGCGCCGCAGTCTCTGGCGGCCGGGTCCGCCGCCGGAGGGCGCCAATCCAAAGGACGATTCGGTCTTTGTTCAGCGCCTGCGGGTGTACCCCCACGCTCTCCGGGAGCAGAACGCCTACTACTCGCCGGTCAAGATCGCCCTGTTGCTCGGCTATTTCAAAGCGACCGATGATGACGCGGGCGACCACGTGCCGGGCGGCATGGTGTTCACCTGCCTTTCACACGACATCATCGCCCATGAAACGACGCACGCGCTTCTGGATGGGATGCATCGCCGTTTTCTGACGCCGACCAACCCGGACGTGCGGGCATTTCACGAAGGCTTCGCCGACATCGTCGCCCTGCTGCAGCACTTCACCTTTCCCGAGATCGTCCGCCACCAGATCGCCTCGACGCGGGGAGATATCCGTCAGCACGAAAACATCCTTGGACAGCTCGCGGGGCAATTCGGCCGTACCACAGGTATGGGGACGGCCCTGCGCGATGCGATTGGCACCGTCAACCCGGCAACCCATGCGTGGGAGCCGCGGATACCGGATCCGAAGGCATACGAGACGACGATCGAACCGCACGACCGGGGCGCCATCCTCGTCGCCGCCGTGTTCGACGCCTTTCTCGGCATCTACGAGCGCCGCACGGCCGACCTGCTGCGCCTCGCCACGGGAGGCAGCGGCCTGCCCGGACCCGGTGCCCTTCATCCGGATCTCGTCGGCCGGCTCGCGGACGAGGCGTCGAAGACGGCGCAACACGTGCTCACGATGTGCATCCGCGCCCTGGACTACTGTCCGCCCACGGATATCACCTTCGGAGAATACCTGCGGGCCCTCATCACGGGAGACATCGATTGCGTTCCCGACGATGACCTGCGCTATCGGGTGGCATTTGTCGAAGCCTTTCGAAAACGGGGGCTGTATCCTCGCGACCTGAAGACGTTGAGCCCGGACAGCCTGCGGTGGCGGGCGCTGGACGAAGACGAGCTGCGGCCGTCGCAGGCCCTCCAGGACGGACTCAAATGTGTGCAGGAGTACGCGACGCCGTTCCTGCTGGCTCCCACACACAACGCGCCCAATCCCAGAAAAGTGGTCTTCGACCTGCAGCGCGACTTGCGCCGCCGGCTTCACGAATGGCTGAAAACGCATCTCGCAACTGATCCGGCGGCGCAACAGGACGGCGCGTTCCTCGGCCTCGATCTGTCGCTGCCCTTCGAGATGCACACGGCGCGGTTCGTGCTCCGCCCGACGCCTGACGGCTATCTCGACGCGCAGTTCGTTTTGAGCGTGCTGCAGGAGCGCTGGGTGCCAAGCGATCCGGATCAGCCGAACAGCCCGCTGGTGTCGTTCGAGGGCGGCTGTACGATCCTCGTCGATCTCCGGCGGTTGAAGATCCGGTACTGCGTCCGAAAAAGCGTCAAGAGCACGACTCGCCAGGCGCGACAACAGGCATTCACGGCCAGCCAACTCGACGGCCTGCGCGCGACATACTTTGGCGCGGCCGCGACGCTGCTGGAGCAGGAACCATTCGCGCTCATGCATCGTGGCGTCTAGGAGGGCTCGATGGCGAAAAGGACAGCGGTTCGCGTCAGGATGTACCGACAAGGCCTGGGCGACTGTTTTCTGCTGACGTTCGACCCCGGCGGAACCGAACGGCACGTCCTCATCGACTGCGGCACGCTCGGCGCCACGACGACAGGGGTCAAGCTCGCCGACGTCGCCAAGGACATCCACGACACCACCGGCAGGCACATAGACCTGCTGATCGCCACACACGAGCACTGGGATCACGTCCGCGGATTTCACGATCAGCTGGCAATCTTTCAGGACATCACGTTCGACCACGCCTGGCTGGCGTGGACGGAGAATCCCAAGGATTGCCTGGCCAAGAAAATCGCGGCGAGGAAGGAGGATCTGGGGACGGCCCTGGCGCACGCCGCGGAGGCATTGACACGGTCGACGGATCCCGCGTCCAGGGACGCTGGAGGTGCGGTCCAGGACATTCTGGGCTTCTTCGGCGGCGACACGGGGTTGGGCGCTGCCAAATTCAGCGAGACCGTCAATGCCGCGATGAACTTCGTTCGGAAGGAGGCCGCGCCGGACGTCAGGTTCTGCAAGCCAGGAGAAGGGCCGTTCGAAGAGAGTTGGCTCGAGGGGTTTCGCTTCTACGTCATGGGACCTCCGTACGACGAGGACGCGCTGTTCAACACCGGCAACAAAGGCAGTTCGGAACTGTATGGGGTGGCGGCGGGCCTCAAGTCCGGCGCCCGCTTCCTGCTGGCCAGGCAGGCCGCCGCGGCCGCCGGCACGACCGTCACACTCGACGAGCGCGAAGACTTCGTCGCGTCGCACCCGTTCGATCAACGGTTTCGCGTCGAGCACGACGGCCCTCGGGCGCGAGACATGTTCGATTCGACCTACTTCACCAAGTCCGAGGAGTGGCGACAGGTTGAAGAGGATTGGCTGCACGCCGCCTCCGATTTCGCGCTGCAACTCGACGACGCCACGAACAATACGAGCCTGGCTTTGGCAATCGAACGCGTGTCGGACGGCCGTGTGCTGCTCTTCCCCGCCGACGCCCAGCAGGGCAACTGGCTCTCCTGGCATGACAAGGCCATGACGTGGACGGTCCAGGAAGGCTCCCGGACGCGGGAGGTGAGAGCGGTGGATCTGCTCTCGAAGACGGTCTTCTACAAGGTTGGGCATCACTCGAGCCACAACGCGACCGCGAAAGCCAAAGGCCTCGAGCTCATGAACAACGAGAACGAGCTCGTGGCGTTCATCCCCGTCGATCGCAAGGTGGCGCTGACTCGCAATCCGAAAGGCTCCTGGCGCATGCCGGCGTTCAGCTTGTACCGCCGACTCCTCGAAAAGTGCCAGGGACGCGTCGTCAGATCGGATCTGGGATGGGCTGACGATGCCGCGAACGCGGCCGACCCTTCCGTGGAAAAGGAATTCGTCGGCCTGGGGAAGACTGCAGAGTGGACCGGATGGAAGAAGGCGCAGCAGGCTGCGCCTGTGCAGATTTCGAACCTGTATATCGACTACATGCTCACCTAAACGCGCTCGCCAGGCTCAACGCACCGCCCGCTCGCTGGCCCGGTATCCGCTGAGCAGGTTCGACAGCGAGTAGTTGCCCTCGTGGCACGCATATTCGTAGATCGGGCCGGCCGACCGCGCCATCGTCAGCTCACCCTTCCACGGTTGCGTGAAGGCGGTGGGGTCGTCGATCTCGAATTGGTACAGCAAGGTGTCGGCGTCGAGCAGACGGAAGCGCTCGACCAGGTGCAGATTCCGATCCCAGCCGAAGTTGCCGCCCGCGTCCCCGTAGAAGCCGCCGCCGTCGTTGAAATTCGTCGTGTCCACGACGAGCGTCGCGCCCGTCCAGTGGCCGACCGAGTCTCCCAGCCACAGTCTGATGTCTTGCGGAAGATGCGGGCGGCCGTCCAGATGAATGATGCGGGCGTCGTGGATCATCTCGGCGTGGATGACGAACGCATCCCTGGTCTGCATGATCTGGTAGTTGCTGTTGTAGGAATACGGCAGCATCGGCGGCCCGGCGGTGGCGAACGCGAGGCACTGATCCTGAAGCCCGGTATCCTGGGCGCTGGCGGCGTTCTTCATCGCGTCGACGCGCCGGCGCTTGACGGCGGCCGCCGCGGGCGTGAGCGCGGGTATGCGGCCATCGGCCGGGTCGGTGACAATCGACGTGCGGAGCGTCTTGACGGTGCGCGAGCCGAACTCGCGGTAGACGGTGTTGTAGGTCCCGGTGCCGGTGCTCCTGGAGACGGCCTGGGGCGGCGGCTCCTCATTGCTTTGGGTGAACTGCCGCTCCCACTCGGCGGCCTCCGCGGGCGTGAAGAAGGCCTTATCCTTCAACGCCGGCGGGCGTTCGAGGGGCGTCGCGGTGGCGGAGTTCCAGATGCCGTTGAAGCCGGCGTGGGACTCGGGAGCGGCGGCGGAGCCCGCGGCGAACGTGCGAACCAGCGACAGCGCAGCCAGAACCAGGAACAGCGACCGCGCTCGCGGGGGTGAGGCACGCATGCCGCGATTATATTCGGGCGTCACAATCGCTGAGGTGCTCGTCAACGTTACGCGATCTGTCTACCGGCTGACGTAGGGAACGGCCGGTCCGCCGCAAATCGGCCAGAATCCGCCATTGTGGCGCAGCATGGACTTTGCCTGACTCACATAGAGGTGTGACAACGATGAAGGGCTTACTGGCCGCACTCGCACTTGGCGCCGCAGTCGCCAATCCGGCCGCACAAACGGCAACCACAGGACGGGTGCCATCCCCGCGGCCCGCTGCCGCCCCGCCGAAGGCGACCTCGGTACGGATTTCCGTGAAGGATCAGGACGGCGCCACCCTGAACGGTGTTCGGCTGCTCGTGTCCGGGACCGCCGGCGGCGGGGAGTACACCACGGGGGCCGCGGGCACGGCCATCGTCCCGATTCCGAAGGCGGGACTGTTCCGGGTGCGATGCGAGCGCGAAGGGTTCGTGACGCTGGAGCGCGAGTTTACGGTCGGCGCCGGGTCGTGGAACCCGGTCGATGTGGTGCTGAACGCGGCCCCGCCACCCCCGCCGCCGCCCCCGCCGCCCCCGTCCAAGCCGGCGGCATCCGCACCGGTGGCTTCGAGCGGGCCGCCGATGAACGTGTCGATTCCTGATTTCATCGACAAGAACTTCATCGGGCGCGAGCCGGTCAAGGAGTCGATCCTCGCCTGCAAGCCGCTGGAAACCGTCCGGGTGCTGCAGATGCGCGAGAACATCGCGGCGCACGTGCACGACCGCATCGACGAGCTCATCTACGTCGTCGCCGGCGAAGGCGCGGTCAAGGTCGGCGAGGAGCAGAACCCGATCCGCGCCGGCTCGTTCGTCTTCGTTCCCAACGGCAGCGCGCACAGCATCGAGCGGCGGGGCAAGAACCCGCTGATCGTGGTGTCCACGCTGGTCGGCCCCTCGTGCGACGCCGCCAAGAGCACGCGGTAGCGTCATCGACCTGCCGCGCCCTGTGGCCGGATGAGCTTCGGCTGAACCCCGATCGGGACGGTCAGTTTGCGCTTGTCCGTGTTCTCAGGGGTTTCGCGCACCCGTTTGGCGCTCGGTCCCATCTCGACGTCGACGTGCGCCCACGCTCTCCCTTCGGGCATCAGCACGTCAAAATCGGCGCGGACTGACTGACCGGCCGCGAGGTACGGGTACCAGTCGTAGCGAACCTCGAGCCGCTTGTCGCAGCAGGGGCCGATCAGAACGTGGACCCAGGCTCGATCGGCGGCTCGTCTCCCGCTGTTCCGCACCGAGACGCTGACCCGGACGGTATCGCCGGGCGCCGGCATCGGCGGGTTCCACGTGATCTGCGTCTCGAACTCCAGCTTCGGCCACTGATCCAACGGCACTTGAAGCAGGTCGATCAGGTCGCCGAGGGCTGGGACATCGAGTGAATCCAGGCGCGTGAACCGCTCCTCCACGCCTTCGATGTAGACCTCTCTCAAGGACGGCGCTGTCGGGCGCCATGTCAACGTCCCGCGATCCGCCTTGGCGACGAGGACGATCACGTGCACGTTCTTTTCCGCCGAAAGCTCGACGACACCCTTGGCGCACAGTTCGGGACCTGTCGACCACACCCGGGGCGCGTTCGCCCCGCGGGCATAGGGGCCGCAGAAGTCCACCCGCCACTCCACGAATCGCGGCCGCATGAACGCCACGCGAGGCGCCAGGGTGACGAACAGCCACGCGTCCAGAGGAATGGAAGGAAGCCGCGAATCGAGGCTCGACGCCGCCATGCCGCGAACGTTCTGCAGCAGCGCCGCTTGTGCCTGCTGGGTTGGGAACTCCAGCGCATTCCACCATGGGGCGCCGGTCTCCTGCGCGAGCGCGCCCTGCGCGACCGAGAGGACGAATGCGGTAACGGCGATCGCCATCGCGATCCGCCGGGTGAGGCTGCCGCGCGGGGCCTGACGCGCGGGCCGCGTCATCGATGCCGCGGGCAGCTCTCGCGGATCAGCGCTTCCTTCGCGCCATGGTCGGTTGAGGCAATCGGCGCGGTTCGCGTCACCGGCCCCGACGGACCCACGCAGGACATCGTCGCGCCGGTGGACACGTTGCTGATCGGATCCAGAGCGTAGGCGAACACAATCGGCGCCGGGCCGTCCGCGTCCAGCGTCTCGGACACGATGTAGCGGTGCGTGTTGTAGCGCTCGATGATGAGGCCGTCGCCTTCGTTGAAATCGGTCTCGACGATCGCACCGTCTTCCACGACGTAGCGGGCGGTCGCCACGTACGGATGCGGGTCCTGCTCCGAGTCCTTCAAGACCTGTTTCACCCATCGGCCCGCCTCGTCGAACCAGTTCTGCAGAATCCTGCCGGGCTCGCGCACGCCAACGAGATGGTTGCCCTCGTCGTATTCGTAGCGGCGGACGACCCCGTCCGTGCCGCTCGCCTGAATCAGCCGGCCCCGATCGTCGTAGAGGTACGACACGGCGTGCTGTGACGTGTCGTAGGCGCGGACGATTCGTCTCTGGTCGTCGTAATCGAAGGCGATGCTCTGGCCCTCGGATTCCATCCGCAAGAGCGTCCCCGACGGATCGCGCACGTAGTCGATCCGGTGACCCTCGCGGTCGGTGCGCTCGATGAGCGAGCACACCGCCGGGCCCTTCTCGCACGTCTTGAACGCGGCGGTGCCGCCGTCCTGAAAACGCATCTCCCACCGCGAACCGCTCCAACTCAAGAGCGCGCCGTTGAATTCGCTCGGCGAGCTGTCGTGTCGAAGCACCGCGCCTTCTCGAGTCTCGCCGGGCGAGATCCGCGTGAAACGGATGCGTGAGCCTGACGGCAGGATCAGTTCGGCCCAGGGGACGCGCGGATCGCTGTTGCCGCGAAGCCACCACTCCCCCGCATGGTTGGCGTCGAGGCCGAAGCGCCGCGAGAACCCGTCGCCCGAGTTGTAGGTCCGCCTCAGGACGATGGGCAGCGGCGTATTGACGACGAGGTCGTCGTCCACCCGCGTGTAGACGCCGGACGACAAGGACGCGCCGCCTTTGTGCACCGGACGCCACGGATGATTGGACACCGCGGGAGCGTCGATGGTGTTGGCCGGTTTCTCGGCCGGCGTCACCCGCGGCATCGGGCTGGGCATACTCAGCGGGATCTGGCTGGTCGAGGTCCTGCAACCGAGTGACGCGCCGATCGCGACCATCGCCACAACGGCCGGCGCGCGCCTGTATCCAAACATCGGTCAGCGCGTGTGCAAGATCGGGGCTCTGCCGGCGGTGCGCGCGAGCAGGCGGTTAGCCGTGGTGCCCGAACCCGGCGATTACGATTGCGGCACGAAAAGCTCACAATCGTGCCGGCGTCGCGCGGCGGCACTTACTGTCGAAGCCGTTCCGGGACGCGCACGATCGAGACATCCCATCGCGCGCCATCGTCCTTGCGCTCGGTCACGGCGATGAGACGGCCGTCCTCCGACCACGCGGGCAGCGTCACGGGGCCGCGCAGGATACGCTCGGCGCGCCTGCCGTCGGCGTCCGCGATCCAGAGATCGCCCTTGTGGTCCACGTACGCGATCCGATTGACGCGCGGCTCCGACCACGCCCATACCTCGCCGTCGTACGGCGGCTCCGGGCCCTTGCGGCTGTGGATGACCGTCTTGCCCAGACGGAACTCGTGCAATTCGTCCATGCCGCCGAACGCCACGGCGTTCAGCAGGCGATTCTGCTGCGTGCCGACGCCGTTCATCTGCATGTGCGTGTCATGGCGAGCGGTGATCGTGCCCAGGCGGGTCGGGCTCACGCGGCTGGACTTCATCTTCCAGTAGCGTTCGGCGGACGCCGGCGCAGCGGCAAGGCGCTGCAATTCCATGTTCGCGGCCGGCGCCGCGAAGTAGCGCGGCATCAGCTGGCCATCGGGCTGCACCACCGCGCTTTGAATGATCAGCGTGCCGCCGTCCCACAGCAGTTCCGAGACGATGCCGCGCTCGAGGACCGGGCCGGAGATTGACGCGACCAGTTCCTTGTCGAGCGTCTGTGCGGTCGCGGCCGGCACGAATACAGCCGCGACCCATGCGAGGAGAAACACATGTCGCATGCGCGGCATCGTAGCACCGCGCTCGAAACATTGGCTGGGAAAGACTGACCCGGCAACGCTTGACAAATCTCCACAGTAAACATCGAGACGACGTGGTGCGTATCTTCAGCATGAATGGAGGGGCCGCTATGCGCTCACGTGTGGTGATGTTCATTCTTGCGACGATGATGCTGTTCGCTCGTCCATCGAGCGCGCAGGAGACCGGTCAAGTCGGTTTGACGATGGCCTTCCCCGCCGCCGTGGGCGTCATCTGGCACGCGACGGATGGGTTGGCCATCAGGCCCGACTTCACATTTTCAGAAGCGAGCAGCACCGGCACCGCGCTCACGTCATCGACCGCATCGGTTGGCGTTGGCGTCAGCGCGCTGTTCTACGTCCGGAAATGGGACAACCTGCGCGCGTATCTGAGCCCGCGATTCGGCTACCAGTGGTCCTCGTTCACGTTCCAGGGCTCTTCGCCGCCCTCAGGCTCCACCAACACGTATAGCGGCTCCGGCTCGTTCGGCGCGGAGTATCTGCTCCATCGCCGGTTCGCGGTGTTCGCGGAGACCGGGCTTGTCTACAGCCACGCCGGCACAGATGGCGCGACGCTCACACCGGGTTTTTCGCTCGCCAGTTCCGCGCACACCTGGGGCCTGCGAGGCGGCGTCGGCGCGATCCTCTACTTCTGACCAGGGCTGTCGATCACGCGCGGCTCGCATCTCACGGCACGACTTTCCACGCGCCGTCCGGATCGATGCGGGTACCATGTGGCAGCCGGTAGAGTTGCGCGAGCATGTTGATCTCGCGCTGGCTGGCGGTCGATCCCACCATCGGCGCGCTCATCAGGCCGCCCGGCGGATGGCCGAAGATGCCGAGCGTGTGCCCGAGCTCGTGGCGAAAGAGCGTCGAGGGAGCGGTGCAGGTGGCGTCGATCGTCAGGATCTTCACCACGCCGAGCCGCGCGCGATTGTTCGGATAGGTCCGGTAAACGAGCCCGAGGCCCGCGGCGATGTTCAGTTCATCCGAGCCGGCTGCGCGCACCGTGTTGCGCGGGTCCGCGTCGGCGGCGACGAAGGTGAACGGAAGACCGGTCACCGACTGCCAGTAGCTGAGCGCCTCCTGCGCACAGTTCCCCACGATCGACGGGTCGACACGTACGGGGATCGGCAGTTCCCAGCGGGTAATCAGCCCGCTCGCGCGGATAATCGGACCCTCCACCGGAATGGAGAGTCCGACGTTGGCCGCCTGATTGTAGGTGATGAGGTCCGCCGCCGTGGCGGAGTTTTCGATTCT
>Ga0068865_100002316_pt1 | contig 11221 bp, 5 predicted proteins | sample KBSMisM12_FD_75293 | JGI IMG/M metagenome (GOLD analysis project Ga0068865, IMG submission 75293) | Miscanthus rhizosphere microbial communities from Kellogg Biological Station, Michigan, USA - KBS Miscanthus M1-2 | ecosystem: Host-associated > Plants > Roots > Rhizosphere > Soil ...
TCGAAGATCGCGCTGCCCGTGCCGCGCTTGCGCCAGATGACGAAGACGTTGCCCTTGCCGTCGCCGCGCACGCGCGGCATCGGCGCCTGCGAAGCGCCCATCCCCGAGATCGCCTGATTGTCGCTCTCGAGAGCCACCGTCGACCACGTCGTCGAGCTCGCGGCCGCACGACTCGCCTGCACCTGCAGCAGCGTTCCGGTCGGTGCGGCCCACACCACCGTCGCCGTGCCATCGTCTTCCAGCGTGACGGACGGCGGCACGGTCGCGTCGATGGATGACGCCGAGGACACCATCTCCGCCGCCGGCTCGAAGGAGCCGCCGCTCCACCGACGCGCCCAGAGCTCGACGGTCGTCGACTTCTGATGGAGGTACGTCACGATCAGGTTGTTGCCGTTCACCGCGATCGCCGGCGCGTAGGCCCGGCTCGACGTGTCAGTCGGCACGGGCGTCACGGTCTTCCAACCGCCTCCCGTACTCGGGGTGGCCCAGTTGAAAAAGATGGTGTCGAGGCTGGCGGATCCGGCCTGCTGCCAGACCGCGAACGCCCCGACCGTCCCCATCGCGACGGCGGGCAGCTGCACGTTATTGCCGAACTGGAGGGCCTGCGCGGCGCCCCAGTCCGACGTCGCCGACGAGCGCAACCTGGCGTTGACGTACCCGCTCTCGACCCAGGCTGCGACCGCCAGACCGTCGCCGTTGACGGCGAGCGCGGCCTGGGACGCGAAGACCTGGCTGAGCGCGTTCTGTCCCCCCGTCCAATCCGCGCAATTGGTGGACGTCGTCGCGTACCAGGCACCGGAAGGGAAACCGCTGCCCACTCCTTGCGTCCACATCGCGGTGAAACGTCCGACGCCGTCGACGGCGACGACGGGCATCTGGTAGACGCCGGCGTTTCCGATCGGAATCGCTCCCGACCAGGACGGTCCCGACGGGTCGTAGCAGCTCGCGTAGATCTGGCCGTCGCGTTCGAAGACGACGACCGCGCGTCCGTTGGGCGCCACCGCGACCGAAGGATTCTTGTCCGCGTACATCGAGCTGGCGCTGACGGGCAGCTGTCCGCGCCAGTCGCTAACCGTCCCCGTCCCACCTGTGCCCGCGGCGCCCGTGGTGCCGCCGCGTCCCGCGATGCCGGTCGTCCCGCCGCGGCCGGCGAGACTGCTGGTGCCGCCGATACCGCCCGTGCCGGCCGCGCCTCCGCCGATACCGCCCGTGCCGGCGACGCCTCCACCGCCGGTCCCGCCGACAGTGCTGCCGCCGGCGCCGCCCGTACCGGACGCGCCGCCCGGCCCGCCGCCGCTGCCGCCGCGGCCGGTATTGGTGCCGCCGCACACCGCGGGTGGTGTCCGCGGCTCGAGAACGATGTGCGCTGGACCGACCGTTGCGCCGGGCGTGACGATGACCGTGGCGGTGGCGGGATCGTTCGAGACCTGGACCACTTCACGCGTGCCGTTGAAATCCCTGAAGGCGCACACCTCGATGTCGACCGATCCGCTGACCTCCTTCGGCAGGTAGACGCCCACCTTCAACGGCAGCGGTTCGTTCACGTCCGCGTGGTGCAGCGACGTTCCGCCTCGCGTGACGTGCACGATGACCGAGTCGATCGCGGTGGTCACGCTGGGCCCCGCGCTGACGTCGACGAGCACGACGGAACGTCCGCCCTCGGTGCAAGCGACGGAGAGCGCGAGCGCCGACACGCCGATGAGCGCGCGCTTCATTTACAGGTGTACCCCGTCACGCAGTCCGCGTTTTGCGTGGTCGTGAAGGCGCCGGTCGCGGCGGCGATTCCCAGGCCCGCGCCGACCGCGGCGGCGCCGACGATCGTCCAGAACCACCAGCGCGTGTAGACCGGCGACGAATCCTCGGTCGGATGCGCAGGCTGCGTGACCAGCGCTTCCGGCGCGGCGCCGCCGCCCTTCGGCTCGGGCGCGGCCGGCAGCGGCGTGATCTCGGATCGCGGCGGCGATGCGGGAGCGCCGCTGCGCTGCTTCTTCAGCGCCTCCATCTCGGCGATGAAGCCTTCGACCTCGGCGCGCTGCTCGGGCGTGATCGCCTCGTGCTTCCGCAGGTAGTCACGAAACGTGACGATCGCGTGGTCGGCGTCGCCCATGTTCTGGTAGCAGCGGCCGATGTTGCGCAGGTAGGTCGGGTGCAGCGTCTCGGCGTAGAGCTTCGCGAACACGTCCAGCGCCTGCTGGTACCTCCCGGCTGCGAAATCCTCCCGCGCCTTGAGCTCCCGCGGATCGCCATCGGCGCCGGCCCGGGCCGCGCCCAGCGCCAGCGCAACGACGGCAACCCAGGCGCACAGGCCGCCCCGCAAGCCACGGCAAGATCTCACGGCCTACGAGAATATCGCGTTTCGCGGGAGATCTGGGTGACGGCGTTTGCTGCGGCAGAGTTTGACGCGTCAGAAGTCCCAGTGGCTGGTGTAGATGCGCGCGGGCAGCGTGGGCGCGTGCGTCCAGGCGGCGTGGACGCGCCGCCCGTCGACGGCGAGATCGATGTACTCGCGCAGCCGGCGATCGGGCGCGGCCTGGGTCGGCTCCGCGATCCATCCCTGTCCCGGGCAGGCGTTGGGATCGACGACGCGCGCCGCGCCGAACCCCATGCGCAGGTCGCGGTCGACGCTGCGCGCGGACATAAGGACGCCGCGCGGGCCGGCGCTCTCGTACCAGACGACGTGGACGCGCCCTTCGCTGTCGGCCGCGGCGGCGGGCATGAACGCCGGCACGCCCGGCGCGCTGATCGGGATCGCCTGACCGCTGGTGTCACCGCCGGCGAACAGGCGCATCTCGACGACGGACTGGCGGCCTTGATCGGTCGGCAGTTGCCGGTCGTAGATCGCCCACGTGCCGCCGTCGGCGGTCGGCCCGATCGGCACGCTCCAGCCCGGCGTCCAGCCGGGCGTCGCGGCGATCAGGGAGCCTTCCAGCCCGAAGCTGGGATCGCCCGTCCACGACGCGACACTTCGCTCCAGCACGAAGTGCGCGCCGCGCGCATCCACGTACGCGCCCATGACCGGCCAGTCGGGATCGCCCAGATACGACGCACGCACCACCCCGGCGGCGTCGAACGACCACACGCCGCCGTTCGCGCCCATCACCAGGCCGCCGTCCGCGGCGACGGCCAGCCATTCCTTGTCCGCGACGGGCAGCGCGTTCTCGACGACGTCCCAGCTCTGTCCCTTCGTCGTCGATCGAAACAGCAGGCCCCGGTTCGGGTTCGTCGCGATCGTGCTGAACCAGAAGGTCCCGCCCGCGCTCGCGCGCACGACGGGATCGGTGGTGTCGGTCGCGCCCGCCGCGACCAGCCCCGGATCGGTCGTCGCCTCGAACGTCGCGCCGAAGTCGTGCGACACCGCGAGCCCCACCCCGCGCAGCAGCGACGAGGTCTCGAGCGTCTCCGAACCGTCGGTGTGCAGGTTGATCGCCGCGATGACCACGTGACCGTCGCGGGCGGCGATGCTCACCTCGGCGGCGTGCTGAAACGGTCGTTGCGGATCGGGCGACGGCAGCGGCGTCAGCTCGATCGGTGGCGACGGATCCGGCGAGGAGATCGGCGCGGCGCGATACCGCGCATCGCTGGAACACGCGCCGCCCGCCGCCACGCAGGCGAGGACAACCGCGAACGCGCGCTCCATACCTTAAGCCTACTCTGCTTCAACCCGGTCTTTCGTTGAAGTCGGTGTATCCGTAGGGGAGCACGTGCGTGCAATCGGTGTACAGCGGATCGGGGACATGCACTTCCTCGCGCGGGCGGATGGCGGGTCCGTCCAGCTTGGGAAGCCGGAGCCGCGCCCAGTCGACCCGGACAGGAAGCTTGAAGTCCTTCTTCCGAGCCGAAGCCTTCGTCGTCGACCCGGCCACCGGCATCTGCGTCCACAGCTGTTGCTCGGCGAGAGAGAGAAACCCCTTCTTGCGTCGGAGCTGCGCCAGCGACAGCTCCCGCGATTCGCCGGGCACCTTGAAGCGAAGATGGCGGTACAGGTCGATGGGTGGCAGCGCGCTCCCGCCCCGCACGGGCACTAGCCAGAAGTTGAATTCACCGAGAGCCCAGACCGGCGCCGCGCGGGCCATCGTGCGGAACACCGCGTCGATCGGCTTCAGCGTCGGATAGACCCAGGCCTCGTCGTAGTGACCGAACGAGATTTCTCCGGACATCAGCAAGACCCACGCATCGCGCGCGACGGGCTTGCCTGGAACCGGAGCGGCCGTTGCCATCTTCTGTCACGGACGCGGCGGCGGCCACCGGGTCGCGTCCGCCGCTAGGGCAGCAGCGATTCGCCCATCAGGAACTTGTCGACGCCGCGGGCGGCGGCGCGGCCTTCCTGGATCGCCCACACGATCAGCGACTGGCCGCGCGACATGTCGCCGGCGGCGAACACGCCCTTCACGCTGGTCGCCTTGTCGTCGTCGACCGCGACGTTGCCGCGCCCGTCGAGCGCGACGCCCAGATCCGCGAGCAGGCCGTCCTTCTCGGGACCGACGAAGCCCATCGCCAGCAGCGCCAGCTCCACAGGCCACACCTTCTCGCTGCCCGGCTTCTCCTTCATGGCGAAGCGGCCGTCGCCGTTCTTCACCCAATCCACTTCAATCGTGTGCAGCTCTTTCAGGTTGCCGCCCGCGTCGCCGACCAGCCGCTTGGTGACCGTGACGTAGCGGCGCGGGTCGCCGCCGTACAGCGCGGCGGCCTCCTCCTGGCCGTAGTCCAGCTTGTAGACGCGCGGCCACTGCGGCCACGGGTTGTCCGCGGCGCGCTCGTCGGGCGGGCGCGCCAGGATCTCGAACTGCACCAGGCTCTTGCAGCCGTGGCGCAGCGCCGTGCCGACGCAGTCGGTGCCGGTGTCGCCGCCGCCGATGACGATGACGTTCTTGCCCTTGGCGTCGATGAACTGCTTGTCCGCGAAGTTGCTGTCGAGCAGGCTCTTGCAGCTCTTGAGCAGGAACTCCATGGCGTAGTGAACGCCCGTGAGGTTCCGCCCCTCGACCTGCAGATCGCGCGCGGCCGTCGCGCCGCCGGCGAGGACGATCGCGTCGAACTCCGCCTGCAGCTTCGCCGTCGGGACGTTCTTGCCGATCCACGCGCCGGTGACGAAGTTGACGCCTTCCTGCGCCATCAGCTTCACGCGCCGGTCGACGACGTTCTTCTCCAGCTTCATGGGCGGGATGCCGTACATCAGCAGGCCGCCGATGCGATCGTCGCGCTCGAACACCGTGACGGTGTGGCCGGCGCGATTCAGCTGCTGCGCCGCCGCCAGGCCCGCCGGGCCCGAACCGACGATCGCGACCTTCTTGCCGGTGCGCTTCTCGGGCGGCTCGGCGACGACCCAGCCCTCGGCGAACCCCTTGTCGATGATCGCGTTCTCGATGCTCTTGATGGTGACCGCCGGCTCGCTGATGCCGAGCACGCACGATCCCTCGCACGGCGCCGGGCAGACGCGCCCGGTGAACTCGGGGAAGTTGTTGGTCTTGTGCAGGCGCGCCAGCGCCTCGCGCCACTGTCCGCGGTAGACGAGATCGTTCCACTCGGGGATCAGGTTGTTGATCGGACAGCCCGACGCGCCCCCCGCCATCAGCGTCCCCGTGTGGCAGAACGGAACGCCGCAGTCCATGCAGCGCGCGCCCTGCTCCTTCAGCGTCGTCTCGGGCAGGTGGTCGTGGAACTCGAGCCAGTCGCGCACGCGCGCCTTGGGATCGCGTCCCGGCGGCTCGTGCCGCTCGTACTCCATGAAGCCGGTCAGCTTGCCCATGCGCCCGGCCTCTTACTTTCCACCCAGGCGGGCGGCGTCCTTCGAGTTCTGCTCGAACGCGGCCATCTCGGCTTCCTCTTGCGACAACCCGGCCGCGCGCATCTTCGCCTGCGCGTCCAGCACGCGCCGGTAGTCGTTCGGCATCACGCGCACGAATGACGGCACCAGCTGGTTCCACGACGCCAGGATCTCCTGCGCGCGCTTGGACCCGGTCAGCTGCGCGTGCCGCGACACCAGGTCGTGCACCTGCTTGATCTCCGCCGCGTCCTCCAGCTTGCCGAGGCTGACCATCTCCTTGTTGCAGCGCCGCGCGAACGAGCGCGCCTCGTCGTCCAGCACGTAGGCGACGCCGCCCGACATGCCGGCGGCGAAGTTGCGCCCGGTCGGCCCGAGGATGACGACGCGGCCGCCGGTCATGTACTCGCAGCCGTGATCGCCCACGCCCTCGACGACGGCGCTGGCGCCGCTGTTGCGCACGCAGAAGCGCTCACCCGCGACGCCGCGCACGAAGGCCTCGCCGGAGGTCGCGCCGTACAGCGCTACGTTGCCGATGATGATGTTCTCCTCGGCGACGAACGTCGACGCTTGCGGCGGGAAGACGATCAGCTTGCCGCCCGACAGCCCCTTGCCGAGGTAGTCGTTCGCGTCACCCTCGAGGGTCAGCGTCATGCCGCGCGGCACGAACGCCCCGAAGCTCTGGCCCGCCGAGCCGGTGAAGTGCAGCTTGATGGTGTCGTCGTCCAGACCGGCGGGCCCGTACTTGCGGGTAACTTCGCTGCCCGTGATCGTTCCAACCACCCGGTTGACGTTGCGGATCGGAAACTTCGCGTCGACCTTCTCGCCGCGCTCGATGGCCGGCTTGCACGCCGGCAGGATCGCGGTCATGTCCAGCGAGTCTTCCAGGCCGTGGTCCTGCGCCTCGGTCTGGTAGCGGCCGACGTTCGGGCCGACGTCCGGCTGGTAGAGGATCTTCGAGAAGTCCAGCCCCTGCGCCTTGTAGTGATCGACGGCGGGCTTCATCTCGATCACTTCCGTGTGACCGATCATCTCGTTCACCGTGCGGAAGCCGAGCTGCGCCATCAGCTCGCGCACCTCCTGCGCGATGAAGCGCATGAAGTTGACGGCGTGGTCGGGCGAGCCCGTGAACTTCTTGCGCAGCTCCGGGTTCTGCGTGGCCACGCCGACCGGGCACGTGTTCAGGTGGCAGACGCGCATCATGATGCAGCCGACCGCCACCAGCGGCGCGGTCGAGAAGCCGTACTCCTCGGCGCCCAGCAGCGCCGCCACGACGACGTCGCGCCCGGTCTTCATCTGGCCGTCGGTCTCGACGACGATGCGGCTGCGCAGGTCGTTCAGCACCAGCACCTGGTGCGTCTCGGCCAGCCCCAGCTCCCAGGGGATGCCCGCGTGCTTGATGCTGGTGAGCGGCGACGCGCCCGTGCCGCCGTCGTGGCCGCTGATCAGGACCAGGTCTGCGTGCGCCTTGGCGACGCCCGCCGCGATCGTCCCCACGCCCACCTCGGCGACCAGCTTGACGCTGATGCGCGCGCGCGGGTTCGCGTTCTTGAGGTCGTGGATCAGCTGGGCCAGATCCTCGATCGAATAGATGTCGTGGTGCGGGGGCGGCGAGATCAGGCCCACGCCCGGCGTCGAGTAACGCACCTTCGCGATCCACGGGTAGACCTTCGACCCGGGAAGCTGGCCGCCTTCGCCCGGCTTCGCGCCCTGCGCCATCTTGATCTGGATCTCGTCGGCGTTGACCAGGTAGTGGCTGTTGACGCCGAAGCGGCCCGACGCGACCTGCTTGATCGCGCTGCGCCGCGAATCGCCGTTGGCGTCCGGCGTGAACCGGCGCGGATCCTCGCCGCCCTCGCCGGTGTTGCTCTTGCCGCCGATGCGGTTCATCGCGATCGCCAGCGTCTCGTGCGCCTCGGCGCTGATCGATCCGTACGACATCGCGCCGGTCTTGAAGCGCTTCAAGATCGCCTCGGCCGGCTCGACCTCGTCGATCGAGATCGGCGCGCGGTCCGACTTCAGCTCCATCAGGCCGCGCAGCGTGCACAGCGTCCTCGACTGATCGTCGATGAGGCGCGAGAACTCCTTGAACACCTTGTAGTCGCCGCTGCGGCAGGCCTGCTGCAGCTTGTGGATGCTCACCGGGTTGAACAGGTGGAACTCGCCGTTGCGGCGGTACTGGTACTGGCCGCCCGGGTCCAGGCTGTCCGACGGCAGCGGCCGGGTGGGGAACGCGCGCGCCTGGCGCTCCTGGATGTCGCGCGCGATCTCGTCGAGGCCGATGCCGCCGACGCGCGAGGCGGTCCAGGTGAAGTACTCGTCGATGAACCCCTGGTTGAGACCGATCGCCTCGAACACCTGGGCGCCGTGATAGCTCTGGATGGTCGAGATCCCCATCTTCGAGCAGACCTTGACGATCCCCTTGCCGATCGCCTTGACGTACTTCTGCTCGGCCTTTTCAGCGTCGCCCGGCAGCAGGCCCTGGGTAGCCATGTCCGCCAGCGTCTCGAACGCCAGGTACGGGTTCACGGCGCTCGCGCCGTAGCCGAGCAGCAGCGCGAAGTGGTGCACCTCGCGCGGCTCACCGCTCTCGACCACCAGGCCGACGCGCGTCCGCGTCCCCTCGCGCAGCAGGTGGTGCTGCACCGCCGCGATCGCCAGCAGCGCCGGGATGGGCGCCCGCTTCGCGTCGTGCCCGCGGTCGGACAGGATGATGATGTTGCAGCCGTCGGCGATCGCCTTGCTGGCCGCCGCCCGCAGCTCCTCGATGCCGGTCGCCAGCCCTTCGCCGCCTCCGGCGGCGTCGAACAGGGTCGGCAGCGTGATGCTCTTGAACCCGTGCGAGCCGTTGTGTCCGTTCAGGTTGCGGAGCTTCTCCAGATCCTCGTTGCGCAGCACCGGCGAGGGCAGGCTGATCTGGCGCGCCGACTGCGGCGTCGGTTCGAGCAGGTTCCCCTCGGGGCCGATCGACGTGTCGACCGCCATGATGATCTCTTCGCGGATCGCGTCGACGGGCGGGTTGGTCACCTGCGCGAACAGCTGCTTGAAGTAGTTGTAGAGAAGCTGCGGGCGGTCCGACAGCACGGCGAGCGGCGTGTCGGTCCCCATCGACCCGTTCGCCTCGACGCCGTCCGCGGCCATCGGCGCCATCAGCACCTTGAGGTCCTCGGTGGTGTAGCCGAACGTCTCCTGGCGGCGCAGCACGGTCTCGTGATCGGGCGGGATCACCGACGCCGGCTTGGGCAGCGCGCCGATGTCGACCATGTTCTCTTTCAGCCACTGCCCGTACGGCGCGGCCGCCGCCATCTCGCGCTTCAGCTCGTCGTCGCCGATGATCCGGCCTTGCGACGTGTCGACCAGGAACATCTTCCCGGGCTGCAGCCGACCCTTCTCGAGGACGCGTTCGGGCGGGATGTCGAGCACGCCGACCTCGGACGCCATCACGACCAGGCCGTCCTTGGTGACGTAGTAACGCGACGGGCGCAGGCCGTTGCGATCCAGCGTGGCACCGATGCGAATGCCGTCGGTGAACGCCACCGCCGCCGGGCCGTCCCACGGCTCCATCAGGCAGCCGTGGAACGCGTAGAAGTCCTTGCGCTCCTGCGGCATCGACTCGTGGTTCGACCACGGCTCCGGGATCATCATCATCATCGCGTGCGGCAGACTGCGGCCCGCGAGCATCAGCAGCTCGACGACGTTGTCGAACATCCCCGAGTCGCTGCCGTCGGTGTCGACGACCGGGATGCACTTCGCGAGATCGTCGCCGAACAGGCGCGACTTGAACATGCTCTCGCGCGCGTGCATCCAGTTCACGTTGCCGCGCAGCGTGTTGATCTCGCCGTTGTGCGCGATCAGGCGGTAGGGATGGGCGCGCGACCAGCTGGGGAACGTGTTGGTCGAGAAGCGCGAGTGCACCAGCGCCAGCGCCGATTCGACGCGGTCGTCGCGCAGATCGGGAAAGAACGCGGGCAGCTGGTCCGAGTTCAGCATCCCCTTGTAGACGATCGTCCGCGCCGACAGGCTGGGGATGTAGAAGCTGGCCTTCTCGGGCACCTCCAGCCGGCGCACCGCGTGGCGGGCGCGCCGCCGGATCACGTAGAGCTTGCGCTCGAACGCGTCGTCGTCGGTGATGCCTGCGCCACGCCCGACGAACAGCTGCTTGATGATCGGCTGCGACCTCTTGGCGGTCGGGCCGATCATGCTGTTGTCGGTCGGCACCTCGCGCCAGCCGAGAAACGTTTGCCCCTCGTCGCGAACGACCTTCTCGAACAGGTGCTCGCACGCGGCGCGGCTGCCCGGATCGTGAGGAAGGAAGACGACGCCGACGCCGTACTGACCGGCGGCGGGCAGCTGAATCCGGGCGGTGGCGCACGCGGCGGTCAGGAACTTGTGCGGCACCTGCATCAGGATGCCGGCGCCGTCGCCGGTGTTCTTCTCGCACCCGCAGGCGCCGCGGTGTTGAAGGTTGAGCAGGACCTCGAGCGCGTTCTTGACGATGCTCGATGACTTGCGGCCCTTCAGATCGACCACGAAGCCGACGCCGCAGGCGTCGTGCTCGTGACGTGGGTCATAAAGGCCTTGAGCGGGGGGAGCTTCGAATTTCATTGGGTAAGACTTCCGAAATCCAGCCAAAACGGCTCACTGTAGCATGGTGTAGGTGTAGGCATACGCTACCGGTTTGGCGCCTCGGATGTAAAGCCCCTCGATGGGGATTCCCAACGGCGGCTCCGGTGGCTTCGGGCTTGCTTTCCGCGGCCGCCGGGATAGCGCTCGACCTTTGATTACGAATCGAGGGTCCGGCGGACGGTGTCGCGGATGACCGCGTAGTCGTTGGGCAGCAGCACCGGGTGGTTGGCGTACTTCGGGCTCGGGACGTCGGGCAGCTCGCCGTCGTGGTAGCGCACCTTGAAGTCGGTGAACTTCAGACCGTTGGCGGTGCTGACGACGACGACGCGGTCGGTGGCGGCGATCTCGCCGCGCGCCACCAGCTTCTCGAGCGCCGCCAGGGCGACGCCGGTGTGCGGGCAGTTGAACAGGCCGGTGCGATCGGCCGCCGCGGCCGCGTCAGCCAGCTCGGCTTCCGTCGCGTGCTCGACGACGCCGCCGAACTTCTGCAGCGTTCGGATCGCCTTCTTCACGCTGACGGGGTTGCCGATCTGGATCGCCGACGCCAGCGTCGGCTTCGCGGTCAGCGGTTCGAAGGTGTCCCACCCGCCCTTGTACGCGCGATAGAGCGGGTTCGCGGCCGCCGCCTGGGCGACGCAGATGCGCGGCAGCTTCTGGATCAGCCCCAGCTCCTGCATCATCAGGAAGCCGGCGCCCAGCGCGCTGACGTTGCCGAGGTTGCCGCCCGGGATCACCACCCAGTCGGGCACGCCCCAGTCGAACTGCTGGACCATCTCGATCGAGACGGTCTTCTGCCCCTCGACGCGCAGGCTGTTCATGCTGTTGGCGAGGTAG
>Ga0068865_100002317_pt1 | contig 11221 bp, 10 predicted proteins | sample KBSMisM12_FD_75293 | JGI IMG/M metagenome (GOLD analysis project Ga0068865, IMG submission 75293) | Miscanthus rhizosphere microbial communities from Kellogg Biological Station, Michigan, USA - KBS Miscanthus M1-2 | ecosystem: Host-associated > Plants > Roots > Rhizosphere > Soil ...
TAGTCGCTTTACCTCATCAATTAAATCTTTGATGGTAACGTAGCCACTTTTTTCTCTAGCCGAAGCCCAGATATTCAATAAGATCAGTTTATCGGCCAGACTCAAGCTTTGAGCGAATTCCTTTAAGAGCTTGCCGGTACGGCTGTAGGTGTGGGGCTGAAAAACAACAACAATTTTTTTATCGGGAAAACGTTTTTTAGCACCGTTAATTAAATATTCCAACGCTGTTGGGTGGTGAGCGTAATCGTCAAAAATCGGCGCGCCGTTCACCATTCCAAGATACTGAAAACGTCGACCAACCCCATTGAAAGCTTTGAGCGTCGCCGCAATCGATTGCTCTCCGACCCCGAGCTGACGGGCCATTAAGAAGGCGGCAGTTGCATTGAGGACGTTGTGTCGGCCGGGCAGTTGGATAGTGAGGGTACTAATAATCTCGTCGTTATATTTAATTGAAAAAGTTGTCTTTTCTCCTTCTTCAAGATTAACTATCTGATACTGACCACCAACGTCAAAGCCATAACTTAAGCTCGGCCGATCAACTCGTCGACTCACCAAGCGCTTGACTAACGGGTAATCGGTGCAAGCAACAATTGTGCCATCGCGCGGAATCTTCGTCGTCAGCTGGTAGAAGACGTTGTAAACCTGCTCGGCGGTGGCATACACATCAGGGTGGTCTAACTCAATACTAGTGACGACAATATGCTTCAGTGGTAAATCTAAAAACTTGGCCTGAAGATCGGTATCGGATTTTTTATATTCGTCAGCCTCAGCGACAAAATACTTACCATCTCCCAAAGCAGAGGAACCTTCTAAACCTTCGACAGTGCCGGTACCAATCATATAGCTCGGCGAGAAACCAGCCTCTTTTAATATCCGGACTAGCATCGCCGTGGTAGTAGTTTTGCCGTGAATACCGGCTACGCCCACTCCTTCATAAGAACTCATAATCTTAGCCAACATTTCCGATTGCGTTAGAACGGTGAGGCGCAAGCTTTTAGTCGCTTTTACTTCCGGATTCTGCAAACCATATGCTGCCGAGATAACAACCAAATCAGGCTTATATTTAAGATGTTCTGCGCTATAACCCTCAAGCACTTCAACGGCATTGTCGCGCAGCGATTGGTCGGTTGGAAAGACGGTCGCTTCGTCACTCCCCTTCACTTCGTAACCCATCTTTTTCGCCATAATTGCCAAGCCAGCCATCGCCACGCCCTTGATGCCGATGAAGTAAATTGTTTTTGGTTCTGGCTTCTTTTTCATTAATTAGTAATCTCCTTAATAATTAGCTCGAGCGTTGCATCTTCCTGGAAATATCTCCTCAATTTCCGGCCGAGCGAATTTAGACGTTCCGGCTGACTGAGTAGTTTTGTTATATCGTCAAATAAAATATCCGGACTCAGTTGGTACTGTTCCTTGGCCATAACTGCCTCCGCTTTTGTTAAGAGACGAGCATTTATAACTTGGTGATTACCGGCTGCTGTAGGCAACGGGATGAGATACATCGCCTTACCAAACATTGCTCCCTCAGCAATTGTGGTAATACTTGCCCGACCAATAACTAGATCGGCGCTCTGAAAGTAATAGGGTAGCTCTCGATCAATAAATGCGTATGGCTTATAATGTGATTGCTCGTTTTTTTCCAAACCAGCTTGGAGCTGTTGGAAAAAAACAAAATCTTTCTCGCCGGTACTATGAATAAGATCATAATGATTGACGAGTTTCTTAATAATTGGTTTTAGGTAATTATTAACTGCTTGCGAACCCTGAATACCCGGCATCACCAAAATAACCGGCCGGGTTTTGGCTGGGCCCTTGAGCTTAGCGGCCATACGCAAGCTTTTGCGAATCGGCACACCGACTTGCAAATAACGTTGATCGCTATCGGGATAAACATCTGTTTCAAAGGCCGTCAAAACTTTATCAGCAAAGCGGCTTGAAAGCTTATTAGTTAAGCCCATAAGGGCGTCGGACTCATGAATAATCAACTTAGTTTTACTGAAACGAGTCGCGTAGACAAATGGCAGGGCAACGTAGCCACCCTTGCTAATGACTACCGTTGCTTGGGTTCGATAAAGAATTACTAAGGATTGAAAGAAACCAACCACTACTCGAAAACTGTCAGTAAGGTTTAAGAGGAGGCTTGATAATGAGAAATAGCGACGCCACTTACCTGCTTGAATTGTCTCGAATGACCAACCGTAGCTGGCGACAATTTCTTTTTCTCGCCCGTGCTCGCCACCAACGTAAACAAAGGGTATCTTACGGCTTTCTAATTCTTCCCCAATTGCGATTAACGGGAAGATATGACCACCGGTTCCGCCACCAACCAAAATCACCCGTAATTGTTTGTCTTTTTCCATATTGCTCTTCTAGAGTTATACCACGACAACCCGAGGCGGTAAACGAAGTCTGCTGACCTACTCAAGGTTAGTCCGTTGTTTCGCGCGAGACGTTCGTTAAAAGTCCGATCATCGCCAACGATACCATCAGCGAAGAGCCACCGTAGCTAATGAACGGCAACGGCACGCCAGTCAGCGGAATAACATGGAGCATGCCACCGATATTGATTAAAGCCTGAAAGACAATTGCCATCGATAAGCCGGCTGCCAAAAGCTGAACGAACCGACTGTTGGCCTTTTGGGTAATAAGATAGCCACGCCAACCGATATACAAGTAAGCCAGGACGACCAAGCTCGAACGCAAATAACCCAGCTCCTCAGCGATAACCGCAAAGATCGAGTCGGTGTGAGACTGTGGTAAATACGAATACTTACTCGTTCCTTGGCCAAAACCAACGCCCCACCAGCCACCGCTACCAATAGCAATCAGGGCTTGCTGGTTTTGATAAGCTGCCCCTAAAACATCCTCACTCTCGTTACCCTGATTCAAAAAAGAAGTAATCCGTTGAGCCCGATAAGAGGAACCAAGGCTAAGACCAACCAGGCAGACTATCCCCACCACACCCAACAATAGGTAGTGCCAAAGATTGGCCTTGGCCACAAAAAACATGACCATCGCTAAAAGGACGATCACTAACATCGTCCCCATATCTGGTTCTAGGATAACCAGTCCGGCAACCGCAGCTAAAATGGCTAAAAACGGCAACAACCCCTGTGAGAGACTGGCAATCTTCTCGCCTTTGGCGGCAAACCAACCAGCAAAATAAATGACCAAAAAGAGTTTAGCGAACTCGGCCGGCTGAAAACGGAAAAAACCAAAATCAATCCAGCGATGAACGGCGGCGATTCGGGGACCAAAAATGAGCACTGATAGTAACATAACAATAGTAATAATTAGATAGGTCGAACGCTGTTGATACAGTCGTTCTAACGGTAAACGCAAATAGTAGAAAAAAGCTCCCAAGCCGATCACCCAGCTAATTGATTGACGAAAGAAAAAATAATAAGCATCACCATACTTCTCGGCCGCATTAACTTGTGAGGCTGACAAAACCATCACTAAACCAAAGAGTGACAGAATAAGGGCAACGGTGGGAATAGAAGCGTCGTAACGTTTACGCAGCTTGAAAAGTTGAGCCATCTTCCCCTTCTTGAACTAGCTGAGTAAACTGCTCGCCTCGATCGGCCGCGCTTTTGAACATATCAAGACTGGCACAAGCCGGCGAAAGTAAAACAACGTCGCCTGGTTGTACTCCACTTCGGGCTGTTGTAATTGCCAATCGCATTGAAGTAACAATAGCAATATCGTGAGCGTATCCAGCTTCAAGAAGGCTAGCCTTCAGTCTCTCCCCTTCTTCACCGATAAGAATTGTCTGTTTAATACTGGATCCGGCAACCGTCTCGGCGAGCTCGGTGAAATCGGCGCCCTTGGATGATCCGCCGGCAATCCAAATCACCGGCGCGTCATAAGCAGTGATGGCGCCGATGGCGGCATCAGGCGCCGTGGCGTAAGAGTCGTCGACATAAAGGACCTCATTAATAGTCGAGATTTCTTGCAAACGGTGGGGCAACGGTTTGAAGGCTCGAAATCCAGTCGCAATTTGCTCTGAGGTCACGCCAAGCTCTAAGGCAACTGCTACCGCGAGTGTTCCATCTAAAAGATTGTGTCTCCCTCTCAAACCAACTTCTTGCAAATTAAGAATCACCTTGCCACCACTTATTAAGTCACCGTTATCTTTGAATTGAATATCGTCTTCGTTACTGGTACCGACTCCAATCCGCCGAGCCGACGAAGCCTTAGCAATTGAACGAGCCGAATCGTTATCAGCCGCAAAAACAAGCAGATTGGTTGAATCCTGATAGGCGGCAATATTGGCCTTAGCCCGAACATAGCTCTCTACGTCTGGATGAAAATTGGGGTTATTCAAGGAAAGTGGCTGTAAGTGATCCTGGCCGATTGGCAAAATGACTGCCATTTCTGGGCTGTGCCTAACATCTTCCAACTGAAAGCTGGACAGCTCAATAACAGCAATCGTGTTAGGCTTAAGATCGTTATAAATGCTAAAGATCGGCCGGCCGATATTACCAACCACCTTAACATCATGACCAGCCGCCGCCAAAAGGGCACCGATCATTGTTGAAGTAGTGCCCTTGCCTTTAGTGCCAGTTACTCCAATAGTTCGGCAGGGTCTAAGCGCTAAAAAGAGGTCCGTTGGTGAGCTAATAATTGGTTTTTTGGTCAAAGACGCCATCGCCAAAACTACGGTTTTAACAGGCAAGCCAGCAATACGAAAAATGTAATCAAACTCGTCGAGGTGCTGTAAGTACGCTTCGCCAGTCACCACTTCCAGAGTTTTCTGGTCTATCAGCTCTTGAGTCGCATTTGTATTTTGCTGATCTCGCAAACTCAGTGTGGCGCCAGCTGAAAGTAAAAATGGAATAAGCGCCAAATTCTCGCTGCCCGCTCCGAGCAGTGCTACTTTTTTCCCCTGAAAATCGGACCAATTCATTTTCCTAGTATGTCAAAAACTTCCCTATCTGAATACCCAATAGACTCTACAAGTTAGCGACCGATGAGGTAGACAAAGATGCCCAGCATCGCCGAAACGGCCGAGACAATCCAAAAGCGCATGGTGATTTTTGGTTCCGGCCAACCGATCGCTTGAAAATGATGGTGAATCGGCGCTGACAAGAATATCTTTTTACCGTGGCGAAGTTTTTTCGAGGCAATTTGAATGACTGCCGAAAATCCTTCGATATAAATCACTAAGGCGATAAGTGGCAAAATTAAGGCGGTATCAGTTAAAAATGCTAAAACGCCCAGCGTCATACCCAAGGCCATCGCACCAGTATCGCCCATAAAGAAACGGGCTGGATAGATATTAAACCACAGAAAAGCCATAAGCGAACCAAGAATGGTACCACAGAAGGCCGCCAGCTCAGTCTTGCCTTGCAAGAGAGCAATAATGCCAAAAGCCGCAAACGAGCTAGCCATAGTGCCGGCCAACAAACCATCAAGGCCATCCGTTTCGTTAGCTGAAAAGGTAGTGAAGACAATCACTAAAATAAAGAGTGGGATGTACCAAGCGCCAATCTCAATCTGACCGATACCTGGTACCGACAAGATATTCCAGCCAAGCTTATAGTAGAACCACCAGGCACCGGCAATGGCGATTAAAAGATAGAGCAGCAATTTCCAACGAAAACGGAGGCCGCCGCGATTTGGGCCAATACCATAAATGTTAAAGATATCATCAGCCGCACCGACGATGCCAGTTGCCACTAAAGCAAATAACGGCAACCAAGTCTGGGGGCGGGAAAGATTCATCAGCAACGTCACCACAGCGGTCGTAATCCAAATTAAGAGACCACCCATGGTTGGGGTGTTCTCTTTGTGTTTATGCAGGGAGTAGAAAATCGGTGCTTTTTTCTCGTCAAAACCAGTCTGGCGAATTCGCTTGCCCAGTCGGTTTTTATACAAAAAATCGGTAAATAGTGGCGTCCAAAGTATCGCTACCAAAAAGGAAAGACTAGCTAACCAGAAAGTTTTAGCGAGAGTGAAGTGGGCAGTATCTAGTAAGCTGTTCATCTAATAAGCGAAGGATAATTTATTGTTGGTGATTATTTGGTTGGTAATGCCGACGGATAGCTTCAGTAACTTTTTCCATATGAACCGACTTCGATCCTTTTATCAACATGCTACCACGATCGGGCAAATGTGAAAGTATTTTTTCAGCCGCCTCATCGGCAGTCTCAAACCAAAAATCAGCATTATAGGCTTGCGCCTCCTCTCCCACTCCAATAATCGTGTCAGCATAGTCTTTTGCATACAGGCCGACTTCCTGATGCAAAGCCACACTTGTTGAACCAAGCTCGCGCATCGCCCCTAGAATTGCGATCCGTGGAGCCGGCATTTGCTTAAGCAAATGAAGAGCGGCCTTAACCGCTAACGGACTAGCGTTGTAGGAATCGTCAATCACCTGGAATGGGCCAATGTGTTGGTATTCAAACCGCCGCGCTGGCGACACAAAATCATCTTTAGCCTCTTGAATAATCTCTGGGGAGATCTTTAAGGTTCGGCCGAAAGCCTCCATAAACTTAATTGCGATCTCCTCAAGTGAGCAGACAACGTTAATAACTTTGGCCTTGGCGCGCTGGTGGTGATTGGTTAAATATGAATCGCTAGAGTTAACCAGCAGAAGACCATCGGGCTTGGTCCCAGCAGCAATGAAGCCTTCATCTTTAACCATTTCATCAACCGAGGGATAGTTGGCTAAATGGGCCGGACCAACAATAGTAATTACGCCTACATCCGGTGGCAGTTGAGCCACAATAGCAGCGATATCACCCGGGTGATCGGTACCGTATTCCAGCACTAAATAGCGCGGCAAGCGGACAAATAGACCACGCCAGACTGCTTTGAATAAAATAACAACCCAGCCTAAGCGAATAGGTCTTTCGTAGAAGTCTATCTGAAAACCAAGTACTGAGAGCGGGACCCCTAAATAGCTGTTAAGGTTACCGTAGCCGACTCGTACATCACCCGGGAACTCCAATTTCAAGAGAGTACCGATGGCAGTTTTGGTAGAAGTTTTAGCAATGGCACCGCCGACAGCAATAACTTTGCAGCCATCTCTCGCAACTCGACGCTTGACTGCCCACCACAAGATTTTTGAACGGATATCCATTTCCTGTTAACAGTAGCAACTCCTCCTGAAAAACGGAAGTGGGTTACGATCTTTAGAGGCTCTTTTGTAATCTTTTAGCGCAAGCCGTAATAATTGGTCATCCAGGTAGCGATCTCACCAAAAGTTGGTGCCGCCGAGGATTCAGCGAAATTGACCGTTCTGGGGTTATTGAGACGAACAACCATCGTAAAGCGCGGATTATCGGCGGGGAAAAACCCGGCAAAGCTACCGATCGAATCGGTCGTCGAGTAGCCGCCGTTAGCGTCGGGAACTTGAGCTGTTCCGGTTTTACCGGCCACTTTTATACCACTCACTCCTGCTCGTTTACCTTCACCACTCACCACCACGCTGACCAACATATCTTTCACTTTAGTAGCCGTATCGGTGGAGATAATAGTTGTTCCAGCTGGTGGCGCCGCAACGGTCTCCGTCTGGCCAGCGTCTATTTCTTTATCGACTAAATGCGGCGTGATGGTGGTACCGCCGTTGGCGATAACCGAATAAGCAGCCGCTAGTTGAGTAACGGTTGTGGAAACGCCCTGGCCAAAGGAAGCGGTCGAGCGCAAGAGATCGTTCCACTCAGCAATCGGCGGCAAACGACCGGCCTGTTCACCGACCAAGTCGATGCCTGTTTTCTTACTAACACCAAATTTATCGAAGTAATCTCGTTCTTTTTCTGAGCCGAGCAAACTTGATAAGTGAGTCAGCCAAACATTATCGGAGTTTTCCAGGGCTTGAGTAGCCGTTTCGGTGCCGAAGTTTTTGTGGTTGGCGTTAAAGATCTCGTGCCCGTTGACGGTGACCGAACCACCTGGGGTATAAACAGTATCTGGAGTGATGGTGCCGCTGTCGATGCCCATTGCCATCACTAATGGCTTAAAAACGCTGCCGGGCTCATAGAGACTACTCACCGCCGGTGATAAAAACTTATATTGCTCGCCAGCGGGAACCGAAGCGTAGTTATTTGGGTCAAAATCTGGCTCTCCAGCTAAAGCCAATACCGCTCCGGTCTTTGGATCCATAACAATAATCGAGCCAGAATCGGCCTTAAACTTATCGATAGCTTCTTTGAGCTTTGTCTCGACCGTGTACTGCAAGTTATAGTCTAGCGTTAGAACCACATCTTTACCGGCTTGAGGCTGCTTGCCGCCAAGGATATCGATTATCTTCCCAAGGGAATCGCGTTTAGCTGTTTCGTCGCCCTCTTTACCGCGCAAATCAGCGTCATGCGTGCTCTCGATGCCGTACTTACCTTCACTATCAGCCCCAACAAAACCCAGCACTTGCGGCGCAATGTTAGCCCCATCGGGGTAAACCCGAACTAATTTGGGCGTCAAAAAAACGCCTACATAGCTTTTTGCGACAATCTTTTGAGCGGTGACGGTATCCAAATCAGTCAGAATTGGTGGGATATAAACCTTGTCGTTGCTAATTTTACTGACGACATCATTTGTATCCAGAGTTGGCAGATCTGCCTTGAGGCTATCGACTAACTTTTGAGGATTTTTAACTTGGCGCGGAGAAATAGACAGTTCATAACGCCAATCGCTCACCGCCAAACTAAAAAACTTACCGTCTTTATCCTGAGCTAATATCTGGCCGCGTTGAGCTGGCTTAGGCTTGGTGCTGGTCGACTGTGCCTCGGCCGCCTGAGCAAATTGAGCGTGCTCCAAGACTTGACGTTCAAATAACTTAAATAAAAAGATACCACCAACAAAGAAAGTAACGACAAATACAATCGTTGATCGCTCGATGGCCAAACGGCCCATTACTGGCTCGGGACAGTCAGCGTATCAGGAGAAGTTTCAATCGGAACTAAGCCTTGAGCTTGAGCCGATTGATTAAGCGTGTCGAGTGATTGCAAACGACTGGCATTGACTTGGAGGGTAGTCAGGGTCTGATTAAGATCGCCTTTTTTATCTTGAAGATTATTAAGCTCAATTAAGCCATCCGATCCTTGAGCGGCTTCAATCAAAAAGAGCAGAGAGAAGACAGCCAGTAGTACTAAGATTAAATAACGAGCCGTGGTTGGTCCAATACTAAAAACACTGCCGGTTTTGTAAGCTTGGCGACGAGTTACTCGGTTATGACGCATCTGCATAGATTCTCCTCCTTGATTGTTTGTCCTTCTCCTTCGATTGAAGTGAGAAAATGTTTAGAGGAACTTTTTATTTCTCCAAACATTTTATCGCTTCGTTGCTACGCGTAATTTAGCGCTTCGACTTCTAGGATTATTCATAATCTCTTGGTCGCTCGGTCCAATCGGCTTTTTAGTCACACTTTCGAACTCATCAGAACGAAAGAAATCTTTAACGATTCGATCTTCGAGCGAATGAAAGCTAATAACCGCAATCCGACCACCAGGCTTTACCACTTGTTTGGCGGCCGTTAAACCCTCTTTAACCGTGTTCAGCTCGTCGTTAATTTGAATTCGCAAACCCTGAAACAACGGCGCTAAGACTTTCGGATTATCGGTACCGACAATGCTTACAAAGTCACCAACGGTTCGAATCGGCTGGCTTCGGCGCTGACTCACAATTATTCCGGCTAAACGTCGCCAGAAACGATCTTCGGCATATTCTCTAAAGACAGTCCCGATCTGGGCTAAACTGGCTTGACTCAAGAACTGGGCCGCCGTTTGACCAGCATCGGCATTAAACCGTAGGTCGAGTGGCTCCTCAATCTTCTGAAAGCTAAATCCCCTCCCGCTCGATTCAAGCTGATCAGACGATAATCCCAAGTCAAAGAGTATACCGTCAAAGTCTTGTCCTAAACTGGCCATCTCTTCGTACGAACCAACCCGGAAGTGAAAACGTTTGCCGTAATGGCTGGTTAATTCCTTGGCGTAGCGCTTCGTGGCTGGGTCGCGATCGAGCGCCCACACAACTCCTCGTGGCCCGCTTGCTTCTAATAACGCTTGGCTATGCCCACCGCCACCAAAAGTAGCGTCTAGGTACACTCCCGGTGAGTGAACAGCAAGTTGGTCAATGACTTCTTGAGTTAAAATACTCCGATGAACTGATTGTGACATTCTCAATATCTTTTTTATGTGCGATTTGTTACCTTTTTTATGGCCAAACGGCAGGGGAATCTAATTTACGGTTTGTTTGCCGAGCGCGCAGTCCTCACAAATTACTTAGTTTAGACAAAACCCGACATGTTTTACTCCCTTTGGCGAACCTTAGGGATCCGTACCTACTCCTTGAAATAAAATTTCAACAACCAGGCAACAGAAACCCGCTTAAAGGCTCCCCCGCCGCTGGTACCAAGAATTGTGTGACGGGCCGGCACAAGGGCCAACTCCGCTGGGTTGAACAGAAAACGCAGCGATTCGAGTAATGAAGAAAAAGTCTGTAACAGCATTTTCATCGCTTATATTTCCCACTCCGCCAGTGTTTCGGCTGTTTCCGAAGAATGACTTTCGGCATTCTTGGAGTACTCCGTCCAGGCTGGCTTATCCCATATTTCCACTCGATTAAACACACCGGCCATCACTGTCTCCCCTTTAACACCGGCGTATTCGCGCAGGTATCCAGGCAACAGGGCCCGACCTTGTTTATCGATCTCCACTTCCATCGCCCCCGACAACATCATGCGAGCAAACGCTCGGGCATTGGAACTGGACACCGGTAAACTTGCTAATTTTTGCGCCATTACTTCCCACTCACCTTTAGGATAAAGAAAGAGACATTTGTCTAACCCCTTGGTAACAATCGCGGACGAGCCGAGTTCGGTTCGAAACTTCACTGGCACGCTCAGGCGTCCCTTGCTGTCGATACTGTGTTGATACTCGCCTATTAACATTGTTGTTGGGTTGGGTTCTCTTCTTTAAATAAATTGTGTCAATCATTTTTCGGCAGCGGCTGGGTTATCCACAGGGTTTTCCACTTTTCCCCACTTTGTCCCACTTCTTTCCACTGGCTGGGATTACAATATGTTTATCTACAAAGCTTGTCAAGTACTTTGCATATGCAAAGTACTGGATATCTCCTTCGCTAACGCTACGTCGCTATCTAACCCTTATTCTCGAAGCACAAGAGTTGCCTTCGTCCTGTGGACTTGGCAAATCAAGCCCACCTTACTTGGGGCAAAGAAAGCTTCTTCGCTAACGTTTCGTCGCTATCGGGCGAAAGC
>Ga0068865_100002318_pt1 | contig 11220 bp, 8 predicted proteins | sample KBSMisM12_FD_75293 | JGI IMG/M metagenome (GOLD analysis project Ga0068865, IMG submission 75293) | Miscanthus rhizosphere microbial communities from Kellogg Biological Station, Michigan, USA - KBS Miscanthus M1-2 | ecosystem: Host-associated > Plants > Roots > Rhizosphere > Soil ...
CACGGTGCCGCCGCAATCGACAAAGTCCTTCTGCACGCGACCGACTTCGGTGACATGAAAATGCGCCTCGATGGGCTCGCCGTCGGTCCAGACCACCGTGATCGGCAGCGCGGGAGCCGCCGCCAGCGCGGCGCGCAATTCGGAAATCCTCAACGTGGTCGGTTCGGTATTCGTCGTCGTCATAAAATCAGTTTCAGCAACAGCAGCCCTTGCCCGTGCCGCGCACCGCGGCCACCGGAGCGCAGGCCAGGTCGAGTTTCGCCAACCGCGCGAGGTCGCGCTTGAACACCGCGTTCTCCGCGGCGCAGTCCTGCAGGCAGGCCAAGTTGGCCTTCAGCTCGGACGTCCGCACCTTTTCAGATGGAAGCGCGTAGATCATCCAGTTGCCCGAGCGGCTCGCCACGACCAGTCCGCGCGCCTTTAGGTAGCCGAGGTGCTTGGAAATCTTCACCTGCGGCTCGCCCAGCACGCTCTGGAAATGGCACACGCACAGCGGCCCCTGCAGCAGCAGGTGGAGCAGCCGCAGCCGGGTCTCGTCGCACAGGCACTGGTAGATTTGCACGAGCTTCACGGCGGCCAGTACATTCCCTTATCGGAATATAGATCAAGCCCCGATTGCGTTCGTCACGCGCTTGTCACCGGAGCAGCCGGACATTGCCAGCGGGCGCGAAACCCTCCATCCCGAGGACGACCCTTTCCTTATGAAAAAATACATCGTCGAGTTCATCGGCACGTTCTTCCTCGTTTTCACCGTCGGCATGGCGGTGCGCAGCGGCAGCGACCTCGCCCCGCTGGCCATCGGCGCTGCTCTCATGGTCATGATTTTCGCCGGCGGCCACATCTCCGGCGGCCATTTCAACCCGGCCGTGACCCTCGCGGTCTGGCTGCGCGGCAAGTGCGAGACCAAAGACGTCGTTCCCTACTGGATCGCCCAGCTCGCCGCCGGCGTGGTCGCGGCCCTCATCGTCGTCGCGATCAAGGGCAAGCCGGTCCTCACCGGTTCGCATGACGTCGGTTCGTCGCTGGTGGTCGAGTTCCTCTTCACCTTCGCCCTCGCCTGGGTGGTGCTCAACGCCGCCACGGCCAAGGGCACCGCCGGCAATTCGTTCTACGGTCTCGCCATCGGCTTCACGGTCCTCGCCGGCGCGGTCGCAGTCGGCGGCGTCTCGGGCGGCGCGTTCAACCCCGCGGTCGGTCTCGGCGTCGTGGTGATGGGCCTCGAAAAGCTCAGCCAGCTCTGGATCTACGTCGCGGCCGACCTGGCCGGCGGCGCGGTCGCCGCCCTCGCCTTCAAGGCCACGCACGAGGCGGGCGAATAAACACCGGATCGTTTTCGGAACACAAAAAGGCCGGACGAAATTCGTCCGGCCTTTTTTGTGTTCACCGCCCTCCGATTAGCGCGAGCCGCGCATCAAGCGACTCTTCGGCTTGGGCGGCGGAGCCGCCTCGGCCAGCGCCTTCTCGTCGAAGAGCGCGGAATAAATGTAAGGGAAGTTCTCGATCTTCTTCCGCTCGATGGTCGCGCCGATGAAGCGCTCGATGGAGCGGGCGTCGCGCACGTCGTCCTCGGTAACCAGGGTGAACGCGTCGCCGGTCGCCTGAGCGCGGCCGGTGCGGCCGATGCGGTGGACGTAATCCTCGGCGTTTTCCGGCACGTCGTAGTTGATCACGTGCGACACGCCGGCGATGTCGAGACCGCGCGCCGCGATGTCGGTCGCGACCAACACCTCGAAGGTGCCATCTTTGAAGCCCTGCAACGCCTCGACGCGCTCGCGCTGGCTGCGGTCGGAGTGGATCACGCCGACCGTGTGCTTCTCCGCCTGCAGGCGGTGCGCGATGCGGTCCGCGCCCATCTTGGTGCGGGTGAAAATGATGATGCTCTTGAACTCGGTGCGACGCAGCAGCTCGATCAGCAGGTCGAACTTCTGCGGAGCCACGACCGGGTAGAACGCGTGCGATACCGTCTCGGCGGCCGAGCGACGCTGGCCGATCTTAATCTCCTGCGGATCGATCAGTGCCCACGTGGAGAGCTGGGCGAGCTCGGGCGGCATCGTGGCGCTGAAGAACAGCGTCTGGCGCGCCTTGGGGCAGCGCTGGATGATGCGTTTCACATCGGGCAGGAATCCCATGTCGAGCATGCGGTCCACCTCGTCGAGAACGAGGATCTCGACATCGGCGAGGCTGGCGGTGCCCTGCTCAAGGTGGTCGAGCAGACGACCGGGCGTGGCCGCGATCACATCGACGCCGCGCGCGAGGTCGTCGCGCTGTTTGCCGTAGCCGACGCCGCCGTAGACGACCGTCACGGTGAGGTCGGTGTATTTGGCGTATTTCTGAAAGGCTTCTTCGACCTGCAACGCGAGTTCGCGCGTCGGTTCAAGCACGAGGCAGCGGGTCTTTTTCTGATGGGCGCCGAGGCGGTGCATGAGCGGCAACGCAAACGCCGCCGTCTTGCCCGTGCCCGTTTGGGCAGAGCCGATCACGTCCTTGCCGGACAAAATCACCGGGATCGCCTGGGCCTGGATCGGCGTGGGCTCGGAGTAGCCCATTTCGGCCACCGCGAAGGCGATGGCGTCGTTCAGGCCGAGCTTGGTGAACGCGGTGTCCTGCGGGGGAATCTCCACCGGGGCGACCGGCTTGATCGGGGCGCGCGTCGGACCGTCGAAGGACTGGTCGATGACGGGACGCTCGCGTTTTTCGACGCGTTGCTCGTGCGGACGCGGACCTCCTCCTTGGGGACCACCACGACGGCCGCCCTCGCGGGACTGGGGATCGCGCGGCGGACGATCCGGACGCGGATGCGGTGAAGAACCGCCGGTGCGCGCCGGGGACGGCTTGAACTCGGATTTCGGCCCGCGGTCGCGGGGCGGGTGTTCGGAACGACGGGAGGCGGCGGGCTTGGGTTTGACGTCGTAAGCGGGGTGGCCGCCCTTGAGTTCGGGGCTGACCTTGGGCGAAGGGGCGAATGTATCGCGCAGCTTCGAGATGATCTTTCGTAACATGAATGAACGGATTAGTTACCGCAGCGTCTGCGAAACGACCCGCTTTGCAACCTTCGATATGGCGCCGCCGCCCGCCCTTCGCGAACGATCACAGGGCTTGTTTGATGTTATCCAAGATGGTCATCGACAGCGCCTCGTCGCCAAACACGCCGACGCGGATCTCCACCTTGGTCACGGAGTCCGTCACCTTCTTCACGGTGATCTCGACCTTCTTGTCGGAACCGGTGCGAGCCACGATAACCGTTTTCAACGCGTCACCCTTCTCGCTGACCTTGCTGAACTGTAATTTTTCGAGGGCCTTGCCGGTCGCGGTGATCACATCCCTGTAGGGATTGGCCAGCGAAGCCTGCAATTCACCGCGGATATACACCACGGTGCCCGCCGCGGCCACGCCCGCGGCCACCGCGAGGCAGCCCGATTGCACGACGGTCACACCCGTGAGGCCGACCGCCACCACCAAGCGAAGCAAACCTGACATAAGTGTAGTTTTCATAGTCATAGTGCTACGATGGACCCGAAAATCACCGCGCGGTTCGCGAGCTTGGGACTTGGCTCCCGGTCCGCCCGCGTCACACTCGCCCCTACGCCGGATCATCCGGCCCTTCATGCAAAACGAGATCCGCTGGCTAGTCCGTCTCGGCTTCGACCAAGGCCTCTTCACCCGTGAACACGCGGCAGCCGTCCGCGACGCACTCCCGGCCGACGTCGGGTTGATGGATTTTGCCCAAAAACTCATCGACGAGGGCTACGTGGCCGACTCTCAACTCGAGCTTCTGGAACAGATCGCCGGCCTCGCCTTCACCAAGGGCAAGGCGGGCGCGCCGGTGGACGACCCTTTCGCCGTTCTCGCCACCATCCCGCCCAAGCCCTCCGTCACCCGCCCGCCCGCCGGCATGACCACTCCCGCCTTCATGGCCCCGTCTGACGGCCCGGCCAAGCTGCCCGCGATGGCCTTCGACCAAGTCGGCGCGATGAACGACCTCACAGTCGCTGCCGCCATGCGCACGCTCCTGCGCGACTGCGCACGCTACGGCGCCAGCGACCTGCACCTTTCCGCCGGCACCCGGCCTTTCATCCGCCACAACCGCGCGATTGTTCACCTGGGCGACCACAAGCTCACTCCCGAGGAATCCCTGCGCCTCAACCTCGCCCTGCTCTCCCCCGCCCAGCGCGCGCTGTTTCAGGAGCAACGCGACTTCGACTACGCGCTCGCTCTCGACAAAGGCGACCGCTACCGCGTCAACCTGATGTTCCACAAGGGCGGAGCCGCCGGCTCCTACCGCATGGTCCCGGCCCGCATTCCCCGCCTGGAGGAGCTAGGCCTGCGCAATCTCGACGCCGTCAAAAAACTCCTCAGCTACCACAACGGCCTCATCCTCGTCACCGGCCCCGTCGGCTCGGGCAAGACCACCACCCTCGCCGCTCTCGTCGCCGAACTCAACGCCACCCGCTCCGACCACATCATCACGGTCGAGGATCCCGTCGAGGTCGTGCAACCCGCCGACGGCTGCAACCTCACCCAGCGCGAGGTCGGCGCGCACACCGTCAGCTTCGCCACCGCGCTCAAGGGCGCCCTCCGCGAAGACCCCGACGTCATCGTGATCGGCGAACTCCGCGACCTCGAAACCATCGAGATGGCCATCGCCGCCAGCGAGACCGGCCACTTGGTGATCGGCACCATGCACACGAGCGACGCCGCCACCACGCTCAACCGCCTGCTCGACGTCTTCCCTCCGTCCCAGCAGACGCAGATCCGCGCCAGCGTCGCCGAGAGCCTGCGCGGCATCCTCTGCCAACGTCTCCTCCCCTCCACCGAGGGCGGCCTCGCCCTCGCCTGCGAACTGCTCATCGCCAACACCGCCGTCTCCGCCCTCATCCGCGACGGCAAGACCCAGGGCCTGCGCAACGTCATCGAGACCGGCGTGCGCGAGGGCATGTGCCTCATGGAAAACGTCATCTTCGAGCTCTACCAAAAACGCCAGATCACCGCCGAGACCGCGCTCCAGAACATCAACAACCGCATGTTGCGCGCGAAAATCACCTGACCATGGCCGCCATCGACTCCCTGCTCCAAAACATGCTCGCGCGCGGCGGCTCCGACCTCCACCTCACCGTCGGTCTCCCGCCCAAGGCCCGCATCTCCGGCAACCTCACCGCCATCGCCGACACCCCGGTCACCGCCGAAAAGATGGCCGTCCTCCTCGAGGAAATCTGCCCGCCCGCCCGCTGGAAGCAGTTCCTCGAAAAGAAGGACCTCGACCTCGCCCACGAGATTCCCGGCGTCGCCCGTTTCCGCGGCAACTACCTCTACAACCACTGGGGCCAGGCCGCCGTCTTCCGCCAGATCCCCACGAAGATCCTGTCCTTCGACGACCTCAAGCTCCCCCAGGCGCTCAAGAAACTCTGCAATCTCACCGAGGGCCTCGTGGTCGTCACCGGCCCCACCGGCAGCGGCAAGTCCACCACGCTCGCCGCGATGATCGACTACATCAACGAGACCTCGGCGCGCCACATCATCACCATCGAGGACCCCATCGAGTTCGTTCACCAAAACAAAAAGTCCGTGATCGTGCACCGCGAGGTCGGCGACCACACTCGCACCTTCGGCGCCGCGCTCAAGGGCGCCATGCGCCACGACCCCGACATCCTTCTCGTCGGCGAGATGCGCGAGCTGGAGACCATCAAGCTCGCCCTCAGTTGCGCCAGCATGGGCATGCTGGTGTTCGGCACGCTGCACACCAACAACGCCCCGAAAACCATCGACCGCATCATCAACGCCTTCCCCGCCGCCGAGCAGAACCAGGTGCGCGTGATGCTCGCCGGCTGCCTTTCGGGCGTGGTCGCCCAGCTCCTCTGCAAACGCCTGCCCAAGGGCCGTTGCGCGGTGCACGAGATCCTCCTCCAGCACGAGGCGCTGCCCAACACGATCCGCAGCGGCCAGATCAACAACATCCGCGCCATCATCGAGGGCGGCGGCGCCGACGGCATGGTCACGATGGACCAAAGCCTGCTCGCCCGCGTGCAGGACGGCAGCATCTCCGGCAAGGAGGCCTATATGAAGGCCGCCAACAAGGCCGGCTTCACCCAGTTCCTCCAACCCGGCGACCTGGACGGCGGCCACTGAGCGGTCTCACCGCCGCACCCAGCGATTCGCCTTCGCCCAGAGCGTCAGGCACACGCCGGTCAAAAAGCCGCCGGCGTGCGCCCACCAGGCCACGCCGCCCGCTCCCGCCGTACCGGACATCAGCGCGCCGAAACCGTTCACGGCCTGCAGCGCGAACCACAGGATCAAAAACAAAAACGCCGGCACCGGCACGATGGGCACGATCCACGGCACCAGCGTCACGATCCAGGACGTCGGCAGCAGGATGAAATACCCGCCGAGCACGCCCGAGATCGCCCCGCTCGCGCCCACCATCGGCACCGACGACGACGGATCCACGATGATCTGCAACGCCGCCGCGCCCAGCCCGCTCGCGAGATAAAACAGCAGGTAGCGCACGTGCCCGAGTTTGCATTCCACGTTGTTGCCGAAAATCCACAGGAACCAGCAATTCCCCAGCACATGCGCCACGCCGCCGTGCAGGAACAAATGCGAGCCCAGCGTGAGCCACTGGTCTTCGTTGTCCCAGCCGGCGAGCAGCCGCGCGGGCACCAGCGCATACTGCTTCATAAACGCTTCGAGCGCGCCGCCGCCCTGCAATGACAGCAGCACCTCGTGGCCGAACACCCCGAGGTTGGCCAAAATCAAAAGCACCGTGATCACCGGCGCGCGTTTGTGCGGCTGCGAGTCCCAAAGCGGAATCATGCGCGCGAGCAAACCACCCCGCCCGCCCGCGCCAATCGCCAAAACTCCCCGCCCCCCGTTCTCCCTCACCTTCCGCCCCGCTTTCTCCCTCCCTGACCCCTCAAGCCAAAGTGTCACCCATTAGGTTACACTTTGGCTTGGATTCCCTCTAACAATTGCACGCATGAAGTGTCACCTAATAGGTGACACTTAGGTTTGCGCGGCGGCCGGGGACACCAGGGTGCCAGCGACTGGCAAAGGGCGTGCTTGCGCCAGCCGCCCGCCCACCTGTTTCATCATCGTCACGTTCATGTCGCCCGTCCGGCCGCCGCAGTATCCCACGCTCCATCCCGCGCAACTCCGCCCATTGCGCGCACGGTTGCGTGCCTCCATCCGCGACGCCGGCCTCACCGACCTCGGCCTCGCCTCCGGCCCGCTCGGCTCCCCGTTTTGGGAACTGGAGCCCACCCCGCTCGTCATCGACGCACCCGAATGGTCGATGCTCGACGCCGCCCTCCGCCAGCGCGCCCACTTCGTCAACGCCCTCCTCGTCGATCTCTACAACGGACAACAGGCGCTCCACCAACAGATCCTCCCGCCCGAGCTGGTCCTCTCCGATCCCTACTACCGGCGCCCCTGCCTCGGACTCGAACCTCAACGCGCCAGTCCGGCCACGCTCCTGCGTTTCGACTTGGTAAAAACCGCCGACGGCTGGCTCTTCGACGACACCCGCGCCAACACGCCCATCGGCCTGAGCTACGCGGTGCAAAACCGCCGCTTCATGACCCAGGAGGCCACCGAGCTCTACCGCTCGCTGCCCGACTACCACAGCGTCATCAATTTCCCGCTGCAACTGCTCGACCACCTCCGCGGCCTCGCCCGCGACGACGTGCGCGCCCCGTCCATCGTCGTCCTCACCGCCGGCCCGCACGATCCGTTCTACTCCGAGCACAGCTTCCTCGCCCGCAAGATGGGTCTCCCGCTCGCCCGCGGCGACGACCTGCTGGTCCTGGACAACCGCGTTTACTTCAAAACCATCGTCGGCCTCGAGCGCGTTGACGTCATTTACCGCCGCCTTAACGACACGCACATCGACCCGGTCGTGTTCTCCACCGACCGCGAAAACGCCGGCATCCCCGGCCTGCTGCAGTGCATCCGCGCCGGCAATGTCGTCATCGCCAACGCCATCGGCACCGGCGTCGCCGAGAGCCGCGCGCTCAACGCCTACGTCCCGCGCCTCATGCGGTTCTACCTCGGCGAGAAACCGCTGCTCGGCACCGTCCCCACCTTCACCTGCGGCGACACCGACCACCTCGACCACATCCTCGAGCACACCGACAGCCTGCGCATCCTCCCCGCGCACGACCCGCGCAACGGCGACTGGACGTCCACCAACATCGCCACCGCCCCCGCGCCCGCACTCATCGGCCCCGACGGTCTCGCCCGGATCGTGCGCGAAAACCCGCACGCCTTCGTCGCCCAGCCGCGCCTGCCCATTCTTCCCGTCAGCCCCGGACCGCGCAACGGCCCGCCCGCCCGCCTCAGCGCCTTCGTGCTCTGCCACGGCAAACGTTTCTCCGTGTTTCCCGGCGGCATGGTGCGCCTCGGCGAGCCCGACACGGTCATCGCGCGCGTCGGCACCACCGCCGACGCCGTCGTGCTCATCGACACGCAGGACAACTCCGGCGACATCGCCGATCACGAGGCCGCCTCCGCCGGCGTGCAGACGCACACCCTCGGCTCCCGCGCCGCCGAAAACCTGTTCTGGCTCGGTCGCTACCTCGAACGCGCCGAAGCCACCGCGCGCATGCTCTCCATCCTCGACGACGTGGCCCTCGAGGAAATCTCCGCCCGCGACCGCCGCCGCTGGTTCCCCATCTGGCGCGGCCTGCTCGAGGCCACCGGCCACACCGACCATAAAATCACCGCGCGCGCCAACCCCCAGGCCTCGCTCTCGACCGATCTCATGTGGCGCATGTCCCTCGACACCGCCAACTCCAGCTCGATCTACTCCTCGGTCAACTGGGCCGTCGAAAACGCCCGCCAGCTCCGCGACTACGTGAGCCCCGAGGTCTGGACCACCCTCGGCCGCCTCCAGCGCCGCCTCGACGAACTGCACAAACTGCGCCCCGTCGCCGGCCGCCGCCCCGTGCTGCGCGCCGACCGCGATCCGTCCCTGCCCACTCAGGCGGTGCAGGCCGTGCTCACCGAGGTCAACGCCATCATCGGCCTCGCCGAGCGCACCATGGTGCAGGACGCCGGCTGGCATTTCCTCCACATGGGCATGCACCTCGAGCGCGCCACCATGACGTGCAGCGCGCTCCGCCACATCCTCAGCGCCCACGACGTCGTCTCCACGCCCAAGGACGCCGACGCCAACACCCCCTACCGCGACAATCCCGAGCTCTCCGCGCTCCTGCGTATGCTCGGTTCGCAAGACGCCTACCGCCGCCTCTACCAGATGCGCAGCCAGCCGCGCTTCGTCGCCGAGCTGTTCCTGCAACAGCCCGACGCGCCCCGCAGCATTTTCCACAACCTCCATCGGATCAAAACCAGCCTGCGCGCCATCCGCCTCGATCTGCGCGAAGAGGGCGACGATCCCACCATCGACGCCGTGGCGGAGACATTGCGCTTCATCGCCTCGGTGCCGCTCGCCCGCCACTTCAACGACGAACCCGCGCTCGCCGACAACGAAGCCGTCCGCCTGGAGGACACGCTCGCGACGCTGCTCGACCGCCTCTACGGCCTGCACCCGGTCCTGAGCGACCACTACTTCAGCCACCAAGCCCGCATCGCCCCCTCGGTCACGCAGGTGGAACTGAAGTTGTAGGCAAGGACCGCCTATCCGCTTTTTTAATCGGAGCGACCCGCCTCCGAGCGGGGTTTCAACGCCTGCCGGAGCGTCTTGACCAACACGGCGCCGTTGACGGGTTTTTCCAGCGAGGCCGCCACGGTCTTGGGATCAAAGTCGAACGGGCACGCCGTGTGCCCGGCGCTGCGCAGGGCGATGACCGGCACGGCCGGCGCAAGGGCGCGCACCGCGGCGATGACCGCGCGCCCGTCCACCTCGGGCATGGCCAGGTCGGTGATTACGGTCGCGATCCGACCGGCGTCGCTTCGGAAACGCTCGATGCCTTCGCGGCCTCCGGACGCGGTGATCACGCGGTAGCCCTCATATTCGAGTTCCAACTGGATGGCCGCGCGCACACCGGGATCGTCGTCCACCACCAGCACCGCACCGCTCCGCTCCGCCGGGTTTTTCACCTCGGTCCGGTCGGTGGCGGAGGCGGACGCCGTCTCCTGCCAAGGCAGGTAGAGATGGAAGGTGGTGCCGCGGCCCACCTCGCTTTCGAGCCGGATGAAACCGCCGTGCCCCTTGACGATGCCGCGCACCGTCGAGAGACCGAGCCCCGTGCCCTTGCCCGGTTCCTTGGTGGTGAAAAACGGATCGAAGATCTTTTCCATGACCTCCGGGGTCATGCCCGTGCCGGTGTCGGACACGCTGATGCACAGATGTCCGCCCGGGCGGCCTGCCGGGATGCTGCGCGCGAGCGCCTCGTCCACCACGACGTTTTCGGCGGTGACGGAAACGATCCCTCCCTGCGGCATGGCGTCGCGGGCGTTGATGCAGAGATTAAGCACGACCTGCCTGAGCTGGGTGGGATCGGCCAGCACCGGGTGGCAATCGGAGGCGCAGACCACGCGCAGCTCGATCCCCATCGTCAGCGTCTGGCGCAGCAGCAGCGTCATGTCGGCGAAGAAATCCGCCGGCCTGACGACCACCCGCTCGCCCTCGATGCCGCGGGCGAAGGACAGCAGTTGGCGCACGAGCGCGGCACCATGGCGCGCGCTGGTGCCGATGCTCTCGATCAGGGTGCGCGCCGAGTCGTTGAGCGGGGTCATGGCAATCAGCTCGGAGCCCATCAGGATGGGCGAAAGCACGTTGTTAAGATCGTGGGCGATGCGTCCGGTGAGCTCGCCGATGCTCTCGATGCGCTGGTTTCTCAGGAGCTGGGTCTCAAGCTGACGCTGCTCGGTGACGTCGGTGTTGATGTTGAGAATCGAAACGGGCCGGCCCTGCGCGTCGCGCAGCAGGTTGCGGCGGGCCATGACGGTGACGAGGCGGCCTTGTTTGTTCAACTGGCGCAGCTCGCCCATCCACTCGCCCTTTTCCAACACCGTGCGGTGGATCTCCACCAACTCGGGGGTCTTTTGCTTGTAAAACAAATCCACGGCGCGCCGGCCGAGCACCTCCGCCGCCGTCCAGCCGTAGAGCCGCTCCGCGCCGGGATTCCAGTAGGTGATGTGCTGGTCGAGATCGCGCACGTAAATGGCGTCCTGCGCCTTTTCAACGAGCGCGGCGAGCTCGCGCAGGCGTTCCTCGTTGCGACGCCGCTCGGTGATGTCGCGGGCGACGATCAGCACGCTGGACAC
>Ga0068865_100002319_pt1 | contig 11217 bp, 20 predicted proteins | sample KBSMisM12_FD_75293 | JGI IMG/M metagenome (GOLD analysis project Ga0068865, IMG submission 75293) | Miscanthus rhizosphere microbial communities from Kellogg Biological Station, Michigan, USA - KBS Miscanthus M1-2 | ecosystem: Host-associated > Plants > Roots > Rhizosphere > Soil ...
ACGAGCAGCGCGGCGGCTAGTTGCGAAACCAGCACGGTATACAGTGTTGTCGAGGCGAAGCTCGAGGAGCTGGAGTAGGTTTTCACCTGATAGACCTGGCTTGCGAGTAGCTTCGTTCATAAGCTTAGCGAACTGCTTTTCAAGGAGGCCGTACATGCGGCGAACCTTCTGCTTTTCGCGGAGCTGTGTAGCGTACATACTCTGCTTGCCACGGCGGCCGTTAGCGTGCTCACCTGGAATACCACTCTTGCGAGCCATAATCTTGACTGCTTTTGGATGCAGGGCAACACCTTCGCGGCGGCTCTGCTTCACAATTGGGGAAGTATCACGTGCCATGCTTAAGCCCTCCGTGCCTTACGTGGACGAACGCCACCGTGAGGTACGCCAGTCACATCTTTAATACTATTAACGGCAATATCGAAATTGCTCATTGCGCGAATTGCGGCGTCACGACCAAGGCCAACACCCTTAACGAATACGTCAACGGTCTTGAGGCCGTAGCCAGACTTAGCGAGTTCTGCTGCTTTTTCGGCTGCGATCTGGGCTGCGTATGCAGTACCCTTCTTGCTACCGCGGAAACCGCACGCACCAGCACTGCTGCTAGCGAGTACGTTACCCTTAGTGTCGGCGAACGTAATAATCGTGTTATTGAACGTTGCCTGGATGTGCAGCTGACCAGCAGGGACTGATCGGCGCTGCTTCTTCTTGCTTGAAGTAGATTTTGCTTCTGCCATACTAGTCCTTTCCTAGGTCTTACTTGCTGCTTTAGGTTGAGCGCCACCGACTGCAACTGCTTTACCCTTGCGAGTTCGTGCATTCGTACGAGTACGCTGGCCACGAGTTGGCAGACCTGCCTTGTGGCGGAGGCCACGGTAGGCATTGATGTCTTTAAGACGCTTAATATTGTTAGCCACCAGGCGCCCGAGATCGCCTTCAGTAACATAATCGTTGTCGATGATGTCACGAAGTTTCTGCTCTTCAGCCTCGGTGAGATCTTTCACCCGAGTGGTCGGCTCGATTTTAGCCGCCGCAAGGATGTCTCGAGAGTGCTTTGGCCCAATACCATAAATGTAGGTAAGAGCGATCTGCACTTGCTTTTCTGCGGGAATAACGATCCCAGAGATTCGAGCCATGCTTAACCCTGCCTTTGCTTGTTCTTAGGTTTTTTCTTGTTGATGACACGGAGGCGCCCTTTACGGCGGACCAGCTGGTCATCTGGGCTGATCTTTTTGACACTCGCACGAACTTTCATGAGCGTAAAAACTCCTTCAGGAAAAACCTGCATTAGTGAGTATTATCGGTGATATCGAGCCGACAATACTGCGTTATTAATCTCGTGCGCGGAAGACGATTCTACCCTTCGTAAGATCGTATGGGGTTAACTCAACTTCCACGGTATCGCCTGGTACTAAGCGGATATAATGCTTGCGCATCTTGCCGCTAATGTGAGCGATAATACTTAGGCCATTCTCTAGTTCAACCTTAAACTGAGTATTAGGCAGTGCTTCCACTACCTTACCTTTTAGTTTAATGACTTCCTTTTGACTCGCCATAGATATACAATCCTGTATTATAGTTGAAAATGCGTGTAAAGTAAAGAGGTGTGGGACACTTTTTGTAGTGCCCCTTGTTGCTATGTTTTAGTATAGCAGCCTCGTCAACCTTGTCAATGAATGTTGCTTACACTTATTTGTAATCGTCGTAGGTCACCATCAGTGCGCGAGAGTTAATCTGGCGCAGTGTCTCAAGGCCTACCTGTACAACAATCAAAAGTCCGGTACCGCCAATAGAGATGTTGGCCATATTTAGGCCAAGCTGGGCGAAGATATAATCTGCAGCGAATGGCATGATGGCGATAAGGCCAAGTGAGAGTGATCCGAAGAACACAAGACGGTTTACCATGCGTGTAAGGTATTTCTCGGTTTGCAGGCCTGGGCGCACACCTTCGATGAATCCACCCTGCTTCTGGAGGTTTTCAGAGATCTCGTTCGAGTTGAATACAATACCCGTATAGAAGTATGTGAATGCGATGACGAGCACAAAGTATACGACTGGGTAAATTAGGTTTGTCCAGTCGGCATTAGCGAATGTTGTGGCTGACGGCGACTGGAACCATTTTACGAGGTTGTCAGCAAGCGCATGGTTGCCGTTTGGCATTGCCTTCATAACCTGGCCAATGAAGGCTGGGAGGCTTAGGAATGCCACTGCAAAGATCACCGGAATCACACCTGCTGCGATCAGCTTCACTGGCAAGATGCTCTTGATGCCGCCGTAGCTGGTGTTGCCGCCAACGCGCTTCGCGTAGTTACTAGTAATGATGCGCTGGGCTTCATTAATTTTGACCAGTATATACAGTATGATAAGCCCGGCCAGTAAGATACTCATTACGACCCAGAATATAGTTGGGTTAACTGGTAGGCTAAACCAGCCGAACACGCTGAGGGAGCCTGAGCTTGTGTCGAAGAGCGAAGAAATAAGGGTGCCAAACATAGTTGGAATCTGGCTGATAATACCTGCGAAAATCAGGAGTGAGATACCGTTACCGATACCCTGCTCGGTAATAAGCTCACCTACCCACATGAGGAGGATTGAACCTGCGGTCATGGCCGCAACAGAGATAACCCATTCGGTCGGGGTGGTACTTACGGTACCTGTAGTACTTGCTGCAAGTACTGATTGGCGAAGGATGTAAATAAAGGCAATCGACTGAACAATAGCGAGTGGCACCGTAATCATACGTGTCCACTGGTTTATTTTGCGACGGCCTGATTCACCGTCTTTGTGGAGCTCTTCAAGGCGAGGAATAGCCTTGGTGAGCAGCTGTGTGATGATGCTGGCGGTAATGAATGGGTTTAGACCAACCAAAATCACGCTGATTTGGGCAAGCGCACCACCACTCATAAGGTTGAGGAAGCCACCGAAGTTGCTGCCACTTACAACGTTGTCGATGATGTTTTTTAGCTCGGTAGGATTCGCGAGCGGCACCGGAATGTGTGCCATAAAGCGATACGCAATAAGAAGCCCCAGCACGATGCCGAGACGCTTTTGCATGTCGCGATTTTTAAGTGAGCGTAGAACGATTCGCCAGTTCATTTCGGTAGATATTCCCCATTTATCAGTCGATTAATTATCATTCATTATAGCACTAGCAGTCAAGGAAAGCGACTGCTAACAGGCTTTTCCAAGGATCTCTCGTAACTACACTAATGTATTAGCTAATAGTATACCATACTCAGGACGAGTACATTAAGGGGTCGTTAACAAAAAGCACCCCGGAGGGTGCTCGTTTGTTCAAGTTCAGTACTAACTACTTTTCAGCAGCTTCAGCTTCTTTAGCTGACTTCTGAAGTGGAGTTGGGGTCTTTTCGAAAGAACCACCAGCCTTCTTGATTGCTTCAATAACGCTCTTTGACGCACCTTGCGTCTTAAGTGTTACCTTGGCAGTGATCTCACCGCGGAGGATAACCTTTACCGTGTGGAACGGAGTTGAGATTAAGCCAGCCTCGAAGAGTGCGAAGTTGTCGACAGCGCCCTTAAGCTCGTTTAGGCGGTCAAGGTAGACAACCTGAGCTGGAGTGCGAAGACTCTTGAAACCGCGACCCTTAGGTACTGCACTAACAATACCGTTCTGGCCACCCTGGAACATAGCGCGAAGCTTTTTACCAGTACGTGAGTTCTGACCTTTAGTACCACGACCAGCAGTTTTACCGCCGCCAGCTGAGATACCACGACCAACACGCTTGCGGTCTTTGTGTGAGCTAACTTGGAGTTCGTTGTACTTAGTCATACTACTTCTCCTCCTTCTTAGCTACTTTTTTAGCAGGAGCTTTCTTTTCAGCGCCAATCCACTGATCGCGTGGAACGAGGCTACCAAGAGCTTCAACAGTTGCGTATGCAATGTTCACTTTGTTGGTAGAGCCAAGGCTCTTAGAAAGCATGTTGCGGATACCTGTTACGCTCAATACTGAACGTACAACACCACCGGCGATAATACCGGTACCAAGTGCAGCAGGCTTAATAAGCACGCGTGCACCTGAAAGCTTAACTTCAGCTTCGTGCGGGATAGTTGTGTTTACAACTGGGATAGTGATGAGGTGCTTCTTAGCAACGTCAGTTGCCTTAGCGATTGCAGATTGTACGTCCGCGCCCTTAGCAACGCCTACACCTACCTTGTTTTTGCGGTTACCAACCACTACAAGCGCCTTAAAGCGGAAGCGGCGACCACCCTTTACCACACGGGCAACGCGGTCGATGTTGATAACAACTTCTTCAAACTCTTTAGGTGCCTCAGGGGCAGCCTGGCGTCGGTCATCGCGACGACCACCTCGGCCTTGCTGGCGACCACCACGTGGTGCGTCAGCGCGAGGTGTGGTTTGTTCTGTAGCTTGTTCAGCCATATTAGAACTCCAGTCCTTCTTTACGTGCAGCGTCTGCGAGCGCCTGGAGGCGGCCAGCGTACTGGCGACCGTTGCGGTCGAAGACAACTGAGTTAATCTTTGCTTTCTTTGCCTTTTTAGCGACTTCAGCGCCAATTGCAGCACACTTTTCAGTCATGCTACCAGTAGCTTTTGTACCAACAGTTGTTGCGCTAACAATGGTGTGACCCTTGTCGTCGTCAATAACCTGTGCAGATACGTGCATGTTGCTGATAGTTACAGTTAGGCGTGGGCGCTCTGCGGTACCGTGTACCTTTGCGCGAACACGAGCCTTGCGAAGGCTACGGTTAAGTAGTTTCTGTGCAAGTGAACTAGCCATTACTTCTTACCTGCCTTTCCTGCTTTACGCAAAATTTGCTCACCAACGTATGCGATACCCTTGCCCTTGTATGGTTCAGGCTTCTTGAACGCACGGATTTCGGCTGCCACTTGGCCAACCTGCTGCTTGTTGATACCAGCAACGATGATAATCATCTTGTCATTAGTAAGAGTGATACCTTCTGGAGCTTTGTATTTAACCTCGTGGCTAAAACCTAGGCTCATAGTAAGTTCGTTGTTGCTTGTAGCAACGCGGAAACCAACACCCTTAACTTCGAGGCGCTTTTCATACCCCTTAGTTACACCGATCACCATGTTGTTAACGAGGGCGCGCATAAGACCATGCTGGCTACGAGCTTCTTTGCTCTCGTCTTTAGGTGTCACGATGAAGTTACTGCCATCTACCGCAACGGTGACGGCTGGGGTAATGAACTGTACGAGCTTGCCCTTAGGGCCTTCGACAGTAACATTCTCAGCGTCTACCGTGATTGTCACACCCGCAGGAATTTCTACAGGTAGTTTTCCGATTCGACTCAGACTCATTTGTTACCTTTCATTAATGCAAGGTAAAGTGTTTGTTTTTGTGCTTGCCTATCAAACTGATAGTTCGCGCAAAATCTCCCGACTTCACTCGCAATTTATTATCTCTGTGATTGTAGCATATTGGGGATGAAAAAGCAATAAGCACACGCTCGATTAGAGGCTTTTATCCGAGCTCAATATGTCTGGTATTATAGGTCTATGCTGGAGTTCAGAGAAGATATAGACGAGACAGTCTCAGAGGTAAGCGTACTAATGCATCGCGTGGCTGATGGTTTGCGGCAAAAGAGAGTAGATTATAAAACTAATCCTCAAGCCGGGGCGGCTCTTATCGCATTTCGTCTCGGTTTTGAGTACTTCATTACATCGCGAGATGCCCTGATGAAGGACTTGGTAATTAGTGGAGGTGCATGTCTGCGCACAGGACTAGAGAACGTTATTGACTTATTATATGTTTACTCTAACCCAGGAAAATATACAGAGCCATATGTGCTTAGCATGAGCAAGTTTGACGAAGTTATGCGCCAAGCGGCAGTCAAAGACTTTTCCGAGGTTATAAAGTCGCGCGAGCTAAAGCAAGCCAATAAGTGGACTGGTGCTTCTATTGAAGATCGGCTTATGGCGTCCGGAGATTCTCTCACAACTGTGTATGATTTACTGAGCTATTTTGGCCATCCAAATCCAGGCGCGCTCAACTGGACTACCTCGCCAGGGCGTCTACAGGGACAGCTAAATCTTTTAAAGCAGTCGAACTGTATGAATGCGTTTGTGTTAATGGCTATGGTTCAGAATTTCTCAGATAGCGACGAGGTATCTTTTGAGGAAATCAATTTGCTCGCTCAGAAGATTGGATTCTCGTTTGAGTTCGATGAGCATGGTAATCTTCAACTTTAGGATGTCTATCTGTCCTTACCAAAAAATCTCCCGTAACTGGGAGATTTTTTGTAAGATTTTGCTAGATAGATTCTAGTAAACCTTGAGAAGTACTTCACCACCAAGCTTTTGCTTGACTGCTTCAGCGCCTGTCATCACACCTTTAGATGTGCTAACAAGTACCAAACCGCGGCCTTGCTTAACGCGTGGGATGTCGTTTGCAGATACGTACACACGGCGACCTGGCTTGCTTACGCGAGCGATTTCAGTAATTGGGCTTACTGAACCTGCTTCTGCAAGTGTTACTACCAAAGTGCCACGTGGCTTACCTTCTTCAAGCTTAACGTCTGTAAGATACTTGTTCTTAACGAGTTGCTCGGCAACTACCTTCTTAAGCTTGCTTGTTGGTACGCGGATCTCAGTCTTGCCAACAGCCGCAGCGTTGCGGATGCGAGTAAGGAGGTCAGCGATTGGGTCTGTAGATTGTAAACTCATTTCTTTTCTCCTTCCTTACCAGCTACTCTTGGTAATACCTGGGATTTCACCCTTAACTGCTTTTTCGCGGAAGTTGATACGGCTAAGGCCGAACTTACGCATGTAACCGCGTGGACGACCGCTGATCATGTCGCGGTTCTTCCAGCGAGTTGGGCTCGAGTTGAGAGGCAATGCCTGTAGACCCTCGAGGTCACCCATTTCTTTGAGTTCAGCGCGCTTAGCTGCAAATTTTGCAATAAGCTTCTGGCGCTTGAGGTCTCGTGCGATCATAGATTTCTTGGCCATTACTTTGCCTCCTTTTCGAATGGTAGACCAAACTTTTCAAGTAGTGCGCGGCTTGCGACCTTATTACCATGCTTGATGGTGATAGTCACCTGCATACCGTGAATAATTTGGGTTTCTTCAAAGGTGAGCTCTGGGAAGATGCTCTGATCGGTAAGACCGAGGTTGTAATTGCCACCCTTGTCGAACTTAGCGCCAACACCGTGGAAGTCACGTACACGTGGAAGTGCTACGTTTACGAAACGGTCGAGGAACTCGTACATACGAGCGCCGCGAAGCGTAACGTTGATACCTACAGGTGCGCCCATTCCGGCACGGATCTTGAAGGTTGCAATTGATTTCTTTGCAAGACGAGCAACAGGCGCCTGGCCAGTTACGCGAACAAGTGTGTTTTTAACTGTCTCAAGAACGCGCTTGTCGTCCTTGCTTTTACCTGTTCCTACGCTTACAACGATTTTCTCAATAACAGGCACTTGGTGAATGTTAACGAGGTCGAGTTCGGCTTGTAGTTCCTTTTTGTACTGTGTGTCGTACAAGGCTTTCAAGCGAGGAGTGGTAGAAGTAGTAGCGGCTTTTGCCATATTACTTGATCTCCTTATTCTTCAATTGACGTGCAACACGAGTCTTTACGCCTTCAGCTACAGTGTAGCCAACGCGGCTGGTTTTGCCAGCTTTGTCGTCAGCAACAAGAGCGACTTTGTGAAGTGGAGTTGCAACGTGGATGTCTTTTTTGCCACCACGTGGGTTAAGCTGGTTAGGCTTGATGTTGCGAGTTTTAACTCCAACACCTTCTACGAGTACACCGTTAGGTGATACTGCGAGAACCTTACCAGTTGTACCCTTGTTGTCGCCAGCGATAATCTTTACGACATCGTCTTTACGAATACGTTGTGCCATATTAGAGTACCTCCGGTGCAAGGCTGATGATCTTGGCGTAGCCCATGTCGCGAAGTTCGCGTGGGACTGGGCCGAAGACACGGGTAGCCTTAGGTGTTTTGTCGTCGTTGATGATTACAGCTGCGTTGTCGTCAAATGCGATTGTGCTACCATCTTTACGCTGGATGCGGTCGCGAGTACGTACAACTACTGCTTTTACAACTGATTTCTTCTTAACGTTACCGGTTGGGTTTGCGTCCTTAACGGTCGCGACAATGATGTCACCAACACGTGCGTAACGTCGGCGAGTACCACCGAGAACGCGAATACAAAGGATTTCCTTTGCACCGCTGTTGTCGGTGACCTTTAGACGTGATTCTTGCTGGATCATGTTACTTCTCCACCTCTTCTACGTCACTCTTAACTTCAATGCTGCCAACTGATCGCTTAACGATCTCGTCGAGCCTAAAGCTTTTGCGCTTGCTCACAGGGCGGCCTTCGATAATACGAACGGTGTCACCCTTGTGCGCGTCATTGTTCTCGTCGTGAGCCGGGTATTTACGTGTAACAGTGTACTGCTTCTTGTAAATAGGATGAGTCTCACGGCTAGTAACAGTGACGGTGATTGTCTTGTCGGCTACATCCGATGTAACGACGCCAGTCAATGTCTTGGCCATATTACTTGCTCTCCTTTGCTGCCTGCTCTGCTGCTCGGATTGCAGTGTGTAGGCGTGCGATTTCTTTACGAATTGTGCCGAGAACGCGTGGGTTTACGAGCTCACCAGCACGGTGTGATTTGCGTGAATCAAGAAGGTCTTGCTGTTTTGCAGCGAGGTCAGCGCGAAGGGCTGTAACGTCTTTCACTTCAGTAGCCTCTACGGTCTTCTTGGTTGTCTTTTTAGCTTCTGCCATATTGTTAGGCCTCCTCACGCTTTACAAAGCGAGTTTTAACTGGAAGCTTGTGGCCAGCAAGGCGCATAGCCTCGCGAGCAACTTCTTCGCTAACACCCTTCATTTCGAAGAGGACAGTACCGTTTTTGATCTTAGCAACGTAGTATTCTGGGTTACCCTTACCACCGCCCATCTTAAGACCAAGAGCTTTCTTGGTAACAGGTGTGTGTGGGAAGATACGAATCCAGATTTTACCACCACGCTTGATGTAGCGAGTCATCGCCTGACGTGCAGATTCAATCTGACGGCTCGTGATGCGCTCGTTTTCGAGGCTCTGGAGACCGTAGTCACCGAAAGCTACGTAGTTACCGCGGGTAGCGTTACCTTCGTTTTTGCCAATACGAACCTTGCGGTGTGGAACTTTTTTCGGTAATAGCATTATCGATCACTCCTTTCACCTTTATAGATCCAAACCTTTACACCGATGATACCGGTACCGTTAGGACCCTGGGCGCGTGCAGCGTGGAAGTCAATGTCAGCGCGGAGTGTGTGCAAAGGTACTGAGCCTTCGATAGTCTTTTCGCGGCGACTCATTTCAGCACCGTTAAGACGACCTGCTACCTCAATACGAATACCCTTAGCACCGGCGTTCATTGTGTTTAGTGCAGACATCTTTACAGCGCGACGGAAGTTAGCGCGGCGCTCAAGCTGGCGTGCGATGTTCTCGGCAACGAGCTTAGCGTTAAGCTCAGGACGGCGAACTTCTTCTACGTTGATACGTACAGGAAGGCTTGCGAGCTTTTCGATGTCTTTTTTAAGTTCAGCGATACCTGCACCACCGCGACCGATCACAACACCAGCTTTTGCTGTGTGGATAGTAAGAGTGATGAGGTTGGCGCTTCTTTCGATCTCAATCTTCGCGATAGTTGGGCGAGAAGCGAACTTCTTTTCAATCAAATCACGAATCTTGATGTCTTCGTTGAGCCACTTAGCGAAGTCTCGTTTGCCGGCAAACCAGCGTGAGCTCCAGTTCTTGTGGACCTGAAGACGGAAGCTAATTGGGTTAACTTTCTGTCCCATCTAGTTCTTCTCCTCAGCTGCAGGTTTTTCAGCAGCTTCAGCCTTTTTAGCGGCTGGCTTCTTAACTTGCTTCTCAAGACCAGCAACCTCTACGAGGATGTGGCTAGATTTCTTCTCGAATGGCAATGCGCGACCGCGGCTTGCAGGCTTGAAGCGGCGAAGACGTGGGCCAGCGGTAACACTAAGAGTGCTGATGACAAGTGTCTTTGCGTCAAGGCCGTGTGTGTTAACTGCGTTAGCGGCAGCTGACTGGATTGCCTTTTTAACTACGAGCGCAGCGCGCTTTGGCGTGTGGTCAAGAATAACTACAGCGTCAGCGACAGTGCGACCGCGGACAAGTGAAGCAACAAGGCTAATCTTGCGTGGTGCTTGGTCAACGCCCTTAATGTGAGCGCGGACTGTGTACATAGTAGCGTCAGCCATGATTACTTCTTGTCCTTTCCACCGTGCTTGCGGAACTTACGAGTTGGGCTAAACTCACCGAGTTTGTGGCCAACCATGTTCTCGCTCACAAGCACAGGAACGTGCACGCGACCGTTGTGGACAGCGATGGTACGACCCACCATATCTGGTGTAATGGTCGAGCTGCGAGCCCAGGTCTTGATAACCGTGCGGTCGTCGATTGTAAGTTTAGCAACTTTCGCAGCTAGCTTGGCGTCGACGTATGGGCCCTTTTTGAGTGAACGACTCATAGACTACTTCTTCCTCTTAGCTTCGTGACGACTGCGAACAATCATCTTGTTAGTTGATTTGCGGCGACGGGTGCGGTAACCAAGTGTCAACTGACCCCATGGAGTACGAGGTGGTTTACCAGAACCGTGACGACCGCCGTCACCACCACCGTGAGGGTGATCAACAGCGTTCATAACAACACCGCGAACGCCTGGGCGAATACCCTTGCGGCGGTTGCGACCAGCAGAACCGATCTTTACGTTCTGGTGCTGAACGTTACCGACAACACCAAGTGTTGCTTCACACTCGAGGCGGAACTTACGAACTTCGCCAGATGGCATACGCACCATTGCGTAGTCACCTTCTTTAGCCATAAGCTGTGCCTTAGTACCAGCAGCGCGAACCATCTGGCCGCCCTTGCCTGGGTTGATCTCAATAGCGTAGATTTGGCTACCTACTGGGATGTTTGCAAGTGGCATACGGTTTGAAGACTCTACTGGAGCTTCTGCGCCAGTCTTGATTTTCTTACCCTTAGTCATTTGCGTGTCAGCAAGGATGTAGTGGTAGAGACCGTGCTGGTCTTTAACACGTGCGATACGAGCTGAACGGTTCGGGTCGTACTCGATTTCCTCAACAGTAAGCTCGAGGCCTGCTGCTAGGCGGTGGTTGAGTAGACGGTAGTGACGGCGTACACCACCACCGCGGTGGCGGACAGTGATACGGCCGGTGTTGTTGCGACCAGCATTTTGCTTCT
>Ga0068865_100002327_pt1 | contig 11207 bp, 9 predicted proteins | sample KBSMisM12_FD_75293 | JGI IMG/M metagenome (GOLD analysis project Ga0068865, IMG submission 75293) | Miscanthus rhizosphere microbial communities from Kellogg Biological Station, Michigan, USA - KBS Miscanthus M1-2 | ecosystem: Host-associated > Plants > Roots > Rhizosphere > Soil ...
GGCGTGCTGGCATCGTCCTGGACCAGGATGCCGTTGCTGCCGGTGGCGGAAATCGACAACTGGCCATTGGCGAAAGAGGCCGAACCATTGCCGCCCAAGGCTGTGTTCAAGGCCGTGGTAAAACTGGCAACCGTGGTGCCAATGCTGGCAGACGCGCCGCCATTGACGCTGAGCGTACCAGCGCCGAAATTCACGTCGATACGCGACACCAAATTGCCGTTGGCGTCGGCCACCGCGATGGTGGTCTTGCCGGTGAAATTCAGACCGTCAGTGCCCAGCAAACCGGTGTCCCGGCCGGTCAATGAAGTGGGCGGCGGATAAGCAGCATTGGCATTGCTCTGTTGATTGAAGGCCAGCGCCGTCTGCTGCGCCAGATTGCCCAGGCTTTGCGACAAGCCGCCCAGCACCTGGTCGCGCATGTCGATCAGGCCCTTCAAAGAGCCGCCGGACAGATGCGGATCAAACGAGACCGGAATGCCGATATTCTGGCCGTTGGTCGGATTGATGTCCTGGATAGTGATATTGCCATAGGCGCCGACCTGGTCGCCGCCCGGATAGCTCAACTGGGCATAGGTGTTGGACACCAGATTGATGCCGTCCTCGGTGGAAACATTGATACTTCCATCGGGATTGGAACTGGTCTTGATGCCGATCACCTTGGCGAGATTGCCCAGGGCGACGTCGCGCTGATCGAGCAGCGCCGAGGACTGGTCCTCGTTGATGGTGGAGCCTTTGATCTGGGTGTTCAGGTCGAAGATCTGCTTGATCAGCGAGTTGGTCGAGCTGATCGAAGCCACCGCCTGCTGGTCGATCTGGCTGCGCAGGGACGAGATGGTCCCGTACACATTGGAAAAGGTGCCCGCCAAGTTGTTCAGCGCATTCATCACGCCGATACGGCTGGCGCTGGAGGTTGGAGACTGGGACGCGGTGGCGAAAGCCGCCGACAGATTGGTCATTTGGGTGGCGAGCGACTGGTTGTCGCCTGGACCGCCCAACAGCCCGTTCAGCTGCGAGAACAGGCCGGCCATGGTGTCATATTGCGACGACGAGCCGCCTGCCGAAAGTTGCTCCTGCGCCAGGAACTGATCGGTAACGCGCTGGACGCTGGCGACATCGACGCCCATCAACTGACCACCCGCCGACAGGGTCTGAAGGTTTACGACACGGCGGGCATAGCCGGGGGTGTTGAGATTGGAGATGTTGTTCGAGACCACGCCCAACGCGGCCTGATTGGTCTTCAGCGCGCTGATAGCACTGGCGGCGATTCCGTTCAGGCTCACAGGTTGGGGTCCGAATACTTTTGTTCCGCAAAACCTGTCGCAAGCCCCGTGCCATCTTAGAGGAAGATTTTTTCCGCGGATTTAGCGGGTTTTTGGCGGAAACAAGCCCCGCTGCATAGGCGGCAGAGTTTGCCGCACCGGCAGCTCCTGCCTGTCCCTTTGTGTTGTGGCAGCGCCCGGATTCGCTAAAAAGTTCAATAAAATCGCGCACCTCGCACTTGGCCCGTGCTTTGCGTCTGGTGATCCGAACGTTATCCGGATTACTTGCGTGCGAGCATCAGCGACATCCCGAGCGGCATCTTCTGCGAGCATTCATGCTTCGCAGTCCAAGGACAACTCCGCTCCAGCGAATGAGGCTTCGCCCTTCGCGCTTCTGGTGGGCACGGTCGCGCCCAAAGATGGCGTCAAGGATGCCAAGGCTTCGCAGAAGGATAACAGCCAGGATTCCAACGATAAGCCGGATGACAAATCGGCAGCGGACGCCGGCGCCCAACAGGATACCAACACCACCCAGGCCTCCCAGCCTGCCGTAAAATCACCGGCGCCGGCCAAAACCGGAAAATCCGATACTGACAAGAAGGAAGCCGCCATAGAGGCGGATGAAGAGGCGTCGGAAGAAAGCCAGATCGCGGCCACGACTTTGCAACTGCTGAGCCTGCAGAATGTCCCGCAGCCTCCCACGCAGCCCACCATCCAGGCCCCTGTTGTTGCGCCCTCCACCGACACCAGCGGCGATCTGACAGTCGACGCCGCAGCTCCGGCTGCGCAGACCGCTCCCACCGCCCCTCTTCAACCCGGCGCTCCCGCTGCCGATGCGCCCGCCAGCGCGCCTCAACCCGCTGTCGACGATCAGCAAGGCGACGAGACGGTGGCCGCAGCCGACTCGCAGGCCCAAACACCCGCGCCGCAATCCCAGGTGGCGCAGCCCGACATCAAGCCGGCCCAGCCCGGCAAACCGGTTGCCAAACCCCAAACCATCGCTGCCAAACCGGCCAGCGATCCTGCGCCCCAGCCTGCCGGTGATGACACGGTCACCCAAGAGGATCTCGCCGCCGCTGCCGCTGACACGCCCAAAGCCAACACCGCCGCCAAGCCCGCCACCGGCAAAAACGACACGATCAAAGCTGCGCCGGTCAAAGCCGACAAGACTGACATCACCAAAGGCAGGTTTGACGCCAAGACCGACACCAACAGAGGCGATGCCGACAAGATCACCCAACTGGCCGCGGCCGCGCCGCAGGCTGAGGCCGACAAAATCAATGAGGTTCCGGCCGCCAAGCCCGCGCTACAGCCGGTCCAGGCGCTGGACAACAATTCCCTGATCAATCCCAACACACCGGTGGGCCCGGCCAATCCGGCCGCTGCGGCGCATGTCACCCAGCACATCCAGGTCACGGCAACACCGGCGCCCAACCTGCCCGCGCTGGCGGTGGAGATCGCCGCCAAATCCCAATCCGGGTCCAAGCAATTCGATATCCGGCTGGATCCGCCGGAATTGGGACGGGTGGAAGTGCGCCTGTCGATCGACGCCACCGGCAAGGCCAGCGCCCATCTCTCCGCCGACCAACCCCAGACCCTGCACCTGTTGCAGAAGGATGCTCCGGCTTTGACCCGCGCCTTGCGCGAGGCCGGCCTGGATGTGTCGCAGGATGGTTTGAATTTCTCGCTGCGCCAGCAGAGCGACAACAATCAGAGCGCCGGCAACAGCAACCGCCGGTCACGCAGCTTCTCGCTTTCCGCCACCACCGGCATCGACACCACCGCCATGACCGCCGCCTATCGCGCCCCGGCCAATGGGCGGCTGGACATCAGGGTTTAAGGGATCACCGCCATGACCGTCACACCAGCCAGTTCAACCACCCCCGGCGCCACCGCCCAGCCGGATGCGATGAAGCAACTGTCAGGAAATTTCTCGACCTTTCTCACATTGCTGACCACGCAGCTGAAGAACCAGGATCCCACCAGCCCGATGGACTCCAACCAGTTCACCCAGCAGTTGGTGATGTACAGCCAGGTCGAACAGCAGATCACCAGCAACGACAATCTCAAGACCCTGATTGCCCAGGGCACCAGCAACGCCGCCACCATGGCCGCGGGCTATCTGGGCAAGAAGGTTTCGGTCACCACCGGCAATGCCTCGCTGACCGGCGGCGCCGCCAACTGGACCTACAATCTGTCCGGCAATTCCGCCAACACGCTGCTCAGCGTCGTTAATGCCAGCGGCAAGACCGTCTTTAGCACCGCCGGCCAGACCACGACCGGAAACAGTACCTTCACCTGGGACGGCAAGGACAATAACGGCAACCAGCTCCCGGACGGCACCTACAAGCTGATGGTCACCGCCGCCGACTCGGCCGGCAACGAAATCAAGAGCTCGGTCGCCAGCGCCGGCACCGTGGCGCAAATCGACATGACCGTCTCGCCGCCCAAACTGGTGGTCGGCAGCATGGAAGTAGACCTCAGCGATATCGCCGCGGTCGCCAACTGAATTTGAACACTGAAACTTGAACCTCGGTGCCGAGAACGGCCCCAAACCTGAAGCGGACCTGGCCGAACGCCTCTCACCCGCCTTGAAGGAAATGTAAAATGAGCTTGTATGGAGCCCTCACCATCGGCGTCGCGGGCCTCGCCGCCAACAGCATGGCGCTGTCGGCCACTTCGTCCAACATCGCCAACGTCAACACCGTCGGCTACAAGAACCAGACGGTCCATTTCGAGACCTTCCTGAACATTCCGGGCCTGGCGGGCAATTCCTCGGCCGGCGTCAGCGCCTTGATCGGCCAGGATGTCACCACCCAGGGTTTGCCGACTTCCACCTCCTCGCCCACCGACATGTCGGTCTCGGGCAACGGCTTCTTTGTCGTCGCCACCAATGCCAGCGGCACCTCGCAGCAGGAATATACCCGCGCCGGCAACTTTAACCCCGATGAGAACGGTAATCTGCGCAACGCCGCCGGTCTTTATCTGTTGGGTTGGAAGCTGGACACCCAAGGCAATATTCCCACCAACAACAGCCAGCTGAGCCTGATCAACGTCTCGGCTTTGTCGGGCAAGGCCCAGGCCACCGCCAATCTGGGCATCCAGGCCAATCTGCAATCCAGCTCCACAGCCGTGGGCGGCTATGTGGCAGGCCAGATGACCTCCGGCGCGGTGACGCCTGGCTTCCAGCGCACCATCAATGTCTATGACAGCCAGGGCGGCACCCAACCCATTACCCTCTCCTTCGTCAAGACCGGCGCCAACACTTGGGCTTATGAAGCGGCCTATTCCGGGCCCTCCGGCAACATCTCCAGCGCCAACCCCATCGGCACCGGCACCGTCAGCTTCAACTCCGACGGCTCGATGAAGAATGTCAACGGCGCGGCGCCGGCCTCGGGCTCCTTCAACCTCACCATTCCGTGGGCGGCTTCCACCGGCCTGGCGTCACAAGTCGTTGCGGTCAATCTGGGCCAAGTGGGCGGCACTTCGGGCCTCACCCAGTTCGACTCCGCTTCGACCTTGAACGGCACCTCGCCGGATGGTTCGCCCTTCGGCGCTATCACCGGCGTGACGGTATCAAGAGACGGTGCGGTGACGGCGCTGTTCTCCAACGGCCTGTCGCAAGCGGTGTACAAGATTCCGGTCGCCACCTTCACCAATCCCAATGGTCTGGGCCAGATGAACGGCGACGCCTATACTGCAACCAGGCAGTCGGGCGCGGCCAACATCAATCAGGCCAATACCGGCGGCGCCGGCGGCATCGCCGCATCGACCTTGGAAGCTTCGACGGTCGACTTGGCGACGGAGTTCACCAACCTCATCACCACCCAGCGTGCTTACTCCGCTTCCGCGCGCATCGTTACCACTGCCGACCAAATGCTGCAGGAGCTGGAACAGCTGAAGAGCTAATGTGAACGGAAAAGCCCATAAAAATGGGCTTTTCCGCCACCATCACCGACAACTCGAATGAAGCTTTTATGAGTTCGTTTACCACGTGTCTTGGCCATTTTTAAACGCGGAGGAGCGTAACTTTGCACGCGGTTAGTGTTGGGAGTTTTGATATGGAAGAGCGCAAAGGGCGTGTGAGCTACGTCATCGGGCCCGATGGGTCGCCGCTGACGCTCGCCGATTTGCCCCCGCCTTCAACGCGCCGCTGGGTGATCCGCCGCAAGGCCGAAGTTGTCGCGGCGGTGCGCGGCGGACTGTTGAGCCTGGACGATGCCTGCAAGCGTTATACCCTGACGGTGGAGGAATTCCTCGCCTGGCAGCATGCCATCGACCGTTTCGGTCTGGCGGGCCTCAGAGCCACGCGCGTCCAGCAATATCGCAATTAAAAAATCCTTGACGGATCGGGAAACCGCGATTTCGGGAAAGCCGTAAACAACCGGTTAAGCAAAATAGCGCGTGCGACAGCTCCGCGCAGGCTTTTCCCTTAAGCTTAATTTTACCGTACAGGCGGCAATGTTTGCCTAGCAGAACGGTCGGAAAAATTTTCCGCCCGCTACCTGCTGAGGAGGACATCTTGCCAGAGTTTTTCAGAACGGTTGGTGCGGCGCGTTTCGGCGTGATGGCCGGCGTGGCTGCGGTCCTCACCGCTTTCTTCCTTTATATAGCCGGCGCCATCACCGAGCCGCCCAAGACCATTCTGTTCTCCGGCCTGGAATCGCGTGACGCCGCCGCCGTCACCGGCAAGCTGGACGGCATGGCCGTCAAGTATGACGTCAAGGACGGTGGCACCATCCTGGTACCCGCCGACCAAGTGACCAAGCTGCGCATGGCGCTGGCCCAGGACAATCTGCCGGCCGCCGGCGTCGGCTATGAGATATTCGACAAGTCGGATGCCTTCGGCACCACCGCCTTTGTCCAGAACGTCAATCATCAGCGCGCCCTGGAGGGCGAGCTGGCGCGCTCAATGCAGACCATTGAAGGCATTCAGACCGCCCGCGTTCATCTGGTGGTTCCTGAACGCCAGGTGTTTTCCCGCGACGACCAGAAGCCCAGCGCCTCGGTGGTGCTGAAAACCATGGGCAAGCTGGATCGCGGCCAGGTTCTCGCCGTCCAGCATCTGGTGGCGGCGGCGGTGTCGGGGCTTTCGCCCGACCGCGTCGCCATTGTCGATGACCGCGGCAATTTGCTGGCGGGCGGCGACGACAAATCCGGTCCGGACGCGCTGGCCAAGAACCAGGACGAAGATACCACCAATTACGAGAATTCCCTGCGCCAGCGCATCGAATCCATCGTCACTTCAGTGGTGGGCGCCGGCCATGTCCAGGTCCAGGTCGCCGCCGACATCAATTACAACCACACCCAGACCACCAATGAGGAATTCAATCCCGACGGCAAGGTGGTGCGCTCGACCCAGACGGTGGAGCAGAATGCCACCAACACCCAGGGCGGCGGCAATGCCGTCTCGGTGGCCAACGCGCTTCCCGGCGGCCAGGCCCAAGCGACCAACGACCAGTCCAAGGACCAGTCGGGCCGCACCGAGGAAACCACCAATTACGAAATCTCCAAGAAAGTCACCACCTCCACAGTCGATGGCGGTGACGTGAAGAAGTTGTCCGTCGCTGTGGTGGTGGATGGTTCCGGCGATACCGCCGCCGCCTATAAGCCGCGCAGCGCCGATGAAATGAACAAGATTTCCGCCTTGGTGAAATCCGCCATGGGCTTCGATGCTGCGCGCGGCGACCAGGTGCAGGTCACCAACATGCAGTTCGCACGCATCGAACAAGCCGCCGGCACCGAAGCGCCCAAGCCGCTGTTGGGCCTGGACGCCTCCTATTGGTTCAAGATCATCGAAGCCGCCATCCTCTGCGTCACCGCGCTGCTGATCGGCCTGTTTGTCGCCAAGCCTCTGATCAACCGCATGTTCGCGGCCCAGGCCACGTCAAGCCGCGTAACCTATGTGTCCCATGCCTCGCCGGTGGCAGGAAGCCTGCCCGCGCCCACAGGCAGCGAAGCCGGCGCCGCCCCCACTGCCGATGGCGTGCCCGCTTTGCCTCCGCCGGTCCCTTCGCCCATCGATGTCAGCCGCATCGACGGCCAAGTGCGGGAATCCTCGATCAAGAAAGTCGGTGAAGTGGTCTCCGCTCATCCCGAAGAAGCGCTGGCGATCATCCGCACCTGGCTGCACCAACCGATTTAAGAGACAAAGATGTCGAAGCCCGCCAAAGCCGCAGTCAAGGAAGACATCCGCTCTCTATCGGGCGCGGAACGTGCCGCCATCATCATGCTGTCCCTGGGCGAGGAACATTCCCAGAAGATCTGGGTGATGATGGACGAGGAAGAGATCAAGGAAGTCTCCCAGGTGATGTCCAACCTGGGTTCGATTTCCTCCAACTTGATCGAAAAGCTGCTGGTCGAGTTTGTTTCCCAAATGTCGGGCACCGGCTCCTTGATGGGTTCATACGAGTCCACCGAACGGCTGTTGGCCAACATCCTGCCCGGCGAAAAGGTCGGCTCGATCATGGAGGAAATCCGCGGTCCCGCGGGGCGCACCATGTGGGACAAGCTGGCCAATGTGAACGAGTCCGTTCTGGCAAACTATCTCAAGAACGAATATCCCCAGACCGTTTCGGTGGTGCTGTCCAAGATCAAGCCGGAGCATGCCGCCCGCGTCTTGGGCTCGCTGCCCGAAGAATTCGCCCTGGAAGTGGTGCAGCGCATGCTGCGCATGGAAAGCGTGCAGAAGGACATTCTCGACAAGGTGGAGCAGACCCTGCGGGTGGAATTCATGTCCAACCTGGCGCGCACCGCCAAACGCGACGCCCATGAACAGATGGCGGAAATCTTCAACAATTTCGACCGCCAGACCGAAAGCCGCTTCATCACCGCTTTGGAAGAGCGCAGCCGCGATTCCGCCGAGCGCATCAAGGCCCTGATGTTCACCTTCGAGGATCTGGCCAAGCTCGATCCCGGTTCGATCCAGACCCTGCTGCGCAATGTCGACAAGGACAAGCTGGGCCTGGCGCTCAAGGGCGCCACCGACGGCCTGCGCGACGTGTTCTTCTCCAACATGAGCGAGCGCGCCGGCAAGATCCTGCGCGACGATATGGAAGCCATGGGTCCGGTGCGCCTCAAGGATGTGGATGAGGCCCAGATGCGCATGGTCAATATCGCCAAGGACCTCGCCAACAAGGGCGAAATCATGATCGCCGGCGGCAGCGCCGAAGACGAGCTGGTGTACTGATGTCGCAGAACAAGACCCAAGCCCACAAGTTCACCTTCGACACCGAATTCGCCGGTGGCGAAGATCGCCCCACCGAATCCGCCCGCGCCCGCCAGAAGAAGACGCTCACCACCGAAGAGCTGGAAAATCTCCAGGCCCTGGCGCGCAGCGAAGGCGAAAACAATTCCCAGGCCCGCGCCATCGAAACCCTGGAACGCACCATCGCCGCTTTGACCATCTCAGTGCGCGCCGCGTTGGAAACCAGCCATGCCGAGATCGAAGTTGTCCGTGATGACGCCGCAAAGCTGGCGCTGGCCATGGCCAAGCGCATCGCTCCAGCCGCTTTGGCCGCGCTTCCGGCCGGGGATGTGGAAATCGCCCTGCGCCAGGCCATGCATCAGGCCATCGCCGAACCCCGTATCACCTTGCGCGCCGCGCCTTCCGTCACCGAAGTGCTGGAGCCGCGTCTGGCCGATATCGCCCATGAAGAAGGCTATGACGGCCGGGTGATGATTGCAGCCGATCCGGCCATGACCGGCGCCGATTGCCGCATCGAATGGCGCGGCGGCGGCGCTGAACGCAGCGAACAAGCCATCGAAGACGCGCTTACCGCCCTTATCGCCCATCGTTTCTCGCACACTGTGAAAGGATAAGTCCCATGGCGACCGACAATGTCGATCTGCCCGATCTCAGCCATGAAGGCGGCGCCGCCGGCGGCGCCCTGCTCAATACCGACAATCCGGCCGAGGGCACGCCGAAACATTCCGCTTCCGACCTGGAAGCGGTGTTCGACGTACCGGTCACGGTCAGCGCCGTGCTGGGCAAAAGCGGTATGGAAGTCAGCCAGCTGTTGAAACTGGGCCGCGGCACCATCGTGGAATTGGATCGCAAAGTGGGCGAAGCGATCGACATCTATGTCAACGATCGCTTGGTCGCGCGCGGCGAAGTCGTGCTGGTGGAAGACCGGCTGGGCATCACCATGACCGAAATCATCAAGGCCGGGTCCGGCTCCTAAACCAGTTTTTTGAAGGATAATCCCTATGCGTCTCCTTATCGTCGGCGGACTTCAAGGCCAGATCGGTCTGGCCACCAAAATCGCCATGGACAAGGGTGCGAAAGTCACCCATGCCGCGGATATCGAACAGGCGCTGGCCTCGCTTCGCGGCGGCGTGGGCGCCGACCTGGTGTTCTGCGATGTGAGCCTGGATATCGGCGCCCTGGTGCGCGGGTTGGCGGCCGAGCGCATCTGCACTCCGGTCGTGGCCTGCGGCATCGGCACCGACACAAGCCGCGCCGTGGCGGCTATTCGCGCGGGCGCCAAGGAATATCTGCCGCTTCCCGCCGATCCGGAATTGATCGCCGCGGTGTTGGCGGCGGTGGCGGACGAATCCCATCAGCTGGTTTATGAAGACGAAGCCATGGGTGCTGTGCTCAGCCTGGCCGACCAGATCGCCGGCAGCGAAGCCTCCATCCTGGTGACCGGCGAAAGCGGCACGGGTAAGGAAGTGCTGGCCCGCTATGTCCATCGCAAATCCTTGCGCAACGACAAGCCGTTCATCTCGGTGAACTGCGCCGCCATTCCGGAAAACCTGCTGGAATCGGAATTGTTCGGTCATGAGAAGGGCGCCTTTACCGGCGCCATCGCCCGGCGTATCGGCAAGTTCGAAGAAGCCAATGGCGGTACCTTGCTGCTCGACGAAATCAGCGAAATGGATGCCCGCCTGCAGGCCAAGCTGCTCAGAGCCATCCAGGAGCGCGAGATCGACCGCGTCGGCGGCACCAAGCCGGTCAAGGTCGACATCCGCATCATCGCCACCTCCAACCGCGACCTGGCGGAAGCCGTCAAGCACGGCACCTTCCGCGAAGACCTGCTCTATCGCCTGAACGTGGTGAACCTGCGCCTGCCCGCACTTCGCGAGCGTCCCAAGGATATTCGCGCTCTGGCGCATCACTTTGCGCGCAAATATGCCGAAGCCAATGGCGTGGCTTATCGCGCGATTTCATCCCAGACCGAAAGGCTGCTGCTCTCCCATGGTTGGAAGGGCAATGTCCGCGAACTGGAGAACACCATTCACCGCGCCGTGTTGCTGGCGACGGGTACAGAGATCAATCCCGAAGCCATCCGCTTGCCCGATGGCACCCAGGTTGGCGTCGCCTCGGCGGTGTCGCCGCAAAATCCCAGTGTGCAAAGCGCGGTGGTTTCGGCCGGCGCCGTCACCCGTTCGCTGGTGGGCCGCACCGTCAGCGATGTCGAGCGCGACCTGATCCTGGACACCCTGGATCATTGCCTGGGCAACCGCACCCATGCCGCCAACATTCTGGGCATCTCCATCCGTACCTTGCGCAACAAGCTCAAGGAATATTCCGACTCCGGGCTGAGCATTCCCAGCCATGGCGAGCAGCGCGCAGCTGGCTGATTCAAGGTTGATCTGAATGTCTGACGTCGGCACCACAGCATCCCAGGGCTTTGATTTCTCGCCCGCCAAGATCGGCGACTTTATCCGCAAGTCGGATCTGGGCCTGGCGATCGGCATCATGGCCATTCTGGTGGTCTTGATCCTGCCGCTACCCACTTGGCTGCTGGACGTGTCGCTGGCTTTTTCGCTGAGCTTTTCCATCCTGATCCTGATGACGGCGGTGTTCATTAGAAAGCCGCTGGAATTTTCCTCCTTCCCCACCATCCTGCTGCTCACCACCATGCTGCGGCTGGCGCTGAATCTGGCCTCCACACGCCTGATCCTGGGTCATGGCAATGAAGGCACGGCAGCATCGGGCTATGT
>Ga0068865_100002330_pt1 | contig 11204 bp, 11 predicted proteins | sample KBSMisM12_FD_75293 | JGI IMG/M metagenome (GOLD analysis project Ga0068865, IMG submission 75293) | Miscanthus rhizosphere microbial communities from Kellogg Biological Station, Michigan, USA - KBS Miscanthus M1-2 | ecosystem: Host-associated > Plants > Roots > Rhizosphere > Soil ...
CGTGTGCTGGCCGGCGCTGCGTATTTTCCCGCCGTGGACGAGATGATCGCCGCGGCTCCTGGTGCCGGCTGCTGGTGGAATGGTCGCCGTTGCTACGTGTCGGACGTCGACGCCATCGGCAAGGCGACGGTGCTGACGACCGATGAGCGATTCCGCGAGCGACCGGAGTGGCAGCCGGGGTGGCGAGCGCTTTCCGCCGCATCTTCGGTGAGCCGCACCTGGGGCGACTGCTTCGGCTACCTGCTCGTCGCAACGGGACGCGCCGAGGCGATGGTCGACCCGGTGATGTCGCCGTGGGATGCGGCGGCGTTGCAGCCCATCATCGAGGAGGCGGGCGGCACGTTCACCGACTGGAATGGAGTCGCCACCGCATTCGGCGGAAGTGTCGTGGCAACGAACCGCCGATTGGCCACCGAGGTCCGTGGAATCCTGGTGCAGGCACCGTCCGCTCCTTCCTCCGACCGGCCCTGACATGCTCGATCTGGACGCGCTGAACTTTGCGAAGGGAGATGGCCTCGTCACCGTGGTGACGCAGGACGTGGAGAGCGGTGCGGTGCTGATGGTCGCGCATGCCGACCGCGAGGCGCTGCAGCACACGCTCGATACCGGCGAGATGCACTATCGATCCCGAACGCGCGGCCTGTGGCACAAGGGCGCCACGAGCGGCAATGTGCAGCAGGTCGTCATGCTGCTCGGCGATTGTGATGGCGACGCGGTGCTCGCGCGAGTGCGGTCGGCAGGCCCAGCATGTCATACCGGTTCGCGGTCGTGCTTCGGCGAGGCGGCGCTCTCCGCCGAAGTGCTCGGTGCGCTCGACGCCACGATCGAAGCGCGGGCGGTCGAGTCCACCCCCGAGCCCACGACGGAGAGGCCGAGTTACACGCGCCGCCTTCTCGCTGATCGGAACCTGCGGCTGAAGAAGGTGGGCGAAGAAGCGGCAGAGCTGATCACGGCGTGCGCCGACGGCGATCGGTCGCGCGCCGTCGACGAGTTCGCAGATCTCTTCTATCACGCGCTCGTCGCGCTTCGTGCACTTGGCGGCACGATCACCGACGTGCGTGGCGTGCTCTCATCCCGCGTGGGCGCTCCGCGCCGCTGAGTGCGGCCAGTTCCTCAGAACTGGCCGACCAGCGACCGATCCAGCTTCGACGCGTCGCCGACGTACGCGAAGCGGAAATCCTTGAGATACTGCCGCGCGGCGCGCTGCACGTCGGCCGGGGTGACCTTCCGCAATTCGTCCATGAAGCGATCGACCTCGCGGTAGTCTCCCGTGAACACCTCGGCACGAGCGAGCGCGTTCGCCTGATCCGCGTTCGTCTCGTTCTTCATGAAGTACTCCGTGATGAACTGCTGCGTGAGACGCTTGAGCCCTTCCGGATCGACCGGTTCGTTCTGCAGTGTCGACAACTCGCGGCGCATGATGCGAAGCACGGCGTTCGGGTCGACGGTCGTGACGTACAGTCCGCCGACGGCATTGGCGCGCTCGAGGAATTGCGCCTCGACGTCGTAGCTGAGATTCCGGCGCGAGCGCACTTCGGTGTAGAGCCGGCCCGATAGCACTGCCGTCGCGACGCGGAGCGCCGCGTAGTCGGAGGTCGTTGCCGCCGGACCGGGCACGTACCCCAGCACGTAGTTGGTCGGAAGTGCGCGGTTCTCGACCGCCAGCGCACGCCCGGACACAGGTGCCGGAGGGGGAGGTGTCCACTTGTAGTTGCCGCGCGGCAACTGCGCGATGGTCGAGCGCACGAGGCGTTCGATGTGCGGCCGATCGATGTTCCCCACCACGACGAGAAGCATACGTGAGGTCACGAACTGTTCGGCGTGATACGCGCGCAGTTGTGCGATGGTGAGCGAGGCCAGCGAGGCCGGCGTGCCGGTCGGTGGTACCGAGTAGGGATGCTGTTGGTAGAGCAGGCTGTCCGCGAGCGCCGCCGCCGCGTCGTCGGGATGCGTGGTGCGCTGGCGAGCGCCGGCCATCATCTGCTCGCGCGCCATCTCGACATCGGCCGCTGCCAGCGTCGGCGCAATCACCCGATCGGCCAGGATCGCCCACGTCGAGTCGAACGTGCTCCGGATCGCGTGGAGGCCGATTGCGCTCCAGTCATCATTCGCCTCGATGGAGATCGTGCTGCCGAGCATTGCCGTCTGCTGCCGAGCGCGGGCGCCCGGGAAGCGCTTCGTGCCGCGCTCGCTCGCCAGGAGGATCAGCGCCTCGATTCCGGCGTTCGCCGGCGTGACCTGACGCGCCCCGCCGAGGAGGTACAGGTTCGCGGCGATGACCTCGTTCGCGGGATTGTGTCGCAGGATCACGGTCACGCCGTCGACGTCGAACTTCGACGTCACCGCCGTGTCCGGCGGCGGCGTGTGCACGCTCATCACTGAATGCGAAGGCGGCAGCGCCGAGGCCATCGGCGCTGCGATGGCCAGCGCGGCGGCGGCATAGAGCAGGTGCGATATCGTCATGGCGTCGCCCCCGCTGCCGGTGCGGCAAGCTCGGACTCCGTGAGCTTCAACGTCCGGCGCGTCTCCGGCGAAAGCACCACGCCGGTGACGTGCGGCTTGCCGACGATGTAGCGATTTGCGTAGGAACGAAGATCGTCTGGCGACTGGTTAGCCATGGTATCGACGTAGCCGAGGAAGTAGTCCATTCCCGTCACGGCCCACCAGAAGCCGAGTTGATGCGCGAAGCCGGAAGGCCGCTCGAGGCTCTCGATCGAGCCGACCATGCGGGTACGCTTCACCCCGTCGACCGCCTCTTTCGTGATGTAACCGGGCTTGACCACTTCACGCAGCTCGTGGTCGAGCGCTTGGAGTGCCGCGCGGAGCTTGTCGGGTGCGACCTCGCCACTGATCGTGATCGGACCGATCTGATTCAGCGTGTAGTAGTTCACGAGGATCGATTGCCAGGGACCGTTGTCGACCAGCGCGCGCTGGAACCGGGAGCCGGGCTGGTTGAGCACGTCGGAAAACACGTCCGCCGCGTAGGTCGCGGCTGGGTCGGCGTGCGCTCCCGGTCCATCCCACTGGATCACGGCGATGACCGTGTTGACCGGCTCCTCGACGACGACGCCCTTGTTCTCGGTGAGCGGCGGCACCGGCGGGATTGGATCGGACTTGAACGGATCCGGGGCGCGCTGCCAGTCGCCGAGATAGCGGCGGGCGGCGGCGAACACCTTGTTGGCGTCGACGTCGCCGGTGACGATGAGCGCTGTGTTGTTCGGGACGTAGTACTTCCGCTGAATGGTGCGCATCTGCTCGGGCGTCGTCTTGAGGATGACGTCGCGCTCGCCGAGCGGATTCTTGCGGCTCCACGCGCTTCCCCAGAGCGCTTTTCCCGTCGCGGTGTTCAGCGCGTAGTAGGGATCGGATTCGATCCGGTCGTACTCACCGATCACGACGGAACGCTCGCGCTCCAGCTCATCCTTGAGGAAGAGTGGCGTTCGGAGCGCCGTCGCGAGCAGCGCGATCGCGGGCACCGTGCTGTCCGACGGTACGGTGAGGTAATAGTTGACTCGCTCTTCCTGCGTGCTGGCGTTGAAGATCGCGCCAAGCTCCGACGCACGGGCGACGAATGCGTCCGGCTCGGGGTAGGAGAGGTTGGCCTTGAAGAACATGTGCTCGTAGAGGTGCGACAGCCCCTCGTACGTTGGCGACTGTGTGAACGAGCCGTTGCGTACGTTCGCCTCGACGGTGGCCAGCGGAACACCGTGATTCTCGACGACGATAATCTCGAGCCCGTTCGGCAACGTGTCGCGCCGGATGCGCCGCTCCAGCTCGGCGCGCTGCGCGTGAATCGGGCTCCACGCCGTGAACAGCGCGAGCAACGCAAGCACGGCGAGGTACGTGCGCGAGTGCGTGGCCCGCGGTGGCGAATGGTCGACGCTCATGATTTCTTTCCCTGGCCCATGTCCAAACTACCCTCCGGTTCTGCTGCACCTTCCGCTCCGCCCATCGACGCTGCGGCCCTTGAGCGGGTCGCAAAAGCGCTCGCCGGCTCTCGACTGAAGCGTCATGAGCCGCTCGCGCCGTACACGACCTTCAAGATTGGCGGCCCGGCCGACCTCTACTTCGAGGCAGAGTCCGGCGACGAGCTGGCCGCAGCAATCCTAACCGCGCGCGCGGCTCAGGTTCCGTATTTCGTGCTCGGTCTGGGCGCCAACGTGTTGATCGCGGACAAGGGCGTGCGCGGCCTGGTCATCCGAAACGTCGCCTCGCACCACGAATTTCACGAGGACGGCCGACTCTGGGTCGAGAGCGGCGCCGTGATGCAAAAGATCATCCCGGAGGCCGTGCGTCTGGGCTGGTCGGGGCTCGAGCACTACGTAGGCATCCCGAGCACCGTTGGCGGCGCCATCTGGCAGAATCTGCACTTCCTGTCGCCCGCCCCGGAACGGGAGCGGACGATGTTCATCGCCGAAGTCTTCCAGTCGGCCGAGCTGCTGACCGAGGAGAGCGAGCGCCGGACCGTCGACGCGGCCTACATGAACTTCGGCTACGACGACACGATCCTGCATCACCGGAGGGACGTCGTGCTCTCGGCGACGTTCAAGCTCGAGCGACGCGATCCGGCCATCATGCATCGCATTCTGCAGGAGAATCTCAGCTGGCGCGGCGCCCGGCATCCCTGGCTCGACTGGCACCCGAGCGCGGGCTCCATCTTCAAGAAGCTCGAGGGGGTCGGTGCGGGACGGCTCGTCGACCAGTGCGGGCTCAAGGGCTATCGCATCGGCGACGCCCAGATCTCGCACATTCACGCCAACATCATGGTGAATCTCGGTCATGCGACGGCCGCTGACGTCATCGCGTTGATCCGGCACGCCCAGACCACCGTGCGCGAGAACCTGGGACACTCGCTCGAGCCCGAGATCGGGTTCATCGGCGAGTTCTAGCCACGGCTCTCAGGCTGGTTTCCGGTCGTCCGGCGGGACGAAGTTCGAGAGGAACTGTCGTTCCTGTGGCGTCAGGCTCGCGATCCCCGACGCGTTGATCTTGTCGAGGATCCGGTCCACTTCGTCGCGATTGACGGCGTGGATGCTGTTCCGGTCGACCTTCTGCCATGCTCCCAATGAGGAGTCGGAGACCTTTGGCGTCGCGGCGGCCTTGAATCGGCGCGCTCCCTGGCGCCTATCCAGGTAGAGCAGATAGAGCAGCGCGCCGGCGAGTCCACCCAGGTGCGCAAGATTGGCGATGCCTCTTGGTCCGTATCCGCTTGCACCGAGGATGTCCCACGCAGCGTAGATCACCACGAGCCAGCGCGCTTCGATCGGGAGCACGCCCCAGATGAGCACCTGCTGGCGTGGCCAGAACTTGGCGAATGCGAGGCTCACGCCCATGATCGCGCCGGACGCGCCGACGATAGGGAATCCCAGCACGATGGAAAAGAGTGCCCCGACGATTCCGCTGATCATGTAGAGCGTGATGAAGCGGTTCCCGCCCAGGCGCTGCTCGACGGGCGGCCCGAAGAAGTAGAGCGCGAGCATGTTGAAGAAGATGTGCCCGAAGCCCCCGTGCAGAAACATGTAGGTGACGAGCGTCCACGGGTGGACGAGTACCTCGCTCGGATAGAACACGAGCAGCGACGTCGCTCCGGGCGCCGTGTACTGCACGAAGAACATCAGGACGTTCGCGACCAGCAGACGCAGGACCCAGGGGGTCACGGGATGATCTCCATCAACGAGAAGGGGTCGTCGCGCGCTCGAGCGATTCCAGGGAAGTTGTTTCCTCTTCCCACGCCGTGAGCGCGAGGTCGAGCCGCGAACGCGACGCCTCGAGACGCGCGCCGAGGCGGTTCGCTTCTTCTACTCCACCAGGACGGGTATAGAGTTCCGGGTCTTCGAGGGTCGCGGTAAGTGTACTCACCTCCGCCTCGAGCTCCGCAACCTCACGCTCCGCGCGCTCCGCACGCTCGCGCGCCTGACGCAGCAGACGTCGCGGATCCGAGGCGGCGGAGCGCTCCTCGTGCCGAGCGGTGCGCTTCTTCTCCGCCACCCGGCGCAGCGCGAGCTCCTCCGAGGCGCGCACGGACGCGGCGTGTGCTCGCTCCTCGCTCACGACTTCCCACTCGGCGAAACTGCCGTCGAATTCGGTGACGTGGCGCTCGTGCAGGACCCACACCTTGGAGGCGATCGCGCGCAGCATGGCGCGGTCATGGCTCACGAGGATCACGGTCCCTTCGTAGCCCTCGATCGCATCCTCGAGCACTTCGATGGACTCCACGTCCAGGTGGTTGGTCGGCTCGTCCAGCACCAGCAGGTTCGCGTGCGTCAGCATGAGCATCGCCAGCGCGACCCGGGCCCGTTCCCCGCCAGAGAGCGTCGCTGCGTGCCGCTGGACCTCGTCGCCCGAGAAGCCGAATCGCCCGAGATGTCCCTGAACCAGCCGACGCTCCCATTGGGGACGGAGGTCGGCGATCACGTCGTAGATCGACTTGTCCAGCGGGACGCTGCTCAGCTGCTGATCGTAGTACCCAACCTGGATCGAGCCTCCGACCTTCAGCTCACCTCCATCCGGGGCGCGCTCACCGACCAACGCGCGGAGCAGCGTCGACTTGCCGGCGCCATTGGGGCCGATAATGCCCAGCCGGTCGCCGCGCATCACCCGACCGCTGAACCGCTCGATCAGGGTTCGGCCCGGCACGGCCAGCGTCACGTTCTCCGCGACGGCAACCTGATCGCCGCCGCGTTCGCCGACTTCCAGCCTGAGCGCCATGGTTCCGTCCTCGCCGACCGGTGCGCTCAGTCGCGGAAGTCGCTCGAGTCTCTTGCGGCGCCCCTTCGCCTGCCTGGTGTTCTGGCCGGCGATGTTTCGTGCGATGTAGTCCGCCTCGCTGGCAATCGTTCGCTGCTGCTTGTCGAACGCGCGCTGCTGTGAAAGTCGCCGCTCCTGCCGTTGCTGGACGAACGCCTCGTAGCTCCCGACGTACGGCGTTGCCGTACCCCCCTCGAAGTGCAGCACATGATCGACTACTGTCGCGAGAAAGGCGCGATCATGGCTCACGAGGACCACCGTGCGGTCCAGCTCCGTGAGGTAGCCCTCGAGCCACTGCGTCGTTTCAAGGTCCAGATGGTTCGTGGGCTCGTCGAGCAGGAGGATGTCGGATGGCGCCACGAGCTGGCGGGCGAGGCCGACGCGTCCGCGCTCCCCTCCGCTCAATTGCTCCAGCGGTTGACTGCGGGCGGTGGTCGGATCGAATCCGAGCCCCTGTAGTACGGCGTCGACACGCGGGGCGATCGTGTAGCCGCCCTCGCGCTCGAATCGTTCCATATCGCGCCCGTATCGCGACAGTGCCGCCTCGTCGCTCCTTTCTGCCAGCGCATGGGCTTGCTCAGCGAGCGATTGCTCGAGCGCGAGCAACTCGGCGAAGGGCCCTGCCGCCGCCTCCCAGACCGTTGCGGCATCCCCGAAATCGCGGTGCTGGCCGAGGAGGGAGAGCGACAGCCCCGTCTGTCGAGAGACGGACCCGCGCGTCGGCGCGAGGTCACCGGTCATCAGCTTGAACAGGGTCGTCTTCCCCGTTCCGTTGCGGCCGACGACCCCCCATCGCTCGCCCGCGGCGATCGTGAAGGTGACGTCGGAGAACAGCGTGGTCGCGCCGAATTCCACGCTGGCGCCGCTCACGGCCACCTGGGTCATGGCATGACGGCGCGAGGAGGCGAACGCCTCATGACGTCAGCCAGATCTTCCAGGTCGACTCCGCCGCACCGATGGTCAGGGCGTTGCCGCGTCGAACGAGCGGCATCTTCAGAAGCAGCGGCTCGTCCACGAGGATCTCGAGCCATCGCTCGTCCCCATAACGCGCGGTGCGCAAACCGAGCTCGGCATATCGGCGCGCTGTCTCGTCGACCAGCGCTGCGACGCCGAACTTCTGGGCGAAGCGCAGCAGCTCTCCTCTGGAAGCCGCGCGCTCCGCGAGGTCGACGAAGTGTGTTTTGATCCGACGCTCGGCGAAGAACCGCAGCGCCTTTCGCGTGTCGGAGCTCTTCTTTACGCCGAAGATCTGAACGTCCATGCCTGCAAGCTCGATATTATGGAACGGCACTTCCGCTCAGGTCTCGAAAACCCGCAACCCGTCTCGTGAGCCGCACCAGCACCAGCGAGTATACCTATACCCCGGCGTGGTGGGTACCGGGCGCCCATCTACGAACGTTATGGGGCAAATTGGTCCGTCGACCGCCTCCGCTGACGACTCGAATCGAGCGGTGGCCGACCCCGGACGGCGACGAGATCGAGCTCCATCGCGTCGACCCGGTCGAGGGAAGTGCGCATGGTGGGCGACTTCTCGTGCTTCACGGACTCGAGGGGACAATCCACTCGCACTACCTGCGTGGGATCCTCGCACAGGCACGCGAGCGCGGGTGGGCAGCGGATGCATTGATCTTCCGCACCTGCAACGGCGAGGTCACGCGCGCTCGGCGACTCTATCACTCCGGCGAGACCACCGATCTCGATTTCGTCGTCCAGCGTTTGCTGCGGGAACATCCCGGGCAACCGCTCGCACTCGCCGGGTTCTCGCTGGGTGGGAACGTGCTGCTCAAATGGCTTGGCGAGCGGGGAGATGATCTTCCGCCCGAGGTACACGCTGCCGCCGCGGTCTCGGTGCCTTTCGACCTTGAGCGCGGCTCACGATTCATCGAGCGCGGATTTTCGCGGATCTACACGAAGCACTTTCTTCGTACGCTTCGCGCCAAGGCGCGCCTGAAGCTCGCGCGCGATCCGGACCTGTTCGACGCGTCCGCTCTCGAGCAGGCAAGCACTCTGTTCGCGTTCGACGACGCAGTCACGGCGCCCGTACATGGATTCGCAGACGCGTCCGACTACTACCGTCGGTCCAGCTCGATTCGCTTTCTTCATGCGATTCGTTGTCCCACGCTTCTGCTGAGCGCGTACGACGATCCCTTCCTCCCTTCGAGCGTGCTCGATGAAGTCGCGACAATTGCAGAGGCGAACCCATGCATCGTCACAGAATTCCCTCAGCGGGGAGGACATGTCGGCTTCATCGGCGGACGCTGGCCATGGTCGCCGCGATACTACGCTGAGGATCGAGTGCTGAGCTTCTTGCGGAGCGCCATCGCTCCGCGCCTGACCGTCCCGTTCATCACCGGAGTCCAACCCCTATGATCGTCTCTGGCAGAGTTTTCAACCCGATGTTCGGTGTCGCCTTGGTCGCGATGGCCGTGACCGGTTGTTCGCGAAGAGCGCCCGCGGATGCTCACGCAGATCACGAGATGACGCCCAGTGCATCGAACACGGGCGGCACTCAGGTATTGTCGATCCCGGCGGGGGCGAGCACGGTAGCGGAGCGCCTGGCGAAATCTCCTCGCCATGGGGAGTACGTCATGATCCGCACCGGTCCCTCGGACAGCGTGAAGGCATGGGTCGTCTATCCTCAGCGGTCGACGAAAGCACCGGTCGTGGTGGTCGTGCATGAGATCTTCGGGCTCTCCACCTGGGTGCGCGGTGTCGCGGACCAGCTGGCGGCCGACGGCTTCATTGCGATCGCGCCGGACTTGCTGACGGGCAAGCTTGCTCCCGAGCCAGGCTCGGACACGGTCAATTCCCAGGCTGCCACCGCGGCCATCAGATCGCTTCGCACCGAAGACGTGCAACGGCAGATCGCTGCCGTGGGACAGTACGGGATGGCGTTGCCCGCCGCCGAGAAGCACTACGGCGTGGTCGGCTTCTGCTGGGGCGGCGGCGTTTCCTTCGCGTCGGCGGTCGAAAGTCCAAATGGTCAGGGAGCGGCGGTGGTCTACTATGGCACATCCCCCGCAACCGCCTCGCTTGCTCGCGTGAAGGTTCCGGTGCTCGGTCTCTATGGCGGCGAAGACGCTCGCGTTGGAGCAACCGTCCCACCCGCAGACTCGGCGATGAAGGCGCTCGGAAAGCGTTTCGAACCTCACACCTTCGCGGGTGCGGGACACGGATTCCTGCGGCAGCAGGACGGCCAGAACGGCGCCAACCTCGCGGCCGCTCGGCAGGCCTGGCCGCTCACGCTCTCGTTCTTCCGTTCAACGCTCGGCGGTTGAGCCGATGACCTTTCTCTTCCTCGCGTCGTTCATCGCCGGACTGCTGCTCGGAGTGCGCGTCATGTTCTTCGGCGCGGAGCGGCGACAGCTGCGTCCGGCGGACGCGATGCCTCTTCGTCGGTCGGAGCCCGCGATAGTCGGCTTTCTGCTGATGTTCGGGGTCGCGGGTTACCTGCTCACGCGGCATGGAACTGTTTCGGGCGCCGCAGGGATCGCGATCGCCACAGTGCTCGGGCTCGCCTTTGCGGCGTTGGCGACGCGCCTGGCGGTTGCGACCGCCCGCGTGCAGCCCGAGCACGATCCCGACGATCCGCGGTACGTGCTTCAGGGGCATGTGGCCCTGGTCTCGGATCCAATCCCCGCCGACGGCGAGGGAAAGATCACCTTCTCGGAGGCGGGAGCCGATCGGACGATCCGTGCGCGCACCATCGACGGAACGGCGATCGCCGAAGGGCAGGAGGTCTGCATCGAGCGCGTCGAGGACGAGGTGGCCTTCGTCGAGCTCTGGGCGATCGTCGAGCAACGGCTGTAGAGGTCGCGGCGTGACTGGCTTCGGCTTGGCACGCCCTACGCATCGCTGTGGCGGGAAGACGGACTGAAAGGTCCGTCTTAGCGGCGTATGCCGAGGAGCGGTATGTCGGATACGGTCATCTTCCTGCTCATCTTCGGAGGCTTTTTCGTGCTCCGGGGAATTGCCGCAACGGTCGTCTTTTTCTTCCTGCTCCCGGAAGGCGACCGTTGTCCGAATTGCGACGCCGTCACGCTGCGCGTGCACTCACCGGTTCTGAATCGGCTCCTCCCGCGATTCCGAACCAGCTGGTGTTATGAGTGCGGGTGGCACGGCATGTTGCGCCGAGGGCCACTGACGCCCGCGAGTCCGGCGGCCGAGCTCACGAAGCTTCCGTAGCGTCGTCGCCCTGATTGGTCCGTACGAGGACGTCCAGCCACTCCGGCCAGCTTCCGCTCAACTCGAAGTAGTCGTCGTAGTAGACGAGCCCGATTTTCTCGAGCTCGTCGACGAGCGTCCCTAGCGCATCGACGTCGTAGACCGGTCCGATCGCTACGAGCTGTCCCTCGACGCGGAACTCCTTGTCGGTGAGGCCGAGTCGGGCGTCGAGTGCCGCTCGCGTGAGACCTGCGCGCTCGTACGAGGCCCGACGGAAGAAGAGGGTCGGCACC